>Ga0307514_10001767_pt1 | contig 24529 bp, 31 predicted proteins | sample 16_EM_MG_FD_203088 | JGI IMG/M metagenome (GOLD analysis project Ga0307514, IMG submission 203088) | Populus trichocarpa ectomycorrhiza microbial communities from riparian zone in the Pacific Northwest, United States - 16_EM | ecosystem: Host-associated > Plants > Roots > Unclassified | place... | reverse complement strand
CCAAAAAGAGTCTTACCAAAAGGAGGAAGTGGGCGTGAGGGAAATATGGGGGCGCTCAAAGGGCCACGGAGCCGTCTCATAGCCTAAGGCACCATAGACGTATAGACTCAAGGAAAAAAAAAAAAAAAGACCAGCGCAGTTATAGCTACTTTAAGTCTATTACAGATATAGACGTCACATCTGAAGTGGTCATCGAAAGCAGTGAAGGGGCTGGTCTACATCGTGGCGGATAAGGGCCCGCAACAGCAGTGGCTTTGAAAGATCCCGAAATCAGAGGAACCATGGTCTGTATGCGATGGTTGGACGCCGCAAAACGCGGCGCATCTGCTAGGATGCCGTTGGGTAGGTGATGGCAGAGGGCGCACGAGTGAGCAGGTATGGGAGGATGAGGAGTGGTGTGAAGCAGTGGCGGAGTTCATTATGTAAATGTATATATATATCTATATATCGTGCGGGGAGGGCAGGGACTGGCCCGTGTGGAAGAGAGAGGCCACCTGGGATTCCCAGGAACTGCAGTCCATCATACATCCATCGCCGTACTCTAGATAGGGTGAATGCAATTAATGATTCTTTAAAATAAAAATAAAAATATAGGCGTGTTCTTGTATCCAATACTATACCTAGGTATACTGTAGCTATGTAGGTCGTTTCAGGTGCACTGACTGCTGGTGAATAGCTATCTATACCCAGACTAATCTATGAGTATATACTTACTTTCTTAATAGCGACGGTACACCAGACAAGTAATAGGTACATACATAACGGTATATAATTGTGCAACTAGAATGAACCTTTAGCAGATCAGCACCTGATTGGACGTAGGTAGGTAGACCGTAGAGTAGTAAACCAACTGCAGCAAGCCTTCTAGACCCGGTACCCAAGAGCTGCTATGACGCCGGACTGTCCGGATACCAGCATAAATCCACTTCACATATAAACTGGGCTCACTCCTCTCTTGCTCGAGGTGCTGAGGCACTTATTAGTAGTAGAAAGCTGCTTAGTACCAAAGTAGCATAACTGCTCGAGCTCTCACCGCCAAAGCGGCTGCAACGAACGACTATCGATAGATATGGTCCTGCAGAAAATTTCATACTATTCAGCACTGCCGCTCTTGGCCTTGAGTGCGATATGCCTAGTTTTCAAGAGTATATCCACGGCTCGCTTGTGGCTACAGCGTTACCGCCTCGCCAGGGAACATGATTGACGACCTGTGGCGCACAGTGTGGGTAGCTGACCCCTGGGATTAAACGCGATGCTGGAGGAGAAGAGAGCATATGAGGCGAATGGCCTTCCGACCCTCATGGATGAACGGTTCAATAGGTATGGACACACTTTGGGTATTAACGGTCTTCGGCGTATGAAGTACTTCACCTGTGAACCCAAGATTGTACAGACCATCCTGTCAACTCACTTTGAAAGTAAGTGTGATTACCAGACCATTGGAGTCACCATTAGTATTTATAGTCACGAGCCTAGTTTTAACTAATGGAACCCTAGATTTCCCCAAAAGGCCACTTGTTAAGATAGCATCTACATTCCTTGGAGATCATAGCATCTTCATGGTGGATGGGCCGGAGTGGGAACATGCCCGCACCATGCTCAAGCCCCAGTTTATGCGGGATCAGGTGGCTGACTTTACTGATCTCGAAAAACACGTTGAGAGATTTCTGGCCCGGGCATACCCATTGGCCAATACAGAGGTCAAAGGTGAATTCAAAACAGTCACAATTACTACTGACATCCAACCACTCATCTTTGATCTGCTCTTTGACTCGGCGACGGAGAACCTGCTCGGCGAGAGTGCAGATACACAGCTTCGAAAGGGTTCAGGGCTGGCGGATGATTCTATTACATTTAGTAACTCGTTTGACCTTGCAACCCATGTAGTGGCCCTTCATATAGGACTTGGGAAGCTTGCTTCATGGCTGTTCCTTGGATGGTAAGTTCGGGTTGATGCTACAATGATTATAATCGCCTATGGTCCAGTACCCCATCTATGTGTATGGTCCTATCCTTCCTGTCTGTACGCATAGCTAACCGCCCCCATGCATATGCATACGTATTAGGGAAACAAATAAGAAGTACAGCCACGCGTGCAAGACTAACTTTGAATACGTTCTTTTTTTTTTTTTTTTTTTTGGGAGTCATTAATCGCATTCAGCCTACTTTGAATACGTTCGCCCTTATGTGGATAAAGCACTTCGCCATCATTCGGAGAGGGTACACATTGAGCATACCAGTGCAGACAAAGAAGCCTTCAAAGCAAAGAAATGGGTTGCGTTAAACGAGTTTGCCACAGCTGATGAATATTTAACGCAAGACAAGGCCAGTAAAGACGCATTAGCGAGTCATGCACTAGGCTTCCTGCTTGCTGGCAGGGATACCACCTCAGCAATGTTGAGTTGGGCCGTAAGTGATAGCTCTCCCATTGTTGGATTGGATGAGTTGCATTCACTGATGCTTGGGTATTGCTGAACCAATCGCAGATATATCTGCTCGCTCGAAACCCACGAACATATTCCAAATTGCGCCAGGAGATTATGCAAGCCTTCAGCAATGACAATGGCAGCAATCGACTGCCAGATTACACAACACTAAAGAGCATGCCATATATTTTTTTTATTTATTTAAGGAATCATTAATCGCATTCACCCTAACTAGAGTATGGCGATAGACTGCAGCTCCTGGCTATCCAGGTGGCCTCTCTCACCCACACGGGCCAGTCTCTGCCCCCGAGCATGCCATATATGTGATGGGTTCTAAAAGAGAGTGAGTCAAAAATCGTTGATTTTTGATTACAATTAGGGGAATAGGTATCAGTACTGATATAATGCTGAGAAACAAAGCCCTACGCCTATATCCCGTTGTGTAAGTTACAGCCTCCCATATTAACCTAGAATCCAAAAGTTCACACGGGTGTTAACCATAGGACTGTCAATGAACGAATGGCCACTAATGACATCGCCTTACCGATTGGAGGTGGGCCTGATGGTCAAGCACCCCTGCTCCTTAAAGCTGGCGAAGGAATAGCATGTAAGAAATTGCCTGCCTCCTTTAAATTTTTATAATTCTGTTACAAGGCTTATGACTGTATATCTAGATATTTGGGCTTTGATGATTGATGCTAAATTTTTTTGATCATTTATCAAAGGGTCGCTTCATTCTATGCATCGAAGAAGAGACCTCTATGGAGATGACGCGGAAGACTTCAGACCGGAGCGATGGGGCGAGGGTGAGAAAGGTCAGGGGTTGAGGAGTATTGGATGGGGTTACCTTCCGTACGTAATCAATATTGCCAAAGTGGCATTTGAGCCCAACTCTGTACCAAGTTTCCACGGGGGTCCACGAATATGTATGGGGCGTAAGTACTTACCCCTTCTATCCAGACCCTCTGAGCTGAATGATCGTAAGAACCATTGCCTGCATATACTAATATACTGAATTTACAGAGCAACGTGCTCTCAATGAAGGATCATACATTTTGGCCCGTATTGTACAGATGTTCAGCGCAGTCGGGGTTCCGGATGACGTGGATATTGAAAAGGACCGTCCACAGTTTAAGATGGCGATAACCACAACCAGTTCAAATGGGGTTCGGGTGAAACTAACAAGGGCAACATCCTTTTCATGAAGTGGAGATAGAACTCGTTTCTTTCTTCATCTATGTCTACAATCTCATGCTTTTTATTTTGACAGTCTTACTCTCATAATTTCATGCTTCTCATGAATGGACTGTTTTAACGTCGATACCTATACGTAATGGCAGGCATGAACTTGAAGCTGAATCGACTTGTAGTGCAAGTGGATGTCTAGCCTGGCCTAGACCCCCTAGATCTTAACCTGGTTTTGTGTTGCGTACGGGGACACCCCGCATGTCCTGTGCAACCTGCAGATTACCGCAACCTGTGTTTTTTTTTTTTTTTTTTGATAATTACTCCTACTCAGTCTATCTAGACTATGACGAGAGACCGCACCTACTAGTAGATTATCCATCCGCTGGGCCGTCCCTGCCCCACGACCCTGTGTATTGTGCTTTGTATCATGGCAGATTCGAGCACTCGGTTTGAGGCTGCTGTTCATGCATATAGGCCACGTCCAACGTTTTTAGTGAATAGATGTGCTGTTCCGATGTGGTGCATTGTTGGGTCCCGGCCACCCTAGGTAAGTCGATGTTATCGACCTAAACCCACCCTCGAAGAAGGTAAAAATAACAAAAGAACAGTGGAGGTGGATGAGTGTTCGATATACTGCCCGGGCCGAGTGAGGTTCGGAGGTAGGTTCCCCGAATTCAAGATCCTAACCTCAGTATTTCCAGTACCAGTAGCCACAAATTTGTTTTTGAGTTATATACCCATGAGAGGCAGACCCTAGGTAGTGATTTCTTAACAGGGGCTCGCGGTACAGCTTCGCCCGACCCCCAACCAGGCTCACTTACCTACGATTCGCAGGGATGATGATCGTGGAATGGAGGACGGAGTACTCTATATACAGTTCCGCAAACTCATGCGCAAGGGTCATACTTGCATGAAATATGATAATCATGCCTATATCCGCCGAAACGTGGATTCTTGAGTAAACAGGTTTTGATGAGGTGCAGCTAGAAAGCATAGACACTTGTTACTTGAGAAGCCTCGAAGCCTCAACTCATATTCTCCAAATATAGCTGGCATTCTCAAGACATCTTTTCTTCAAGAGGTAGGTAATAAGTTTTGCTCCCTGACAAACAGAGGTTCTAGTCTAATAGCATACAGCAATCCGCACCATGGACTCCCAAGCAAATTATTCCTTCATCCTTTCTGGGATTGTACTGAGTCTCTACTTCATCTATCGAAGTGTATCTGCAACCCTCACGTACATTAGTCGCTCTCGTCTCATTAAACAACACCATTGCGAGCTGGTAGCAAATACCTTTGGCAGCTGGCCAGTAGGGTTTGATGATTTTCGTGAGGAGCTAAAAGCTATTGCTACAGACAACCTGTTGAATTTTTATGATGCACGTTTTAAGCTGTACGGACACACTTGGGCCAGGAACACTGGCGGGCTCAGGCGTTGCAAGTATGTCACCTGTGAGCCAAAAATCCTACATGCCGTTCTAGCAACTGAGTTTAAGAGTAAGCACCCTCTGCTGTTAATAACTTACTAGTATTACGGATAAGGTCTGCTAAATCGAAACACAATACCTAGACTTCCCCGTCGGGACACATATGGGAGCAGCACCCGATTTTGGTGGCAGTGGGAATGTTTTCTCACTTGACGGAGCACCATGGGAGCATGCTCGTGCACTTCTTAAGCCTCAGTTTGTGCGGGATCAGGTGGCGGACTTTACTGAACTCGAGAAGCATGTACAACGCTTCCTTCAACGAGCTGCCCCACAAGGCAAAGCTGGGGTAACGACTGTCGACCTCCAGCCACTCCTAAGTGACCTCATTATGGACTCCTCAACTGAAGCTCTTTTTGGGGAGAGCTCAGATATACAGCTAGGGGATGAAGCAAACAGTAACAAGACGGCAGGTCTCCTGTTAAGCAACGCTCTTGGAGTGGGTACCTATGTGAGCGCTGTTCGTATTTCGATGGGTATTATGGCTTCTTGGTTGCTCCTCGGTTGGTAGGTCATTCCCTATGGGCACCTTTTTAATATTTTTTTTAGTGCACACACTATCCCAGGAACTCGTCCTCATGACGCTGACAGGTAGCTGTCAGGGAACTTAACCGTAAATACAGCCAGGCGTGTAAAACATGCCACGCTTTCGTGGATCGTTATGTGGAGAAAGCAATCTACCGCAATGATCAAAAGCTAGCAGGCAAACTTAATGACCATCAACTGATGTCAAAAAAATATGTGGCTTTGAATGAGCTTGCTGAATTGACCCAGAATAGAGACGTTTTGCGGGATCATGCAATGGGCTTGCTCATTGCTGGCCGGGATACTACTTCAGGAATGTTGTCTTGGACGGTGATTACCCAATCTACAAATATTGGTGTTTTAATATTCTAAACCTGCCCTATTTTAGTTGTACCTACTTGCTCGCCATCCTGACATATACGCCAAATTGCGTCAGGAAGTGACTGATGTATTAGGGGAGAATGACCACGGGAAGTTGCCAACATACAACGAGATAAAGGGCCTTCAATATTTGCAGTGGGTTCTCAGGGAATGTAGGCCTGTTTCACCTGTTTCTCGGTGTTGAAAATATATCAAGCTGATCTTTGAAAAGCGCTGCGGTTATCTCCCGGTGTGTGAGTGTCTATTCCCGGACGAAGTACGCCCACTTGGTTTAGTTCTAACCCACTCTAGCCCCCTGAATCTACGTATAGCAGCCAAAGATGTTGTTTTACCTGCTGGGGGTGGCCCAGATGGCCAGGCACCGCTTTTAATTAAAGCTGGCGAAGGCTTGTTATGTGCGTTTAGCATTTACGAATATAATTCTCGCTTGGAACTAGTTACTAACCCGAAACAACTTCAGACAGCGTCTTTTCCATGCATCGGAGAAAGGATCTGTATGGTGAAGATGCAGAGGAATTCAGACCAGAGAGATGGGGTATAGCTGAGAAAGGGCAAGGACTCAGGGCTATTGGTTGGGGTTATCTTCCGTGAGTAATAGCATCACCCACAGTACTTTATCAAAGGTAGTTATGCTAAAATTCTGATATAGATTTGGCGGGGGGCCGAGGGTTTGCATGGGGCGTATGTATACGCTGTTATCGAAGCTCAAGTATTCTGGTCTGAAACTAACAATTTAAACCCCGCCCACTCTTCTAGAACAACGTGCCTTAAATGAAGGGGCTTATATTTTAGCGAGAGTCGCTCAGACATTCAGTAAAATCGAGAGACCGGATGATGTGGATCCTCAGAATGACCGACCGCTATACAGGCTGGGACTCACCACTTCTTCTGGAAATGGAGTGCGAGTGAAACTTACAAGAGCTGGATAATAGCGGTTCACAAAGTGTGCGTTGGATGGTGTATATGGGTGTATCCGAAAAACTGCGGATTGGCATGGAATATATACGTGGAGTCTAGTAATATAAGAGTTGGTGGCTCACCCAATGGTTATCCTCCAAGACTGGGTGGTCCTTCGTTCTCTCTGAGTATATGGACGCAGCCTATCAATGGTCATGGAACTCTCATCATATACGGTTCTGAATAGCTCTCATACTGGATGTTCAACTATTATTATATACCCTCTGTCAAGGCTGATAATCCATCGCATTGATAGAGGATACTTTTCTAATTCTCGGGGGCTGCATCCTGGTATTCTTCTATAGCTATCCCTCGGGAGATCTCTTGACTGCCATAACCTCGCCAATGTGTCCCCTATCTGGCAAAGTGGTTGAAGTAAACTTGAATGGGTAATCTAAAACGACACCCCGGAATATAGAGTCTAAAGTATTTTAAAGCGCATTCAATCTTTTCACAACTCGATTAACTATCCATGGGTAGGCGGTTCCGAGACTGGGGTATATAGAAGGTATGCAATTTGAACCCAGAATGAGTTTGTTTCCCCACAACTACATACTCTAGGAAGGAAATCTAGAAGAACGAGAAAAAATCGTGATATAAGGTCTGTAACGGAATCAAGCAGAGTTGGGATAGACCAGTACTAAACTTAAATTAATAATTACGCATAGAATACACTACATTAAATCAGAATATATATGGGGAGCATTTCAATAGGTGGCACATATTGGAGGCTTCTTGCTGGAACTTGGGAATTAACAACGATCCCGCATCTGAAAAGTGTGCCCAACTTCGGACTTCAATTCTAAGCATTTACAAAATCGCGCGCTCTTAGAGGATGTTATGTAACTATGTAGAATATAGGCCCCTGGCCACTTCTATCCATCAGAACAGTCAAGTTATCGTGGAGAACAAAGATGCAGTTATAAAGGGATGGAAAATTGGTTATAGCTCTAACAGTAAAGGATATCGATACATATGAGCCTACTATCACTCTCCCTCTACTGCGGCAAGCCTATTTACATCATAAACGACTCTTCCGAAGCACTAAAAGCCGATCTCGCGCCGACAAGGGCTCGGGCCCGGAGATCTTCAACATTGCGCTTAGAGCCAGGTTAGCCCCCTGAAGTAGGAATACCGTTGGGACATCTGAAGTAGGAGTACCGTTGGGACATCTGGAACGAGCTAGGGATTCTGCATCTCTGTCTCATGGTTTGGCATGATTGGATAGAAGCGAGTCTGGTCAGTGTTACCAGTAAAGTACTGGTTGGTACTCGGAGCCACTTTGATATTTGTTGGGAAAGCATTTAAACAGGACTCCTAGTTTAATGGTGTGCACCGAATGCAGTTATAGACTAGTCTATATTCGGCAGTGACTACCTTACTACCTACTTTGGGTGGGCCGATTACCGTATTCGGTCTTTGACCAGAAAGTTAGGAACTATTAACAGCTACTACACTTCTGAGTGAACAAGACATATTTGTTTCACTTACTTTCATGGATATCAAAATCTCTAGAATCTCAAAACTGGCGCAATACAAAAACGCATATATAAACCACTGAAGGCATACATAAACAACATACCAAAATACCTATAAAATGCAACAAGACAATTACAGTCAAACAAAACAGGCAAAGCGGTGCCCCTCCTCCACAACAACTATCCACCAATCAAAACGGTACGGTATCCCCTCAGACCCTAGCTAGGGAGGGTATTAACCAGCTTCGTGATTGTCCGTGGTTTACCTTATGCCCCCCAATCCATATCCATTTCTATTCCATATGCAGCTCATACCTTCCACCACTTAGTCCTGGCTGGCTCTACGGCTCCTAGCCAATGACCCCCACCCACTCTTATCCTTCGCCCCCGCGGCCGTATCCGCACTCTCACCTGCAGCGCAGGCTGCACTTGCACTAGTACCACTACCACTACCACTACCACTACCACTACCACTACCACTACCACTACCAGAGTTGAAGGCACTCCATCCACCTCCACCCACCACAGGTGCAGCTGGGGCGGAAGAAACTGCGTCTCCGAATACTGTGAAAGGCGCCCAGGAATTGTTAGTAGGCCCCGTTGGTGGTGCCCTTGGGGCAGTATGGGTGGCTGGGGTAGTCATTAATCCGCCCCACCCACCTCTATTCCGACTTTCATTTGTCATTGGTGCAGGGGGGAGCATGTATCTCGCCCATGGGCTTTCCACTGGAGGAGCAGAGGGGGTTGGGGGGGGGCGGGTGCAGCACAAGTACTGCTCCCAGGGGTGTTGTCTGGCAGGTGCAGAGGGTGGTGGGGGCGGTGGAGGTGGGGGCGTGTGGGACATGAGGCGGGCCCAGGGGCTGATTTCTGGCAGGGGTGGCGCGAGTGCTGTGGAGGTGACAGTGGTAGGTGCTGCTGGTGCGGTGGCTCCCCCGCCCACAGCAGTATTTCTAGGTGTATACGGTGGTGGTGAACCTGCATTAATACCCCCACTCTCATTTTCTCTTCCGGTAACTGGGTAACCCCAGGGCGCTCCATACGGGTACCAATGATAATACGGTCCTGTAGCCCACGGGTGCAATAGTGGATTACTCATAGCTTCCCCCTGTGGGTGACCCACCACACGGCAAGAAGGGCATAGCTGGGTAGAAGCCCAGAGCTGTGAGACAATGGTCTTGCCAGTGCATTGGCTAGAGCGGCCGCGGGGGTAGCACCGTGTGAGACGGCGGATGGTGAAGTGATGACAGAGAGGATGGGTGAGAGATTGTTCCTGGCACATTATGGGAACTTTGGGGAGGATGGAAAGGAGTGGTGTAGTGTGGGGGATGTGATGGGAACTTTTGTTTGGATGGTAGCCTTGTTTGGAAGTTGCTGGAAGACGCTCGTTTGGAGTGATGATGATTTTAGAAGTAAACGAGAGATGGAGGGGCGGGGTTTGAATGGAAGTTATTGCTTTGTATATATATATGAGTATTTGGGTATATGGGTATAATTCTATCATCACCGTGAATACCACCTGTTTCATTGTAGTGACCCGCTCTGGGCGTGAGTTGATACTCCGCATAATAAGGCTGGAGTCACTTTACTCCATAGTGCTGTGTTTGTGACCTCCAGGTTCATTAGAATTCGAGATTCTAATTGGAAGGGTAGTTTCGAAGGGGGATACAAAGCCTGTAGAGACTCCATGATGATTGGCCTGATGTATTTTGAATGGAAGGAATTCAAAGCCGAGGAGTGAATCTGTGATAAATACACACATCACAAGGTATCCTGTACCACCGTAATTCGCTTTCCATTATCCCCTCCAGAGCTGGGGCCCTTCCATTGTGAATTCCACCAGTATCGTATATATCACGCACACGCCTGTCGACCTCAACAATAATAACATATTTTGGTAGAATGCTAGCAGTGGATCCAGCGGCTTCTCAAGCTACATGTGCTTCCTCATAGATCCAAACATGGAACCTTTGGGAGAAGCGGGTATGGTGATGGGTGTGTAGTTCCCAGACGTTGAGATATTCCAATGAATTGTGCGCCCTGTGCCATAGTGGTACCTAAATAGTCTGAGCAGTATATAGCAGGGCACACGGCTTGGACCCGGATCACGGCCCTGTACGTGGCCCCAAAATAGAATGCAATCACCCGGCCATGGCAATTCTATTTTTCTTTCCACAAGTTGAGGTGGAGAGTGTACTGCTGTACCCACCCACGTAGTGCCTGGACTGACTGATATACAGAGTATCTCAGCATGTAAAGTTTACTCTCCATCCAGTATGTAGTAGAGTACGTGTACTGTAGAGTACAGTAAATATATGTAGTCTGTACCAGTTTGAGATATGCCAAGTACCTACTGCGCCGCCAAGTGCTGCACCGCCAAGTATCTGCTGCGCCGCCAAGCCTCCCCTGGTTCTCTTTTCCCTGGGAGCTCTCCGACCCCAGGCTGGCAGTGCCCCTCATTCTCACTCTCGCTCTGCTGCGACTCCGACCGCTGGCCTGCCTCCAGCTTTCGAATTCCAGACCCCTCCACTCTCACCTTGACAGCAAACTCAACACCCTGTTTGGCTGGATCAAGGCACTTACGGTATGGGTGCTCACTAAGTAGACCTGTTGCCAGCGAAAAGGCAAATTCTATGAGGAGTGAGTGCCCACGTCGTATCTCTGTGTGGGGCCTTCTGCGGCTGAAGGCGAGTGCTGACGTTATTTAAGCTTCCTCTAGGTCACAAAAGGGGGGACCTCAGCCTAATCTGTTTCATCTAGTTGTCGGCCTGGGAACAAGTTACCAGTACGATGGTTAAACCCGCACCAACCATCTCCAGTGTGTACAGGGTTGCAAGCCATGGTAGGAGGGCGCTTCAAGGGAGTTATTTGACGTCCGCGGGTGGCGAGAAGAGGGTGCAATGGGGTCTGGGTGATACTTATTGTGAGGTGATGTGACTGGAGCGTTGATGGGGTGCTAATGGCTGGCTCCAGTGTTCATCTCAACGTACTGCACCTTCGCACGAGCCAGTGCTCGACCAGTCGCCAGCAGTCTTGACCTCTCTCCACATGTCCTTTATGACAGCTTCCCATCCCGACTGCAGCCGCCCTCCTCCCGCCGCTATTTCCACGAATACTTCACTACGGCCGTCTCCTCTCCCCAGAACTCGCCCCCCCCAATCGAAGTCGCCTCCACCTCCCACAACGGCCGCGCCAGCTCCTCCACCATCGTTCGCATCCCCCTCAACCGCGCCAAACAGCACTACGGCTCCCTCCGCTCCCGCGGCAACCGCCCCTACAACGAAGATTGGTCACAAGCCGGTGTCCTCGATCTCCCCCTGCAATCCCTCATTCAAGCAACCACCACCACTACCACCGGCTCATCCACAGATAAGTCTGGCTTTTTCTCTCCCTCCTCTTCACCGTCCAATTCCGTCTTTTACTATGCGGTCTTCGACGGCCATGGCGGTGATGAGTGTAGTATATTCTTGAAAAGTAGGCTGCATGAGTATATTGAGGATGCTGCAAAGGAATTTTATCCCACCAATGCATTACCTTCCCTGGTGGCAGAGGCGGAGGCAGAGGCGGAGGCAGTGGTGGGGCAGAATATGGAGGACGATTTATCACAGAAGGAACATCGGAAGATCCTCCAGGCAGGACTGATCTCCCAGTGGAGGGAGACTGTCGGTGGGTACTTTCTCAGATTTATGCCAAACTTTTCTGGACCAGCGATGACTACGAGGCCGGTTGGGGGCGATACGAAAGGTGTTGCTTCGTCGAAATCTTTAACCGGCAATACCTCATCTACTCCTACAGCTTCACGGATGCCAGCCAGTGCTACCGGGGATGGCAGCTGGGAGAGTATTCTTACATATGCATTTCTGCGCGCGGATCTAGATTTTATTACAGGCAAGTGGAGGAGTACTGCTGAGCATGCACTGGCTCTGGAGGAAGGGAGCACCGAGAAGGGGGGTGCGAGGGGCCAAGGGCAAGCAGCACAAGCACAGGGGGATACTGCCTTCGCGGCAGAGCCACACAAGGCAAAGAGCGGGTCAACGGCGAGTATTGCGCTTATATTCACCCCGTGAGTTCATTAACCAATCTCCACACACCATCTATGTACTGACCCGACTAATTATTTGGTGGTTTGGTTGTTATGTAGGCCTGGTTCAAACGTACCATATTGGTCACCGGAAGCTTCAAGCACCCTCCTAACCGCACACATCGGTGACACCCGTATCCTCCTTAGCAGCACGCTCACTGGCCTCGCCGTCCCACTAACCTCATCCCACCACCCCTCCCACCCTCTCGAGGCCCGCCGCCTCCGTCGCTGGGCCGCTGCATTCGGTTGTGACTCCTTCGGGGAGGAGCGTTTTGGCGTGCTTGCAAACACCCGGTCCTTTGGCGACGCGAGTCAAAAGCGGTTAGGAGTAAGCGCGGAACCGGACGTGGTGCGGCGGGAGCTGAAGGGGACCGAATGGGCGTTTATGGTGCTGTGCAGTGATGGCGTAAGTGGGGTTCTAAGTGATCAGGAGATTGTGGATATTGTGAAGGAGAAGGGAACGCCAGAGGAGGGCGCAAGGGCGGTGGTGGAGTTTGCGGAGGAGGTGGTTGGACAGGGGAATGGCGGGGGGGATAACAGCACGTGTTTGGTAGTGAGACTTGGGGGGTGGGAGAGGAGGGAGGAAGGGGGGAAGGGAAGCATGGGGACGAGGGAGTTGAGGAGGTGGAGGAGTGGGCAGGAAGGGGCGAGGAGGAGGTGAAGGAGGGGCGAAGGTTTAGGCGGCGGGGTTGTGGGATTTACTGTGTTTGGTGTGGTTGAGGATTTCTAAAGGGGGTGTAATTGTGGGAGAGGTGTTTTTGCTTTCGGTCTGCTTTTTGGGTATTGGCTTATAATTGTTTCGTGTTGGTGACGATTTTGACTTTGTTTTTGTTTTTGTTCTGGCATAGACAGAGCTCGCCCGTGACAGTCATGTATGCACGCATGCATGCACTGCGGTGTAGTTCTATTTGTAATCCATCCATCATATAGAGTAGTCTGGTTGGCATATAGAGGGCTTGTAATAGAAATATGGAGTTATCGTGGTGGCTACATCGAACCAGATTTGGAATTGATAGGATTGTGTATTCAGGGTAACTTAGGTAACCTCAGACTCCCAATTCCCATTAGCATCACCATGACGCAAGCATGTCTGTACAGCTATCCTACATGCCACGCCAGCCATATCCAATATCCAGGCCGTGAGCATCCATTGATTTAGCTATAGCTATAGACCACCCGTAATCGTATACGTTAAAACCATCAGTGTCCCCGGGAAATTTCCTGTCACCGCAGATCATGTGGATAGCAAGATCAGGAATTCAGCAGATTTCTCTCGACCTTTGCCGTGCCATTGCGTTAGTAGGAAACGTAAGAGCAGCGGCCGGTCTCACGAAAGATGCCAGTTGAAAGATTGCCTAGCAAAGAAAGTCTGTAGTCCCCCGCGGGTCAACATGGAGGAGCCTAGAAAGAGTTATACAAGTTTGAGCTTGTCATGAAGTGAAGCCCTTTATGGCAAAACCATGTGTCAGGACCCTGGGGGGACGGGAGGTCATGTGAAGGACGTTGCATAGGAGGAAGTGTTGAGTAGAAAACTAGCGCCTGAAGTTACGGGGAGTTGGGGTAATGTTTTATACATCACGGATATCGATAATGACATCGATAGTGACATTTGACATTGATGATTGATGTAATCTCAATCGTCCTTGTGATTGCTTCAGGTATTGAGAGCTGTAGATAAAAGGCAGAGCAAATCACCTCAATAAATCACTATCGAAGAGCATTCACTTCAGAACATCCAGATATCGAATAAACCAAGCTCACCTACTACAAGTCCGTCTGATACATACATACTAGGCTAACCTTCCGCTGTCGCCTCTAGCCTGTTGTAATCTGGTTGGCACAACACCCTCGTAGAGGAGCCTGTTGTAATCTGGTTGGCACAACACCCTCGTAGAGGAGCCTGTTGATTCTTCAACAGGAAGGACGCACATGGGCAGGGCATGTGACAGCCAAGTGGGATATGTAGCTGAGGGACGTCTGCATGAACTGAACATCATACATCTACATAGAATATACTTCATACATGCTCATCACGGAAACCTTCAGTGACCGTCGTAGGGAGCCTTCAGCATTCCTTATACCATGTATACCTCAACTGAATTTTTTTTTTTTCCCTACAGGATTAGGATTGGTTTTCTGTGGGTTAGAGTAACAACCAGACTGATTATTTTTTACTCTGTGGCCCGATTGTTTTTTAATCGGGGGATAGGGCAGGTTTTTTTTTCTTTCTCTTTTTGGCTATAATAGAAAAATGTGATGAGAAATCTACTTACACGACATTATGATGGCTATAGAGTGCTACGTCATTCTTTCGATGTCAGTTTATACATTTATGTATACAGTATTACCATGATTACACAAACTAACAAAACTGGCTACAATTTTTTTTTTAAAAAAAAAAAAAACGTGGTTCCTGATATCTCCTGAGCTAGAAGTGAGGGTGAATTACACCTGTTGTATTTATAAAAGTATAACTATATTATATCTTCAAAACTACTTTATCCATGCCATCCCCCTTCATAATGGTATTATTCTTGTCATGATTATTATGTACTGGAATTAGGCACAGTACGGCTTCAAATCCTTTGCTTTCATGACATGCAATAGGGTAATGATGTTGAAGTGGGTAGGGGATGATAAATTACGTGCTCGCCTTGTAATTTTGTTTTATTAATTGGGTTGTGAGTGTGAACAGTCTCTCTATTATCGATACTAAGCTAGGCAAGACTCGCCGGGGCCTCCCGTCGATGGTTAGTCTTGTGCCATGGTTCACTGCGCAGAGGCAGGTGAGGAAATGCTTGGAGAGAAGTATTTCAAGGACCAGATAAGGGAATTGAGAGGAGCTAGCTGCCGGTTTCGATTATGGTGGGGAGATTTCTGCTATATTCCCACCCTAGTCGATAGGCCCGGGGCACAGGTCTACAGGATTCTGGAGATGGGTACCCCTGACCACCACAAGTGATTTCCAAGCAACTTCGATCCGATATCCGCCGTGACGCAGTGACACTGGTTTAGGTGTCAGGTGACAGTGGTGGCAGCTTAGAGGTTGCAATTGCTTGTCAACATTTTCATACTATAGCCTACAGTAGGCTTCTGGGCTGTCGAAAAGGGAGTGGTGAGAGTAAGAAAAGTAAAGTATCTTGTAGCCCAAACCTTCGTAGGTTGGCTCAAGTTCCAAATTACCTTTGCTACCTATCTATCTTCTCGAAACTGCCCTTGAGAAACCTTGGTGCAATCCGAGATTCTTTGGCCATGTGACCTAGTTAGGTCTATGTAGGTAGGCCTGGGCCACTCCCAGTGCTCTACTCGAAGGTGCCGCACCATGGCCCGGCCTACCGATACCAAATGGATGTGGGGCTCATGCGTCCACCAGGCCACCGATCTGTCACCACAAGCACGGCCCCCAGCATGGGCAGCCTGTGTACAATTTGCAATGACCCATAGTACCACAACATATCAAGGCCCGACACACTAAGGGTCCCCTGCATAACTTACCCTTATTCAACCTCGTCACGACTTCTCCTCCAGACTTGGTATCAGTTTCTAGTAGTTGAAGAGCCAGCCTAGTAAATATCGTTAAGTTGTACTTATCTGGAAACACCAGGCTAGTTTAGATACTGCAACCTTATATCTATAGGTGTTAGAATAGACGAAGCACCCGTGAAATAACTCTTGTGTCAGTGCCAAGCTCCTCAATTTATTGCCCACTTACCCTGAGCAGGCCTCCGGCATATACATACGTATACAGATACTATACACTATTTATAGATAGGGAAGCCTCATGCCAATCACTAACTATATTGTATATAAATGCACATGCAGGGGTTTTGCAACACCCTGGGCGTTTTTCGGCCTATCACGAATGTTGCTGTCTGGCCTCTAGTCTGGTTGCCCAGGCCTCCCGCATCAACCCTAGTCTGTTGCCCCTCCCCCCCAAACCACCACCACCATCACTATCACGCAAACAACAAAATAATGTCGGGCCTGAGGATCGAGTGACTCTACTGTCCATTTGAGGTGGAAGGTTCTCCAAACATCTTGTAGATACATAACCACAATTTGCAGTTGCCTACGCAGAGTACCTACATAGGTGCATGTAGTTGTCTAAATTGGATATATATATATCCTCTGGTCCGCCGCCCCCAGCAAAAGCCGGCATATACAAGAAGTCCAGTGTATCTACATTGTACCTACATTCATAAGTGCACAAGTACACACCCAACGAACATCCAGCACCATAGAACTTTAAGCTTCCCTCCGGCCATGGAAGACCCCGACGAATCCTTCGCCCTCTCTCTTCAGATCGCCCTCCTCTCCGACGACACCGGCTTTGACCCCCGAATCCGTCCCCGAACCCCCCACAGCAAACCCACTGCCCTCTCGGATTTCGCCCTCGCACGGGAGCTCTTTGGGCAAGACCTCAAAGCCCTCCAGCAGATTTCATTCGACAGACGGCTAGCTGCAAGCATCCGCCGGGCAGTCGTTCAGGATGCAGATGTCATCAATTTAGAAATCAACGAGAACAAAACATTCCAGGATGACCTTCTAATCGCTCAGCGGTTACGAGAGACGCCGGATGCACCAATACCTACAGGTGACCTAAACGGAGGACCAGCAAAAAGGGTTAAAGTAGCGCAGTTTATGGTGCCGACTCCACCTGGAGTGGGAGTAGGACGGAGTAACACGAGTCCTGGGTTCCGTGAACACCGGAACCTCTACTGTAATGTCTGCACCGAGATCCTACCCGATTACGAAATTGTCTCCTTATCCTGCCAACACAACTATTGTCGGACGTGCCTCCGGACAACCTTCGTGCAGACACTGACAAGCCGATCGTTCCCTCCCCGATGCTGCAGCACCATCCCCACGACCCTAGCTGCGGAGGTCCTAGATGATACAGAGCTGGAGAAGTATCTCCATGCAAGTGTCGTGCATGATGCTATATCGGGACCAGAGAAAAGGAGGAGAAATTGCGCTAGGAGTACGTGTGGGCAGGTCTTGCTCCCTGGGTGGATTAAGGAAGATGTGGCGTTGTGTTTAAAATGTGACGAGAAGACGTGTATGGTTTGTGGGGAGAAAGCGCACCCTGGGGGGGAATGTCCGAAAGATGAGGATACAGTTAATTTGTTTAAGTTGGCGGAGGGGAAGAGGTGGCAGAGGTGTCCGAGATGTGGGAGTGTGGTGGAATTGGTACAGGGATGCTTTCACATGACTTGTTTGTGGGTTCTCCCCCCCCCCTCCATTTTCCTCTGGATATTTGTAGGAGCTCGTTTAGTGTGGCTACTTACAAATTGGCACGCGCAGGTGCAACCACCAATTTTGCTATAAATGCGCCGCCACCTGGAAAACCTGCACATGCCTCCAAGCCGATGAAAGCTATATCACCGGCCGCGCCACCACGAGTCCCACCCCTCCCACCGCCTCCACATCCTTTTTCTCTCGGACCGTCTCCTCCACCCACCAAACCCAACTCGACCTTGAACACCGCCAGCAGGCACTCAGGTACGACGAAGGCCTAAAACGGCGACTTGAGGAGCTAAAAACCCTTCGGAGAACGAGGGAGTCTCAGAGGGATGCGGTGATGGTAGATAGAATGGTCTGGGAGGAGGAGGATAGGGTTAGGAGGGAGTTGATGGAAGAAGAACGAAAGTGGAAGGAGGAGGAGAGGAGGGAGAAGATGAGACGGAGGGAGTTAAGGGACATATTTGAGGGGGTTTTGGGGCGGGTTAGTGATAATGTTGCCGGGAAGAGGAACGGGAAGGGGAAAGCGAGGGAGAGAGCGAGGGCGGGGGAGGAGGGCGAGTTGGAGGGGGTGGCGGGGAAGTTAGTGGAGTGGACTATGGTGGGTTCTTCTGCAGCATATCTGCGCTTTGATTTGCGTTTTCGATCTGTGGAACTGATGGGCTAACTATGCTAAACTATGGTGGGTATATGTAGCTCGTGGAATCCACCCCAACCGAACCCTCACAAAAACAAGGTTTCTCCATTTCAGCACTTGCGACTGGGCTCAAACCGACCGCTAGCAGGAAGAGGGACTTATCCCCAGCGACATGAGACTGCATGGCAGGTTTAAGGTCACATGCTGCTTTTGAGGCTACGGGGCGGGAATTGGGGTTGGGCCCGCGGTAAATGTGTTTGCTCGCGTTAGTAGCTTTAGAGTTACGTACGATATTGTCCTGCATTACAGAATTTAAGGGAGCTGCGAATGCTTGGTGGATACTAGGGTTTTGGCAATAATAGCATATACAGTTGCTGGAGTTGGGGATACTAGTTCATGTAGGACTTCATGGATTCGCGCTGTTATATATGGACATTGTATTTGCAGCTGGAGGTTTCTTCGTGTTAAAATCATTTGTGTGTGATTATGTGCGGGTGAAGGACCCGTGTTTATGTAGCTGAGAATACACCGTGGTATGTTTGTCGCTTGTCGCTTGTCGGGCGCATGATCAGATAAACAAGCTTTGTGACTCTTTGCTGCAGGGGTCCATCCAGAATCAGGGTCCACTCCTCCACAGACAAACCCCACTCCCGACATCCACCATCTCTCCATCTAACCAAACAAATCAATTACCCTCTCCCATTGGGTACGGTTCTACACTCCATCACTACACACATACCCTAATTGCAGCATGTCTTCCGCCATCCCCGGCCCGCACTCCCTCCCATCCTCCCAATACGACCTCACCACCTACCGTGGCCGTGTCTTGCACTCCCTCAACCTCTGCGACCCCCGCACCCTCTTCACCTCCTCCACGCAGCTCCGCGCGCACATACAGACCATCTCCACCTACAAAACCTCCCCCACGAGCACCCCACCCATACTGACCCCCGAAATCTGGCACGCAAAAAAAGTCCTCGACGCCACCCTCCACCCGGATACGGGGGAGCCCGTGCTCCTCCCTTTCCGCATGAGTGCCTTCGTCTTCACCAACCTGATTGTTACGGGGGGTATGTTAACGCCGAACCTCACCACCAGGGGTATGCTCGCGTGGCAGGTGATAAATCAGAGTCTCAATGTAGCGATTAATGCAAGCAATGCGAATAAGAGCTCGCCATTGACGTGGTCCGGGATGGGGGTTAGTTATCTCCTTGCAGTCGGGGCGAGTTGTGGTGTAGCGTTGGGACTGAATAATTTAGTCCCGAGGTTGAAGCGGGTTAGTCCTGGGATGAGGGTTGTATTGGGGAGGCTGGTTCCGTTTGCGGCAGTGGTTACGGCGGGGGTGGTTAATGTGGGGGTGATGAGGGGGAAGGAGGTTTTGGAGGGGATTGAGGTGTTTCCGCACCTGCCGGCTTGGAAACCCACAACCACGGCCACCACCGACATTACAATATCTACACCATCCTCCGAAGCAGCCGAATTAACCCCCACCACCCCCCTCGGAAAATCCCGCCACTGCGCCCTCCTCGCTGTCTCGCAAACCGCCTTCTCCCGTGTCCTCAATGCAACTCCCATCATGGTCATCCCCCCCCTCATCCTCATCACTCTCCAAAACAAGTGGTCTGTGCTGAAGCGTAACCCGCGCCTCGTGTTGCCGGTTAATCTCGGGATCATTTTTGCAACGAGTGTGTTTGCGCTGCCGTTGGCGCTGGGGGCGTTCCCGCAGAGACAGATTGTGGCTGTGGAGAGTGTGGAGGAGCGGATTAGGGAGGAACTGAGAGGGAGAAAGGGTGGGGAGGGAATCAAGAAGGTGGAGTTTAACAGGGGAATTTAGATTTGGGGGCCATGGACGGCTTACCCTGATTTTTACCCCATAAGCTTTTTTTTTTTTTCTATTTTTCCTCTTTTGTTTTTCCTTTCCCTCCCTCCTTTCCTTGCCGGGATGGGAGTTGGAGATGTAGTTGGATGCGTACCTATATTTCCTCTTTCAAGCTTGCATTCCTACGTTTTTGGTTTCTTAGACACTTGCATTGCGGTCATTTGGTGGGTTTTTTTTTTTCTTTGTTGGTGATTAGCGTGATTATAGAGACACCTTGCCATATATTACAACTCGGAGTTCAGCAAATACCTAGATTCTCAAAGCCCATAACTAGAGACCCATGCCACATGCCCCAATTCGTTCTACCTAGTCTATGCAGGTACTCAGAACATATAAATATAGCATATACCGTGTATATATACACCAAAAAGATTTATTACATGTACTCGGTTTTGTGCGAGCAGAAACTCACCAATGAATGGGACAGAGATGAATTTGGGGCGTAGAGGAGATAATGGTTGTGTGAATTGCTTTTCCCTTGTTATTTCACAGCATCGGGAGGCGGTAATCTTGTGCTGGTGGGACTGAAGAACTTTGAGGCCTTGCCATGGCCCTATGTTATATGTACATGCGAGCAAAAAATCGACGCCTCGTCAAAATAAAAATCTGATCCAAGGAAATACCCCATGCTGTTTCACTTGCATTTAATAAATATTTATCTAAACTACATTGGGCGCCTGACACTGTCTTGTCAGTGAATAGATTACATGTATGGGGAAGGAGGAGGACCTTGCGATACTTGTTGGGATTTGGGCTACTTGATCACGCACACGGAGCGGCTTGAGAACGGGCGAGGCGTGGTTTACATGGTTTCCATAGCCAAGGTGAATAAGGGCAATATTGGGCACATGCTTCCATCCACTACCTCCATTTTAAGACGGCCATAGTCTAATTTGCTGGTGGGTGGGTGGGGAAGCGTAACAGATGGTGGAGGAGTCGGAGTGTAGATGCCCGATGAACTCCGATTACGAGAATGGCAGGAAGAGAAATGTAGGAAATCAGGGGGGGCAAGGTGGGGAGCGGGCAGGAGAGCAGAGAGCAAGGGAGCAAGGAAGCACAAAAAGGAGGAGCAGGAGAGGACTGAGGAGTTGAGGAGAGTGGGAGAGAAGGCAAGAGGCAAAACGTGGGCAGGAGGGGGAGGCATCAGGGGAGGCAGGAGAGAGAGGAGAGGAGGGAGGAGGGCTTGGCCAGTCTGGTTGGCACACGTCCCTGTCTACGGGCTCAAGCTCTTCCTCAATTGTATATAGGTAATTGCCCACTTCAGTATATATATATCCCTGTAGTCTAGTTGCATGACCTCTTTAGGTAGCCCTTCTCCCACGCCTTCCTACCTGCACCTGCACCACAAGCCTCTCTCAATCCTAAATTCTACTTGAAGATTCATATTCACATAAACCTAGCTAACGTTCCAGTCTACACTCCAGTCTACACTCCAGTCTACACTCCACCGAGCAGCTACAGAAGCAATCCGTGCAGCTACCTCCTCTCCATTTCAGAGACACGGAAGCCAAATGTCTTACACTACAGACTTTGTGAACCCTTTAAATGGCAAACGAACTTGGGTGAGGCTTCACCCAGATGATGATCTCGCCGGGCTTCACCCTACTTACCTCACTGGTGAGCACTCATGTTCCCTATGTGCACCGAGAGAGTCACTGAGCAATGCCCCATGCACACTACATAGACCCGGATCTCTTCGAGCCTCATATTCACCCCCGTACTAAAAAGTATGAAGCATGGGGAATCGGAGACTTCGATGATGAAGACCCACAGGATCCAAATGCCCTCTTCAAGCCTTTGGTGAGACATGCAGAAGTAGATCAAGTCCTTTACTGTGGCATGGATTATCCACAGTCTCAGTTCGTCAAGTACCTTGCTGCTAGAAAGGTTCGTTAATAGTTAAAGAACTGATGATCTTGGGAGACAAATTTGCTAATAGCGAACTCTAGGAAAAGCAATTATCGCTGCGTGACGTCGGGGACAGAAAGAACTGTGACTATGTCCTTCGGATTAAGATGCCCGAAATCTTCGACGGTGAAGGAAAGGAACTCATCCAGCGTCTCCTGAAGGTCTCTGGAGGAGTTACCCTGAACACATTTCAGGACAAGATTTTAGGCCCTGCCATGGGCTGGTACGCACTCAGGTGTAATAGCCTATCAAGGGTATTTCGTGCTGCTAACTTGCCTTCTGTGAAGGTCCCGCAACTACCACGCATACTTGTTCATTGATCGTACTGACGGTGCTCTGTTTGGGCCTGAGGAGGCCAGCGTGAGTGACCTTCCCTACCTGAACCTGCAGAACTACTCACATAAAATGAACTATAAGTATGTTGATCTAGTACATATGCCACTCAATGGTCACGAGTTCGTGTCTGATGCGAAGTATACCATTGCGGATCTCCTTGAGAAGCCGGGATGTACACTTGGGTACCTCTATGATCTCGTAAGACCTTCGGATTTGCGCCTTACTCCCCTTTGCCAGCTCATGTTCATAATCACCATCGATTAACGTTTTTCACTCCAGGGCGATAAATGGCAGCATGAAATCACTGTTGAGAAAATTGTACCATATTCTGAATCCACCGGCCACTTTGAACTTCTCGAGGGGTCTGGTGCCTGTCCAGGCGAAGACATGCAAGGAAACCGCATCTGGCACGATACACTCACCAAGCTGAGGGCCAACCCAGGCGACTTTAGACTAGTCCTGGAGTTACGGTCAGCCAAAAACTACGAACATGGTGACCACTGCTGCTCATGGTGCTACGATCCTTTGCGATTTGATATTGATGAAGCCCGCACTAGAGTGCATGCAGCGCTAGCGTCACGTGCGTCAAGCCGCAAGGTCTTTGGTCATGTATTCGGTATACCAGCTTTCTTTCGTGACCCATTGTCGGATGCGCTAGAGATTTTGACGATGAGTGTGGGGACAAGGGTGATCCATTCCGGGCACCATTCTTTGGGCTTAGAGTCTCCCCAACCCGTTTCCCACACGCCCAGCCAAACAGACTCCGAAACTCGCGGAGCCGACTCCCAAGCTCAAGCATTGTGTGAGCAGTGCGGGTCACCTCATGGGTTGAAAAGGTGTTCAAAGTGCAAAGCTGTCTCGTACTGCAGCCCAAGGTAAAATGTGATGCTCTCCTGAGAATTTCGACTTCTCTAACTCTAGCTTTCTGGCAGCTGTCAAGCGCTGCGCTGGGGGAACCACAGATTGGCCTGCAAAGCACCAAGCAATTAACACTAGGCACCCATAAGGGGCCCTCATGAGTGGCCAATACAGCATACGCCGTCGATGGTCAATCCTTACATTAGTACTCACCTTCACTTTCCTTTCTATTCTTTCCATTCTCTGATTTGTATTTGCTCAACCAAATATAAGAGGGGAGGGGTTGCGGTCAATGGTTGGATTTAGAGAGCACTCCAAGCAGGGACAGGTGGTGGAGAGGTTGTTGGAGAGACTCCATGCTATACCATCAACCCAGAGACAACAGAGTACTAGTTTTGCATGACAGCTGAGACAGATGTTCTCATATGGGACCAAACTGGTGATGCGAAATTGCTGAAATTGTTACCGCACGTCTTAACTGAGATTTGTTGCTATAGTCCTGTGTCTCGATCTCTGTACGTCTTCATAAGTGGTTATAATTTCGGATCCACTGTCCATATTACACCTTGCGTGATTTCCGAGACCAGTTGTCCTATACAGTAGCTACCATACCAGTACATTCGTGAGATATGGTTACACCGTTGAGGTATTGTTCCATGCCATAACCCATGTATAAACAAGACTTCGAAACTAGGTAAAAGGAGAGATAGGGGTGCTGGTGGTCATGAAGTGGAGTCTGTATACTTTTCTTATACGTCAATAAACAGTAGGGCTTGGCAAAGCGCCATGTTGACCATCATGGAGGCCACAGAAACAGTTGACGATTGATGGGAGCCCCACGGGGACTCCAGGTATTTTGAACAATAATAATATACATTAATATTTTAGAAAATCCAATTATAAATAGACTTGACGTCTGGAGTACGTAGTATGTACATACATATATTCAGCGCTGTACCTACATGTCAACCCAAGTCAAACATGGAGAGTAAATTCCAAACAGGAGCTCTCTAATAAATGGATGAATGGATGTATGGCAGATTTTTGCTCCGAATACATACATGTACTGTACGTTGCCAAACATGTTGAACTGCCCAACACTCTTGCAGCTGTAGATGTAATATAAATAAACAATATTCACCCCCCCCCCAAC
>Ga0307514_10001766_pt1 | contig 24541 bp, 31 predicted proteins | sample 16_EM_MG_FD_203088 | JGI IMG/M metagenome (GOLD analysis project Ga0307514, IMG submission 203088) | Populus trichocarpa ectomycorrhiza microbial communities from riparian zone in the Pacific Northwest, United States - 16_EM | ecosystem: Host-associated > Plants > Roots > Unclassified | place... | reverse complement strand
ATAGATGTATTTCTGATCTAGCCCAGATGTTTTTCTCCTTCCAAGCTTCATCTCTTTGTGCTTCTGCTGGAGGCTCTTGTGTTACTAAGTCCCATGCCTTCATTCTCAACATAACCATCTCCATGTCTTTTGCCCAACTATGATAGTTCTTTGCTCCTTCAAGCTTAACCGGAGTGGATTTTGATACTAAAGATGAATAGTTCATGTCAGCCATGACTGGAGGTACCTGAGGCCTCCTTCCAACGTTCCGTCAAGGAGGAATTTTGGAGTATTATAAGGTTAAGAGTATTGTAAGGTTAAGGTTAGAGCACAGAGCAAGATTTGTTCAGCGGAAGCGACAAGGGCTCATGACCTTTTAGTATATGAGTCTTGGGTGATGAACGTTGTTCTTTCTATTCCTCCCCCCCGATATCTATATATGCAAAACTAGCTCAGCTCAATGACTAATTACTAAGCCACCCGAAGACCCTGAAGAGCACCTTCCCTTTTAGTAATGATAATCCATAGACATTAGCATATACTATGACTGCAGTCGAGGTACAAGGAAGAAGTGGATAACCTCTTACATCTGGTCAGAATTCATGGCAAAAATCAAAGCTGATTTATGCCGCTCAAGTAACTGAAGAATTTGCTCCACATCCGCCTTTTGAAATGGCCACTTCAGCCTCTGTCTCAGCACTCTTCTCGTCGCCCTTTGCCCTAGTCCTGGCTGTAAAATCTGGAGAATTCGGGTAAACTCCTTTTCAAGCTCCAAAGAGCTACTCTCGAGTAGCGGCTTCATTGCAATCAACTTGGTGGCACCAGGGCCTTTCGCCAAGTTTTGAACTTGCTGGAATGCAGTTTGCAGAGCCATAATGCTATTCATAAGGGTATTCATCTCGGATTGGGCATTCCTCGCATCCTAACCCCATATAATATTATTTACTACTGATTGTGGCTCAAATTTCTTTGGGGGGATTCTTACCTGATAGTATTTCCAGCCAGTCGACCAGACCTTGCCAGCAGCTTCAACCACAGCCACTGCGCTTGCGACCGCACCTAATACTTCGGCCATAGTTTTATATTTAGATATCACAAGGGTCGTTGTGTTATATTGTATTGTGTTGTATTGTATTGTGTTGTCGTTGCTTATCACCCAGATATCGACCCCGCAATATATATAATGGAACACAATACTCCGTACTACCGGTATTCATGCAAGCAGGTCCTCCTCACGTGACCACAACCGATTCCTATCACTGCACGTGATTCCCTTAGTCCTGAAGCAGGCTGGGGTTTATTGCTCACATAGTTCTCCAGATTTGCATGGTGTGATGTCGCTGCTGCCAATACTGTTTTGCAGGGAGATGGATGCTTCAGACATGAGGAGCACGGGGGTGCCGCCATGTGGGCTGAGAAACCACACACCATCTTCAGTGATGATAGCAAGAGTCCATTTCACTACGCGACTGTGCCACAGGAGTTTCCACAGGTCAAAATCCCGTAGTGTGTAGGATTTTTTCCTGTGGCGCAGACCCTTGGCGCACCAGTTTTCATTCCTGTGCATATAAGGTTATCTTCCACTGCATATGGTGTAATTTCTCTATATACCTAAGCCTGGGAATATTTTTTTTTTTTGAAGTCTATACGTCTTTTCCCCTCAAGGGGGAGCCCGTGGCTATGAAGCCTGGGAATAATTCTTAGCTTTCGGTGGATATATCCCGTTCAGCACATGTACAACATGTGCATATGGAGTATGCTCCTTTGGCCGAGTGGTTTGTACTGTTGACTCCAACATATACTTGCCTCACAGCATGTGAGAGATGACACGTGAGTGATGATACCTGAGTGACGTAACACAGCACTCAAATCATGTATATAGATAGGTGATGAATCTCTTCTGAACTCATCACTGCTTCCATAGCTTCTTATATGATCTAGGTGTATTGGCCACATATCTGTACCGCTGCTCTTGTTAGCCTCATATCGCAACCTGATATTCCAACATGTACTTGGTCTTGTGTTGTCTTCGCAGGAGAAAAGTCCAGAGTTCGAGTCCCAACTGCGCCGCCAAGTTCTGTAATTTTCTTATCGCTTCTTTCAGGGGTCAGGGGTCAGGGGTTAGGATTTTCATAGGTTCGGAGGCAGGGCGTTTATGCAGCGTGTTGGTCCGACGTAAACCCAGACCTTTTAAAGAAAGGCGCAGGAAGGATCCACGGGCTCCCCCTTGAGGGGAAAAGACGTATAGACTTCAAAAAAAAAAAAAAAAAAAACCATGTGCATATACCAAGGGAAAAAACCCGCATACGCACTGGGTTTTTTGGTCTCGTACTCGGGGCTTGAACATGGGTTATCACGGTTTGTATCCCAGCCTGTGTTGACTATTGTAATTGCACTTTAATTCATTACTATAGCATACTAATAGAGATTTCTAGAGGATATGTAGATTCTGTGTGATCCATATTAGAGTATAGTCACAATACGAGTAATAAGGTAGGTGTATGCACATACCAAAAAAAAAAGCCAAAAAGAATAATAATGAAAACATCGTCTGGTTGTCACAACCAAATTAATGAAAATGTATATGTTCCAGCCCAGGCACCAAGGATGTGTTTTTCGTCACTAGCCCGGTCCCTTGATGAGTGGCCCTACCAATTGACTGGGCGGGCCAGTCCAGCGGGCCCGGTCCATTCATTGACACTGACCAGACAAAAAATACAGAGTTTCTATCAACTAACTAAATACACTAAACAAGAAATAACAAGTATCTATCACAACCCATAACTATTCCACCTCACTATCATCAGCCTCTCTATCCTTGCTATCATCATCCTCCCTATCCCCCGCTTTTTTTTTTAAGGAGTCATTAATCGTATGACCTCTCCCGCTTGATCTGTTGCATTTGCTTCCTCATCTTCACCCTCACCCACTTTTTTACAGCAGATTCCATTACCAGTTCCTCGAGGATGGCAGTGAATTGTGCAGGTACAATTAGCTTTAACACAGCCACTACTATTCATTGCAATTGATATTTCAACGAATAGTGAAGACCATTCTCGTGTTCCACTGTCAGAATGACTTAGAGCAATCACAAGTCAGAATGACGGAGAGCAATCTCAAAGTCTATATTAAGTGATGATGATGATTCCTACAAGCTGTTCCGTCCGCAAGCTAGCAATCCAACCGCCAAGCCCCCACGTCCCATGTCATCCTGCATTATGCGTCCTGCCATCCTACGCTATGCAACCTGCGCTATGCAACCCTCCATCATACGCTATGCATCCAGTACCACCCGAATCCTCACATCCACGCTCTGCCAGTAGTGCTCTTAACCTTCGTTCCACCACTGAACTAGCTTGCTCAACTAAACCTTGACTTTGTGGATGTCATGGATTGCTGTTAATCAGTGTGATACCATGCCGTTGCAGAATATGAAGCACTGCGCCTTTAAATTCTCGTCCGTTATCACATTGCAAGATTCGTGGTGGACCCATTAACTGAATCCAATATTCCAACTCTCGTGCCACTTGTCTAGCACCCTTTGCAGTTAAAGGTCGAAGGAAGCTATACTTCGAAAAATGATCTCTAATATGTGAGGCCCGTTCATAAATATCGTCTTTTCAAGACGCATACCTATCAGATTCATTTGAACTCGTTCAAAGACATTATTAACCACAATTGGTTCTCATAGAGGTCGAAGGCCGATTTGATAAACAAACTCTACAATGTTTAATTACCCATGCTAACTAATGACATTAGAGTAATTAAACTATAGAAAGAATATAACAATTTACCTCTTCTTTTGTAATTCCATAATACTCTTCTCGAAGAAAAACAAAGGTTTTATTCTTCCCTGGATGTGCATGTAAGGCAATGAATTCTCGTAATAGTATCAAATGCCATATCTTCAGATACAACTTGACGATCTTTAATGTGACCAGTGTCTCGCAAGGGCCATAAAGTATTGCACATTAGGTCTGCATCCAGGCGATAACCATGAGGTTGAGTTCGTAGATCAATCTCATACTTGTTTGTTGGCTTTAGAGTAGGTATGCGTAAAAATAGGCGTCGTTTTGCTGCAGACATGCGAGCTCGATTTGTATGCGAATAAATCGATCAAAATTTGCACGCACTTCTGCTGTAAATGGCTCTACAGCATCCTGCATAACATTATCGGCCATTTTCTATTACGGTATTAATTTTCTGCCCTATGAACACTTCCCGGGAAAAATACTTGCTGAATCTCTGCTTGAGTTGCTTGTATAGGTAGTGAACTTCTACTGCACTGAAAAATTTGCTCCTTCTGTACTGTCAAGAAACTTGCCGGCATTTATATTTTTATTCTCTATCAATTGTTTGCCCTACTGGGTGTGATTGCTTGCCCTACTGTGTTGAGTTGTTCGCACTTCTTATTTTCCGGACTTAACCTCCATTGACCTTGTCTAGCTTCACTCGCCCGGTCCAGTACCCATGGCCCGGTCTAGTCCAATTAGTATGAGTTTTTCGACTGGACCGGGCTACTGATCAAAAGTGCTCATTGATGACTGGGCTGGAACATATACTTAATCCTAACATCATTATCACAGAGTGAATGTATCACAGGAGGGGGCCGATATGGATGGAAGTATAGACCAGGAGGAAATAGGGGGACGGAGTTGGATCATGAAGGTATGGCGGGGGATTCGGAGGGTTGTCGGGTAGATCGAGTAAAGGTGGGGAGAAGTTAGGGCAAGCAGGAGCAGGTTTCAAGGATAATTGTGTGTCAGGCTGTTATCATTTGTGAATTTTCCTTTGTGTATAGATGCATGTAGCAGTCCGGACTTTGCTTTGGCGATGCGCTGGGGACTTTTTATATAGTGGATTGTTTTTTTTGTTTTTTTGTTTTAATATTCAAGGGTAGTGGATCAGGGGGAGGGGTAATCTGGGTGGAATAGTGGGATTAGCATATGTATAATAATACATGGCAAGGGGATGGAATAATATAGAGAATGCATGAAGCAGAATACACAAGAACCTGACCATGAGTGTATGTGATAAGATCTACTGGGGACCAGCCCAAGTGAGGACAGAGGCAGATGCTGAGAATCCAGAAGGCAGGGACGAACTGAAAATACCTGGAGGAATACATATCATCCAGAGTGCCAAGGAGGAAAATTGAAAGGAGTAGTGCCAGGGATACGGATGATGGGGGAGTAACTCCCAGGGGGCTAATAGCGATAGGAGGGTGCGAGGGAGTAAAGGGAATGAATGGAACCAAGGAGAGTGCCGAGGGGCCACAAGGGGAATAGTGGGCACCTGGGAGCCACATAGTGAACATGGAGGGAAGGAAGGATGAGGACGAGATGGGGACCTGAGGGAGACAAAAGGTGGGATATGAGTATTCAGGACACACAGAGTTAGGATAGGAGTATGAGGGATGGGGGATGCATACCTAGAGTATCCAGAGGCCAGAGCAGGGACGGTGGGCGTCCAGTGGCCAGTTTCGGACCATGGGCATCTGCGAGTACGGCGGGGACCATGTGAGTCAAGGTGCAAGCCAGAGAGATCGGGGCATCAAGACAGTGAAAGCAGCACTATTACGGCTCAGGTAAGGGATCTATGCTGCTTACTTAGCAGAACCCAAGTCCTTTTCTATCCCAAAGGGCACTGGACTGACTGATCCCCAGACAGATGCGGCGTTAACAGCGTTGGCATTATATAATCATAGTATCGTGATACCTATCTGTACACAAGAAGAAGAGAGTGCAGACGGGTATGTTTGAATACCAGTTGAAAATATTGTAGATGGTATTGGATTGTTCCCAGGTGGGGATTATGACTGGGTGATTCAAAGACCTAATTGGAGGACACAAAGTGGGGATGATTAATTGAGCATATATATACGTCTGAAATCAACCAGTTCAGGGTAAGAGATTAACTCTCAAAGTAGCTGATGGGCCCCGGTATATACTTGTAATCATTTAATTGTATATACAATCTTATAGTCTAGTGGTAAATGTTTAGTACTATGGGTAATAAGCTCATGTTCGAGTCCTGCTTACACAATTTATAGTTATTCTTTTATTTTAGTATTTTGTATTCAACCACCACAGGTTTATTTCCAGTTTAGAAACGGGTTTACTCCTGTGTGAATCATGAAAATTCCCTGTGACTGGACTAATATATACTGATGCTGTAGTATACCTAGTCTGGTTGGCACAAGTTCCTCGGTAGAACAATTAATGACTCCTTGAAGAAAAAAGGTAGGTCTTCTGTGATTCTATCCTCACCATCCAGTCCCTGGGACTGCCTTCCATCTACCGCAGCCCGGCGCCTTCCTCTATCCACTCCCGCAGTATAGAGTACTCTCGATACAAGCATACCACCCCACATAGTAAATAAACATATTTCCGATATAAGACACAAATAGGTGTTTATCGATCCTGCAAGATGAACACCATAAAAGATCTCTACCTCCTGTGCAAGATACAACATCAAATACGGACGAAATCTTATCATCTCCTTCCACATCGCCTGTTTCCCAGCGCCAGGCCTGGTCAGAGCTGGAGCGGCGGCAAGCTATCAGAACGGATGCGAAAGCCAACCCCAATGCAATCTGGGGTTAAACCATCTACTGTACACATGAGAACTGTTTTGAAGTGAGTCAAGTTAAGATCCATGAACCGTTCCCACTTCCCGTGGATGTTGATAATATTCAGGAAGTTGAGGATGATATTCTGGACTGCATTCGCCAACTCTCAAGCTATGTACTACAGTCTGAATTTTGCGAACTCAATCCATTTATCCAGCTACTGAAACAGTTGAAGGTCCAGTCAACGAGATCGAGGACGGAATCTTGGCAACCTATCTCCCCAATGAAGCCGATGAGCCAGAAGCAGATATTCTACTGCCAATACCACCTCCGGTGACACCGCATGAAGCTCTCGAAGCGTGAGCAACAGCGCATTGAGACTCTGGAAATTCGACGCCGAGGATCTGGTGCCTCCCGGAGCCACTGCCACCTCCCCCCCCCTCTCTCCTTGAGATTCTAGTACCCCCCCCCCGCCTACTCTCCTTTGTCCATTTATGTTCTTATTATATTTCTCTACTTCTTCCGCGACCTGTTCCACTGTTGGCGAGCTTGATTCCCTATTTCCCTATTTTCTCTGTACATAAGAATATATTGGTTATAAGCATACCTCACCCCGTCCCAGCGATATTCTTGTATCAAGAGTACTCTGTATGGGTTCTGCCACCTCTCTTAATCCCGGCGTGTGTCGTCCATACACAGACGCTGCCCACCTTACTCTCTTGTTTTGCATCAGCCTCCCGATCTCCGCTATGCCAGTCAGCTCTTCGACCGTCCTCGCGTTGCTCCCGCGGTATGGAGAGATCCTGGGTGGTACCGAGAGGTGGCGGGGGTTTTACGCAGATGGCTGTCATATTCATATTCATAATTTTTAAGGGAAGATAGGGGGCCACGGGGTCGGACAACCTACTTACTTGTAGGTGCGGTCTCTTGTCACAGTCTAGATAGACTGAATACGAGTAATGATTTTCAAAAAACCTGTACTTTAACAATTGCATGTCCATAATGCACATTTTAGGTCTGCTGGTTGACATCCCACATGGGCGGCTCTGATCCTCGGGGGCGAGTGCTCAGGAGCCTAGAGCGAAATAAAATACATGACCTACAATGCTACTTGTAAATTTCACCCGACATCACTTACTCCTATCGATAATGTACAGGAGGATGCAATAAATCCGTCTTGAGAACCCCCGAACGTCAAGCTCATTTAACTGAAAACTTATCCTTCCCTGGATGGGCAGGTGGATGATATACAAATCATCACAGAAAAACACACAAACATCCAAGACCCAGCCTACCATATCCAAACTGCAGTTGCATTGATTTAACTTGCACCTAAAATATACCAACCTAGTTCATCAAAGCTTTTAACAACCAACAAGTCCAAGGAAGCCCTTACCTTCTATAACAGAAACGTTAACAGATGGCTGGAGGTATGCAGCCGGGAGAGCGGTAAAATCAATAGATATGAAAGTAACTCTACCGGAGAGAGATCCAATGACAAGAAGGTTGGCAGTGTCATTTATTGCACCGCAGGATAGTCGGTATTCAACAGGAAGCCAGAGCAATTTCCTCATGTTGCATGTGATCCATTGATCAGTACCATACAGGGAATGTGTTAACGTATGTGGTAGTTCCCGATTGCCGCCGCGTGAGTTGAGCTGCAGTATGCCGCGACTCGTATGGAGATGCGTTCCGTCATTAGAAAACTTCATAATCTTGATGATGTCATGAGTTTCTATGATTTCAATCGTTGCTTTGTTTGTAGTATCCCATAATCTGACCGTTCCGTCGGAAGATGCAGAGGCAACAAGCTTTCCATCGGGTGAAAACACAGCAAAATAGACCCAACCGGTATGACCTTTCAAAACTCCACATTGCTTTCCGGTTGATGTATCCCATAATCTGACCGTTTTGTCGTGGGAAGCAGAGGCAACAAGCTTTCCATCGGGTGAAAATACAGCTGGAAAGACCAAATCGGCATCATAATCCACAACTCCATATTGCGTTCCCGTTAATGTATCCCATAATCTGACCGTTGTATCAAAGGATGCAGAGGCAACAATCTTTCCATCGGGCGAAAACACAGCTGATCTGACATCCCCGGTATGACCTTCGAAAACTGCACATTGCTTTCCTGTTGATGTATCCCATAATCTGACCGTTGTGTCGTCGGATGTAGAGGCAACAAGCTTTCCATCAGGTGAGAACACAGCCGAATTGACTTTCTCGGTATGACCTTCCAAAACTGCACATTGCTTTCCTGTTGATGTATCCCATAATCTGACCGTTTGGTCGGCGGATGTGGAGACAACAAACTTTTCATCGGGCGAAAATACAGCTGAATTGACATCACTGGTATGACCTTCCAAAACTACACATTGCTTTCCTGTTGATGTATCCCATAATCTGACCGTCCTGTCCCAGGATGCAGAGGCAACAAGCTTTCCATCGGGCGAAAACACAGCAGAATTGACATACCAGGTATGACCTTCCAAAACTGCACATTGCTTGCCTGTTGATGCATCCCATAATCTGACCGTTTCGTCCCTGGATGCAGAGGCAACAAGCGTTCCATCAGGTGAAAACACAGCAGAATTGACACCCGAGGTATGATCTTCCAAAATTTCACATTGCTTCCCTGTTGATGTATCCCATAATCTGACCGTTTTGTCATGGGATGCAGAGAGAACAAGCTTTCCATCGGGTGAAAACACAGCTGACCGGACTGAATCGGTGTGGCCTTCCAAAACTCCACATTGCTTTCCTGTTGATATATCCCATAATCTGACCGTTTTGTCGCCGGATGCAGAGGCAACAAGCTTTCCATCGGGTGAAAACACAGCTGAATTGAGCCACTCGGTATGACCTTCCAAAACTATGCATTGCTTTCCTGTTGATGTATCCCATAATCTGACCGTTGTGTCGTCGGATGCAGAGGCAACAAGCTTTCCATCAGGTGAGAACACAGCCGAATTAACTGAACCGGTATGACCTTCCAAAACTGCACATTGCTTGCCTGTTGATGAATCCCATAATCTGACCGTTTTGTCGGTGGATGCGGAGACAACAAGCTTCCCATCAGGTGAAAACACAGCGGAAATGACATCACTAGTATGACCTTCCAAAACCACATATTGCTTTCCTGTGGATGAATCCCATAATCTGACCATTTTGTCCACAGATACAAAGGCAACAAGCTTTCCATCGGGTGAAAACACAGTCAAGCAGACTGAACAAGTATGACCTTCCAAAACTGCATATTGCTTTCCTGTGTATGTATCCCATAATCTGACCGTCATGTCGTTAGATGCAGAGGCAACAAGCTTTCCATCAGGTGAATACGCAGCTGATCCGACATAATGGGTATGGCCCTCTAACGTCTGTATCAATGAGCTCCATACATCTGCCACTTTGGGTTCCATAGTAACCCAAGGGATATTTTTGAGGTATTCTACTCGAATTGGACTTGATCGTGGAGTAAATAAAAGTCCCGATTGTAGACCTGAAGAGGTGCCATTTCAATAATTGACCTCATATGCAATATAAACCGTTTGGCATCATATGCAAGTTCTAACAATCCAGGATCATAGTCTCCTAATTGTCCCTGTTTTCAGGTCAATTCGATTCTCTGTATAAACTGATGAGTATTGCAACTTACTGATAGTATTTTCTCTAGAGCTCTTATTATATGAACTCTATTTGAGACCGTTCCGATTAAGCTAAGTCCCTCCAACCAATGTAGAAAGTGATGTTCCAGAAATTGCCAAATTGTCTTGATGTCTTCTTCTGCTGGATTCCCAAGTCGGCAGTGGTCAAGCCAGTAAAGGCATGCATATTGAATGTGTGGTGGAATGCTTCTTTGTATCATATCATCAGGAATCTCAGTAATCAAAACTCCTGGTCCCCAGAGATTGCATATATTTTCCTGAAGCTGAGATATATGCTCCATACATTTTCAAAATAGGCTGGTATGTCTCTCTTCCTCATCTATCTAAAACCGAGAATCACGGTACCTCTGGGGATCTAGTAGGAAGTCATGGAAGGATAGATGAAATAATTGGACATGCTGGTTTTCATCTTCTAGGACATTGAGTACAGAACGCAAAGAGTCCAAAGACCTTGAAACTATTTTGAATGGTATTTAAAGCAGCTGTGCTAGATATCTAGGCAGCATAGTATTAAACATTACCTCAATGGATCCAACTACCTGTCTAAACCGTCCCATACACTCTTGATAACTCTGTCTTCCAAGAAGTGAGTGCTGGAGTAGTGTTGTATATATGCCATCAAGATGTTCTGTTGCTAACAAGGATGACTTGGTTAAACTAAGAACCAAGGAGAGTGGTTCTTCAGATCCATCTATATCGTCTTTGATAAATCGAAGTATTGTTGTAGCATAGATGAACAGCCCAGTTGCTCTTTCTACCAACTGTGTAATAACTTGCTCATCTGGCCATGGTGTCCCCAGTCTGTGTTTGGCTTTCAGTGGCGACAACTTTTACAGAAAGAAAGTAGATATATCTGCATTAACTATATCAAGCAGGATATTATAGAGTATAAAATCCTGATAGGCCTCGCCTAACAACTGATGAAATCCATCAAAGATGGGGATTTCTGGCCTGCTGGTAAGGAAAATCTTGATCTGAACTGTCAAAAGGTCCTTCGCTTTTTCGAGAAGTTGGAGGATTAATTGGATATCCTGCATGCTGTTACACGCATCAAGTGCATCAATGACTATAATTAGTTGAATTGATTAAGGAGGGGCATTCTTTAGAGGATTAAGAATAAGTTGATTCCATTGTTCCCAAGGCCCTTGTTGCAGGATCTTAGCATTGTTGTCGATGGCACCTGAGATGAATGTCCGGAGTACTGGCAAACTGCATCAGCAACAAATATATTCTGTCTCTAGGGCGTCAGACGCCCAGGACACCCGGGACGCGTTCTGCCACTTGGGGACGCCGTGGTTTGGATCGCTGGCTTCTAGAGACACCAGGAGACGCCCGGGAGACACTGGGAGACACCCGGGAGACATGCAGGAGGCACGGGTCTGTGCGGGACGCTCAGGACGCCCGAAAGACACCCAATAAACCACTGGCATCCAGAGACACCAGCAGGGCGTCCTGACGCCAGTTATTTTTTGCTGATATGGTTGCAAGCTGGGCGGCAATCATAGTGAAGAACATGCCAGCATGACTGACATCCTTTTTACCTCTTGTAAAAAAGAAACTCACTGCAAGTTGTTTCTTTTCTGCAAGCTCTCGAGCAATTATGCAAGAAATTGTGGATTTGCCAGTCCTAGCCATTCTGGTAAGCCACAAGATGCATTTTCTGTTTGGGTTGTCATACCAGTCCATAATCTGCTTATGGAGCTCAACTCGCATATCTTGCAAACAGTGATCCTCATGTTGGCAGAGCCAGTTATTATGGGCAGCCCTGTAACGGACCCTAACCCTGAACGAGGGAAGTAGGTGTATATGTGGTTGTACTACTTACCAGTAGTACCAGGGAAGTGTCTTGTATGGATGACAAGTCCTGGGAGCATGTTCAGGCACACGGGGATTAAGGGCGGGATAGATAGTATTCAAGAGCTAGAGATTGCGGAGATGAACTAAGTCGAGTAGTGAGACAGAGGCAGGGACAGGAACTGGTGGAGGCGGAATCAAGGTAGGGCCAACAGACATTCAAAGATCGAATAACGGGTGAGGTAGTCTGAGCTCCACTCGAGGTTTGTGCGAGAGTGTTATAAGGTTGATCGTATTCAACTAGGTACAAATAATAGACAAGTTGTAGCATGAGGAAAGAAGAGAGGAGACAAGAGACAGGAAATCCATCGACTTAAATACCAATCCAAGGTTGTACGAAATCCAAATATCAAAGCGATTACAAATGACAGAGAACATGCTAGAAGTTACTAGAAGGTTACAGAATATAATTGCGTAGTTACAAAACCATAAAACCACATGACTTGTATTCATAATCAGGATAGCAGGTCATGAACTTCCTAGAAGGTTCTAGTAAGTTCTAAGACAGGATCTGAAACTCGGCATACCGGGATGCGCTCAGTTGCTATAGAGTTCGGGCAGGGATCAGACGCGGGGTATTAGTTCATAAATAGAACCCACAGGAATAATACAAGCACGAATAGGTCTTGCTGAGTCAGGATCAGATCAAGGCACACATAGTAAAGAGCAGACGATGCAGTGGGTCACTGATGCAATACTTGCATAGACAGATAGCGGGGTGGATTAGTGTCAGGGTCAGGGATTGTAACAGTAGCCTCTCCTTTAGGGACGAGCTCCTGTGAGGCTGGTTCGTCATCTGGGATTATGATCGGGTTGAAACAAGAACCGAGTTCACTCATTTTGGCAGGCTTCGTGGGCGTGGCTTGTTTGGATAGGTGTTGTGGAATTGTTTGACAACACTGGGTGAATTCCCAAACAGATTAGCAGGTTCCCAAGTAGGTTGATCGTAACCAACCCAGCGAGCAAGGTATTGGAGAGTTTTTCCAACAATTTGGGAGTCCAAAATTTCCTCAACTTCCCACTCAGGTTCGTCTTCGATTATAACTGGTGGTGGAGGAGGCTGGATCTGGCCAGGAAGCGGGTCAGTAGAGGCAGGCTCAAGAAGAGATATATGGAAGACAGGGTGAATCTTCATGGATGTAGGAAGGTCGAGCTTATAAGCATGGAAGGAAACCTTCTAGATAATTCGAAATTTTCCAAGGCGTTTGTAATTGAGCTTGGAAGAGGGTCTATTGGTCTTCACATGTCGGCGCAGTAACCATACTTCATCACCAATCTCAAGCTTTGGGGCAGGGATTCTGGAGTTATTAGCCTGTTCTGTATATGCAGCTTGAGCCCATAACATTTCTGATCTGAGGTAGGAATCGAGGTTTGCCAGCCGATCGGCATATTTCTTGATGACTGAGGGTGCTGGAAGCTTCTGGTTCGGGTTCGGGAGAATCTAGTATCAAGGATTATCCCTATACATGGCCTGGAAAGGAGTGATATGCAGGGTGGCCGAGATAGTATTATTGTATGAGAATTCAGCCATGGTCAAGAGTTCTGACCAATTGTCCTGTTGGTAATTACAGTATCCCCAAAGGTATTGCTCGACGATGGCATTAATTCATTCAGTCTGGCTATCAGTCTAGGGGTGGAAGGCAGTTGATATTTTCTGTTGGATGCCTAGCAGGTTTGTCAGGGCCCATGTGAATTCTGAGGCAAACTGGGTCCCATGGTCAGATACTATCGAGTCAGGAATTCCATGTAAGTGGAAGATGTTGTCGAAAAATAGCTTAGCAACCTGCTTAGAATTAACATCCATAGTTGTAAGTATGTAGTGAGCCATCTTAGAGAGGCAGTCTACTATTACTAGTAGTGCATCATAACCGTTGGATTTTGGGAGCCCCATAACTAGATCGAGAGAGACAGAAGACCACTTTCGGAAGGGAACTTGTAGTGGTTTGAGTAGCCTATATAGTGCATGTCGTACTGGCTTGATCCAGGCACATGTATCACAATTCCGAATATAATGGGCAATAGTCTGGCACATCTTGGGCCACCAATAGTCACGGGATACAAGTTCATACGTAGCAGCCTGACCGGAATGTCCTGCTGCAGGGTGGTCATGGCAGTTTTTCAGGATTCGGAGGTACAGGTCAGGTATTTCAGGGACATACATCAACTCATTAACTAAGATCAGGCCGTTATGTACCTCACATTCTTCAAGAGGAATAGTCTTGTACTTCTTGTCACCGTTCTGGAGTGCTTTGAAGATTTCTTGCGCAAGAGTGTCAGTGGCCAAGGCATCACGAATATCCTGATCATGTTGTTTTGAGGCTGCAGAGAGAGAGAACATTGAAAGTAGAATTAGGGCCTGAGTCGGACGGCCACGCACATCCCACTCTCCAGGCAGATCTCCGGATCTTCTAGTAAGTGCATCTGCTTTGCCATTTTGTGCAACTGGGCGGAAGACAATCTTAAAATCGTATTGAGCAAGTTTCTGGGCCCACCTGGCTTGTCTTCGAGAAAGGAGTGCCTTAGTGGTAAAGTTTTGAAGATTGTGGTAGTCGGTGATTATTGTGAAAGGCTGAGGAAGCTGATGTAAGTACATGTGCCATTTGTCGAGAGCCTTGATGATGGCGAGGAGTTCTTTGTCACCGATCCTATAATTACACACAGCTGGAGACATTTTCTCGGATATGAAGGTGACAGGGTGTAGCACAAGCTTGTCATTTTCGAGGTGTTTCTGGGACAGGATTCCGGAAGTAACATAGTCAGAAGCGTCAGTCTCGACTATGGTCTCGAGGTCTGAATCAAAGTGTCGTAGGATCGGAGCTGAAGTGAAGGCGTCTTTAAGTTTTCGGAATACCTCTTCGCACGAAGAGTCCTAGACAAAGCGGACATCTTTTCTTAGCAAGTTGAACAAAGGTTGACAGAGTGCAGAGTATTTCCAGATAAATCGATGGTAGAAGTTGGCGAAACCTAAGAAACACTGTACGTCTTTAACTGTTTTAGGTGTTTCCCAGTCAAGAACTACGTTAACTTTTTCTGGGTCCATCTCAATACCATTCTCAAAGATAAGGAATCCTAGGAAGGCGGTCTTTTGGACTGAGAATTCACATTTTTCTGGCTTGACAAATAGTCCTGCTTCCTTGAGTTTCTGCAGTACCTTTTATACATATTCTCGATGCTCCTTAGTGGTTTTTGCGTAAATCAGGATGTCATCGATATGACAGACACAGAATTGGTCTAGGAATTAACGGAGTGTGTCGTTAACAAAGCGTTGAGCAGTTGTGGGGGCGTTAGTCAATCTAATGGGCATGACCAGAAACTCGAACAGGCCGTAACAGGTTCAAAAAGCTGTCTTCCATTCATCACCTTTCTTGATACGAATCTGATTGAAGCAGGCTCGTAGATCGAGTCTGGTAAAGTATCTACATCCTCTAATCTGGTTTAATGTTTCCTCGATACGGGGCAAGAGGTGTCGGTCTTTGACAGTGATGTCATTCAGTGCTCGATAATCAACACAAAGTTGAAGGGAACCATCTTTTTTCTTGACAAACAAGATGGGCGAGACGGCAGATGAGGAACTGGCTCTGATGAAGGACTTGGATAGGTTTTCGTCTATCCACTTCCTGACTTCCTTGAGCTCTGCATCAGACATTGAGTACATCCGTCCAAATGGTGGCTTTGCTCCGTCGATGTGTGGGCTTGCATGGTCTACATATCGAGAGGGTGGTAGGATTCGAGCTTCTTTTTCTGAAAACAGGACCAAGTAGTCATGGTATTCAGGAGGGACGAGTTTTTTTGTTGTATCTTGTGTATTTTCTTCGTCCTCTGGTTTGTTGTACAGGGCCATGATACATAGGTGTGATTCTGGGTTCTTGATTGCCACACGGAAGGCTGCTCGAGATATGTGGTTGATTTTCAATCTAGGTGGTTCTGTTGTAGGAGTAACCTTTGGGCGTACAGGAAGGCAGTTCTCATGACAGTGAGGTGACAAAAAGGTGATTGAGTTTTTGGACCAGTTGATAGTCGGGTTATGTCGTCGTAACCAAGGTTTACCAATGATCATATTCCAGCCTGCAAGTTTGGTGATATGGAAGGTTAGGTCTTCCATATGCTGGTCAATGCATCAGTAAAAAATAACTGGCGTCAGGATGCCCTGCTGGTGTCTCTGGATGCCAGTGGTTTATTGGGTATCTTTTGGGCGTCCTGGGCGTCCCGCACAGACCTGTGCCTCCTGCGTGTCTCCCGGGTGTCTCCCAGTGTCTCCCGGGCGTCTCCTAGTGTCTCTAGAAGCCAGCAATCCAAACCATGGCGTCCCCAAGTGGCAGAATGCATCCCGGGCATCCTCGGTGTCTGACGCCCTAGAGACAGAATATATTTGTTGCTGATGTGGTTAATCTAAGCGAACAGGTATGAGTGATTTGTCCTACTTTGGAGCGAACTCCATCGGCTAGGACCAGGTCTTCAGGTTTTCTCTTGAGATCAAGAGGCAGGTTCGGCTCAGAGCGAAGTCAAGGTCAATAAACTGAGAGCTAGCTCCCAAGTCTATCATGCAGGAAGCAGAGTGGTTTTCATTAACGAGACAAGGCAAAATAAGAGCATCCTCTGATCCTAACTCTCCAGACGCAGACACGGAAGATAATCGTAAAGTAGCAGAACGACGAATTCGATTAGCAAGTCTTTGATGAGACTTGCGAGAAATACCCAAAACTTTCCCACATCCTTCCATGTGAACTTCCTCCAAGACAGAAAAAGGATTAGAACTAACAAAGGCAACGGTAACAGGGTTGACAGCACCAGGATGCATCCTGGCGCTCCATAACTGGCCATCAGTAGTCACAGAGTGCTCTAGTTTTTTGAAACCTCATAAAGAGGCATGCCACCTTGTTCAGTCGTTGGCTTGGTGGGTGGTTGCTCAGGTGGTGCTGGAGCAGCTGCATTTACTTGTTGGTTACGAGCTCTAGCAGGGCAGTCAGCTCGCCAGTGGCCGGCTCTACCACAGTAACAACACAAGTTGTTTTCGCGGCGGAATCTGCAAACTTCCTCTGAGATAGGGCCGCAGTGCCTTTGTGCATTGGACAGGTCCATTGGTCCAGGAGCTGTGCCAGTAGCCGTAGTGGGGACTGGCTTGCTTTGAGCAGGTGCTGGGCCTGGAGCTCTAGGTTGGGGCTTCCGTGTGTTCAAAAGCTTCATACTATTGTCCAATTTGATACATAACTGGACAAATTGGTCAAAGGTTTCTGGGGGTGCAGGTTGATACGCAATGGCAGTCTTGAGGTCATGGTTGGCACCTTCAGTAAAGAATTGGATTTTGGTGGCATCATCATAATTCAAGACTGTTGCGTAGGTTGCGAACTCTGCATGATATGTCGAACAGTCCTTGTCTCCTTGTTTGAGATTCCTAAGCTTGCGTTGGGCTGTTGCTCGTACATTCGGGTCATCATATGCGTTTTTAAGAGCAACAGCAAATTCCCCATAGGAACCAAAACCTGTAGCATCAGAGGTCTTATTGAGGTGTGGCTCAAACCAGTCGGCGGCTGAGCCAGTCAAGAAGGAAGTAGCGTAAGCAATTTTAGCTGCATCGGTAGTATATCTTGTCAAGTCTAAAGAGAAAACCAAGGCAAGCCTAGTCATGAACTTTGAGAATTTGGAGCAGGTTCCATCGAAACTCTCAGGCTCGTTGATCTTAGGAGCTCGAGACGTGGGTACATTTGTAGACCCATTATCAATCAAGGAGGACAAGATTAACCCATGGTTGAACTCTTGTTGATAGTAATCCCACAAGGCAGCCTGGGCTGCTGAGGTGTTAACTGTGGGGAAGTTAAATGGTGTAGGTCTTCTGTGGGCCGTGAGAAGTTCTGCATTGTGTGCGGGGATAATATATGGTCAGAGAGTTATTAGGGTGTTTGGTGGGATGGTAGGAGCTGCTGTAAGTTGCAGACGAGGATTTGCAATTGCTAGGACCAGCTCTTCCCAGGCGGCCTTGAGTGTGCCAGGTGGAGTAGCAGAGCAGGAAAGGCCTGCTCCTAGGCCAGAGCTGGTAGAGGATCCTGGGTCGGGATTGACTATGTTGCATAGCGGAGACTTTTGGCGACGCTACAAAGTGTAACAGACCCTAACCCTAAATGGGGGAAGTAGGTGTATATGCAGCCGTACTACTTACCAGTAGTACCAGGGAAGTGTCTTGTGTGGATGACGAGTCCTGGGAGCACGTTCAGGCACACGGGGATTAAGGGTGAGATAGATAGTATTCAAGAGCCGGAGATTGCGGAGATGAACTAAGTCGAGTAGTAAGACAGAGGCAGGGACAGGAACTGGCAGAGGCGGAATCAAGGTAGGGCCAACAGGCATTCAAAGATGGAATAACGGGCGAGGTAGTCTGAGCTACGCTCGAGGTTTATGGGAGAGTGTTATAAGGTTGATCATATTCAACTAGGTACAAATAATAGACAAGTTGTAGTGTCAGGAAAGAAGAGAAGAGACAAGAGACAGAAAATCTATGGACTTAAATACCAATCCAACATTGTATGAAATCCAAATATCAAAGCGATTACAAATGACAGAGAACATGCTAGAAGTTACTAGAAGGTTACAGAATATAATTGTGTAGTTAAAAAACTATAGAACCATACGAGTTGTATTCGTAATCAGGATAGCAGGTCATGAACTTGCTAGAAGATTCTAGTGAGTTCTAAGACAGGATCCGAAACTCGGCATACCGGGATGCAGTCGGTTGCTATAGAGTTTAGGCCGGGATCAAATGCGGGGTATCAGTTCATAAATAGAACCCACAGGAATAATGCAAGCACGAATAGGTCTTGCTGAGTCAGGATCAGATCAAGGCGCACATACTAAAGAGCAGACGATGCAGTAGGTCGCTGATGCAATACTGGCGTAGACAGATAGCGGGGTGGATTAGTATCAGGGTCAGGGATTGTAACAAGCATCTTCAGTGTATGGTAACTTTGCAATATTTGTGCATTGTCGCAGTTTTTTTTTTTTTTTTTTTGTAGTCTATCCGCCTTTCCCCTGAAGAGAGCCTTAGGCTATGAGGTGGCCCCATTCCCGCATCTTTTAAGACTTGGGTTTACACATAGAACAACATGCTACTTAAGCCCCCAACCTCCCGAACCTAAGAAACAATAAAGCCCGAAAGATAGAAATGTCCAACTCCTGCTCACACCAGTTGCGGCTCCCACCACCACGCTCCCTCTTCAGCCTGCATCCCTAGCGGGTGTATATCACACTCATCCGCTGCCACGTCCTCTTTTCCTGGCCAAAAGAAATCTCCACTTAAGTAATGTATTACAAAAGAAATTCATTATATGACCTGCTCCACTATGTCAAGTCTAAGTTGGCAAAAAATTCTTCAACCAAATCTAGCTCGTAGTCCCTATCTGGGTCCTTCACTCTCTTCCGCCACCATTCCGGGTCATCCATATCCTCCCACGTTCCCCACTTCTATCCAATTTCCTCTCCGTGCATGCAGACTAGAGCAACGTGCCTTCCAGTTTCTGCATACCTTCCACACTTTCGGCATTTATCTGATTGATCAATATCCAGAACATGTCACCAGGCTTGTAGGTTGCTATTTCCAGTACGACAGTGGATATAATTGACACGAGCCTTACGGTTCCATTTAACTACCCTCCCCATCCTCGTCCCTTTCACCTTTCTCTCTTCCGCTCTTCTCCTCTTCCACTCCTGCCTCAACTCACCCTCTGTTATCACCTTCTGCATCCCCATATCTTCGTCCCCCAACTCTGCTCCTAACTTGGCCATCTGGTCAGCCTTTTCATTGCCCCGGGTTCCAACATGTGCCTTAACCCATGCAAATCTGACGGCATCTGGTCCCAGATTTTTCTGCCACTTCCGAATCTCTTCTACTACTTCCTTCAGCTCCCCTGTCCGAGCCCTGCCAGTTCTCCCTGCTTTTCGTATGGCTACAATTGTGGCTTGAGAATCCGAAAGCAATAGGATCTTGTAGTCTTTCAGTACCATCTGGATTCCTCCCTGCATTCCCACTATCTGCCCATCCCATACTGTCGCCAGCCTTCCTATCCCTTCTTTTGCTCCCGCCAATCCTTCGACATGCTACCCCTACCCGACTCTGCCTTCCTCACTTATAGTACTATCAGTGAAAACTCCGATTGACTCTTCCCTGACCTCATTAATTGCCAGTTCCCACTTGTTGGCTTTCGAGTCCTTGTTGGCTTGGAGTTTTACTTTTGGGATTTCTTCTTGTTCTACCCTTCCCCCAATGCTCAACCCCTCATCTCCATCTCTGACTTCTGCAGCTTTGTTTAGGATTCGGGATATAACCGAGGTGAATCCGTCACTCTCGGCTTCCTGCCACTGCTCGCCACAGTCTTTCCATGACCTCCCCCCTTCCCAATTCGCTCCCTCTTCCATCTTAGCTGCATATACTGGCTTCCTGGGTCCTGACCACAGATCCTCGAGTATTGTAGGATCTCGCATCATTTTTCCTAACAACTGTGCTTGTGCCGCGTCCAATACCATCCTCGGACTCTCCACTCCCACGATTTCCCTGACCAGCTCTTTACATGCTCCTTTAACTAAGTTGACGCATTTGGCGAGTACCTAGTACTGAAGGTCAATCGTCTTCTGTTCCCATCTCCTTTGCCCTCTCCATCCCAATTCACTCCCCTACATCGCCACAGCCCTGATCATCCTTCTGTATATCGACTGCCAGCTGGTGGCACTAATTCCTCAATTGGAGATGCCTATTCAATTCAACTGGCCTAGCATTGCTCGAGCCTTATCAATTCTCGACTGCCAATGCTTGTCAAATGACAGGCTCTCATGCATGATGATCCCAATCCATTTGACCCACTGCATATCTGCACTCTTCTTCCTTCTCTTTGTGCGCAGGACTAGCCGTTCATGCTTGGAATCTTCCAGAGGCAGGTGGTTTTCTTCGGCTATCCTGTTGACCTCTACATTCGGCTCCTCTAGCATCGCTCCCATGTTACACCTCTTTACTACGTCTGGTTCCCAGATGTAAATGTCTCCCTGCAGATCATCGATGTATGATAGCATCTCGATCTCTGCTCTTTTCACTGCAAACTTGACCTCCAAGGCAGTCTCCATCTTGGTGATGATGGGTGCAATCCAGATTAGAAATAATACTGGCGAGACTGGTGATTCTTGAGGTGCTCTAACATTCATCCTTCCTCTTTCCCGTACTCTTCTATCCCACTCCATCTCAAATTCCCTTGCCCTAAAAAACTCTCTATACCAGGGTATCCACTTCCTTCCCTCCTCACTTTTCTCTAACTCCTTTATCACGTCCTCTTCTCTTACATTGTGGAATCCCCCTTTTACGTCCCACAATCCCTATCCTACTGCTCCTCCTTTTACCATGCACCTTTATGCCTTTGTCATTACCTGAAGTACTCCTTCCATGGCTAATCTTTCCTTGATCGATCCGAACTGATCTCGGTGGAGTAATCCAGACTCTTGAAGCCTGTTTGCGACTACTTTCTCTCCCAATTTGCTGATACAGTTTATCAGGTTGATCGGTCGCCATCCTGTAGTCTTGTTGTGATCCTTTCCTGGCTTAGGGATCATCATGACTTTTGAGTTTTGCCACTCCTTCGGGATCTTTCCTTTTGCCAAATTTCCTGCCACCTCCTTTATCAATTCGTCCCTCAGCTTTGTTCCTATTACCATCTTGATCAACCTGTATCCGATTCCGTCTGGTCCTGGTGCTGACGAGTTGCTGGTTCCAGATAAGGCTTTTCTCACCCATCAGCAACAAATATATTCTGTCTCTAGGGCGTCAGACACCCAGGACGACCGGGATGCATTCTGCCACTTGGGGACGCTGCGGTTTGGATCGCTGGCTTCTAGAGACACCAGGAGACGCCCGGGAGACACTGGGAGACACCCGGGAGACACGCAGGAGGCACGGGTCTGTGCGGGACGCCCAGGACGCCCAAAAGACACCCAATAAACCACTGTCATCCAGAGACACCAGCAGGGCGTCCTGACGCCAGTTATTTTTTGCTGATGCCTCCTACTGTAATTGCCCTTGTCTATCAGTGGGCTCCCTTGTCTCTTCCTCTCGTTCTACCTCTTCTATTCCCCTCCCATCATCTCTCCATCTGAAATGGTCTTTTACCAACTCTGTCACCTTCTCTTCATCCGTACTCCATTCCACCTCCCCCACATTAATGAGCTTTTTCATTGTTCCCTTGAGACGCCAAGGATCTTTCGCCCACTTCATAATTTCCTATGGGTCCTTCTCACCATGTTCCTCACAAAACTTCTGCCAGCACTCCTTTTTCTTCTCTCTTACTAGTACTCTCATCTTTTCCTTCTCCGCTTGCCACCTTATTCTTCTTTCCCTCTGTGTCATCCTATCCCACAACTTCTCTCTTCTTGCTTTCTGAGTTGTCTTGAGTTGCTCGGTTAGCTCTTCGTCCCACCATCTCTTGCTCCGCTCTATGATCACTATAGCTTTCAGATGTCTATCTCGTAGCAACTTGAGTTTTTCACAGGCTGTGGACCCTTCCAGTCTTTGGTACTACCCGTCGTCCCCTTTCTCATTGTCCTCTTCCGCTGCTGCCACTTCGACCGCCAGTTTGTCCCAATCGATCCTCCGTCTCTCTTCTCTCACCCCCTCCCCTACTCGATGCCAATCGATTTCTATCGTGATTGCCCAATGGTCTGAGAGCAATTTGTACCTCTTGCCCCCATCCCACTCCGTTGTTCCCTTACTGATAAAGAAATCGATCCGGCTTTCCTCTGCTCTCCTCTCTCTTGTCCTTTCCCACGTTGGTCCATTCTCCCCCTTTCCTAACTCCCATCCCGTTTCGATTATCCACTCTTCCATCCTCTTTCCTCTTCCATCCGCCTGCTCACAGAGGGGGTCCCATCCTATATTATGTGCATTCTAGTCCCCTACCATGCCATCATATCCCTCGAAGCTCTCCAGCCATCTTTCCCAATCTGCCATCCTTAGTTTTCTGTCTGCGTATACCCCCCCTACTTTCTTTCCCCAAACATTGACCACCACCATATTTTTCTCATCTCTTATTACCTCCACTTCCCCGTCTAATTATTTCCGCCAGTAAACTGCTACTCGCTTCCCCTTCTTGACTTCAGACCCTAGCGTGAATGCCCTATGTGTCTGAGTTCCATTGCTCTTCCTCTTTTCCACCCATATCTCTCCAACAAACAAAATATCAATCTCCTTTCCAAACGCCCATTCCAGTAATGCATGTGTGTTTGTAGATGAGTTGCATACATTCTGATATCCCACTCGGGGAACTTTACTACCGGTGGGGGCCGTCAGCCCTTGTCGTCCCCAATTCTATTTCTACCTCATCTGCCCAACTTCCCACCTTCACCTTCTTGCTTGCGGGAGTATGTGGGGTTGGTTCCCAGCTGTATTCGGTCCCTCCACTCTCCTTGAATCCTGCTGTCCCTGCCTCTTTTGGTGCTAGACCCAGTGTCGGGGTTTCCGACCCTTCTACTTCCGTAATCCTCCTCTTTCCTTCCACTAGCTCAAATCCCTCCTAATCTATCTTTTTCTCTACCTTCCCCTTTCTCTTCCCGCTTTTAACCCCGTCAATCTTGCTCGATGCTTGCCTTACTGTTGATGAACATACATCCTTTGTATGTCCATATCCCTGACAGTTGAAGCATTGTATGTTGCTTCTTCCTCTCCATGCTCCTGATCCTCCTGCTCCCTCCGTATTCCCCCCTAGTGTTCTCCAGTTACTGTTCTAGGGTCCTTGTGGTTTCGGACTCCTGTTGTAACCTGGTGTTTTCGTCGGAGTGTAATCTCTTTCTCCTGTCACCACCTCCACTCTCCTCTTGTGTCTGTTCCAATGAATTCCCTTGAAGACCGCCTTTTTAGCTTCTTCAATATTCCTGACTAAGAATTCGATCCCAGTATTCCTTGGTCTTCCCTATAGCTCTGGTAGCCTCCCTTCGAAAATAATCTCCGGGTTCTCCCTTTGTAGCTCTTCTCGTATCTGGAGTCTTCCCATTCCCGGTAGGACTGGACCCATTGGGAGTCTGACCTTGACCCTCTCCTGTGCGTCAAGGAAGATCCACATCGCGAGTTCGTTATTCCACCCATCTGCCTTCAATCTCTCTAACACCTTCTGTAACACTTGCCTGTCTGGGACATCTTCTGGCACCATGCCCACCTTGACGACAGTCTCCTTCTTTCTTTCTCTCGCCGGTTCTACCAAAAATGTACATGACCGGTTCTTGCCCTCCATTACTGCCTCTTCTTTCCACAGGCCTGAGATTTTCGATGCAGTCTTGGTGACTTTTCTTCTGATCTCGAGGTCCACCGACTTCTAGTGAATCACCACAATCCTGACAGTCTTCATGACCTTGCTTCCGACTGCCGACTTTCCTTTGCCTCCGCTGACTTCTTTCTTGACTTTCTGTTGGCTCTTGATTTTCTTGATCTGAGCCTGAATCTTCTCTTGTTCCT
>Ga0307514_10001765_pt1 | contig 24574 bp, 26 predicted proteins | sample 16_EM_MG_FD_203088 | JGI IMG/M metagenome (GOLD analysis project Ga0307514, IMG submission 203088) | Populus trichocarpa ectomycorrhiza microbial communities from riparian zone in the Pacific Northwest, United States - 16_EM | ecosystem: Host-associated > Plants > Roots > Unclassified | place... | reverse complement strand
CCGTTCCGGGACGTAGATGGCGTCGAGTTTATCCGAAGGCATCTCGAAGATGCACCGTCGTGGCTGGACCCCGGAAGTATCCCATAAGACCAGTAACGCATCGTTACCGATCTGAGGGTGTTTCACGATCCCCAGGACCCGGTAGTCATCGATTATTTGTGCCTCAGCCACACAAAAACTAGCGGGTGATTTCTTATTCCAACGGATCAGCTCACCAGTCCTCTTGCTTGGAGAAGTGATTTGGCGACACTCACAAGTACCAGATCACCACTCCACCAGTCCCACACAAAAATACCACCATCTTCACTGGGAGTCCAGTGAACGGCCACCACGGCCACCAATCGGTGTTCGCTGATCATGACGGTGAGTTTCCTGATCGTCTTCCCTGCCCCATTTTCGACATAGAATGCAGTCTGGTCCACCGTCGTAAGAGGGTGCGGCCGTCCATCGGAGAGTCGCAACAGGTGTATCTGGAAAGCACTTCCGCCTCAAGAGTTAGACAACGTGGCACAACCGAAACCTCGCAACCTACCTCTGGTGGTGTATCTCAGGTATGACCAGCAGATCTAACCCCGGATACATTTTCAAGTCAGAACCATTCTTGGGTAGCCCCTTTACGACCCATTGCTTCCTTTGTATCCCTCTGGAAATCGATGGCAGCCGCACGAATGTAACGTCGATCTTACCACCTGCGGCTTCCTGAATAAACGCCAACACCTCTCCATCAATTACCCGTTGGGTGTGAGGTGGAAGCTCGGCGGATGATTGTTTCGCTTGATCGTACCGATCCCATCTCGAACGATATTGCTCCAAGTGGGCCTGGCGATCCGCCAACACTAGCGACGTGTTTCCGGGATCGTCTTCCAACGCAGCAGAGAAGAGGTCAACGCGGTATTGTATGGCCGGAGAGGCGTCGATTAAGTCGCGAAATGATTGATTCAGCTAACAAAAAAATCAAGAGGGAACGGGGGGCGAAATGCACAATCAACATCGAGATTCAGAGGCCACAGAGGGGCCACGAGAGTAAGGGAAAGGACATTACAATCCTCAGTTTCAGGATCTCCTGCGCGCACAGCCGTAGGATGATATTTTCCAAGATTTCAACGGGTAAACCCAAAAGACTTAGTGAGGGGTTGCCAGCGGTCATGCAAGTAGAAGGCCTGAGAGGGCGGTCGGTGTTTGCCGACGCACAGGAGTGAGCTCACTGCCCTAAGCGTTTTGATGTTTTGTGTCAAGGTAGCCGCCTAGGCCAAGGTTATGGGCGGTCGAACGTTCAACAATAGGGCCGAACTACCTCCCACGCATATCAAGCATCTATCATACAGGTACCCATTAATTACATGTGACTACATGCTATTGAATCATCAGGTGGAACCATAACCTCTGTGGACAAGCGTGAAACACCTATGGAACTCCGGAAAGGTCCCGAGTGGGCGTTGCGGAGATGAGTGGGTCGGACAGCGCCTCCATTGTCAAACCGTCCACAACCGTAACGAGGTAGACCCATCTGCCGAATTCTGTGAATCGCGTATGTAAGGCCGTAGATAATTCACGTCAGCAGGGCACTCACAACCAAGGCGAGGACAGCATCCTCCGCGAAGCGAAAGTCGCTCAAACGCCCACTCTCCGCACTGATCGGGAACTTCCGTATCGTGCATAACGGGGGGCGATCTACGATAGTCCCGTCTCGCGTTTGCTGCCTCCTTGAGTGAACAGTGAAATCGTAGATGTACAGGAGGGTGCCCGAGTCTTTGAGGTCCCTGCGCGCCACCAGGAGGTGGGAGTGCAATAATCCAAACTCTCGAACGGTTGGTTCGAATTCTATTCGAATGATCGAGTCTTCCCATACCCCCCACTTAATCCATGACCTCCCGCGGGAAGCAAACTTCACGAGGTCCCCGTAGCGGACTAACAGGAGAGTACCGCCGCGTCGGGTGTGGGATCTCGAAGTGACACGAATACCAACCAACTGCCTCGAAGCACCCTCATGGAATGGAGCGTCGTAACTTGATCCCAGGTTGAAGTAGAACGGGTTCCTAAAAATGGTGTCGATCGTGTAGTCCGGTCCGAGTCCAAACTCAACAAAGGAATCGCTCCCAGGCTGCGCAGGAATTGCGGTATTCCACAATCGAGGCGTTGTGATCCAGTCGGCCACTGCAATGAGGAGGCGGTAGTCATCTATGAATCTAGCCCACATGCGGTGTGAATCCATAATTTCCTGGAAGTTCGGGGCAGTATGATCATCAAACTGTGTTGAGGTAGAAGGGAGAAGAACGCACCATACACTTCTCTCCTGTTTTCCAATCCCAGACGATGAGATGCTCAGAGATACGCGGGGCATCACCAACAACGACTTTGGCGGCGACTCTGTGTCCACTTAATTGCAGCTCTCCATCACTAATATACACGTTGGGAGGGAATACCGGGCCGGCGATAATCGAACTGATAGCCTCTGGATGGGGTCCTCCATCGTACATCTGCAGCAAGTGAATTCGAAGCGACCTAACCGTCGGTCAAGTAGTGCAATGATCCTTAGCGGCGTTCAGATACTGACCTCCCTCCATCTGTTACCTGAAGTGAGGCCAGAAGGTTGGATGGCGGGTGTATGGCATATCGGTCGCATGCACCACCAAGAACCCCACGAATGGCCCATTCCTTCCGTGATCCACCGGTCGAGCCAGACGTTACTCGCACAAAGTGGATATCTCCGGTCCCCGGTCCCGACTTTACGTTGTAGACGACGTGTCCAAATCCCATTACGAGTGCCGAATTGCCGTGAGGTGGCTGTACGAAGGATTTCTCTCCGGCGCGGTCGAAGCGGTCCCATCGAGAACAATAGGATTTGAGCAATTCCCTGCGGTGATTCAACGGGGTTGAGGCATTCACCGTCCCCTCTTCCAGCTCGGACGAGCAAAGGTCGATTCGATACTGGGCAGCGGGAGAGAAGTCAATGAGGTTACGAAACTCGCGGTTCAGCTACAGGGGCATCCGGTCGTTAGCATGACATCCATCTACGGAAAGTGGGTTCACTTACTAGCCTTAGTGATAGGACCTCTTGTGGTATCAGTTCCAATAAGACACTCTCCCAAAGTTCAACAGGGAGGTAAACGCGATGTAGTGAGGGGGCCGCCGGCATAATAGTGGGGAGTCGAGGTGAAGCGGCGTTCATGCCTGTCCGTTGATTTGTAAAGGGTTCTTATACTCTACGATAGGTGTCATTCTACCGCGCCCTCGCTTCGGTATCTTTAAGTACTCGATGACATTGGGTTACAAGAGACACGAAACGATCTCCGAACTGCCCAAATCGCAGAATTTACAAGTCCTCCCCCTCGATCATGATGATGATCCGATTGGCGATCACATTTACAGGATGTAAAATTATCCCGCGAATCAGCCAGTAAGTACCCGTCTCTCGATGTTTCCTAATTAACACTGCACATCAAGGAGGAGAAATCTAAAGGTCCCCTGTCAATCTTCCTGGAGATGTACAAAGGACGGGCCGGGAGCACAGGTTGAAACACTCCAACAGGTGTTGACATCAAACTAGCCGTTGTGGTTAGGACCTAGACGAAACTCTATAGGTGGGACTTGGTGCGTTCCTGAAAACCTCTCAACATTTCGCCGCCTATGTTGATGCACTCACTTTGTGCGCCGGTGCAGAATTCGGAGGTTAGAACTGTTCCCATCGCTTTCTCAGTGGTGACAGCCCAATACTTCAACATACAACTGAAACGGCGAGATTTCATCGTTGGCTTACTGGGCTCTTTCGAATAGATTGCTGCCGTTTTCAAGGCAAGTACGATCTGTGCAGAATTGTCCCAGTAAACACGCCGGCGCACCAAAAATGAGACGTACTAGCGGCATGTGACGGGCGCTAGGTAGGGTACACCCGGGTTTTACGGCGTAACATAGAGAATATCCCACAAACAGCACTCCAGCGCTAGCTGTGAAATCTAATCTGTTGACTTCAGTAAAGGAAGGCAAGCCCCAGGCACGGAGCGGAGTCAGATCTTATCCCCCAGGGCGGCGATGGGGAACTCAAAGCTTTCCCATAAACCCCCCGGGATCAATACGAAACCGGTCGGCGTTTACCGCACCCAGCTGAGCCCCAGATGCCAGGTAAATACAGATTGAGAGGATGAAACGCGAGAAACGATCACCAGTGGGCGGCGCAAGTGAGAATGTACCACCCACAGTTCCTGGTTCGAAGGTATTGAGGATGGCATGGCATGCAGCGCGTCGAGAATGAGATGCTGGTCGTTGGGCAGACTCAAGCAACCGAGGGAAAAACCCAAAGTCGACCGCTTTGCCGCCTTTGGTATCCACGTGCCGATCTCGCCTCCAGACGCCTCCCGTTTCCTCCTCCGACCTCTCCGACGCCCCTCAAATCCGCCATGCCAATCGACGAAACAAAAGCCGCGCTCATCGAAGGTATTGTAAAAATACCCACCTTCACATGTCCCGCCCCCCTGCGCACCTGACCGGTCTTCTGTTTTGCTGATGGTTCATTTCTGCGTATTGGGTGTCCGTTCGGCGACCTTGCAGCCAAACTGAAATCTCGCGAGGAGCACATCCGCGAAACTTGGGTCAAGGCTATGGAAGCTCGTATTGTTCGAGAGAACCTCTCCAAATGCCAAAAGGTCGAGGGTGTAAACCATTACGAGAGGTGTAAAGACTTGGCTGAGAGGTATACCGATATGTTGAGAGAGAACAGGGTACGTGTTTTCCGCTTCTTACTCCTCACGCCGACTTTGGGTTTCGGCTTGTTATGTTTTATGAGGATGTATGCTGACGGTTTTGGCTGTTTACAGGTCAAGGGTTACAAGACAGTCGATGTATAGTCTACCCGTATCCCCCCTCCAAATCACTCATTACCTTTACGTGCATGCATCATATAGACCAACTCTCCACGCCTAGACTTTGCTTCCTCGTGCCTCACCCCTTGCGCCACAATCGCTCCCTACCCCAGAATGACCATGATTACCCCTGCCGTTCCGATCCATCCCATGGCCTACACGTCAGAACGGACACAACATCACCCATAGATCACGCGAAAAATGCACGGCCCAATAGGCTGTCGACAAGATAGAATCGCAAATTAAAGTGGGGTGCGGAGATCCTATGTGTGTCTAAACCTACAAACCCTACTCAAAGTATGGTACCAAGCCAACAAGACCGACAAAGAGGAGCCGGAAAGGCGCACAACTAGTCAATTGGGGGGTATGTGGGGATGGTTAACGAACCCGTAAGATACTGGAAGAAAAGGTGACAATGCGAAAGAACTGAACCAAATGCAAACCTCACCACATCCAAATACCACATCACCAAAATGAAATCCGAATGACCCCCCATGAAATCTCATCCATGCATCGATAACGACGGTGATTTCTCGTAAAAGCCAAAAAGAGCGACCAAGCCCGGTTGAGGCCGGAACCTGTAGAGCGTAAGGATGGGGTACGGTATGATATAGTGATCGACGTGCAGGGCAAAAACGGGATTCGAAAAGAGCGAGGTTGGGCGCCGAACGGGGTAAGGTTCAGGCGCAAAAGACACAGGTTATCGGCCTAACTCGCCGGGTGTTTTCGATTTTCTGGAGCGGACGGAAGGTTTCACCATGTTTTCTCTGGCTTCGGTAGCCAAATTCTAAGGGAAGGCACGGGTGACCGACGGGCAAACCAGGTGATGCTGATATTCGTGCTGTGTCATATCGTATTGAAAACGTGGGAGAGTGATGTTGAGTGAATTCCCTACTTCGAAACCGTGGACCTGTGGAACCAAAATCGATTTGTTGCCCATGGACGCATATCTGCGATCAGAGATGAAAAACGGGTGATGAGAACGTTCGTTCGAACACAATCATACACATGGGGGGAAGAATAGAGGGAAGGAAGCACAACATGACTGCAACTGAATGGAAGAGGGTGGGGTGGTAGGAGCAGATGGATTCACTTCATGCCAGGAAGAGCTGAGAGGGGAACGAATAAGGGAAGTATTCTGTATGTGTAACAAAAATAAACAGAAAAATGACTGGCAGGAGTTCAAAGAAGAAGTTAATAAAAACCTGTACAAATTAGCTCGCCAACCTGACGAGGTTCGCTAGAGGGAATACAGGAGCTGGGTTGAGTAGGCGATGATGGTGAGCGGATGACGATCTGAAGGAAGTATGCAATTCCAGGAAGCACTGACAAACCAGCAAAGCTTGAAAACAAACCGAGAGCGAGACGAAAGACGACGACAAAGCAAAGATAGCGAACCAGCCGCCTATCACATCTCGTCTGGGATGCTCAGCTGGAAGTAAGGATGATTCAACGCTTCTCGAACGGTGATCCGTTGTGTTGGGTCAAATATCAACAACTTCCGTACGAGATCCAAGAAGTGTTTGTTGACGATGTCCGTAGGAGCGATGATTTCCTATCGCAGGCGTGAGAACGAGGATAATGCAAGGGAGAGGTGAATACTCACAGCCAGCGGGCGGCACGCACGGACGTCTTTCTTGCTTTGCCTGGTAGCCTTGGGCTTTGGCCAGTCCAGTCGTGGTCCTTCCTTGAAGTATTCAGGTTTTGAACGAGCACCTTGGCGGCTGAAGCGTTCAGGTATCCGCCCCATTACTAGCTCCATCATAGCCAAGTGGTCGAGGTTGTCATGAGTCTGGAATAGGGCGACGCCGGTATAGAATTCGACCAAGATGCAACCGAGCGAGAAGGCATCGCAGGGATATGACCACCCAAGACCTTGAGAAGAGCATTAAGGGTATCCCCACTAGCGTCACGCGGAACCGTACCTAGGATGATCTCTGGCGCACGGTAGTGGCGGGTAGACACAACACTGGAGTGGTATTCCTCCTCAAACGTAGCAGATCCGAAATCGATGAGCCTAATTTCCGTGGATACGAGAATCTTCTTATGCCGTGACTGAGGGGTTCGCTGGCGTTTCGAGCGTGTTGGTGAAACGAGGGAACGGCAGTAACACATGAAGCGCATACCTTTCCTGGGATGGGGACCTGTTTGATGGTGGACTCATTGTGAACAAGTAAGATATTTTCTGGTTTTAGATCTGTGTGGATGAGATGGAGGTCGTGGAGGACTGGAGTAGATCAGAATCAGTGATGACTTGGATGAGTCTAGATGAATCAAAGGCGCTCACAAGCCACACTGCCCAGCAGTTGACGGGCAAAAGATTGGATGTGATGACGGGGAAACGGCGCAAAATCATTCTCCTTCAAGAAATCGTACACACACATCCCTAGCAACTCGGAGACTATACAGATGTGGTTGCGATGGTCAAACCACTGCAGTAGGTGTATACATTTGCTGAGGTGATTGTGAGTCAGTTGCGATCAATTTTACAGTCGCAAAGGCAACCTACTTGCGATTCAGGGGATCTCTCTCCTTGAGTTTCTGGAGGACCCTGACTTCAATCTTGCTCGCGTCCCTGTACTTGGGGATTGCACGGATGATCTTGATGGCGACCCTCTTGTTGGTCTGAGTGTCAACGGCCTCCACGACCTTGCCAAATGTTCCCTGGCCCAAAAGTCTCACGGTCCGGTCTGAATCGAACGGGCGTCAATGAGAAAACAGACGCAGGAAGGAACCTCAGCACGCACATCGACGCGCAATCATGTCGTCTGGAACAATGATGTAGTGGCCTTCCTTGTCGTCACAAGAAGGGTGGTCGTTGGAAGACTGGGGGGAAGAAAAATACGCGCCGGTGAGCGAAGATTGGACGATGACGTCGATGCACGATGGGTACATACATCCTTTGTGACGGCGCCGTTCGAGGCCCATTGCTTCGAAGTTGTAGAGGTAGGCACGCCGTTTGTAATCGGCTTCTTGACAGAGCGAGGCGTTTCGCCGGCAACCTCCCGCTTGCGCTTCTTGGGTGGAGGAGGAAGGATAGCCGTGGACGTGCTCGCAGATAAGTTACCCAGAGCTTCTGCGGCAGCCCTGGCTCTGGTTCGAACTGGGGCAGAATAGACAGGTGGCTGATAAGACGTGGAGTATGCGTTGGTTCGCGATGTTGCTGGGGATGCGGTTGAAGGCGGGGGAGTGTCCTCGATGACGATGACTTCTCGGGTTACACCTTCACGATCTACCTCCTGGACTTCGCTGTAGCTGACGGTGTACTGATGGGCCCTCTTGCGCTTGCGGGAGGCCACAGGAGGGGTGGGGAGGACGTTCGAGGTGGGAACGCCGTTCATTGGCTGACGAGCGTATGAGGACAACATTGGCGGCAATAGCGGGGACTGCAGGAGAGTCGCAGTCTGCATAATCCTCGATGGAAGGGGTAGTGGTGGTAGTGGACGAAGAGATGGATACACGTCCTATCTGCGATGCCCAGGCTGAGGTTGAGGGTTAGCGGGGGGAGAGAACGGTTATTGTTTGGTTTTGTTTGGTCAACCCAAATGTGCCACCTCTGCCACGCCTCTCCCAGGGCCACACAGTCTACGTATGGGAACAGAAGAATACTCCCAAAAAATTCTCAGTTTATTTCTCGGAAGCCTAGGTCACCGTAGATACACCCCGAAAACTTCAAAACTACAAACGTTCGAATCGCGTCTCGACGAAAACGCATTGATTGCCGGCCGACTACCTCCGTCACAACCGAGTCCTCGCCGCAGCGGCTGCCGCCTCTGGATCCGGCGGCGCTCTGCTCGATAATTCGAATGTGTTGAAAGCATCTCGATACAGGTCCGCCTTCGAAAGTGTTTGTCAGTTGCGGGACGTGAGTTGTCGCGAAATGATGTGTCCACCTTGATAAGGCCCCATGCACCACCCTTTGCAAGGGAATCAACTGACTCGGCGAGTTCACGCGCCTTGCGGAGAACAGCCTCGGCAGAATTTCCCGGAGCGATGTGATCTACGAGCCCCACTGCTAGAGCTTCCTTCGGAGTGAACCTATAGCCCTCCAGGGCGATCTTCCGGTGAAGATTTGCATCACCAACCTTCACCCTAAGAGCACTAACAAAGGATAGCGGCCAAGGTGAACCAAGATGGATCTGGACTCGACCGGGGCGTTCAGGACACCGGCACGATCCCCGAATGAGGAGTGCACGGACCTCGTTCATACACATCCATGCATTACGTTTCTCTCCATCAGTCATCACCCGGTAGTCGCAGCACAGCGCGAGCATCATGCCACCTGCGAAACAATGCCCGTTGATTGCGGCCACAGTCGGAACTAATCCGGAGACGAGGTGTTAGTAAATCCTTGTTCCCGAGTTTCCAACTTTGGATAAAAGTCCGCACTAGGGAATGTGAGCAGTCGTTTCATCATCATGTTGTATCCTCCTGCGGATTGATCTTTGAGCACGGCAGCGTGCCATGGCGACAAAAGAACATTACCAATGAAAAATGGTACAGGGTCACGGATAGCGTGAGCAAAATCAATTCCTGTGCCTTATGCTTCAGCCGAGCCTCACGTAGGTGAGTAAGTTGATCTCGCCATTGCTGAAAAACTTGTTTTGGTCGCGCTTTCCGATGATGATTACGGCGCCATTGCCTTCGTCGGGCGCAGCGGGCTCCCCTTTCGCCTTGGCAGCTTTTAACGATTGTCTCCACTCCTCTTCGACGACGTCCAATGCGGGGCGAATGGCGTCATTTACAAATGTCAAAGCCAACACATTGTGCACCCCGTTATGGAGTTCGATCACCCAGAGCTTCGGCGTCGCTGTAACACATTCCATTCGTCAGCTCTGGAAACGTCACGAAAACACATCCATACGCCGCGTTAAGGTGAGCATAGACTCCTTAGCTCCAACCGGAAAGTTCGTTGGATTGACAGACATGACGGCAAGTTGCAAGGATGATTTTCAACGCGGCCTGTTTAACACTGAACAACCGAAGGGCAGTAATGCCGCAGTATCACATGGCTGTCCTCCGAGATCTGATCCGCGTTCGGTACCGCACAACGTGACCGTTTTTCGCGGATCAAGCCATGATGATCGGAAGACGGAACTCTTTTTCAATCTCTTCACAAAGATCTGTTCTAAACCATAAGTACGGGGTCCCGTTGGTACTTGGTACGTTACAAGCCAATTTCCCCCAGAGGAATGGTCAGGAAACCTTGTGTCGGACACGGAGGGACCATTCAAGCAACCGGAAATAAGCGTATACTTGTTAGACCCCTCTGAATCAAGAAATCACGCTGTCTGGTCTAGTCCGACTGTCCGAGTCGGTCCTCAACACAAACTCCATGTTTTGATCCATCAGTGGGTAAACCGAATGCCCCCGTCTTCAGGGCAGCCTACGAACCCCTTGTCACCGGCGGTGAGATGGATTTATTTAAACCCGCACTTGTCCGAACGCGGTCCGACGTAAAGCCTTCACCTGAACAATCCCACAGCCCCCAGCGAGCACTGTTAGGGACGGCAAACTGTACCAATCTGTGCTCCAGTCTATGGAGCGCAGGATAGAGCGCACGCAAAGCCACGTTGAATTCATTCATGCCATATTCTCCGGTTCACTTCACGACCGGTAATCGTGAGTGAATACGCCCGCTGGGACCAACTGCGGGGAATTTCTCCTCATAGGTCACGCGCGAGTGTAAGGTAAGGTTTTTGCTGCTGAAAATTCAAATCCTTGCTTCAAAAGTGCTCTTCGCCCCCATAAATGAGCAGTACAGGACGGGAACAGAGTATAGGTCAATCTTCCTTCGAATCTGCCTTCCCCAAGCCCAGGAGGGTTCCCAAAACTCCACCAAGCAACCACACGGAAATCTGCCCGAAAATCTTTGGAAAAAGCGAGAACCCCGCTGGAACGAAGTTCCCGCTCTTGTACCAACAAGTATACTTCTTCAACAGCCCAAACTGGTTCTATAGGTCGTGTTGAAGGCGATCAGTCTACGATGATTAATCGCCAATGGTGCTCGTCTGTGCTCACCGTTTCGATCAGCGTAAACATCTCAATCAAGAAGTCTCGTTCCGCAACGGGATCGTGGTCTCCCCTCACCTTGAACGCTGTATACATACGCTCAGGCGATGACACTTTGTGTATGACCCCACGTGGGATGATAAAATGCCCGTCTTTTCCGACGGTTTTCGCATCTTGACCCTCGAGTTCGAAGCACGCTTCCCCTCCTGTTACCACAAAATGTTCGGTCGTGTTGGGGTGAAAGTGCCATTCGGTACAGAATTCTGATCCTTTCTCAGAGACCCCGCTGTGAAAATAGGGAATCGAAAGTGAACACGAAGGACCTCATAATAACCAGCCAGGAGAAAACCCCCTGATGATCCAAAACACAAAAGGTAGATGAAAACGCACCCAGAGAGATACGTGTCCGCAGTGAGTCCACCCTCGGGGACATCAGCAAACCAGAGGCACAATCCCTTGGTGGGCTCGATTTTGCGCTTGATGTGTGCGTTGGTACCCAACGGGCATGAATCCATGATGATGATGAGGGGAGTGTGGTGAAACCGAACCCCTCTGGCATCAGAAGGGCCGCGATTATATATGCATCTCATTGCCCCTGCGGGGTCAGCGGGTTCAGGGGCGAATTAGAACAAGTTGATACCCCTCAGATTTAGCGACAGAGTCCGAGACTGGCTCGATCTGTGGAACGAGGCGAGGGGGCAGGGGGTCGGCGAGGCCAAAGGATGGCCGAGGGCAAACAGCACGCTTCATGTTCAATGTTTGAACCCGAAGATCCAGTGTGATAAGCAACGTCGCGGGGCCCCATAATTACGCATTAAGAGCCTTGAGGATCGTAACAGGATGCGACGCGTTCACAAAAGCGGGGCGCATGCCGGAATCAACAAGAACAAAGGGCAACGAGACGGTGCTTAGGTCATCGTCGCTGCGTTCTTGTGTAAATCAGCTCTACCTGGATCACAGAACAATTCTACATTCGAATCCAATATATCTACGACTTCGTTGCGGAGAGAGAGAGGCTGTGTGGATGACTGGGAAAGTGAAACATAACGCAAAGATGTATGGAGGAGGAAAAAGGTAACAAACATAAATTACAACCATCACTGGTATCGACGAAATATGGGGTGGGCTACATCATTAGGAGGGTAAATTGGTGGATCGTATGCGTGTACTAGAGAGACAGAGGAAGGAACATGATCAAGAGGATTGGAAGTGGTCGTGCGGGTGATGGTAGATGATGGTGGATGGATGAGATGATAGTGGGTTATTGGTCGAAAACAATAGTCAAGGGAAAGCAAAACGATACAAGCTTGGAAGGAGTGATGAAAAATGGTGGAATATATAAATGACGCACAAAGCCGAGATCGTCGCAACCGAGTCTGCCCCGGTTACGCTCCTGGAACTCCGAGCTTTCTGAACATTTCGTCCAATGTTTTGAAAGCGACGGGTTTAACCAAGCTACAGTTTCATTAACGTCAGTGCATATAGAACACAGATACAGGAGAGTGACACACTATCCATCCACGCCGGCTTCGAAGGCTCTGCGTTTATCTTCTAGGGTCGACATCCCAGTAAGAGCCAGGATGCGCGTGCTCTGGCCGTTCGGGTTCGTTGACTCGATTCGTCGTATCTCCTTGGTGGCACCGACACCATCGAGCTCCGGCATCGACATGTCAAGGAGTACAATACTAATGTTTGACCGTCAGAGAAACCGGCGACAACACAATTACAAGGAACGCACTCAAATTGTCCTTCTGTCTCGAACATCCTTACGCCATCACGTCCGTCAGCGGCTCCGATTGCATCGTACCCCTGGTATCGAACGATAGGATCAGTGGTCACGTAACTCTCGGTGAGAAACCACGAGCATGCCTTGGTCTTGAGCCATTTCATTCTGGAAAACGCCGCTCGGTCAGATTGAGTCACCGCTGTCAAGGAAAGTGACCACGTACAACAGATCGCGAAGAATACGATTATCCTCAACAACGAGGACCCGCGCCCTCATTGTAGTGGAATCGACGGTACCAATCGAAGATTTCAACAGGATACCGCCTGTTCCAACGGCGATGGTTGGGCTGCCGCGCCCATCTGAGCCGGGAGAGGGGGTCGTGGGGGAGTCAGGTGGTAGAGCTTGCATCGCCATCCTCTGTATGTCTCCCAACGTAGTCCCCAACCGTGACTCAACAGTGATCGATCGAGGGCCCAGGGACGGCCTCGGGTAACCGGGGCTATCCATGTCCGAGTTGTGCCTCTTAGGGCCATTGACCATGGACGGGACCGGATCCGCCTGTGGACGTGACAGGCCCCCGCGCATAGAAGGGACTCTTGATCGTTGACCGATCAACAGTGAGCGGATACAGAGCTTTAATCCCGAGTGTAGTCGTGAGGGACCTCCTGGCTTGTACAGCACCCGGCAGAACCCCCCAACGTTCTCAAAGTCGGTCACGATCGACATGAGGTGAGGATCTCCGCGAAATGACGACAGCAGGATCATCGGCCGGGAGATGTCCTTGCTTGCGACTGCCTTCGCGACGTAACTTGGGTCCTCGTTCACGATGACGATATCTCCGAGTTCGTCGCTCCCATCTGGCAGGACAAGAAAATTCCACCAAGCCTGAAGGTACCCAAGTAGGACATTCCGCAGCAGTTCAATACCCCGATGAGCGACGTTGAACCCGACAAGGGATACCGATGGGGGCCGCGCAAAGTCTTCGTTTCTCCAAAGCTCAGTGAGAACAGGAGACCCCTCCATGTCCTCGACTGCCTGGGCCATGAAGCTGATTTTGATATCCGTCCCAACATTCTCTGAGCTCCATACATCAACCTTGCCTTCAACACTGCTAGAGCGGACAATGCTGTTTACGATCGCCAGGCCCAGACCCGTTCCTGTTTGGAGAGGGTTTTCCTGGGAGAATGGGTGGAACAGCTGGTTCTTCAAGAAGTCTTGACTGATGCCTTTGCCGGTATCCGCCACGCTCATCTCGACCTTCACCATTCCTGGCGGGAACTCCGGCGATGATACCTTCCGGACCAAGACATGCACGTAGCCGTTCTAGAAAGGAGAATGGAAACCTGTGAGCGATTTCAGCGGGAGAGTATGAGCGGCACACCCACTGAAGTGAACTTGAGACTATTTCCAAACAAGTTCATCAGCACTCTCCTGATGCCACCCTTCTCGAAAACCAGGCCCCAGTCCTGCAAGTCCGGACCAATATCCACCACTGTCTCCACGTGACGGTCTTTCTGTAAGGAGTGCCTCCGCGTCTTCTCAGGTGGAGAGTACACACTCCCAATCTCAGACGTAAATAGTCTCGCCCTGTGTCCAATCCAACATCCTTCGACTGCCTCCTCGATAAGTTGCATAAGGTCGCAACGTGTAGGGGGGATCACCTGGTCGACGCCGCCCGACCGAGCATTCCCGCTCAACTTGGTGAAATCTAGGACATGATTCACGGTTTCCACTAGGGATGTTCCACATGCCTGGACTGTTTGAAGGAACGAAGCTTGAGCGTGGTTTAGCGGCGTGTCGCTGAGTAGTTCCGCTGATGCAAGAATCTGGACTAATGTTAACGTTGGTGGGGACCCCCGTAGTAAATCGTCTTACCCCGTGTAAGGGTGTGCGCAGCTCGTGCGAAATGCTGTCCAATGCGTCAACACCCGATGCGGAAGTAAAAAATCCCAAGCATACTTAGAGATAAACAAACTCTTAGCCTTGTCCGCCAACATCATCCTCCGTTTGAGAACCGCAGAAAGAATGATAACGCCTGGACATGGTCGTCAATCCACTTCTTTCCGAACCCGTGAAAGAAACTCACCGATGGCACGTAGGTACGACAACTCGTGGCCCTCCAACTGCCGAAATTTAGCGATTATACATAACTGAGAATCAATTCCATCCTTACAAATGGTGTAGTATGATCTCCGGCATTATACGCGCATAGCAACGCAAAGGGTCGTTTATCGATGTTGAAGATCGGTACGGCTAAGTAGCCCATTTAGCGGACTACACATGAAGACACTCAACTTGTCACTCACTTAACGCGTATTGGCAATGTATAGGCAAGAATGGGCGACAAGGACCTGGGACAATCCCTTCCGAAATCTTCCCATCCGGATACTTCTTGAAGAATTCAGTCAGCTTAGCAAACTCTTCCCCACTTAACACCCTGGTGCTTGTTCCGACGTCTGAGTCCGCATCATGCAATACCACCGCCGCTGTACTCTCAGAATTCACGTTTTCAATGACCTGAACATGAGAGACATCCATGACAACTGAGCCTTCAACGTCGAGAGTACGCTTGATCAGCTTGGCAGCCCGCTCGTAAATCCGGTCCATAGGCGTCGCCAATGCCAGGTTCTGCCCGCTGTTATCGCCGTTGTCTTTGTCAATCTCGAGGCATTCTCGGGTGAATTGCTCCATCTAAGCAGTCAAATACAGAACCTGTTAACACCCGATGAACGCAACCTGGAAAGAAAGCTGCCTCACGGAGGTCTGAATGCGGTCCCGGATTCGGAGCTGGATCTAGTTTGAGTTCAGGTTAGCAATCGATCGTTCCTGACGAATCAACTGAAGCGAGCGGAATAAGGTTCGGAGGTACAAACCTTATCTCGCCACAGCTCCATCTCCCGCATCGCGATAGTCTGATGATCTGGAGTCAGCTCCGGAACGAAAATTCTAGTGGATCGCGATAGCTCCGACTCACGGCGAATTCCTTGAGAGTGTGCCGCTGCCGTGGACTGAATTCAGAACGCGGAGAATCATCAATGATGGATAATCTATTCGTGATCGCAGGAGAAATCGTCAACTGCTCGATACCATAGTACGGCGCACGCGAAGAGGATCGCATGTCGGCGGAGGGGGCTGTTGGACGTACGTTCCAACATTGTATCCGTCAGAAGTCTTCAAAGGCGCTCCTGCATAGAATCGAATGTTTGGCCCGCCAGTGACTAAGGGCTGGAAAGGGAGGAAACAGTTGAGTTCGTTCAACATCTTCTACGTAACGGTGGCGGAACCGAAGCGGGTTGGGACGGTCTGGGGGTACCCATTAGACTTACATTTTTGGCAAACCTCCAATCCTCGAGTGTATCAACAATAACCAGGGGCTCGTCTCCGCTGTAGAAAGGTAAGGCCACATTAGATCTATGTTTAAACGATAAATTTGCGAGGCGAATATGCGAAACCAACCGTTGTAAGACTGCGTGTGCACAAAGTGCGTAGTTCCGGGGGAGAGATCGCTTCTGCAAACCCACTAGGTGGACCAAACCGTCAGTGTCCCGGAAAAGTGAGAAGTACAAACAGATTGGGATTACATTCAGTCTTGAACCACCTTTATGATCGTGTCAGCCGTGCTACTAACTTGGGGCTTCGATAGATTGCTCACTCCTCGTTTTCGTCAATGAGAGAAATCACAACGATCTTGGTATTGAAAACCAACTTGACAAGGTATGCGATCCGCTGGAAGTTGGGATCCGGACCGGTGTTCCAGATGTTGAACCTAAGAGCGAGGTAAGTAGTTCGTCCGTTTTGGGGTTTGGTGGGCTGCGACAGTGAACGAACCTGTGCAACGCTCTGCGCCGTTCAATTTCGTCTGGCGGGTTTGGAGCAACTAAATAGCCAAGCTCATAGAACATAGACTCCTCCTTCACTGAACGAGGACCAATGCCAGAACTCTCAGAGGATGACCTGACACTCCTGTGATGCCGGAAATTTCGATCCGAAAAGGCCGGGAGAGGTGAAGAGGTTTGTCGTGTCAAGCATATCCTTCTCGTTACAGCAGGAACAGATGAGACAGAATCGATCGAAGGTAGCTCAGACGTCGAAGACCTTGGCGGATGATGCGGGTCCCCGAAGTAATCGCCAGTTTCAAAGCCGACAGATGGCATGAGTGGCGCAGATGCAGGTGGGATGACCGAGAAAGAAGTAGAAGAGCTGTCCTCTGTTACGGAAGTTTCCAAGTCCTCGAGTGGTATGGGTTCGATGCTGGGGCTGCCATCAACAGTCGGTAAATCCTGCTCGACGGTCCCCTCCCAGAAACTAGCCAGCCTGGGTCTCCGACCAGGAGACATGAGCCCCGCCTCCCTCTCAGGAGTCAGAGATCCTGGAAAACCGTGAGTTGGATGCACCCCAGGAATAGCGGCATTCACACCACGCATAGGGTCTGTGAGCTCGTGCTCTGGAGATGGTAGCGCAAGGGGTGCCACTGAGATTCTTGCCCCAGCCCATCTGATCGTTGCAGCACTGGCCAAGACATCCGGGTTCAGTGGGTGATGTGGATGATCTTCCAGATTGAGCGAGTGACCCGAGGACAACCGATCATTGAAGGACTTCCGTAACCGGTGCGACACGCCGACGTTCAATGACTGCGCCCGTTCCGGTTTCGACGTCCGAGGATCGAATATGAGCGGCTTCGGTGGTGTGGAAGTTGAGGGCGGAGGTGAGGTGGAGTTAGGAGGTGTCTGGATAAGCTTGTGGCGTACATCAGTCGGAGGCTGAGTGGGGGCATCCCCATCCGCAGGTGGATGTTCTACGGTGCTCGGCGTCGCTTGAACCGTGGAACCACATTGTAGAGTCTGTCTCGACGGGAGGATTGGATGGGACAAGGCGGAACGAGGAAACTGGGGAGTTTTTTGGGGATCCCATTTACCGGCTGCATACGCCTTGATAAACGTTGACCATTCATATATCGGTTCGAGGGCACTGCGGTCCGCGGCACACAACACATCGCTGTGGGTGTCATCCATTTGGAGGGAGTATGAAGGAACGGAAACGGCTTGTAATCGATCTGTCGAGGTTCGATTCAACTCAGCGGGTGGACGGATATCCACCGGGGAGGATAAACACACCTGCTAGGGAGTAACCGTGATCGTCAATGGCGGCGGACCCGACGATGATATCTGGGGGGGGAATTCCGATCTCAGCTTTGGATTTATCGCCGGTGACTGATTCACCGGGTAGTGGATCGGGACTCGTACTGGGCCAAATTGAGTCGGTATCGGTTGCGGGGGTTCCGATGGGGCTGTTGTCGGTGAGCGAGCCTGAGCTGGAACTAGTCGGTAGAAGGTTCCGTCGCTCGTCGAGAATGGACGCGGTCGATGGTCTTGAAGATTTCCGCGACACGCGCCTCGGGGGTAGAGGAACACGAGGCAGCGGTGTCAGTACTGCAATTTCATGTTCGGACGAACAAGAAAACGAGAGCGTGAGATCGGCCAGTTCAAGGGGTGGGTCAGCGTGGATTGGGCGGGTCGTCTGCATATCTTGTTGAGGCTTTGCCGGCCGTGAATCCTTTTCGTCTTCTTGTTGGTCTTTCATTTGGTGTGGTGGGTGGAAGAAGCGATTAGTCACGAACCAGCCGACAGCTACTGGGATTGCGGCAATCAAGAGGGCATGGAAAGCAGAGCGGACGACGTCGAGAGCCAGAGCGTGGGTATGACTGGGGAATACGGGTAGAAAACGACGGAAAAAATAAAGGTTGAGGGGAATGAAGGGAACAGTGGATGGATGTCCGATTCAGAATTCCAACTCCGGTTACCCAACACAACGAGTCCCCCCCCCTCGCCTGTCCATTGCCCCTCAGGTACCACTGACGTCATTTCTGCAACTTTAAATCTCCGACCACTCTCATCATCCCTACACTACGCCAAGCGCGACCATGCTCCAAAGGTACACAGGTAATATCAGATTGTCGTTTTGCACAGAGAATGCCTCCAACAGCGAGGAAAGTGCAACAACGCTAGTGTATCTTAAAACCTGGGATCACCGCCATCAGAAGAGTGGAGCTCGAACGAGAAAACCGCAGGGCTCCACATGCAAGGGGACAAAAGCTGGGGGAGTCACTCACCGAGAACCCTTCTGTCAGGCCTAATAACCTCAGGAAAAGGGCCGACAACACCACTGAGACGGTGAACGTAGTGCTTCCCTCTCCCGTTTTCGGATTTGATGGAGACCACCGGTTTCGACCCAGTCGCTTACCAACCACGGATGCCTACCAGGAAAAACCCATCAACAGGTAAACTGTGAGGGATGATAATACAGCTCCTCCACGCCATTTCAACGCACGGACGGGGAGTCGCACTCACCAGGGCATCGCCGACCCCCAGCGCCAAGAGGCCTGTGAAGTGGAGTAGTTGTGATGGCCTATGGGTTAAGACACGTCAGCAAAACCCGGAACACCCCCGTTCCCGACGCGGAGCAAGAGCCCAATCTAATTTTGGCGAACCCACCCTTCAAACCACACGGAATTGGCACATCCAGTAAGCAGATAAAAGTGACTAAGGATCGCTGTCCCAGTGTCCTTGCTATCCAAGAACTCGCTCATGAAGACGTGTACTGATGCTCCAAACGGGTACAGTGCAAAGTATCGCACATACTCCGTAAAAATGAACAACGCAAAAGCAGCGCTGAATGCCAAATGAGTGAATGCCGGCTTTATGTTTTGACGTTAGCATTCGAGATGAAATCAATCAAACGAAAAAAATAGTCAGTCTTCGGGACACCCACTGACGGTCCGACACTCACATCGAATGCGATCCCGGGGAGGAACATCAACACGGCAACCCCGTGGAATGACTTGCGCCTTGCGTTCAACGTCAACGTAGGCACCCTCTTATCTGCGGCGTCCAAGAACTCCGTCGCTGCGAGAGACACCTGAACCCCATTCGGCAAGTTGGGGAAAGATATCATGGGGGGCGTTGGGGGTGCGCTTGGGTCACTTGACACGGGGGGCCGAGCCTCCGGGGGCGTAGGCAGCGCCGCGAGTGGTGGGACTGGTTCTGGGTTCCCAATTACCCTTGGACGATACTTCCTTGAGCGTGCCAACTGTCGATTCCACGCGGCGACACTGATGATTCCGATCAACGCCCAGTACACGAGTAAAACAGGTCGGCTCCAAGACCTCCTCCCCTCCAATAGGTAGAATATCGCGTACACCCATGGATCCCTTCCTCCTAAGCACCACTTCGTCCAGATACCAATCAGCCCCCCAATGATCAGGATGGCGCCGGCATAGAAGCCAAGGGCCAACAGACGTCGGTGAACTTGCTTCTCCTGGGGAAACCGTAATCGACGGACGGGACGCCTGGCGATATGTCTTGATAGGAACAGAAGTGGGGAAAGCAGGATGCCCGTCAACAGGGACCCGGGAATCAAGGCGATTTGGTACAACAGCAAAGGCGTGGGCAGGCGATATGTCCGGATGTAAGGAGTTTTAGCAGGCCACATCTGCGGTAAGTAATTGGCACACCTCCCAAACTGACGGTAGAAGGTCACAAGCTTACCATGGCCACAGTGATGTTGAAACCTTCCATAAACAACACACTGGCTCCAAACACAACAACGCCTAGTTCACCAAGGGTGAATCCTTGATGGGCCAGCCTAATGACGAGATATAGAGCCGCCTGATAGAACATTGAACACAGCAAAAGTTCAACGAAACTCATATCTAGTCAAGTGAGGCAACCAATTGCGGTTAGCGTCGGGGACCATGGTTAGTGCGGCGGACGGACGAACTTTGCCATATTCCCCAACCAATCTCACGAAATCCCGTTCGCATCGTGACGATCACAAGGCTCACAATGAGGCAGAATACAATATACAATCTTAGTCTTCTCATCTCACTCCTAGGCACAGACGCCCTCTCGGTCTCAGGAAGCCCGTCTTTCCGAACTCGGGCCTCCTTCCACCACGAAGCGCACACGTGTACGAAAAGTATTGTCGAGCATATAGTCGCTAGGTCAATCAAAGCCCGCCGGGAAACGACGAGGGCTTCTGCTTGAGTAACCTTAGGATCCGACAACGGAAATATGGTCCAGTCAACACGCCATTCGGGAGGCAATAGCGGCCTACCCGTTGAGACGCTCTTCAGAGTGGTGCACAATTCGGCTGATGCGATTAGAGGTCCGATCAGGAGTCCGTATAAAATCCCGTCATCGGATGAATTCCTTGAAGGTGAGATAATTAGAGCGAGTCCAGTTTAGCCCCACGATGACACGGACTGTCGGATTTTTGCGGATACGCCGCGAAACCCACGCACCTATAGTTCTTGGGTACAGTCATCCAAACAAAAGCATCGTTTTTCGGTGGCAGGAGTGGGGGGCGTCGTTGATCAAAAGGCTTGGGAGAGGCAGGTCTATTGGATGTGGTCGGCATGATCGGAGCGGGTTGGCGGATTTGCTTGTTTACGGTGCTGGACGATAGATGCGACCATATGATATAGAATGATGAGAGAATAGTGATGATGTGGATTTCTGCTTATCATGGATCAGGTGGAAACACCAATGGTTGCAACAAGAGACCCAGTGAACGGAGAAGGTGGTGTTTCGTTGGGATCAGTAAGCCAGAGCTGGACCAAGGTGCAACCCACCTATTGACGTCCATACTTCAGAATCGCGCTCGGATAAGCATTTGGCAGCAAAGACCATAGACCCGACCAAAAGTGTGACCTCGCAAGCTTTACTTGAATCGATATAGAACCTGCGGTCCTTTTCTGAAAATGGGGTTCGGAAACTGAAATAGAATGCCGGTGGGAGAATGTGTTGGCAGATTGTGCCTTGCTTGATGCGGGACGGTATTGGTGAATCTGTTCGAAACGTAGGCGAGGCCCCATTCCCATTTATCCCTTGCACCGGAGGCAAAGGTGACTTCGAGCGGGTAAACGAGACTCTTCTGGGTTGCAAACGGTGACGACCAGAACTACCGGAGGTAGATGAAACACTACCACGGCGTGTTTTTGCGGCATCAGTGGTTGAAGGGTTGACCGCAGTATTGTATCGGCTGGGTCTGGAGTGTGAAGTCGGCCGACCACGTAAAGTCGCATGATCATCGTCGCTGTCGGTGGTGGTGTCCCCTGCGTCCGTACTCGCTGAGGAATCAGCCCTGAAGGGTGAAACGAGGTGAAACAGGTGAAATGGCGGGGATGTATGCGGTGACTTACCCCGACGACCCGGCCTGATAACTCGTGCTCCAGTCATAAGAGGGGTCAGCTGCTATGCTCGGCCGTCGATTTCGTTGGGTCGGTGCTGTCCGTCTAGCGTCTCTCAGGCCGCCTGACCGCTGAGACGGAGGGGGGGAAGGAGAGGAGCGTGACCGAGGCAGCTTGGCAGATATATCCGTCCAATTGACACTCCAAGATTCCGGGATCGCAACAAGCTGGAGGGTCCAGACGGTATTTCAAAAGCAAAACAACCCAGCTATTCTCTAAGGTTTCTTGAGCTGACTTCCAAGCCAACTAAGACACAGCTCAAAAAGCACGCACATGAAAATGGACCAAAGAAACGGCCAGGTGCTAAGCTTGGGTTGACAAATTGTGGGACTGCAGGGGGGATTCCCAGCTCACCAGTCACGTGGTCACGCTTCTGTGACGCGCGCAATAATGATGGTCATAAACCGCGAACGCGCCGGGCAGTTCTCCGCTTGACCTCTATTCCATCCCACGCGTCGTCATGCCTGAAGCCGACTCTGAGCAAGAGGTCTACTATGAGGACCTCATTGGCCTACCCGCAAAACCTGAAAGGTCTACGACCAGTCCCAAGATTGAGGAAACAGAGTCAAAGGCCACCCCGGCCAGCGCCTTCGCTCCCGACAAGGTCCCCGCCCAGGGGAATGCCGCCTCGAACCCACTGAAGAGGCAGCGGACACTTATGGACATGTTTAGCGGTTCGTCTTCGAAAAAACCCAAGGTTGACGGACCGTCCACCGCCGTCGTGTCGAAGACCCGAACATTAAATTCCATTCCGTTCAATTTGAATGGCTTCATTAACTCTTTGACGGAGGAACAACGTGATCTCCTCAACCTCGAAATCGGGACCATGGGAAAGAGCTGGTCAGTGTCTACATCACCATCCCTTCCACGAAACACTGTTTCAACGCCACATTGGGCAACCCCCCCAACATTCATCCCGTACTGACCTTGAGCTTCCTTTAAACGCCCAGGCTGAAGCTCCTACATGATGAGATTAAACAACCCTACTTCATCACCCTGAAGAAATTCCTACGTGAAGAGGGTGTCAGGGGTGTCAATGATACACCGCAGTCCTGCAAAGTGTACCCACTCCGTTAGTCACACCTGAGCCTCTACTTCGCTTTCGCTTTCCCGATCTTGGCTAATGGCTGATCGCCAACGTGATTGACCCCAGCAGCTAAGGACATCTACTCCTGGTCCAACTATACCCCACTCGGGAGGGTCAAGGTGGTAATTGTCGGGCAAGACCCCTACTTCGGGCCTAAGCAAGCTCACGGTACGTTCCGTTTAATGTTCCAGAAGCCTTTCGCTTCCCTGTCATTCCCTTTTTCGTTTTCTCTGTAGTGGTTTAGGGGTCTATTCTCTTCACGAGGTCCTTTCCTGTAACATCTGATCAGGGTCCGTACAGGCCTCTGTTTTTCTGTCCCTAAAGGGATCCCAGTCCCACCGTCGTTGGTTAACGTATGCACTGCCTCCTTCACTCAATCGCATTCATAACTGAGGCGTTCTCCAACCCCCTCACGACCATCCATTGATTGTCACCTAAAACGATTATGCTGGGCCGCGCGGCGGTATTTCCGCGCTGTTTTTACAGATCTACACCGAGATCAAATCAGAGTATCCAGAGTTTGTGATCCCCAAACATGGGTGCGTCGGAGAACCCCACTCGCGGCAGACTATGCGTTCATAACGTCGTCACTGACGCCGTGTCAATATCAGAAACCTCATTGGCTGGGCCAAAAACGGCGTCCTTATGCTCAACACCTGCTTGACCGTTAAGGCTGGGTCTCCCGGCTCCCACTCGAACAGAGGTTGGGAGAAATTCACGGACAAGGTCATCTCAATCGTCGACAAGTGGGGGGGTGCTAACTTACCAACGACTGATGCGAACTCTGTGACCAAGGTCGGAGTTGGCCGAGGGGTTGTATTTATGGCCTGGGGCTCGTGGGCGCAGAAACGGGTAGCTGGTCTCAATCGGGTAGGTCAAGCCCTTGTCCCTTTACCATTACTCCAGGCGACGTTCTGGGGTTATTATGTTTGGAGCCTTGCGCTCCGTTCAACGGGATTTCCGTTAATTTTCGTTTTTACTGGACCCTCGGATTTCCGACTCTAATCTTTTCACCTTGTGCCTAGCGCAAGCATTTGGTTCTAACAAGCGCCGTAAGCTATCCATCTGTATCACTCGCGCGCCGGCTCAGAGATTGATGGTCAACCGGGGGATGAATTTTCCCGTGTTGCTCTTTGGTATTTTCACAGCACCCTTCTCCGCGCGTCACCAAGGGTTTTTTGGGCAACGGCCACTTCAAGAGTGCCAACGACTGGCTCGAGGAAAAGTACGGGCCTGAAGGAAAGGTCGACTGGTGCGAGTTAGATATAGACGCCGAAGCGGCCTAGTCGGACACCGTAATCGGAGACCACGGAAAGTCAGACGCTGCTTGCCAGCCGCGGGAAACCGTCAGAGCCCCATAATCCGGCTGAGTTTCCTGATGATTATTCTCGCGAAACTTTGGACCGTAGGAAGGCATTCACACCAGCCCCCCGTCAAAATATTTGATCATAGTGTCCTTGACCCGACGCAACGGATGGGGTCTTGAGAATTCCATTAAAAGGCTATGAACACTCTCCCAAACTTGTGTGTGCACGGTGTGAGCTTACGGATAGTTACCCAGTGATCCGGCCTCGTATAGAGTAGCTGAACGTCAAATCGTCACAATCATTCCGATCCAGCGATGAGTTTGAGACTGGTCGGGTGGG
>Ga0307514_10001764_pt1 | contig 24578 bp, 24 predicted proteins | sample 16_EM_MG_FD_203088 | JGI IMG/M metagenome (GOLD analysis project Ga0307514, IMG submission 203088) | Populus trichocarpa ectomycorrhiza microbial communities from riparian zone in the Pacific Northwest, United States - 16_EM | ecosystem: Host-associated > Plants > Roots > Unclassified | place... | reverse complement strand
GTGGAGGATTTCCTTTTCTTCTCTCTTTACTCGTTCTCTTGTATAGCAAAGCAAGTTACGACTTTGAAACAGCTTCGACTCTTGTCTTGTCTTGATTCCCTCGAAACGAACCTCGAGCCTCTTGTCCCGCTTTCAGTATAACATTAGTGTTACCAATATCACCTATGCCCGACCCCGCGCGTTACAACCGCCATTTACCACAATATACATATGCACACATCCAACAGAATGCTGTTTCTTATTCTTCCTGCATCCACTCCTACGGAGAGTTTTTGAATCTGGATTCTGGGTCATATATGTTGTTGCAATATCGACAGCATTGATGTGGACTAACTTGTGTCTGTATTCTTGGTGTGTGCCAATCAGGGACGTATTTGATGTAGCGCCCACCAATCGGTTTGATTTCGATTCGCTTTTAGCTGGCAGCGGTGGTTGTGCACCCACAATTTGCTGGTGTGGAATAGGAGAGGAAGAAAACGAATAGAAGTGGAAAGTCCCAAGGACTCTATAGTTAGCTTCATATCAGAATTGAATAAGTAGCAGCCAAGTTGATCCTTACACTGAAGATCAATCCTGCTGCGTATGGCCACAAGTTGCTGGGGTTTCCGAACGCCCCGCGACATCCAATATTAAGGTATGTTGATGATTGTTGGTTAATATGGATAAATTGTGGTGTACGGCAGCCGAAATCGCATGATTAGCAGACATAAATAGGACATCGTATAAGGTAAAGGATGGCTGCTGATGTTTGTCTCAAAGAATCCCTGTGAGATTACATGAAACTGACACTAGCAATCAAGTCATGTTGTATGGTTTGTATAAATATTCATGTGGTATTGAAAGTCAAAAGGGAGATTTTGCTTTGTTCATGAGGAGTAAAGGTACCAACCATGACATAAAAGACGCAGCTTGCCTCCATATTGCCCATATCTTGCAATATCCAACATCTTCCCCAACCACAAAGTATATCCAAACTACCTTGGTCAATATTCTGAAATCGAACTTTTCGCCGCTTCTGGCAGGCCAATATGGTAAATGAACAAATGGTGTTGCCCAACAACGTCATCAAGCAAACGAAGCCAAGAGGGGCCAGGAAGTAGAGAGAGTCTGAGTACTTGGGGCACTGCACAGCTTGCGATCCAAAAAGACACTTGCGCCCAAGAAATGATTGGAAATGTACATCGTCAGCATTGAAGAGAAGGTAAAATGAATCAAGGATTATATTGATAGAGAGACCGCAGGGGCAAGAAAGCGAGTTGAAGATGCAGAGGCAGCGGTTTAGTAAGAGCAGGATGATGTAAGGAAATCTGAAAATGCCAGATTGATGAACAGAGAGCCAAAGATGACCTATTAAGAGATGATGGTGGCTATGGGAGACAGTCCAAGTGATCTTGCTAGTTCTGACGATACAGAGGATGAGGAAGATTAGGATGATGAAGAGATAGAGCAGGGCCAGCTGAGCGAAGATGATGAACCCGGCAGAGTGATGGGCACAATCACCAAAACGGTGCAGCAGTACATGGTGAGGTTTCGTCAGATGCAGATTAAGCTTGAGGAATTGACCCCGCGAAGATGGGAGGAGGTAACCAGTTCCTTCTGTAAAAGAGAGAAGAAGTACATCCAATCCAAATGGCTGGTGCTGGCCATCCTTCAACTGTAAATAGCTGATGACGCAGCGGCACCTGCACCAATAACAATTGGAGAGTTGATGAAGTTTCATGAGGTTGACCCCGGATTATCACAAATGCTGGAAGGGACTTCTCGGCGAGAAAGTAGACATATTAGGCTAGGTTTTGGAAAGCTGTAGTCAAGTTGGAGTATATCCAGTCTTGCCCCAGCCGTGAAGTCTCATTCAACAGATTGAGATTGGGACGCCTGTTGAATATCTAAGCTTTTACACCTGCTTATAGTCTCCCCAGCTAATCACCATATAGAAATCGGATTTGGACGAAGACATGGTGACGGCTCTTGTGTCTGGGGTAGAATAGAGAGGCAAATTGGCATTGTTGAGGTCATATCTTGGTGAAAGAAAATATCTGTACCCATTTTGCTACGTGTGAGCTTTTACTTCATTTCAGTGACCGAATTATAGGATGTGATAATTCATCTGTGCATGTACAAGGGTGAAACACACCATCTGTAAGTTCTAGTATCTAAATCTGGCTGTCAGACAGCCAAAATGTTCGATTTCAGTGTGGAGAGTAATGTGAAGTGAAAAAGCAACAGCTAAATTAGTAATGAAACATACAAACAAAAGGTAAGTGAGTGAAGTCATACAAGGCATAGGAGGAGCGTTCTGTACCTAACCGGACTCTATCTCAATGACGACCGTTATACTGCATTCATCCATTGATCCAACTGGATGACTCTCAGCAGAGACCTGGTGCATATGGTTGAGATGATTTATATTGCTTATGGTATTTCATGGAAATCAAGCAGCAGCAGCGGGATGAGGAAAGGTGCTAATGTGAGGCTATATTTACCAAAAAAAAAAGAAATGATCTACATGACGTAAATTGCTGGTCGAAAAAGCAGGAATGCCATGGGGCAATAACATCACTCTCTCAGATATTGTGGATACTGGTTGATCAGACATTTCGAGGTAACAAATTTCCAGGATGCCAATGATAATACTCAGAAACCGAATATTGGATGTCAATAATCAGTATACTATTTGTTGCATACATTTATTTTGTGAATGAAGGCTGATTCATTCTGATTAATGTCTGCGTCAACTGACTGTCAACAATTTTTTGTGTTACACATTTCGCAATCAATGGGCTGTATTGTCACCTTTTTTAATGTATTGGTTGGTGTTATAGTGAAAAAAGCAAATGACATGGTCATTGCCTCATCGTAAAAATAAGCATCAACAGAGCTTCAATGATTTTTCGCCTTGCATCTCGGAAAATTCAAAAGGCTGCATGGCACCATTAACTCATAATCAAACTCTTGGCAGCCTTTTTAGACAAAAAAGTTTGGTGCAACATTGCTACTATGTTCAATCAATGAGTGTCAATGGGGCATCAATCACATTTGGTCTCGCATCACGAAAAATCCAAGGACTGTGTGGCGACATCAAGCCATAATGGTACTATTGGCTGCTTTCGTTGGGAAAAATATTTGACACTACAGCGGTGATATGTCTAAAATATGAGCATCAATGGTACCCCAACAATTGTTGGCCTTGCATCTTGAATCATCAAGGGGCTGTGTGGTGACATGAATCCATAATGGAGCTATCACCCACTATTCTTGGCCGCACTGCTATCAATGAGATCGTAACTATGCCCTAAAAAGGAGCATCGAAGGTGCATCAACAGTTGTAGCGCATGCATCTGCGAAAATAAAGGTGTTGTTTGACTATATCGTTTCAGAATTGTACTGTCGGATACCTTTCCAGGTAAAAATGCTTGCAACAACATTGTAACCTTGGTATACAATGAGTGTCAACGCAGCGTCAATGATTTTTGCTGTTGCATCTTGGATTCTCTACAGGCAATGGACTGCAGCTAACCGACAATCAACTTATCGGCAGCAATTATTGGCAAATATTCTGGTGACGATATCGCTTCTGCCTCCAACAATTAAGCGCTCTCAGAACGTCTACAGTATTTGTAGAGGCTTAGTAACCTATGCAACAATGAAGTGCATTGCACTGTTCGTAAATTTAGTTTTATGTGGTCAGTCTATTCAATATGTCGTTGGATACAACATCCTAAATCTGCATGCAATGTTTCACTGATCAGATCTTTTTGCTTGTAGCTCAAGAGTTAATATTTATGAATCTGCATTCTGTAATACCATAACATTAATACTTTCAGCAGTTGCTCAAGTTCTGATTACCAGGATTTTTTATTCCTACCACCATGTCAGATTCAACATCTTTAAATAATGCAATACTAGAGGTTATGATTTCTTCCAAGAATGAACTTGTCTATATTCATGATTTGAGCGACCTTACTTTGCAAATCATCTTTGACGCTGAGTGGGCTTCAATGAATGTAGACTTGAAATGTCCTATTAGTTGGACTAATTCAGGATATGGGTCATCAAGACGATTTGATTTGCACAGCAGAATTGAGGAGACCTGTAGCACAGGATGTATACATATCGTTTGTTATCAAGTTCTTCGCCATCCATCAGAACATGGGCCCAGGTTAATGGGGTAACAATTGCTGGCAAAAGCTCACATTGCAAAGTCAAACGAATTGACAGAGTCAGAAGTTACTGAATTGACTAGTTTGATAGTCGATGAAACAGCTTTGGCCGTCATGAAGAGTCAAAGAAGTCGAGGAATTATAATAGTAAGTTTGCAGAGGAAGTTTATATGCGACATCCAGATTGATTTGTATTGACCGAAATAACAGACAAAACACTCTAAACAGAGAGTTCAGGGCTTTGAATCTTCTGAATTTCACCAAGACACGTGGAATTGCTACCTCATGTTACAATTTGTTTAGGCTTATAATCCATGGAACGCAAGATCAAACTTCAAACCACAATGGTTATATGCAGCATTACAAAGTAATCAAGTGCTGTCATCCACCAACACCATTAGCAACATTTGCCGAATGGAATATGCACTGACGATGGATACAATCAAGCAACAATTGCTGTCACGAAAGATTGTTATTTTTGATTTGAACGGATGGATATCCACGAACAAACTTGAACTAAACTTGGACATTACATACTATAAAGATTGAAATTGGGCATTGCGTGAAGTACAACATGATTTCGATGTGGTTGATCGCCTATGCGTTCCCGCGGTTGAAGGCTAATTCTGGATGATCGGTCAAGGGCCAACATACTGAAGCAATGCTAGCTATACATTTGATAGTGCTGCTTAATCGTGTTGAACTTACCGACAGCCGTTTGCTGGGATTTATGACAGCTAATACTTGCTCGAAATATTTGATGACAAGCGAACTGCAATCAACATTTGGGGCCTCTGTAATCAAGTGCCCTGCATTGAAGAACAACATACCATACATGGTGAACGTCAAACATCTGCCTTCAGGGGCATTCTTGAGCAGTGTCAGTGTAAAACGGCGCACCAAGTCTTGGGAAGCCCATGAGCGCAATCAGCAATTTGGAGAGAATGAAAGCATAGACATTGGAAAGAGTCAAACGCTTTGAAAACAGGGCAATGCCAGAATCAATAAGGTTGCGGCCATGAGACCAGGTTTAGCAAAGATAATTGAAAAAGTATGGATTTTAACATATTTTGAAATTGCTAAAACTGACCTTCATATAGCACCGAATGCTTCCTGTCTTGACTTCGCTGACTTCTGGTCATCGAAACAAGTTCATTGACTGTCAAAAGCCAAAGTCCCTATGACAATTCAATGTATTATGAATATGGAGACCCATTGGAACTCGACACTGGAGATGCTTGAGCGAGTCTATCGATTACAAGAATTCACTCTTCAGTGGCTCCAAAACCCTAAATTCAGTGATTACTGGCCACACCTCACAACACAGGATGACAGGAGCATTGTGAAGTATGTCATGCAAGTTTTGAGGCCAATCCAATACTGGTCTCTATGGATATCGACAAGGTATACAGTCACCTGGCATCACGTCGTCACAGTGTACAATCACATGTTCAATCACATGGATTGTGTTGTGCGAGCTTTGGGTAAACACCAGACTCAATCGTAGGAGGACTTGTTTTTTGCCGTGATGTTAGCCCGACAGAAGCTGTCGATATATTGGGTTGAAGTGAGTCCGACTATAAGTAGGTCTCTAATCTTTGAACAGATCCTCGATCCTTTCCGGAAGTTGTGATTGTTTCGGAAGTTGCACAAGTGACTGGATATGACTCCTGAGGACAAGACATTCTATACTAGATACTACGAGGAGGCCTTTCTGATGGATGTGGAGAATGAATACTGTGCAAACATCGAGGTGTGCTGGTCAACAAACATGAAAACGTACTGAGCAGCAATCTCATCCCCTCCGCAATGGGTTAAGGATCTGAGCAATCATCCTTTGATCCATCTGCTTTGTCCAGCGATGATAAAGAATACTTAACGCCTAACAATGTGGCCAAAACGACACCCGGAAGAAGCGATCGCAAAGCATACTCAGTGACTGCCACCAGCTTTTATTTGAATTCACCACTTGAAGCATCAAAGACCTGGGGGCCAATTAATCCAAATCTCAATGATTACCACTACCACCCAATGGTGATTCGCAGTACATTTTGGATACAGGACATAACCGACCAGTGGCGCCAGCAAGAGGGGGAGCACTCAGAATACACCGATCTCTATAATGTGTCACAGGACATAATTTCTATCATACCACAAAGTATCGGAGTGGAGTTGAGTTTTTCTGTTGGACGACATGTTGTAGGCTGGAGGCAGTCAAAACCAACAGAGGAGGCCCTTTGCAAAAGTCATTGTAAGGTAGTTTGCTCAAGCTACATCAGCAAAATGTAAATCGGTTCAGAAGCCGCACGCAAACCTCCCAAACACTTCTGCAGATCTCACCGGGGCTCCCAAGTAATTCCAGATGTTACCTGGCCCCCTGGAGCTAAGCAAAGTGCTCTCAGACACTGCAAGAGCATTCTCAGGTGCTCCTGAGAGCACCTGCAGTTATGAAGGTGCATTCAGGATGCAATGAGATTTGACTTATAGGATAGTCAAATATTGGAGCTGGTGGGACCTCTGCGCAGGTCTGCAAGGGACATAGTGCCGTGTTCTCACAGTAGTGGTTCATAGGGTTCCATAACCACAAGGTATTTCGCGTATGAGATTCATCATTGTTACAGTCACAAGATTCGCTGCATCATAATATAGCATGTATTCTCCATCTAGGTCTCTCTATATATATACATACGACCAATCTGGTGGCAGATGGTACTGGAGCGTAATCGCAGGAGCACCTGGAGACGTTGATTGAGAGAACTTAGAGATTCGCTTGGAGGCCTTGATAGTGTGAACTGGGAGACGTACTTGGAAACCGTAATCGAGGAAGTATGGAGATACACTTGGAGGCCGAGATCGAGTTGAACTCAGAGATGCACTTGAAGGGCATGTTCTTGCGGATTTGGAGATGCAATTGAAGGCCGAGATCGAGTAACTCAGAGATGCACTTGGAGCCTCAGATCAAGTTGAACTCAGAGATAGACTTGGAGGCCGTGATTGAGCGACTTTGGGGATGTACTTGGAGGCCGAGATCAAGTTCAACTCAGAGATGCACTTGGAGGCCGTAATCCAGCAAGTTTGGAGATGCACTTGGAGGCCATGATCGTGCGAACTTGGAGGCCGTTATCAGTTGAGGTTAGAGATGCACTTGGAGGTCATGAGCGAGTGAACTCAGAGATGCACTTGGAGGCCATGATCGAGCGAGTGTGGAGATGCACTTGGAGGCTGAGATCGTGTAACTCAGAGATTCACTTGGAGGGCCTGATCAAGCGAGTTTGAAGATGCACTTGGAGGCTATGATTAATCGAGCTTGGAGGAGTACTAGGAGGTGGTCGATCTGGAGGCGGTAGATCAGGAGGGAGGTGCGATGGCAGCTGAGACTCTATTCATTGGTTAACTTGTCATTGTGGGAATGTAGAGAGTTGAGTACAATAATGTTTGCCGAGAGATGAGAGACTGGCTGGGAGCGGAAGACAGGTGATCTTGAGATGATACAGTACTCGGTGTATGCATTACTCGGTGTATGCAGTACTCGGTGTATGCAGTACTCGGTGTATGCAGTACTCGGTGTATGCAGTACTCGGTGTATGCTGTACTCAGTGTATGCAGTACTTGGTGTGTGCTGTACTCGGTGTTAACTCATGATTATTGCATGGAGAGATTGATTGGGATGACTTAACTTCATGTTCTTCAGTGATGGTAGAGAACGAGAGCGATGAGAGGAGATGGTGAAAATCATCATGAGAAACTAGGACTTAGAGAATGTCGTGTGGGAGTCGATGTACCATTCCTGATATAGCAGGTACTACTCCCGATCCCATGGGTAAAAACAGCAATACGATCCTGTCTTTTCAACCCAATAAGGCAAGGCCTCACCCTGATTTCTCATATCTACTCGTATCCTCCGTATCATTCCCATCTTCATCCCATCTCTCTTTCTCTACCATCAACACAAGACACAAAGTTAAGTCATCCCTCTCTATTTCTCAATGCCATGATTATGAGTTAACACTGTGTACAGCATACACCAAGTACAGCATACACCAAGTACAACATTCACCGAGTACATCATACACCGAGTACAGAATACACCGAGTACTGCATCCACCGACCATGGTCTATCATCCCTTCATACTCACGATTACGAGTTGACCCCTGAATGTAACTTCCGCTTCCGGCATTCCTCCTGTCAAGATCGACCGCCACCAGCCAGCTCTCCATGAGAGCTCAAACGTAAAGTCACCTCATCACATTCGCACGGTTGCGAGAGTTAACTAACTGATGGATAGAGTCGGAGCACCTGGCGCGCCTTATATCGACCTCCTCTAAATACTTCTTCAGTCTGGCTCGATCATTGCCTCCAAGTGCATCTCCAAACTCGCTCGATCACTGCGTCCAAGTGCAACTCTGAGTTCAACTTGATCTCAGCTTCCAAGTGCATCTCCAAACTCGCTTGATTACGGCCTCCCAGTGCATCCCTGAGTTCACTCAATCTTGGCCTCCAAGTGCATCTCCAAACTTGCTCGAATACAGCCTCCAAGTGCATCCCTGAGTTCACTCAATCTTGGCCTCCAAGTGCATCTCCAAACTCGACCGAACATGGCCTCCCAGTTCACACGATCATGGCTTCCAAGTGCTTCTCCAAATGCAATCGATTACGGCCTCCAAGTGCATCTCTGAGTTCACTCGATCAGGGCCTCCCAGCATATCTCCAAACTCGCTCGATCACGGCCTCCATGTGCATCTCTGAGTTCACTCGATTAGGGCCTCCCAGTGCATCTCTAAACTCGCTCGATCACGGCCTCCAAGTGTATCTCTAAGTTCACCAAATAACCGCCTCCCAGTATATCGCATAGTTCACTCGATCATCATCTTCAGGCGCACCTTTATTTGCTCTCAAGCACCACCTGCATCCAGTCCAGATATACCTAGTGTAGATGGGTAGCTATATGGATACATAGATACATAGATGAGAATACAATCTGAATACATGTGTTTTAAAATCGTTGAACGATCAGTAGTAGCTATGATTTCCTGGCGCACCAGCAATGTTCCCAAAGAAGATGTTTTTCTCCCAGACTGCTCCACAGTGATTCGACGTGTTGCCAGACTTGTTACTGGCGCTCCCAGGCTTGTCGTCGGCACTCCCAGTCTTGCCACCGGCGCTCCCAGGTGCTCCCAGGTGCACCTAAAGGCCAATGCGTCCGTCTAGCAAACTCTGGGATTTGGCCACCCTGTGATTCTGGTCCGACAACTCTCAGACACTCCCGGAGGCTCTCAGTGACATAATTACATTTTGCTGATTCTAATAACGGGATTTTAGCAGGCAATGACCCAGCATTTGATATTACAAACACAGAAAACGACTTGGAAATGAAGAAAGAGGCGGCGGAAATGCAATTGCACAGAATGGCCGGCGTCCACGATTCTTTGGAGATGTGGCAGGGCAGCCAAAGCCTTATGTGCTACACAGAAGGAATCTTGCACTCCAAACAGGCAGATGACAGCTGTAGGATATATTTTGGACTTGGAAAAGATCATCAAAGTATACTGGTCAATCTTTTAACATGATGGTGTGGCTGTATCTAAACTGTCAGAAAGATCACCTTTTCCACCGGCTTGATCTGCAAAGGACCTCCCTGGAGGACAAACTCAAATATTCAATGTCCACCATATCTGAAGAATCAACTGTCATCAAGTTGAAAGTGATGAAGATAGTGCACCTGAAAGCATTCCGGACACCCATGATCAGTTAAACTGGGATGGTGACATGGATAATCCAAATGACAGCGAAGACAATTGCACAGCCGACGTTGAATCTGATATAGAGGACGATAATGCTATCAAGGATCCGGATTGCTCAGACCAGAGAGATGTGAGGGCCAAACCAAATGTTCCCTGATTGATTCGGCCAACACAGAAGTCAAAGTGACAGGGTGAAAAGCTGTTGGTGATGGTTAATGCAAATGAAACGGGGAGGAATAAGGGAGTGAATACATAGTAGGACAGAATGCGTTAATGGTTTACCAGCTTGATTATGACGTGTGACGGAGAGTTTCAGTTAGAGATGTAGTATGGCCGAATGGTGAGCCATAGCTTGTAATGATGGGTTGATAAATAGATGTATAGCAGGTGCAATGAATCTTTTGGCAAGATATATAAATTTCAGCCATGTGAGAGCAAACAGCCCAAGAATGTTACTGCGGTCGGCTGTGCAAAAGGGTAGTGTCTCAATCCGACCGAAAGGCAACAATTCAGTTCAAAGCGTGATGTAAACTATTATCGATGGGACTAGATGTTGAATGGAAAATACATTAAAACGAACATTAATGGAGCATCAATGATTTGTGGTCAGGTCAGTACGGTAATTGAACTGTGATGTAGACGCTGCAATGCATAAACTCCGTTTTGGCAGCTTTAATAGGCAAAATAGACAGCAACATGGTCACTGCCACATTGTGAGAATAAGCATCAACTAAGCATCAATGATTTGTGCTCATGCAAGGATGGTCGTTGAACAGTGAGCTGGTCACTGTTATGCATAACGAATGTATTCGCAGCTTATATAGACAAAAGAGAAAGCAACACAGTCACCGCCCTATTGTGAGAATGAGCGTCAATGGAGCATGAAGCATTTTTAGCTTTGCAGCATGAATAATTTGTTTTCTTATTGGTTCCAGACATCCAGATATGAGATATTGGCAGCCTTTGAGGGCAATAACACCAGCGACATACTCCTTGCCACATCCTCAAAATGAACATCAACAGAGTGTTAACAGTATTAGGTCTCGTATGTTTCGTAATGAAGGCATAGCATGGATCTTCGCGTATATACCCGAATTATTGACCGCCTTGATACGCAAAAAGACTACATATCAAAGGCACAACACAGGTTCCAAATTAATTGATATTGCACACTGCAAAACACCCAACAACCTATTATTGGTTGTTGAAAATGCGATTTTGATAAGATACTATTAACAAGCTGCAAAAACAAGAGCCTTCATATGAATCTATAGATGGATCTGCTGGGCAATCCACTGACAACTTGCGCAATTCGGACAGGTTGGAAGTTTACCATTGACCGGTACCCTATTTGACGGTTTGGATTGATTCACATTCCGGATCACCAATTTGGCAATGGTTCAGTTTGGACCCTAACCTTGACCCGAAGTGACAGTCCAGAACCATTGGAAACACTAATGATAACCCACCCATCGAATCATGTATTGTAATTAATTGCAATATACTCGACAATCCTCAGCACTTGATAGTTGATACTCATCCCCACCATCAACCTCAGTGGAAAGAGGAGGAACAACCCCCTGTTCAACCAACCAATCATCCCCCACAGAGTCCAAAAGTGAAATGAGTTGTACCCAATAAATACGAATGGACACAGGTAACTCGAGCTCGTAGGCATATACGGAAATCTTCAGACCAACTGTTAATGGTCCCAGCCGGATCCAATCCTGCTAGCAGGTCAGTTAGGTAATCCGTATATTACGGGCATCCAGCCCAACATTACATCGCACTTCTACACACCGGGAAAAATGACCTTACGCGACGCGTAACTCATAGAGAAGCTGTTTTTGGGTCGGTAATCCATAGCATATGTGACGCGTGGCACTATGAAGTCCTATGGATCTGCGTATTGACTAGATTACTATGATACTCGTGCAATTATGTGCGCTTGATACTATACATCATGCTGAATTCAACAAACTTGAAACCAAACTGCCAAATGCACTTCTTTGCACACTCCCAAATACGCTCTGAAGTACACTCCTGATTGCACTCGACTGTACACTCCCAGCCTACTTGACTTATAACCCCAGCCTGCCTGACTTACGCTCTCAAGTAAGCTCTCAAGACGCTCTCAATCACACTCCCGAGCATGCTCTCAAGTACACTCCCAATTGCGCTCGATGGCACACTCCCACCCTGCTTGACTATACGTTACAAAGTAAGCTCTCAAGACGCGCTCAATCACACACCCGAGCATGCTCTCAAGTACACTGCAAGTTGCTCTCGATGGCACACTCCCAGCCTGCTGGACTGTACGCTCCCAAGTACACTCCCAGGCATGCTCTGAAGGACGCTCCCAATTTCACTCGATGGCACACTCCCAGCCTGCTTGACTGTACGCTCCCAAGTACACTCCCGGGCATGCTCTCAAGGACGCTCCCAATTGCACTCGATGGCACACTCCCAGCCAGCTTGACTGTACGCTCCCAAGTAAGCTCTCAAGACGCTCTCAAGCACACTCCCGAGCACGCTCTCAACTCCCAATTGCGCTCGATGGCACACTCCCAGCCAGCTTGACTGTACGCTCCCAAGTAGGCTCTCAAGAAGCTCCCAACTACACTCTGAGTATGCTCCTAAGTACAGCTCCGAGTACAATCGCAGTACACTCCCGGGCATGCTCTCAAGGACGCTCCCAATTGCACTCGATGGCAAACTCCCAGCCTACATGACTGTACGCTCCCAGTAAGCACCCAAGATGCTCTCAAGCACACTCCCGAGCACGCCCCGAAGTACACTCCCAATCTCACTTGACTATATGCTTCCATGTATGCTCCAGGGTGCTCGATCCAGAGACTTGCTGAGTTGCAGGTGCCAGGCACCGGGAGGCAGATGGCAGGTGGCAGGTGGCATATGGTGGCCGAAATCATGACGTCGGTAGATATCATAGTCTGAACCGTATCTTTAACGCGACCACCTTGACAAGATCTCACGATGCCTCATGGTCATGGTGTTGACAATTGTAGCCTTCGAATCCGCAGGAAAGGTAGACAATTCGAACTTGGGGAGAGCAGATCTCCGACTCAGATTTTCCAGCGAAATCTGGTACTCACTTCCCATTGATTGTGGGCATATGTGTGCGCATTCGGTCTGGGGCTGATGCAGATGGTGACGACGGCGATGGTGATGGCGTTGGTGATGGCGATGGCGATGGTGATGGTGTTGGTGATAGTGATCAGAGTACCAGAAGTACTTATACAAGTAGGTTGGCTACGTCAATGTCAGCATCAAAGCTTCCACAGACTTAGAGCCTTCTACTAGCCACAGCTTCTACAGACCTAGAGCCTTCTACTAGCCAAAGCTTCTACCGACCTAGACCTTTCTACTAGCCAAAGCTTCCACAGACCTAGAGCCTTCTATTAGCCAAAGCTTCCACAAACTCAGAGTTTTCCATCTGCCAAAAGCTTCCGGTGGAAAACTCTACTCCTCTCGAATATCCTCCTACATGCTTGATCCAGAGACTTGTTGAATTGCAGACATCAAGCACCGGGAGGCGTGAACCAGATTGCGTGTGGCGAGCAGTGTTTGGTGGGTGGCGGGTAGCGGGTGGCGGGTGGCAGCCGGCCGAAATCATGACGTCGGTCTATATCATAGTCTGAATCTTATGTTTAGTGCGCCCACCGAGAAGAAATGTCACGATGCCTCACGACCATGGTGTTGACAATTGCAGCCTTAGATTTTGTAGGAATGGTAGACAATTGGATCTTGGGGAGAGCAGATCTCCAACTCACATTTTCCAGGGGAATCTGCTGCTTGTTTCCCACGGATTGTGAGCGTATGTTTGCACATTTGGGCCGGGGCGGATGGTGATGATGGCGATGGTGATGATGGCGATGGTGATGATGGCGATGGTGATGATGGCGATGGTGATGACGGCGATGGTGATGGTGATCATAGTACCAGAAGCACTTAGACAAGTAGGTTGGCTGCGTCAACATTAGCATCAAACCTTCCACAGACTTAGAGCCTTCCATTAGCCAAAGCTTCTACAGACTTAGAGCCTTCCATCAGCCAAAGCTTCCACAGACTTAGAGGCTTCTATTCGTCAAAGCTTCCGCAAACTCAGAGTTTGCCATCGGCCAAAGGCGTCCAGTGGAGGAAAACTCTACTGCTCCTCCCGAAGCGCGGCTCTCTCAAGCCGGCTCTCATGCAGGCTCTCAAGCAGGCTATCAAGCAGGCTGTCAATTGCCAGTGGGCTCTCGTGCAGACTCGCAGCGATTGTGTGTACAGTACCGGTATATCAGCAGGCAGTAAAGACAAGTATAGGTCCATCTCTGTCAGGCAGCCGTGTATAGGTCCATAGGCCGACGCACACATCACTATGAATCAACTATAGATAACTATAGACTGCGCGTCGCGCAGGGGTCCAAGGGAAGCTTGCAATGAACTGTGTCTGTGCGCGTGTGCGCATAGCGCAGCCTATAGTCGATTTGCACTTTTGCTGATGCATTTGGTGTTGGTACATGTTCTCGATTTGTACCCAATTTCTATATTGCCTGGCTCCGCCTGATGTCAACTCGCCAGTGTTCATGGGTCTGTTGCATTGTAGCCTGAACTTGATGCTCATCGAAGCATCGTTGATCCTGTTTCAGTGTTGTCTATTCTGCAAATGTCATCTGGGGGTCCACTCCTTGAACTGCGAAGAACGGGGTACACGTGATTGATTCGGATGTTTAGCTATTGGCTGCAAATTTAGCCCAGGGTATCCATTATTCCCAAATGTCCTGTTGATGGTTTAATAAGACCAGAAGATACTGAATACTACTGGTATTTATCCAGTCAGTCTGGCCATCCTTCTGTGGTTGAAATGTTGTTGACATTCGTCGATCAATTCCCAACTGGATACATATCTGTCTCCAAAAAGATGATCCAAACCAAAGTCCCAGATCTGCATCAATCCTAACTGGCAAACCATAGAAGCATACAATGTCACAGAGAGATAACCTAGCCAATCCCACAGCATCAATTGTCGTATGGTATGGGATGAAATATCCCATTTTCGAAAGGCTATGCAGTACCACCCAAATCGCATCAAATACCTCACAATGTGTCAGCCCCACCATGAAATCCATCACAATAGCTTCCCATGGTGTTTGGGACACTGAGCTGGGTTGAATTATCCCAAACGTTTCTTGTGTTGAGGTTCAGGAATGTTGGTAAGACTGACAATCTTATACATATTGATGTACCTGCTTTCGCATCTCCTTCCAGTAGTACTGTTTATCCATGAGGTTAAACATTTTTGCCATTGCTGGATGTCCGGCAAGTGCAGTATCATGGTTGTTCTATATTAATCATAGCTGTAACTGATCACCTGACGGAACATAACACTTCCCTTGATAATGAATCCTTCAATTATGTTCCATACATTCTGCTACAGTAATGTGCTTCAGTCTGGCATACGCTCACATGGCCTTAAGTATCTCTCCCGGCAACAGATCAGTCTCATATGCCTAATCAAAGTGAGCAGACATCGACGAATGCCGCTGTATAGTGATAGCAACGGTTCCAACTTCGCTGGTCGGTTCCGGGTCCGGTTCTGGCCCGTAACCAGACTATTGCAACAGGTCCTACCACATGAAAATCCGGACCATTGCCATTGGGCAGGTTTTACTACCATACACCCGGCGTTTCAAGACGACATGTTTGACTCCAATTAAGTATCTGAGTTCTGATCGTATCATGACACGATCAATATGTAAGTTGTGTAGTTTTATGCACTCTTTCACTTTCCGCATACCGATATGGGATAGGACCAATATTCGCTGAGTCGCGATTGAAAACCCGCGAATTTCGCGTGATATTTGGCGTTAATTGACAGCTATTCTATGAATATTGGTCAGATCGCCCATCTGAATGCTGCAGGTGAATGGGCAAATAACAGTGCCCAATTTACCTATTGCCAATGTCACGATACGTTCAGAACTCAAATACTTAATTTGAGCCAAAGGTGTGGGAACCATATATTTGGAATGGCGGTCCGGATTCATCCCGGCTAAAACCCGACTGTTGTATGTCCGGTCCGGGTATTGAACCTGCGATGACCATGAGGGTCCGGTATTTGGCGGGGCCTAGACCCGAACTGAACCGAACCACCAGCCAAATACTCAACCGCTAGCTGGTTCCCCATACCCGTTGCTAACACTACCCTTGTACCCCCGCACCATCTGCCAACAACTGAAATTGTTCTGGTAGGTCCTGCGGCTTTAGAACCACCCATTCAATATTTTTCAATCTTTCATCTCCTGCCTCAGGGACAGGTCCTTGCCCTCCCGGTCACCGCATCTGCGTTTCCGTTCAATTTGCCTGCCCGATGATTTATCTGGTTGTCAAACTGTGTCAAACATTCCCACCACCGAGCCTGTTTGCAATTCTAATGCCTCTGGATCATAAACTAATGAAGGTTCTGATGGTCAGTAATTGACTGTACTGCATACCTGGCACCTTCACACTCAGTTCTCCATTCCTCAAGCGCCTTAATGATTGACATCAGCTCCTTGTCATATATATGATAATTGCATGCAGCAGGCGTATGCGTCTTGGAGAAGTATGCCTCTGCAGGGTGTAACACTCCCTTATTATCGCGTTATGACAATACTCCAGCAGACACATAATCCAAGGCATCTGTTTCCATCATAACTACCCTGTCATAGTTGAAATGGCGGAGGGCAGGTGGTGGAGTATATGTTGTTATCATAGTCTCAAAAGTCAGCTATTGTTCTGATACCCAAATGAATGGTTCATTCTTGTTTGCTAGCGTCTGCAAGGGTTCCGCTTTCTCAGAATACTTTGAAATAAACAGTGGATAATCATTACAGAAGCCGAGAAACTGGTGTACATACAACATGTTATTCAACCATGCATTGTTAGCCATCTTCTCCATGCACCAATTCCGCACTTTTTTACTTTTGGCCTCATCCATAGATGTCCTCTTTGTTGATATAATCTGCTGCAAATACCTTACTGTCTCATTATGCAATTTGCATTTTTCTAGCTTCAAGTACCATCCTGCATCAAGCAAACATTTCTTAACCCACTTAAGATGGCCGAAATATTCTTTCTCACAATTGCTACATATCACAATATCATCCTTGTAGGCCAATGCAATATCATCCAACACTTCCCATATAGCATTTTTAATATTTCCTTGGAAATCAGCTGGTGCATTCATTGTCCCAAACTGAATTACTGTCGGTTCAAAAAGCCCATATCAGATTCAAAAGCCAGCTTATGTTCATCTCCCTTCTCAACCCGGATTAAATTATATGTCCCTTGCATATCTAGCTATGTGTATATCTTCGCCTTCCCCAGAAGGTTTAAAGTGTTCTTTATTAGTGGGAGGGAATACCAATATTTTATCGTCGTACCAAAAATATCCCGATATTCAATGCAGAATCGCCTCCCCCCTCCTCAGGTGATTCCTTTAATACAACCAATTCCACCCTTGCCATACTGTATAAGGGACACCACATAACGGTCTCCTCTTACTTCAAGCAGACCGCATAATTAATCCCATGTTGATGTGGCAGAAGCTGGTCCACTAATGCCTCACTGCACAGTGGCAAAAACTCAGAATACAATTCAGGCACAATTTCCTCTAGAGGATATTCGTTTAAATTCTTTGCTTCAATTGCTTTGTCAATATCACATAGTGATGCTATAAATACAGTAAGACATTCATTCCTAACTGCGAAAGAATGAAGCTCCATTAAGCATCACCACATTTCTTCAAAATAGCCTTTGGGGTTGAATCTGTCGTTCGAATATTTCCTTTAATGGATAAATTGGTTCCAGATGTTCCTCCATAACTCCCTGAACCATTACTGGTGAATCATGGCAACGTGTGGTAAAATATTGAGAGTCAAATGGAACAGTATTGGATGCAAACAGTTCAGCAACATAATGTGATCATAGCCCTGAAATCCCGAGAACAATTCGGCGGTGGCCTAACTTTGAGATAAACTTGGGCAGTTGTTGCTTATGATTCTGTAGTCTCATGCCAACTTTGCCAATTTGCGCAATATCTCCGGATTCAATTGGTCGTCCGTCAATGACCTCAATTTCTTTGTTCTCCTTTGATGTGTGTAGTGATATCGGATGATGGCGAGCAGAATCTTGATCCATCAATGCAATGCCCATAGCTCTGCTATCAATTAGCACATGTGTATGTATTTCCTGGTTATTCACAGTCAATGTACAAGTTATAACTAAATGTTTTCCTTCAATTTACCCTTCTAATACCTCCACCTTGTTAACTGAAAGATACGAAATTCCGAAACATTTTAAACCATCTAAAACTAACATTTTTCCATCCACCAAAGAGCCATCCTGTGTAGGTTGACCTAATCTTCTCTCGATTCCTCAGAGCTTTCCTTCATTCCTATTTCGTTCATCTCTGCTCCTACTATCTTAAACGTACAAGTCATTCTTGGTTCCTACTTCCATCGTCTCCATCCTAGCTGCCATGGAAGTTTCAGCCTGCTTCCTTCCCGCGCAGTCCACTGCCCAGTGGTTAAACCCACGATGATATATACACCTCCAATTCGCAAATCTCGATGCCCTCTCCTCTGCCGAGATCGTACATTTGTCTGCACTGAGTTTCATTGGTGTGAGTGCTGTATATCCAGCGATTGTTCCTGCAGGGGCTCCTGTTAGACCTTTGGAGGGAGCAGGCGCCCGTCAGCAGGGGGTGAACCCTATCCCTCCTCCTGCAATCTGCATGGCTTGATTCACTTGTTGTTGTCACATTTGGTTGTCCCGCTTTTGGGATACTGTCACAGACGTGGGGATTTCTTCGGCCTTATTGATATACATAAAGAAGTCTGTCATCTCCTGAGATCGCCCTATCCAATCTGCATTCTGCTGTGCCAAGGGGTTCCAGTCAAGGTCAGGTGTGATACCTTGCAACTCAGCATAGTACCGAGAGAACTAACACTTCGTTTCTTTAATTTCCCACAACTTCCATTCCACAGCGGCCACTCAGTCAGGGTCTCCAACAGCTGCTTCCAGGAGATGTGCATACGCTGTGTTGTCTTCCAGCCCTGTGTCCCCATTGTGCCAAATGTGCAGTAAGATCCGGTCTACAGCTACTCTACGCAGATGGTTGAATCGGAACTGCAGCTTTGACTGTAAATCGGGCATGCTGGCGGGCTTACGTCGGATGACCAGGTGGACTTGAACAATCCAGCCTGGCATGAGAGTTCGATGTGACCTTGAATTGTCTGTAAAGTCTGGAAATTTCTGTCCTCTATCTTCTGGAGCCAATAGAGCATCCAGAGCAGCCCTGGCTGCCAACGTTAGTGCATTGGCTAACCGCATCCTTAAACCGCGGACTTCCTCTCCTGCTTGCTGTGTGTCTTGACTCATATCTGCCAACTCTTGCCATAAGAGCTCGTCTGTTCCCAGGCCTCACAGCCTCAACCAGGATTCATCACGTTCGGCTGTGACCAGCCGAGCTCTATTTCTTGTTTTCTGTATGATTGCACAGTGGGGGAGGAATTTTCGGAATTCATGGTATGTAATCTCCTTCAGTAATTGAATTATCTGTGCTGGGTGAGCACACACCCTCTGTATTGTGCTCGTGTGCTCTGTGTACTGGGCTACCCTCCTCAATACCTCTTGTACCTCCTCCAACATCGTCAGCCTCTCCTGAAAGTCTACCTCCACTATGTTCATAGTGAAGATTCCTTCTATGTGGGCCTTCTCATTGATGGATACCAGGGCCACCTGATCATGCTCGTTTGATCCTGACATTGCAATGAATCGAACACATATGCCAGTGCCAAATATATTCATTCATTTGGGCTGGAGTTGGAGTCGGGGGTACTACAACAATCAGTGGAACATCAGGAGACTTTGTAGTGATTGCTGCTGCTGCTGAGTGTCCAACCATCAAGTGCGTACCTGCGCAGTTAAGTTTTTAACAGTCACAAGGTTCTTCTGGATTGCAAGGAAACCAAGAATGTGCTTCAGAATATCTAGTCCAACAGGTTCCAAACACTGGGTTATAAATCTCAAGTCCGCTGCCTTTTCTGGCTGACACTTTCAAGTAAGTGTTCCAAGCGGAGGGAGCTGTCGATTGCTCCCGAAAGAAGGTCTCCAGAGGTTCTTCTTTCATGGTTGCTGCAAGTATAGCTTTGATACTCTCAAAAGCGTTCAAAGTTTCAGGTTCAAAAACAAGGCATGGGGTTCCATTGAGATAAAAGGATTTTGTTTGGGAAGTACAATTACTGTTGTATATTTCCATGCGAATATGGTGATCAATGTGGGTACTAACGAATATCAAATCTGGTAAGTCTGGGAAACGCCTGAAAAGGATCGTCGCAAATCTGCATTCAACGACAGTTCTGGGCCAGGTCAACCCAACAAAAATCAGAGCAAGATTGAGAACAATACTTGCACCTTGTAGAGGGAAGTAGGCACATTCTATATCAGGTACATTATAGTAGAACTCATTCTAGTGTAACCAGTGGGGTTAGGCTGAGGTGATATTGATACCTAGAATGTAGTATCTGAGACGAAACAAGAACAGCTCAAAGTTCATATCAAGGGAATCAAAACAAGACCAATGTCGGAACTCTTTCAAAGTCGTAGCTTGCTTTTGATATACAAGCAAATGAATAAAGAAACAAGAAAAGGAAATTCTCCAACACATACAACGTATCTTTATGGACAATTCATCCACCACCTTCAAATTATTCCTGGTTGCTTAGTGTTAGCAACGGTTCCAAAGTCCCGGGTGGGTTCCGATTTCGGTTCCGCCCGAAACCGGACCGTGGCAATGGTTCTTACCACACCAAAAACCCGGCCCACTGGAAATGGGCCGGTTTTACAACCAAAAACCCGGCATTTCAACATCACAACTTTGCCTCTAATTAAGGATTTGAGTTCTGATCGTATCATAACATGATCAGTACGTAGATTGTGCAGTTCTACCCGCTCTTTCACCTCCCGATATCAGATATGTGATCCTACCAATTTTCGTTGAGTCACTATCAAATACCCGATAATTTCGCTTAACATGAGCCCTTTGTTCAAAGCCACTCAACGAAGATCGGTCGGATCTCAAATCGGAAAACGGAAGGTGACAGAGCGGCCAGAACTGCACATTCTACGTGCTGATCATGTCATGATACGATGAGAACTCAAATACTTAATTGGAAACAAAGGTGTAGGAACCGCAAAGTTGGAACTGCGGTCTGGGTCCAACCCAGCCGAAAAACCGCGGGATTATGTCCGGTCCGGGTAACAAACCTGCCAATAAAAAGCGGTTACTGTGTTTAGCCGGATAACGACCCGAACCGAACTGAACCGCCAGTCAAAAACCGGACCGCTCGCGGGTTACTCGGACCCATTGCTAACACTACTCATGCTCCAATATTCAATCTGAATCTCTTCTGATGAACTTACACACTATTGACTCCAATGTTATCTACACAACCACGCCACATCATCCGATGTCGCAACACCTCACTCAAATTCCATATTATATCAAATTATACCGCCACCATCTTGCCACCTCCTCACACCATATCCACATCCCCCAAAGTCTCTGTCTTTCTGTCACACCAATTCCTTCTGCACCCTCCCCATATTTCGCATCTCACTTCTAAATTTCTTCATCCCTATCCAGCACCGTGACAGCTATCAGAAATAAAGTAATTGTCGTAATGTGGGCAAATAGCCTCTCTGTATATTTCGAAATATATGTGACTACTCATCCAGCCATCATCTTACTAGAACTATCTACCACCTGCGCCTCCTGCAGCACTGGACTTTCTTTTAACTAGAGCTCTCTAGCAACACTAATGCCTAGGAATATATTGGAATAAAAGTTACTTGATTGATAACATGATTCATAGTTTCATCAGTTTGATATCAGTATATCAATTGAACAACTCAGTATCTATTCTCACTTCCTCATACCTAATAGTGCATGCCTAACTCAATGTACAACTGACTTATATATGTAATTCAATTCCTGTAGCTTTGTAACACCTGCTGAGACTATTATAATATGGAAGTTGAGGAGAACAGTGTGTGTGTATTTTATGGTATAAAGAAGAGAAAAGGAGACAGACTCAAGAAATATACAGGAGGTATCAGCCCTTCCAGCAGAACTATGTGTCAGATCTGTAACATGTCACCGGCACATGGATATCTGTAACAAAGACTATGTTGTTGGTAGACTCTGCTAATGCCCTTAGACAACTCCCCAGTCTAAGTTAATTAAGCAGTCTTCTCTTTCATTGCTTGCCTTGCCTCAACATATGTCAGAATCTGTCAGGGCATTGGTATGTCTGTGATCACGGGAGCCATGTGGAGACAATAAACACAATTAGAGGAATGGTGACTGCCCAGTTCAACTTGATAGCTGATAAACTGGCTTCAAAGTGAAGTGTTTGGGCCTGAAGAAAGTCTTTCTCATATTTGGCCTGTGTTCGGCACTTCCAGACAACTACATGTTCCAGGTAAAATATCGTGGTCAAGAGGGCAATTCCTGCATATCGTAGTTGTTCATTCTCACAGCTTTTGTAGTTTCATAGTTCACATGACTTTCTGTCTGGGAGATTCTGTTAAGAGCTTCTATGAAATGGCTGTTAGAAGGACACATGATAGCAAGGACATGGAACGAACTTATCATTGGGTGTCGCGCTTCATTTCTTGTCTTGAGGTGCGATATCGATTCTGTAAGCCCATAAATTTAATTCTCTTTCAAGTGGTGTCTTGAATAGTTCTAATTCGTTAAGAGAGCATTGTACCCGTTTGTTCAAAGACCGTCCTAGAGTTTACCAATACTAGGTCATATTCATCCTAAGTCATATGTTCAAAATCGACTTGAGATTGGTATCCTCGAGTTCTACCATTCCCGAACTGTGCATAGTCATTCCTCCTCCAAGGAGTACCATTAAAGGCTTTAAAGGCTCATGATTTTCCTCGTACCGCTAATTGTACCCTTTAAGGAAACAATAAATACAATACTACAGATTGCAGGCTCTCGCAGGGCTATTGCTGACAATTTCAATGGTGCAGGTTGGGAACCGTGCGGACCATAACCGTCCGTTCCCAGTTCAGTCCAGTGCAGTTTTTTTTGCATTGGAAATGGACCAGTGCAGCAGTTGTATACACTAGAAGCAGAGTGCACTAGATTCATCAGCAACAACCGTAGTTTCCGTCTGAAACACCCGGGTGTTCCGGACGGCTCTGACGGCTCTGACGGAACCTCGTACCCTCTGACGGAGAATTACACGCTTCCCGTCGCCCAGGCGACGGGTCGCGTTGTATAGCAGAGCGCCTGGGAGCGCCGGCGAGAAACCTTGGAGAGTCTGGGAGCACCTCGAATCACAGTAGATCATTCTGGGAAAAACAACAACTTCTTTGGGAACGCTGCTGGTGCGGCGCCTGGAACTCATAGCTACTACTAATCGTGCAACGCTTTTTAAAACTCATGTATTCAGGTTGTATTCTCATCTATGTATCTATGTATCTATATAGCTACCAATCTACAACTCAGAGATACAATCCGAGGCTGTGATCGAGCGAGTTTGGAGATGCACTTGGAGGCCGAGATCGAGTGAACTGAGAGCTGGACTTGGAGGCCGTGATCGAGCGAGTTTGGAGATGCACTTGGAGGCCGAGATCGAGTGAACTGAGAGCTGCACTTGGAGGCCGAGATCGAGTGAACTGAGAGCTGCACTTGGAGGCCGTGATCGATCGAGTTTGGAGATGCACTTGGAGGCCGTGATCGAGTGAACTGAGAGACGCACTTGGAGGCCGAGATCGAGTGCACTGAGAGATGCACTTGGAGGCCGTGATAGAGCGAATTTGGTGATGCACTTAGAGCCCGAGATCGAGTGAACTGAGAGATGCACTTGGAGGCCGAGATCGAGTGAACGGAGAGATGCACTCTGAGGCTGTGACCGAGCGAGTTTGGAGATGCACTTGCAGGCTATGATCGAGCGAGATTGGAGGAGTACTTGGAGGTGGTCGATCTGGAGGCGGTCGATGGGAGGAGTGCCAGGTGCTGAGACTCTATTAGCAACATTCAGGGGTCAACTCGAAATCGTGAGAATGAAGGGACGACAGACAATCTTAGGTGTATGCTGTACTCGGTGTATGCTGCACTCAGTGTTAACTCATGATGATGGCATGGAGAGATAGAGAGGGATGACTTAACTTTGTGTTCTTGCGATGATGGTAGAGTTGTGGACAAGAAAGAGAGAGATGGGGGATGAAGATGAGAGCGATATGGAGGATACGAGCGGCTATGAGAAATCAGGAGTACGACTTGCCTAATTGGGTTTAAAAAAGACCTGATTGGGTTTATAAGACCTCGTATCGGTGTTATTACCCGCCGGATCAGGACTCGTACCTGCCGTATCGGGGATGGTCAATTGACTCGCACACGAAATTCTCTCAAGTCCCAGTTTCTCATGATGATTTCCCCCATCTCCTCTGATCTCTCTCTTTCTTGTGCTCAACTCTACCAACACCTAAGAACACGAAGTTAAGTCATCCCTCTCTATCTCTCCATGCCATAATCATGAGTTAACACCGAGTACAATCTCCAAACTCGCTCGATCACGGCCTCCCAGTGCATCTCCAAACTCGCTCGAT
>Ga0307514_10001763_pt1 | contig 24593 bp, 13 predicted proteins | sample 16_EM_MG_FD_203088 | JGI IMG/M metagenome (GOLD analysis project Ga0307514, IMG submission 203088) | Populus trichocarpa ectomycorrhiza microbial communities from riparian zone in the Pacific Northwest, United States - 16_EM | ecosystem: Host-associated > Plants > Roots > Unclassified | place... | reverse complement strand
CTAGATACAAATATCACAAACAAGACCCCTGTTGATGCTATTGATATTGAAGACTCAGAGGTGGATGATGAGCTTGCTAAGTCTGAAAGCCGTCACAAAAGGAGACGCAAAAGCAAACGCCTGGAAACACAAAGCAGATTCAATCAAATCTTGCAGCAGGCTGGCTTGTATGCTCCCCGGCTGAAAATTGTTGCTCTACAACTTATACCATTTCTACTTGAAGAAAGGATAACAAGGCCTAGAAAGTCTTTGAGTGTATCTGAGTGGCGAAAGGTTATGGCAGACCTCTCTCCCATTGCTTCAGAGGATTCCACAGCGAACTCTAGTTGGGCAATGCTTGGTATTGCAAGGTCAGTGGCGCTTTAATTTCCAGTGCAGATACCTAGATTAGCGGTTGCGCAAAGCATTTTAAAGAACAGAATGTACTGACAATGCATAGTGGCGCTTTCCTCCCTCCTGCAAGGGATCCCTCAAATACATCTTTTTGGGAGCAGACATGGCAGCTTTGCTCCCGACAAGCATCTAACCAGGTGACTTGTCGTGCTGCATGCCACCTCATGCGGATCATCTTATCGAGAGAATTAGTTGTTTACTCACACATCTCGAAATCCATCGACAACACGCTCGCCTCAATGGATCTAAACGGACCAGCTTTGATAGTTGACTCTGCATTGGATGTATGCAGCCTAATCCTTGAGAAAAGAAATAGCGTTGCGCAATCTCTTCTGCTTCAGCCGGAGGAAAGGTTAATACGATGGTTTATTGCGAGATGGCGTCCAGTAGACGGTCTAGACCGATCAACTGCCAGTATTACCCATCCGAAACCACCGCAGATCGCACAATTCTTGTCAGTTTGTCTTGGGGGAAGGAAGGGCGATATCCCAAATGCTCCAGTGAGGCGATGCTGTGGGGCTATGGCAAGAGCGTGGATCAAGTTTATTGGGGATGCAAAGTTACTGAACTATTTACTTCTCGACGAAGAAGGAATTGGCAGTAATGACAATCCAATTAGGGCAACACAAGCTACACAGCAGATATCTACCCCAGTCCTCACCGTGGATCATCGCCGTAATGTCAATGCATTATTAGCAGACCTTTTCGAACGGGAGGCTTCCAATATCGATGAGCGCTGGAACTCCATAATGACAACCAATGCGAATAACATTGCTCCAAGTGTACTTCAAAATCTAGCCAGTTTTCTCCTCATAACGGCTACAGTGTTGGCAACGGGAAACATAGATTTCCGGATCTCGGGCGATCTAAAATCCAGACTCAGTTCCATTCTTGCACATCTAACAGGATATATTCAGCGCCGTGATTGCACCGAAGCACACTTGAATGGCGTTTTGGATCTTCTCTCGCCTATTTTGCCCAATTTTCGCACTGTCTTTGGCATTGACTGCACTCTCCAAGCCATTTTCGAGGGTTCCTTCGGTGAAACCCTGAAAGCAATCTCAAAAGCCGTTGGTATATGGATTCACGCAAGAGAAGAGGTCAATGACGACGGAGATGTTGATATGGACGATTTTGATGCTCCTGTACGAAGGGGAGCATCGATTGCTACCAGGGAATCAAAGGCTATGCCTCGTGAAGCACTCGAAGTGGAATACTCTCCCGAAACAACCCGAAGCTCGACCATTCTACTCCTCAACTTGATTACATGGGCGCACAGGGGAAATGCTGGTAATCTCAGCAAAGCATTTACCGAATATATAATACGACTACCAATAGAGAGGCTCCTTTTGCTGAAACCTGTCGTCTCGGAGGTCTTGGAGGCTTCCTTAGTTGTGGCAGATGATGCAGAAGGACTTGTAGAGCACCTTGCTGAAAATATAGTCCAGAAGTATGACTTCAGGGTCTGTGAGACTGCCCTGGACTTCGTTCTGAGTGTTATAAAGGCTCTTATTCCTTTATGGGTTCCAGCAAGCGCCCCCCCCGACCTGGAGTATCTTTGTGGTAGGATTTATGGTTGGATGGTAAATAATTGCTTGGGGAATGACACGGCGTCACATATGGTTCGGATGTCCATGGCTAAGGCGCTGCTTCGCATATTGGAGGTTGACAAGGACTTCAAAGCAGGCGAGGAGTCTGCTCGAACATATTTTATTTCGCTTCTCCAGGACAAAGATATCAGGATGAAATTACTGATGGCAGAGATGGTGCCACGGCTTTTCGAGATATTCCCACTTAACCAGCACCTTGGCCTTTACAAAGATATCCATAACCATTTGGATAAAGAGGATCGCAGCATAGAAAGGCTCGCCATGAGATTATACACGCTGTCCTGCTTAGCCACAGCGTCTCATGCGATAAAACGACGAGTCGTTTGGTGTATTTTTGAGACTTCAACACAGGGCGACAAGGATATTGTAGACCTAGACGCGGTGGAGAGATATGCCACGAAGTGTGTCAACTCGCTCGCTAAGGCCTTAGGCTTGAAGGATTCTCGGTCGTTATTCAAAATCTTCAGCTCACAGTTGATTTTTACATGGCTTGACTATCATGGCCTGGATATGCTTCCGTTCAAAGTCAGTGGATACTCGTCACGACTTGAGTTGATAGATGATATGAAGGAAGAAATAGTTGCACAATTATTGATGAACTATAATGAAGCTGATGCAGAGGACCTTGCCGACCTTTTGGGTATAAGCTACGGAAATTTGCTATCGTTGGGGTTCCATCGAATCATGGCCTATTGCACACTATGGGCTATTTCGACTCCTCCAGTAGAAAATGCACCGAAGCTGCCCCCAATCGAGACACGACTGCGGAAAAGATTAGGAGATGCAGCATACGAGAAATTGTACAGCAAGACATTCCCCAGGATTGTTGCTACACTTTTCCAGGTGATGGAACAGGAAGGGACATCACAAAAATTACTCTCACGTGACCCTACTCTATCTTCAGCAAAGCATGTTATGGATGACATAGTGAAGATTTCCTCCTCTGAAGCGCAGCTAGGAGAATCACTAAAGCCATCATTCAGAGTGAAGTGTGCTTTAAACGCTCTTTACCATATTTGTAGGAAAGGAGGCTATGATGAAAGCAAGGTGTGGAATCCTGCGATATTCACCTACGTAGCTCGAAAATTGTTCAACACAATCGACCCAAGCCTAGGCCCATTGCATGCCTGTGCAGTTATTAGGAAAATAAGGTTGCTTGTCTGTCTGTCTGGAAAAACAGTACACGAAGGGTACCCACTGGAGATGCTCATCCATGGGCTAAGGCCCTTCATTGTCGATGCAGTATGTGCACAAGACACAGTTGGTATCGTGCAATATCTCTTCCTCAATGGGAGGGCGTATCTGGAAACAAACCCAACATTTGTCATCAGCACTTTCCTCTCAATCATGGCATCCCTGCGGACATTCATTGCTACCGCCCCCAGCTCTCAGGTGGATTCCAGCCAATTTCTTGATAGCCAGAGCACAGCTCAGACATTTCACTCGTGGCTCTGCGATTACCTCTCCGACTATAGATCAGCAGCGTTAGGTAAATCAAATACCGAGACTTTCAAGGCTATTGTGGAATCGGCAATTGGCTTCAAGTCCCATGGAAATGCTTTTCAAGGAACAAAAGAGAGCGAGCTCCTGAAAGTGCTTCTCAAGGACCAAGCTGAAGAAGATGGCCTATTAGATGATGCCTCAAGACGTCTAGCATTTTCTCTAATCAGTTCGGGTTTTGAAAAGCCTAGGACCTATCGGGAGGATTTATATGGAGCAGACCAGGAGTCCATGAATGTTTCAAAGGCCCTCCTACGCACATGTAGGCAGTATAATGTCAGCTGTGAATACCTTTTATGGTCTGCTAGGGTATTGGGCAGAGCATATGCTGCAAGCGGAATAATACATCCTGAATGGACAAGGGAAGTTGAATTGCCCAAGTTGATGGATCTCCCGAGGGACCAAAACGCACTGGAGGTTACACCGAAGGCTGCAATCCTTAAACATCTTACAGAGCTTTTATTCAGTGAAGATAGACAGGAGGCTGGACTTGCAGAAATTACGCTCAATGACATCCTGGAACAAGAAACAGCTGCTGGTGAGGAGACACTGAGATCCGAGCTCATTGTGTCGATGCATCATCTCAGAGCTCTAGCAATGAGACCTCCGGAAAATCCCCCTCCTGTTGTGCCAGCATCACCAACAATAGCTCTTGCAGGAAGAGTGGACGGCAAGCCCGTCAATGATTGGATCAAGGACTTGGCAATAGCTATCTCTTTGAATGGTCCACCTGATGCAGTTGGTAGTCGTGTAGGCCCACTCCTGCAGTCAGTTGAAGGCCTGGCTGTAAAGATTTTCCCTTATCTAGTTCATCTCGTCCTAATCTTTGAAGGCCGCACTGAGGAAGATCAATTGAGAGGCGCCCTCTCTGATGCGTTCAGGCTCTGCTTCAAACACCAGTCAACAGCCTCGGTCCCACACATGATAGTGCTAATTAACACAATAATTTACCTTCGGGCGCAACAGAGAGAGGGAGAGAAAACGAAACTAGAGCGGGATGACTGGCTAGATTTAGATTATCAAGATCTTGCACGAGCAGCTTGTATATGCGGGATGTTCAAAAGTGCACTGATGTTCGCTGAAATACACTGCTCCCGAGAAAAAACAGACTATACAGGCTGTACTGATTTACTACTCGAGATCTACAAGAATATTGATGAGCCAGACTCTTACTATGGACTTAGTCAAGGCGCTAGCCTCAATACCGTCCTCAATAAATTAGAATATGAGAGAGACGGATGGAAATCCTTGTCATTTCGGGGGGCTTATATGGATACTTCAATGCGTTTGGAATCAAGACATGACACCGACGCAAGTGTCGGTGCTGTTGGTGCTTTCAATACCCTTGGGTTATATGGATTAACACACTCATTTTTGCAAGGAGGTTTCTTAGGATTTGGAAATGAACCAACTCTGGAGAACGTATATGAATCTGCCTGGAAGCTGGAGCAGTGGGACTTACCTTGCCCTGTCACTTACACTAGCCGGCAACCACTCATTTACAGGGCACTACAAAAAATCAATAATACCATTAATGCTCAGGATTTGTCCTCTGGCTTGGATTCCTCGATCCTTGAAGTCATGAAACAGCTCACGGCAGGGAAGCAGACGGGGCTATCTCTAGGAGCGGGTATTCGAACCCTAGCTATGCTAACGGAAGTCGAGGAAGTCTTAAGTTCCAAAAATTCCGCACAGTTGCAAGAAGCATGGAAGAGGCTTGACCTTCGCACCCCGTGGATGAAGATCACAAAGTCAGTACGAGAGTTGAGGGTACCTATGCATACGCTGACATTTGTGGTAGCTTCTCAGATGTGGAAGAGATGATGGCCATACGACAAGCTACTTTCAGTTCAATAGCAAAACGGAAACATCTCCAGGAAAACGCCAACATTGATCTAAAAGTTGCACGCCTTTATCAGGCTAAGGCTCTGATAAGCTTTTGTGAGCTCGCGCGCAGCCACAAAGTATTGCAACATGCACTCTCTGCCTCGACACACCTTAATAAGATTGTCGATTTATGTGCAGAGGTGGCTTTGGATATATCTGCTGTTACCACTCTGCAGACCGCAAGTGTTCTCTGGGACCAAGGCGAGACAACAAGCTCCATTAGGTTGCTTCAGGGGCTCGAGAATGCGAAGTTGAATGTGATTCGGCAAGACATAAGTGTTGGGCGAACAGAGCTATTGGCAACATTGGTAAGGTCGAAAGATTTCCCTCAATGCTTCTTTGCTAATTGGGGGCAGGGTTGCTGGATATCTGAAGCAAGACTTGAAAAGCCAGAAGTTATTATGGCTGACTATTTGGAGGCAGCTATTGAAGAACTTCAGAAGGAAAAGAGCAAACCGGAAATAGCTGGGAGAGTTTATCATGAATTTGCATTGTTTTGTGACCGACAACTGAACAATCAAGGCAACATAGAAGAAATTGAGCGGGCAGCCAAGCTTAGAGAAAGCAAGCAAGCGGAGCTCCTAGAAGCCGAAAAGCAATTGCGAAACAACCCAAAGGGCAGCCCGAAACATGAGACGTTACTCTCCTTTAAAGCTAAAGCAATGAAATGGCTGGCTTTAGATGACACTGAATACTTAAGGTTGAGGGAAAACCGGGAGGCCTTCTTAGAGAGAAGTATTGGGAATTATTTGCGTTGCCTTGGTGTATGCGATGATTATGATCAGGACGCCATCCGATTTTGCTCTCTTTGGCTACAATTCTCCACAAATGAGAAAGCAAACAAGGCGGCCGCGGCCTACATCGACCAAGTTGATTCAAGAAAGTTCGTTCCTCTGGTGAATCAACTTACCTCACGGTTGATGGATCAAGGTGATGATTTCCAAACATTACTGGAGGCCCTTATACTCCGCATATGTCGAGACCATCCTTATCATTCATTATATCAAACCTTGAGTGTCACCAAGAGCAAGACGAAGGACCCCACCTCCCACTCTAGAGCCACCATGGCGTCGAAAATTGCAATGACCTTGAAGCAAGAGGACGAATTTGCGGGGAAAATTATGAGCCGTCTCCACCAATCTATAGCAATTTATGTTAGGGCTGCCGGTTATAAGATGAAAAAGAAAGTACCAAGAATAGCACTGAGGGGGGCCTTCCCAGATGATTGGGGCCTTGGCCAAAAGATTGAGAAGGATATACCAAAACTGAAACTCCCGCCACCCACGATGGATATCCCGGTACGGCACGATTGTGATTATTCTAGTGTACCTTACTTGCAAAAGTTCAATCCAGAACTAGTCATTGCGGGAGGCATGAGTGCACCGAAAATCTTGACATGTCATGATTCGGCAGGACTGTCATATAAAATGCTGGTGAGTACCTTGTTGATTATTCTTTCATAAAATGCTAATAACCCGCTGAATAGGTCAAGGGAGGCGGTGATGATCTCCGACAAGATGCCATCATGGAGCAGGTTTTTGAACACGTCAGTCATCTGCTCCAGCGGAACCGTCAAACCCGTCAACGAAATCTCGGGGTCCGTACGTACAAAGTGCTTCCCTTGGGTGTTGGGTCCGGTATCATAGAGTTTGTCCCTAACACAATCCCACTCCATGATTATCTGATCCCCTTCCACACGAAATACTACCCAAAGGAGTTGACATCCAATCAATGCAGGCAAGCCATTTACGATGTGCAGACGAAAGATAGAGAGACAAGAATTAACGCATTCCAGGAGGTGCTCAAGCAGTATTCCCCTGTCATGAGGTTCTTTTTCATGCATCAGTTCGAAGGCCCAGATGAGTGGTTTAGGAGTAGGCTCGCCTACACCCGGAGTACTGCTGCCATCTCAATGCTAGGGTGGGTTCTTGGATTAGGAGATCGACACGGTCATAATATCCTCCTGGACGAAAGGAGCGGCGAAGTGGTCCACATTGACCTTGGCGTGGCTTTTGAGCAAGGCCGCATCCTCCCCATCTCTGAAGTGGTTCCATTCCGTCTCACAAGGGACATTGTAGACGGCATGGGCATCACTGGCACTGAAGGCGTCTTCCGACGTTGCTGCGAGTTTACCCTCTCGGTTCTCCGCCTTGAGAAGGATAATATAATGACTATCTTGGACGTCCTTCGTTACGACCCACTTTATAGCTGGACAATCTCACCCATTAAGCTCCAAAAAATTCAGCGGGGAGAAGGTAAAGACGAGTCTGAGATCTCGGCCGGAGATATTTTTGTGAAACCAAATCAAGGGACGAAGGACGATGGTGAAGCCGAGAGGTCTCTGACGATTGTGAATAAAAAGCTGGCGGGGACGTTGTCTGTGGGCGCTACAGTCAATGAGTTGATTCAGCAGGCGGCCGATGTAAAGAATTTGGCACTTTTATTTTGTGGTGAGTGGAACTGGTCATGTATTGATGAGATGTCTAGTGCTAACAGAATTCTAGGTTGGGGTGCGTATGCATAACGGCCTAGCTCGTTTCCATTTTGATAAAATTACAGTTATTTTTTTTAGCGTCATAGTGTTGTATTTTACATTCTTTGTGGTGCGAAATTTTTTAATTTGCTGTAGGTAGTTAAGGTATTGGATAGTTACATAGTACGAGGACAGAGTTTGCCAATGTTACCCTGAAACATGCACTTCTTCAGGGCATGTGCCCTAGGTGGCGGCCCAAAACCAAGGCCGACAATTCCAGCGCTAACTCAACCTTGGCGCAACCCCAAAATTCCTATATAAACCCCACATCCTTCCTTCCTTTCCACTTCTTTTTCTTTTCTCTTCATACTTACCTTGTGCCAAGCTCTTTGCTCCTCAAGATTGAGCTTCGAACACAGATCTAGCATTGCACACCGCTGGACTCTTGTGCTTGTGAATGGCCTTCGGGTCACTTTGGGCGCGCAGTTTTTGATTTACCAACTTGGTCTTGACTTTGTGAGTGAAGACGAAGATCTTTTTTTTTGGTTGCTTTCTGGCCGCTGAGCTGGAGAGTGAGAAAAATTTAAGACTTGTGTATATTCTCAATCAGACCTCCCGCTAGTCTTGGGACTAACGGAGCCTCGAGGGGGATGGGCAAAATTTGGTGAAAGCAATTCCCGGTTGGTTAACTGCAGAGTTGTGGCCGCCACACTATTTTTTGGTTTTTAATGACCTGGCGCTAGCAAGAATCTAACGTGAAGAGGCGGGAATATCAGGCCTTCCCCTCTACGAGGGTGTTGTGCCAACCAGACTACTTCCAAAGTGCCCGCATGGACAGGAAGGTTGATTTTGTATGGAGAAGCTGCAGTAGCGCCGAGTCGTTGACCAAAAAATACGGTACTTTTCAGTGCCAGCCCCTATATAGTCACAACGTTTATAATCTAGTCTTGTGCCCAGCCCTCAAAAGAGTTGTAAGCGACTTGGCGCGAGCAAGTACGGTACTGCACTATGATCGGTTCAGGGTAATGATTTGTGCTTCGTGGGTAATTCTCAATTGAATATTGATCCCGCCATCACCAAACTAAGATAGGATATTTCAGTGGATACAGTGCGTAGGTGAAAGTTATGGCGCGCCCCCCTGCATATTTTGCGCCAACGCGCCATAACTTTCACCTACGCACTATAATATGTCCCAGAATACCTCATAAACAGATCTCGCACAAAGAAACTTCTGGTGAATTATCTCAGGTGGGTTCTCCGCCTGGTTAGGGCGTACCTATACATAGATATCACCCTATGTAAGAATTACAATTGTGGTAATAACCGGAGATTCAACTCAAGAGGGAAAGAATATACTCGTGAGATGTCAATCTTCTGCTCGCTATAGTATACTGGATGCTATGGGAGAAGTGCTCTGGTTAATACCAACAAAGAAAGATTTATTTTACATGCAGAAATCGCCCGTTTATATCCTTCCTCTTTACCATCCATGCCCCTACCTGAGTGGATGGAGGTGTGGGGGAGATTCTGCTGTTGCTTGCTTTGGCAGGGGGTGCAAGAGGGAAGACCTATACCCCCAGCCCAATCTCTCCCTCACCTTAGCCCCACCCCCTGCCTCAATCTCCTCTCCCTCTCCCTCTTTCTTATTGCCTTGTTCTCTCTGCCTATGTATACCGCAATTTTAACGACAGGAAAGAGCAAAGGGATGTCTTATGGAGTCAACCCTGTCCCACCCGGGTCTTTAGTTCCATTGCTTCCTCCACCGTCTCAACTAAATAAATATAATTACCCTCAACTCCAGCCCCAGTCCCATTGAGTAGTATCTTATGCAGAGCGAATAATTGACACCGTATTCATACACTTGTCAAATACTTTTTTGATCTTTTGATGGAAATTCCCTACCACAGCCGGCCGTACACTTTGCTCCCCCGAGAAAGCCCGCCAGCACCCCTGGTGTTTGCTGGCTGACGAGGAGGTAGAACTCAACTTCAAACAAGACTATTCGAATTCGTCCTCTTTTGCTTCTGTATGGATGACATTGTCAGCTTACCCCGTGAGTTTGTTTTCCGCCCTGATATCGCCGCTACCTGCATTTTCAGTTCCTGGTTATCATGATGGTCACCTCCACCAAATGTCAATATTGCCTGTTTCCCTTTGGTGTGCGAGTGATGTTTCATTACGGAGTCGAACTTGCACTGTATTGAAAGTCAGAACTGTCTTGTAGGGCGTGCATTAGAGTTGTGTCAGTATCCGTACAGCCTTACTGTATACGAGGTAATCAGGATACAGGGATAACTTTCTGAGGGTAATGGGAGTGTGTTTAATGCCACACAAGAGGTGGAGCGAATATAGAGGATGTGAATTGACTGTAGTCACGCCTCCTACGGTATGTACCACTTGAAGAAATTGTCTATACAGGATTTCTAATCGTGCTATTGAAGGTGTTCATGGCCCGCCTAATACACTGGCCCTTTTGTACTACGCTTTATATTGCATGAAGAGAATCAGGGCGTTTATTGTCGAGGCCCTTGTGCCAACCAGACTACTTATTAGGGAGCTGTTATGCAATGTAGGTACCTCTTAAAGCCAGTGAGACCTGCTTCTCGCTCAGCTTACCACCTTAAGCCCAACAGGTACTGTTGTACCAGCCTCGGGTTTGACCCCAACTCCAGTGGAGCACGCTACTGACAGCCAAACCAATTCATACACCTCCCAATCAGCAGGCCCCCCCCCCCCATCTATTCTCATGATGATATTCAACAAGACTCCATGGACAGAATCTCCACTATCGATTTCCCTAGACCGATCAACGCTCTGTGAAAACCATTGACGATCTCTACGACCTGTGTCTGCAGCTACTAGTACAGCTAGCGCCTAGCCATAAGCACTATGGAACCAGAATATTTAGCGGGTACGGGTCCTAGAAAGGGAGCTACCTAGCTACAGTGAGTTCCTCAAGACTATTGGAATTCTAGAACAGATCCTACTATACCCAGGAAGATTATGTAGAAACAACCAGAGGATAAATGCACTGGTAGGATATTACAGAAAAACAAAGAAGTATATTAATAAGACAGGTCCATTACAGGAATGATTGAATCTTATGTGCCTACGGCTTTGGTAAAGGCACTAGTAAAGAGTGAACTTGAAGTGAAGCCTACACCTGGGTTCAACACACATCTTGTCTTGTTGAGGTAACGGATACATATTATTCATGGCCAGATCTGTGTTGCAACTGAGGAAGAGTTTTTTGATACGAGCATATTTTCAGTAAACCTTTATGATGATTTCTAGACTATTCCACTCCTGATCCCATCAAAGCTATGTAGTATTATCAAAAAAAAACTGTGGATGAAATGCAGATCCTGTTTGTATAATAAATATCACAAGCCCAAGGAACTATCAACGCCAAATGGCTAGGATGAAGTTCACATATACCTTAGTTGCTCGTACCTGCCCAGAGGACTAGCCTGATTGCACAACCCCTCGTAGCCAGTGGGCTATCAGTCGGAATATAAGTTTTATCGAGGTATTTTTAAACACTCTGTCCCATTTTGTTATCAGGTTGATTAGAACTATACACTATCATTGGTGATACGTCGATATCTCCAGACATGGGGGGCATTTCTATGAATTGATATTACGAGGTCTAGAACATGTCTGAAAAAAAGATAAGCTGGAGCGTCAGGACCAGGACAGCTGGAGATACAGTATAACTCCTAGTTGGTACGTGTGATATGTGGGGGTTAGGCTTTGGATACTACCTGTGAGATAGGAGTTCTTTACATTTAATTATATGACAATCAAAGAACTAGAAATATAGTATCTCGGAAATTTAGAGGGTATAACTTCCTGTTCTGCTGTAGGCATCTACAAAATGAGTCAGACAATAAATACATACTACAAGCAGAATCAGTACTAGTATACTCGGAATCTAAAACATGTGTTGTGTTATATATGAAAGTCAGTTCCAGAAAGCCACCCAAATCGATAGCTTACTATACTATACGGTGCAATCTATCGATCAGGAATATATCGATCGGAAAGCTGTCAAAGCCTTAATCTACGGCTTGCTTTCCTATACAAATTAGATATATTAACTCCTATCGATCTGAATGTCCCCATCTCGGAGCCAGCCAGACTAAAATCGGAGCGATAGATAAGCAGCCAACTTGAATATCAGGGTAATCTTCACCCTCCAGTCTCGCAATTTGTGTGTTATCTGTCACATCTGGATCTAGTTTCCTTATATATTACCAATGTTCCCGAGGATAAGTAACCAAGTTGCAAGGGTGTGGCAGTCCATATCTGGATTGTGGTCGCGCGTGGCCTTTATCGTCTTTGGGTGGATTACCGGGTGTATATCAAATCCTTGACACTGCCCCCACGAGTTACAAGGCAAGCACCCCCACACCAACCACACTACCCCCACACGTGTAAGAAACTAGATAGATGATGATAACGGGGACGAGACCTAATAGCATACAACAGAGTTTGTTCCTATAAGTATAACAGGACGCTTTGTAGTTGTATTTCATAAAATAGAACCTCGGTCCGATACAAGAGCAAGCCCGATATTCTGGCCAACCAAGATCCGATATCTCAGTCCTCAAAGGCATACACCTACTAATGTGCTACCCCCATACCATTTTCCTAGTCTGGTTATGTTTCCGTAAGTAGGCTTTGGTCCGTTACCATTCAAAGCAAATGTCACAGGGCCAATAGTACCATTAGACCTCTCTTCTTCAGTTTATTCAAATGACAAAGCGGCTACTGTGGGTAGTCACGAAGATTTGTAGCCAACATGATTACCCTCAACTCTAGGTTACAGACCCATTGCGTCATACATACGCAAAGCAGAAACTCAAAACAGTGGGTATGTGGGTACCAATTAACAACGCATGATATCAACATCAAACCCTATACTCTTCCCCATCTCTCTTCCAGCTATCCAAAAGGACCATTATCTCCTGTTTGGCATCTGAGATAATAGCGTCCATCTTAATATCGTTTTTCTCGCTACCAAACGGATCTTCCAGTTCCTCTCCGATCCTACATCGGAACCATTAGAACAGAACTTTCTAGGCCCATATATATGATTTACAGATAAGAATAGATTAAAGACAACATACCCTTCAATCCCATAGATAGTGAAGCAGAGAAGAAAGATAATTGGGACAGCCAACCATCCCATGTCGTCAACAAGACAGAAGGGAAGAATTGTGCAGTACAGAGCCATTACTTGCTTCTGGTGGATCTGATGACAGACAGGGATGGGTGTCAATCTGCAGAAGACCCACGTTATTAGCTTGGCCAAGTCCAAAATATCAACTATGTAAAATCATGACCTCGACCCAATTACTCACTTGATCGTCTCCATATGCCCATAATTATCCAACAGAGTATTAAGCTGTCCCGACAGCATAGCGCTCTGTGGCGCATTAAACGCCCCCTTGGCCGCTCCTCTTCTAATGTACCTCTCCACAATGTACGCCAACTGTGGAAGTAAACCCACACCTTCCTCCTCCTTCCCACGCATCCCTGGCGGTAAAAGACCTACATATTCAGGATATGATGAGCCTCCTAATGCCCACTCTCTGCGGAGATGGTTTTTTAATGCATACAGCATTCCAACTAGGACTCTGATCACTTTCTCCTTCTCGGCTTTGTCGTAATCCGATTCGTTCGGGCCGCAGACGAGGAACGAGCGGGCGAGGTTCCGAACGCAGGTTACAACGCTCTGGAGGTTGCAGCGTCCGACCCAGAATCTAGAGGTCAATGTTAGCAACCTCTACATTTGGAGGAAATCTGGGGATTATGCATACCTGTCATAACTCGTACTATTCCTGAACACCAGCATTAAACCCACGACAATCGACAATGAGGGAACGATCGTTGATGGTACCCTCATCTGTATTCCGTGAACTTGATCGATGTAGACCACCGCCGTCGTGAATATCGCATGGCACAGAACCGGAACGATGATAACTGTGCCACTTATTAGCACCATACCCACGGCCCTCTAGCCCAATCTATATATAAAGTTAAGTCTACCATGATGGATCGCCCCTTTGGTAAATCTGAACGCCAGCGGCCATCTGCTCCTCACTATTAGCTCACGTGCTCCTTTTTCAATTGATAACTAAAAAACCACCAACCCACGTGTAACCCCACATATGCAGGAACACCAAAAAATTCCATGTTTGTATTGTGTACTCACCGCCTCGCCTTCTGCCTCACGCTCCTACTCAAAGGGAAAGTCGGTTTCTGATGGTGGAAATTTCCATCAGGGTATGTTCCGTGACTCGCTGCACCATTGGTGTTGCTGTTATGGTGGCCGTTCGAGTGGCCGTTGGGAATCTCTAGGGAGCTCATTATGGGTGAATCCGTAGTGTGAATCCACCGATGGCTGCGAAGAAAAGTGGAGGCAGATCAATCAAGGTATTTATCCTTCCCCTCCAGCGTACCTCCAAGCACGGAAACTGTTTGTCGTCAGTGGTATAGGTGTCGTCGTGTACTTGTATCCAGTAGACAGCGGAGCACTGAAACGAGTTGCAAATTACATAAATCCCTGACAACAACTACTTTTATGTTTATTTTTTGAAGTCTGTACGTCTTTCCCCTGAAGGAAGGCAACAACTATTGAAGCTACAGTATTAAAGTATGATCCCTTGCTCTTACCTCCACACTGCATATAGAGTACTGTATAAAAGTACTGTAAAATTCGACGACACCTCAGTGGCTCAGTTACAAGAACCCATAGATTTATTAACTGGTTAGTGTTAGTCAGAGTGAGATTGATACGAAACTTGTGTTCGAGAAGATCACTGCCTGGCTTAAACTACATTCAACATCCTCAAGATTACACGCTGGGTACATGCTGGTATTGACGGAGACTCCAAAAGAAATCATGAAGCCTAATATGGAGTGATGTAAATACGTCAATTAACGAATTGTAGCGATATACATTAAATATCAAACCGCAGTTGCAAGTAAAAGAAAAAATCAATGCCAGCAATGCACGAAACATACGTAAATATGTAAGTAGACGTCCCTAGCGCTCCAGATATACCCAGTATAAAACTGCATAGTACTTATGCGACCCAAAATCACACTGCGATACCACACTTAGCATAAAGCAATACCCCCCTCAAACACAGATCAGAAAACCCCCACGGGGGAAAAGTAATGCAATGCGCTTTAGACAGGAAATCACCGAAAGCCCTTGAAAACCACGACAGCCTCTCCCCACAACAACGGAGCCCAGAAGTGCGGAATAGAGATGGAGTACGAACTATGGAAACAGCTGCAAAAGAAAGAAATGCATATTTTGGTAAACGAAGGCACCAATGAAATAATAGAAGGGCAAATAAGAAGTGATCCCAAAACCAATATAAGAAAACCCATAATACGCCGCTATAAGGATAGAAAAAACGCAAAAACGCAAGTACTCCACAGCCAAGCCTTTTGATGCCCTGTCGATAGTCCAAAAACCTAATAACCCTCAATGCGAAAACCGTCCCTCTTGGTCAACCATCGTGGGGTATATATGGATATAATTACTGTGCAATCACTCATGGGCTTTCTGCGGAGAAATGCTCTAGCCACTCGCTCTCTAGTACCTTATCAATGGTCCATCTTCTCTCAACATTCTTGCAGAGGCAGCCCTTGACAATGCTTAGTACCATCATGGCCATCTCGGCATCACCCACAAAAGCTTGAGCGCTGCGGAGCCTTTCGACGTCCCAATCACCCTTTGCAATCATCATTTGCAGTTTAGGCTGAAATGTGTGGTTGAACGGTAGGTCCCCGACGAGCAGGGCATATAACACAACTCCATATGCCCACATATCTACTGCAGTGGTTAAAGGGGGTGCAGTGATTGCCATCATCTCGGGAGATGCGTATTGCAAGGAGCCTTTTATTTCGGCAGAGACATCTCGGCGATTTTTTTGCCTTCGACCATCTGATCCATAGAAACTTTCGGGGTCTGAGTCGTCATCGTTGGTGCCGGGTATATGCTCTGCTAGGCCAAAATCGCAAAGCAGTAGACACCCTTCATCATCCACCGATACATCAATCAGGCAATTCTCAAGCTTAATATCTCTATGAATGATCCGAACATCCTCGTGCAAATACCGAATAGCAGAGGCAAGCTGGTAAGCATACTTCTGCGCGACATGAGCCGGTAGGCCATGTCTATTCTTTTTCACCACATCGAGAAGAGTCCCACCGGAAATAAGTTTCGTGAAACAAAATGTTGCATGCGGTGAATCATAAACCTCAATTAGAGGCAAAATGTGAGGATGCAAGAGGTATCTCCAGATGCTAACTTCTTTCTCAAATTCTGCCTGGATTTTATCGTTTTCACGCTCCAGACTATGTGCTTGTTTTCGAACGATTTTCACTGCTCTTATGACTTTCATACCATTCTTCATTGTGGTGGCCTCCTTCACTATACTGAAGCCACCAAAGCCAATCTGCTTCCCCATAACATACGCACCCACTTCTTGACCCTCATCATCCGGTTCAGGGGTCTTCTGACATTGCCATCCATTTAAAAACTAGAGCAAGATCATTAGCATATGGATACCTTTTGTCCAAGTAGTATAGCGTACCTGGTTGGCAGGGCTCAGGCGCTTCTCACTGAAGGCCCTTCTCTTTCGCCTGGCACTTCCTGGGGGAACTATTTCAAAATTATAGCTTTTGTTCCTATGCACACCATTCAAATTCCTGGGCCAGGCCGACGTTTCCCCTAAAGATATTGGGTCCTGGAATGATTGGCATCTAGCAGCATGTGTGAGTGGGAGGCCATACATATCCGAGCATTCGCTATCAGTGGGAGTAGCCAATGCCTCCGACAGTGGAGATCCGATAGTTGAATCAGATGTCAATGACGACATTCGATCTGGGTCCTCAATCAACTTCTCAAATGGGCTTGGTGAAAGAAACCTCCTCCGCGGCTGATTCATTAAAGAGGTGGGCTCGATGGCCCGGTAATTTGGCCCAGTACCAAATTCATCCTCCCTATCTTCATTAACGACATCGTTCTCTCGAATCAGCTGCTCCCCCAATCCAACTGCAGCCCCACGCCGACAACCATTGGTGAAGTCATAGTTGAACTTTTCGGATTCAGTGTTGGATCGAACAGGGGGCGTCCTTTGTCTAATCAAGGCTTTGCCTTCCTCACACCTCACTGTTGGTTGTTCTTGTTGTAAGCCAGATTGGGGGGTAGTTCTCTTCCGAAAATCGAACTGCTCGTCGTTCCCCGGAGTTCGAAGCCCAAGTTTCGGGCCCTTGGGTTGAAAATGTTCGAACAAGGACGAGCTGTCTGCTCTTACTGCTCTCTCTAATGGTGAGAGGGTAAAATTAGATTGAGCATATCTCCCACTTGAACTCAACTCTGGTGTATCGGTACATTGCTGGCTGTAGGTGTCAAATGCCTTTGATTGCTGGGAGATGCGAACAGAAATTGGAGTTGCTGGGGCTTGTGTCTGTGTTGTAGATGATGTCGACGGCGGCGCTCTGGGGGTTGACGCTAAGCTTGACCGTGAGCCTGCCCGAGACAGTGATAGTGACAAAGACGAGGACCCTGCGTGCTGCCTTTGCAGCGGATGTGGAGTAGCTAGCTGTAACTTGCGGAACGTATTTACGGTCTCGAAGGTCTCCATAGATAGTTGTTAGTTGTTGAAGTCGCAAGCAACACTATCATCGAGCCACCCACTTTGACGGATAAGTATAAACAGATGAGAACAGGACGAAATAAATCGAACGGGATGAGGGGGGGCGGCGAAGCAGAAGTATGGGAAACGAAGGTTGGGGGAGTGGATCAGTCCAGATTGGACAGCTTTTCGGTGTGGACAGGCCACATGAAAATATTCGGCGACCTAAAAGTCCCTACCTAGCAACTAGCACAACCCCACAAAAATGAAGCCCGCGGAAACCTGACCAGTCCGCGGAGCCAGATCATTAACGGCAGTTTAACGACACCCGCTGCACGCCGCCACGCTGAACCTTGCTTCTTGCTTTCTCGTATATATTCTCGCCCTCCAATATTCGTCTCCCTGGGCGAGGCTCCGCACATATTACGGCCAGACAAATTACGCTCGCACTGGGTATAGCCCCAACGACCAGACTAAGCTCCAACGGGGCTATATAGCTCCGCTTAGCGAACATCCATCCCCAATATTATTGCGAAAAAAGCTTGGCCCGATTCCTAGCTCTGTCACGCGAAGACGCACCAGAAATATCTCTCTGGCCAACCATCACCCCAGTTGTCGTGGCCCGAAATAATAACCAGTGCTTACACTGGTACACTTGGGTACTTATGTACCCCGTACACTAGGTACTATGTTAAAGCCTAAACGCTAGTGCTGCACTAAGATGATCCCATTATGTAATTCCTCTGCATTCCATCCGGTTAATTCTCGTTCAATCGTCACGATCATCAGTACTACCTGGTCGTGCAACCAGCTAGGAAGAGTAGTTGCGCATCCCTGCCAAGCCGAAACCTTCTACAGTAAGCCCCAACCTTATCAGCTGGGGGTACATGTATGTAGCTTTCGGGTGAGAAGTGCCCGATCTAACGACCACTTGTATAAAGCAGCAATATCAATGTCTCAAGTGTATGGAGTTTCGCACACTGTTAGACTAGCTACTTCAAGTATCGTTGTTATTGCTTCAGAGAGCCCTCTAACGCCCTACGTGTACATACGTGCAGACGCGCAAATCACTCTATTCAAATTTGCGATGAAATGCAAATGACTCAGCTTGAGCCAGTCCAGTCCCCTGGGGCCCGTCAAAAGCAACACGACCTTGAGCCGGAGCTCTCCAAAGTACTGCAGAAATGTATAATGAAAGGAGGGGAAGCGCTGGAGTTGGTAGGATGGGGCAAACGGGGAATTTATCCGGGTTGGTGGATCGGTAGTCATGAGGTTTCAGCAACCTGGAGGTCGTAGAATCCCCGGGGGGTCGAACCTTGAATTGGAAGATTGATGCAATAGCCTCGACCTGACCCTCCGCCAAGCGATGAAAATGGCGAAGCTACTCAATATACATGCTCTTAGCAATGCAAACTCCAAGTTGCAAACCGAATTCGCCTGATCGTACCATTACTCCAGTCCTGGGGCAAATATTCCGTACCCGGGATGGATGCAGCAGATGAAACCCCCTCACAACCTCCTCGAGTAGCCTACCCAGCTCTGCCCTTGCCTTTACCCTTACCCTTCAACTTCGACAACACCTTGATCTCGAGAGGGACAACATCTTTGATATTGACTCTCCGTCGACATACTGGGCACCTCCCATGTTTTGCGCCTGGTGGTTGTCCAGCTCTGAGTGCACCTTGCAAGCAGAAGTCGCAGAACATGTGACCTAGATCGCACCATCAGTGCCCGCCTTTTGGAGTAAAGGTTCCAACAGTTTGTACTTACCACATGGTGTTGCAGCAAGGTCTGTCGGATCATCCAAGCAGATAACACACTTAAAGTCGGCCAGCTTGGGTTTCTCTGGGCCATCGACTTTTTGCATCTTCAAAAGGTCCTCTCGAGCCTTTGCTAATAGCTTATTGTTGGAACCTGCCTCGGTCAAGTCGATCTCCTCGATGGGATCACCCAAGAACCGTGGTGCTGGTTTCTGGTCTGATGAAGTTGTGGATACAAGTGGCGTAGCTGATGAGCGATGGGGTGTTTGGAAAGCGTTCGTTCGTGCTCGTTTTGCTGCTGGAGGTCCTGTAAGGTTTTGTGGAGCTTGAGTGGAAGTTAGATCAATAGTCTCAGATGGTGCAGGGCCCCGCCTTCGACGTGTTGATCGACGTGTGTAGGATTCTGGAGATGCCGTTCGGCCTCCGGCGATGGTGGAGGCAGTGGACGATCGAAGCGGTTGATGAACTTCGAGGGAAGGTCCATTCATATTGACTATTGGGGTGTATGGGCCACAGAAAGGGATTTGTATATCTACTTTCAGCTGTAGTTCAAGTCGAGCATAAGTGGATTGTGTAGATGTCCTTTAAGATGCTAGCCTTGTTCGAAGCTTGGGACGAGGCTCTGGCTAGATTATTGGCACGCTAGCTCTAAATCAGCTGGCGTTCTCTACAGCAAGTCTTGGCACCGAGACTATTGGTGCTGAGACCTTGCGCTAAATGATGCCCTCGCACCGCATGAGCATGATGTGACTGCGCAGGGCCACTTTGATGTCATCCCTAGATCTCATGAATATCAAGAACATATAATTGTTTCCTTCCTGCAGCTCAACTACAGTTTCCACTCACTTACTTTGTGCCAGGCAGAGCTGAGAAAGGGATATGCGCGGATATATATGATGCGGAGAGGCACACTTGTAACGCCAAGATATATAGAGTGATAAAAAAACTGATCTGGGCTATAGTCAACAGCCAGTTCTCCAATATGAACCACGATCATCGATCAATTCACTGAGATGCTCCAGTTCACATCAGCTACATGCAGAAGCATTCGGATTTCTCCACATAGCATAACATCAAGATGTTTGAAATACTCCCCCCCACGATTTCCGCATGCAACGCTGCCACAGGCTCTCTCCCGCCACTTTGCCACCCAAACTCTGCGCAAAGGTATTTGTCTTCAGTTTGAGATTGCAGCAAGGATTTGACAATAACTTACTTTTAATTTAAAGATGCCAAACAACGACTGAACCAGGTCAACGTGCAGCAACTCAGTGATGTTGTATACAGGCAAATCTTCCCTGGGCTTTCGGACTCTATACCTGAGGTGCCAGACGAACTCGTTGAGCTGTCGGTAGAACACCTGAAGCATTATGAGCTCTATGGAAAGAATTCAGACGTCACGCCAGCAATAGGTTTTGACCTTCCAGGTTTGGTGGGAGACAGTAAATCTCTTGATGAGCACTTCCACTGGCTTGGGATGTCCGTTGCTCAGCCGTATCTCCAGTTGGCAAAGAGTTTTGCGAATGGATCAATACCAGAAGCGAAGATAGAGTGGGTGGTTGATCGACCGGGCTGGACGAAATATGTTGAGGGACAAGAGCCAGAGGCTATCAGTTCTCCAGAGTGCGAGGAAATGCTGGTATTCGATGTCGAGACTCTATACAAAGAATCACCATTCGCAATCATGGCATGTGCTGTGAGCCCAACTGCTTGGTATTCGTGGCTTTCCCCCTGGCTATTGGAGCAGGAAGGATTCTCAGACCGGCAATTAATACCGCTTGGTGATGCTACAAAACCGAGAGTTATCGTCGGACACAATGTTGGATATGACAGGGCAAGGATAAAAGAAGAATACGGTCTGAAACCAACGAAGAATGCATTCCTGGATACAATGTCATTACATGCTGCAGTCAATGGGATGTGTTCACGCCAACGGCCTACCTGGCTGAAGCACAAAAAGCATATGGAAATACGTGCGAAGTTGAATGAGGAAGCAGACACTGAAGCTTTGGAACAGTTTATCCAGGAGACATCAACTGGGGAGGAAGAGGAACTCTGGTTGGGCAGAAGTTCTATCAATTCGCTCAAGGATGTGGCTGAGTTTCACTGTAAGAAGAAGGTCGACAAGGGAGTTCGTGATCAATTTGGTGTACTTGATAGGAAGGGAGTTCGGGATATGCTACCCGCCTTGCTTAACTACTGCGCGACTGATGTTTCAACAACCTTCGAAGTATATCAAAAGGTCTTGAATGGGTTTCTCACGGTTTGCCCACATCCAGTGAGCTTCGGTGCCTTGCGACACCTCTCATCCGTTATCTTACCAGTCAACCAAGGATGGGAGGACTATATCATGAGGGCCGAGGGCAAATACCAGGAACTGTCTAACGCGGTAGAAGGCAAGCTATTACAGCTCGTTAATGATGTCGTTCAGAAGACTCCAGAAGATATAAAAGGTGACCCTTGGTTGGAACAACTTGACTGGGAAATAGAGCCGCTGCGGTTCTTGAAGCCGAAGAAACCCAAGAAGCCCAAGAAACCCAAGGAACCCAAGAAACCCAAGAAACCCAAGGGATCTAAAAAGAACAAGGCACTGGTTGAGGGTTCTTCCGAAGAGGAAGCTCAGCCGACAGCCGAGACCCCACAGCCAGTTGAGGCACCAGAGGAAGAACCTGTATTGGTGCCACGCGCGCGCCAGAAGCTGCCAGGAATGCCCCAGTGGTATCGCGACCTTGTCAAGAAACAAAACGCCCCCCCCACTATCACTGTCCGCACTAGGGTTGCCGCCATAATACTCAAACTGTCCTGGGATACCTACCCTCTCGTCTGGTCCGATAAGCACGGGTGGACCTTCAAGGTTCCTGTGGGTGAAGTTGAGAAGTACATGAAAATCGAAAAAAATGCGATCAAGTGTGTTTTCTCGGATGAGGATAAGCCAGCCCACTTGAAGGAAGATAAGGAAAATGTGTACTTCAAGCTCCCGCATAAGGACGGGCCAACCGCAAGATGCGTCAACCCATTATCAAAAGCATATCTCAAACTGTTTGAGGAAGGAAGGCTTACATCAGGCGTACCGCTTGCTCGTGAAGCGCTTGATATGAATGCACAGTGTTCGTATTGGATTAGTTCAAGGGAAAGGATCCTGGGGCAAATGATGGTGTATGAGGATGAATTAGATAAAATGGGGGCCGAGCAGGAAGGGAATCCTGAGAAAGCTCGCTCGAGAGCCCTAGAGAATGGTTCTTTGGCACTATCAGACGTTAGACTCCGTCCTTCTGCGGCGCCCCCAACTGGCGATACTTCTGCAGCGCCCCCAACTGGCGGTACTTCTGATCCCAGGCTGGGCTTTATATTGCCCCAATTGATACCTATGGGTACTATCACGCGGAGAGCGGTGGAGAAAACCTGGCTGACAGCTAGCAATGCAAAGAAAAATCGGGTTGGGTAAGAATTAAAGTCCATGGTCACGGCGCCGCCGGGGTACCACTTTGTTGGCGCAGATGTAGAGTATGTCTCCCCCCCCCTTCCCCTTGTATTGCACCACATGAGGACTTACTTAGCGATACCGCAGCTCCCAAGAACTCTGGATAGCGAGTTTGGTCGGTGATGCACAGCTTCAACTTCATGGTGGTACCGCATTAGGCTTTATGACTTTGGAAGGAACTAAGTCCGCAGGGACTGATCTTCACTCGAAGACGGCAAGTATCTTGGGAATCTCGCGAAATAGTGCGAAGATTTTTAACTACGGCCGTATCTATGGTGCTGGAGTTAAATTCGCCACTACTTTGCTGAAGCAGTTCAACCCATCAATATCAGATGCCGACGCAGCCAAGACCGCAGAGGACCTTTACAAGGCAACCAAGGGTGAGAAGCTTCACAAAAGGCACACCAGGCTCATCGAAAACCCTTTTTGGTTCGGAGGCACAGAGTCTTTCGTATTCAACCGTCTCGAGGATTTTGCGAATCAGGAGCAGCCAAGGACGCCTGTTCTTGGTGCAGGAATAACGGAAGCGCTGATGAAGCAGTATCTCAGTAAAGGCGGGTTCATGACATCACGGATTAATTGGGCAATTCAGTCAAGCGGGGTAGATTATCTTCACCTGCTCGTCACTAGCATGGACTACTTGATTCGCAAGTATAATCTTGACGCAAGACTAGCAATCACAGTACACGACGAGATCCGATACCTAGTCAAGAGCGAACACAAATACCGTGCCGCCATGGCCCTTCAGGTTGCGAATGTCTGGACAAGAGCGATGTTTAGCCAGCAAATGGGGATTAATGACCTTCCCCAGTCTTGCGCTTACTTCTCTGCAGTGGATATCGACACGGTGTTGCGAAAAGAGGTCGACATGAATTGCATCACTCCCTCAAATCCAAAACCTATTCCTCCAGGAGAAAGTGTCGATATACTCCAGCTCTTGGATATGGGTGAGGAAGCAAAGCTTGATCAGGGGGTCAACCACGAGGTGGACAGCCAGATTGAGAGTGTCAAAGAAGAAAATCCCTATACGACAAGAGTGCCTGTTATGCAGGAACTCGCAAACAAAAGTGGTAGCAAGTTAGACCAGCTTTGGGCATTGAAAGCACAAATGGCAAGCAATATCGGGGATGCCATAAAAATAGTGAGGGCATGGAAGGCTGAGAAACAGGTAGCTGGGCGAGTTGCACCCAAGGTAGTAAGCTCGAAGAAATCTATCCGCAAGAGCATCTCCAGTCCAAGCGAGGACGAGCACGATCCGTGGAAGGAAATTCTTGACAAGGAGGGGTTGCTTTGGGCCTCAACGTCACACCAGAAAACAACGCCTGCCCGGCCACCTGGTGAAAGAAAGCCGATGAGTAACCAGACTAAAGTTATGATTTCATAAGGATTCCTATTGATGTGGCTTTTGAGCTCTATACTTCTAGGTTGGCCGGCGTTACATTTGAAAAACGATTTCATGTGCATACTCATCTTTGAATCCCATCATATAGCTTACATAATGGCGAGGGGAATAAAGGGAACTTCAAGTGTAAGGTGTAATGTATGATTTCGCTATATCGTTCTATGCTTGCTAGCATTTCAGAACCGGAAATTAACGCAAAATGTTTGTGCATCGATCGGGAGTCGAACCCGAGCCAATTGCTTGGAAGGCAATTATCCTACCGTTGGACCATCGAAGCTTGCATAAATTTTTTTTCAATATATTTATAAATCAATTCTGAACAGAACGACCTAACATGAACCTTTGCAGAGCCAGATTTCACTCTTTGAAGCAGGCCTCTCCCCAGCCAGTTTCCCTGATACCCGGTTCCCAGTTCACAATGCCTG
>Ga0307514_10001762_pt1 | contig 24610 bp, 25 predicted proteins | sample 16_EM_MG_FD_203088 | JGI IMG/M metagenome (GOLD analysis project Ga0307514, IMG submission 203088) | Populus trichocarpa ectomycorrhiza microbial communities from riparian zone in the Pacific Northwest, United States - 16_EM | ecosystem: Host-associated > Plants > Roots > Unclassified | place... | reverse complement strand
ACCGCCGCGCTGCCGTTCCGGCTTCCCAGCCCGGCGCTGGAGGGCATGCTGACAGACCTCGAGGCGGTCGAGACGGTGCTGTCCGAGCAGGCGTCCAAACTCGGCGTGGAGGTCAGGCGCGGCGTCACGGTCTCGGCCATCGCACACGACGACGAGAACGTGGTCGCGTACGCCGGCGAGCACGAGTACGCGGCCCGCTGGCTCGTCGGCTGCGACGGCGGACGCAGCACGGTACGCGGGCTCGCGGGCTTCGACTTCGTCGGCTCCGAGCCGCAGTTCACCGGCTACGCCATGCACGCCACCATCGCCGATCCCGAGAAGCTGCGCCCCGGGTTCAATCCGGCGCCGACGGGCATCTACCTGCGGACGCACCTGAACGGGCACATCGGCATGATGGACTTCGACGGCGGCGCGTTCGATCGCTCACAGCATCCGACTCGCCGGCATCTCCAGGCGGTTCTGCGCCGCGTGTCCGGCACCGACGTGACGCTGAACGACGTCCATCTCGCCTCCAGCTTCACCGATCGGGCGATGCAGACGACGACCTACCGGCAGGGCCGCGTCCTGCTCGCGGGCGACGCCGCTCACATCCACTCCCCCCTTGGCGGGCAGGGGCTCAACCTCGGCATCGGCGATGCCATGAACCTGGGTTGGAAGCTCGCCGCGACCGTGCACGGGTACGCGCAGGACGGGCTTGTCGACACCTACACCCGCGAGCGCCATCCGATCGGCGCGGAGGTGCTCGACTGGTCGCGCGCCCAAGTGGCGGCCCTGAGGCCGGACCCGCACGCCCAGGCGGTCCAGGGAGTGATACGCGACCTGATCGGGACCCGGGACGGAACGACCTACGTATTCGGCAGGATAACGGGATCGTCGAATCGCTACGACCTCGGCAGCGAGCACCCGATGGTCGGCCGCGACGCCCCGGACTTTCGCCTTGCGGACGGCACTCGCCTCGCCGACCTGATGCACGACGGCCGAGGCGTCGCGCTCGATTTCAGCACCGACCGGTGCCTGCGACGTTCAGCGATGGGCTGGCAGAGCCGCATACGATATGCGGCAGGACCGGCGAGAAACGACCTCGGACTGGGCGCCGTATTTGTCCGACCCGACGGCACAGTCGCCTGGGCAGGCGATCGCCCCTGTGACCGTGAAGCGTTCGAGCAGGCTGCCGGCCATTGGTTCGGTAGCCCGGCATAGCCGCGAAGGCATACGTCTGTCTGCCAAGGCTCCTGACACATGTGCCAGGAGCCTTGGCTCTGCGGTGCCACTTCGATGCGAGATGGTGGCGGACAGTTCACCTACTTCCCAAGGCCCTGGCCTCGGGCGGGCGTTCCGTTGGCCAGCGTGAACCTGCTGGGGTGGAGCTGTCGGAATGTGGGACCGCTTGATCTGCGGGCCTTTGATCGGCCGGAGGCTGAGCATCGAAGCATCCGCTCGGCGGCGGACTGGAGTTGGCCGGTTCTTTCACTTCCGTCATCGACTCGGTGCGCGGCCTCGTATGTTGGCCCGATGACTCAGAAGGTGGTCGACGAGAGGGCCGTCGAAGCGGCGGTGCGCGATGCTGAACAAGCGATAGCCGAGTTCGACGGGGCCTGCCGGTGGCTGGCTGCTGCCCGGCAGGGACCGATGGAGCCTCTTGCGGCCGAGTCCTGGGTGTTCGACCGGGATCTTGCCCGGGTGGTGTTGGTGAAGCACCGTTGGCGAGGTTGGGTTCCTCCGGGCGGGAAGGTCGAGGCCGGGGAGACACCGCGCGAGGGTGCGGCCCGAGAGCTTGTCGAGGAGACAGGCCATCGGGCGGAACTGCTGCCCGAGCCGGCAGCAGTTGCGGTTCGCTCTTATCACCCGGACTTGCCGGTCACGCTCGGGCTGTCGTACGCCGCCGTCGTGGACGCAGCGACCTCGTTCGTCCCGGAGACCGGGCAGCCGGTGGCTTGGAAGAGGTTGGACGAGGACTGGGAGAGCTGTTTCCCTGACGATCTATCCCGAATCCGCCGGCATGCCGCATGGTTGGCTGATCGGATGCGCCGTCACTGACGGCTGCTGCGGCTCCTCCGCGCCGGGCGAGTTCGCGGCAGGCGAGTTCGCGGCGGGGGGCTCATCCGGCGGCCGGTGGCGTTCAAGGCATCTGCTCTGCCTGGCAGCCCTGGAGCGGACCTTCATCCTGAAACGGCATGACGCCCTGGCCGCGGCAGCCGGCCCCGCCCTGCTCCACGCCTTGCGCACCGAGGCACCCGGTGTGCGTCTGCGCTTCCTGGCCGAAGCCAGTACCGACACCTACGACCCACGACGGGGAGACATCGACCTCGAAGCCGGATCCAGCGAACCCTCCTCGCCCGAGATGCGCCACGAGGTCGTGGGCCACGACCGGCTCATCCTCGCCCTGCGCGCCGCCCATCCGCTGTGCCGCGCCCCGCTCACCCTCGAGAAATACGCGGCCGCCGAGCACATCACCGTCTCTCGCCGAGGACGGCTGCGTGACCCCATCGACGACGCGCTTGAGTCCCAGGGCATGAGCCGACAGGTAGTGGCCGCCACCCCCACCAACGCCACAGCCCTGCAGTTCGTCCGCCACCACGACCTTGTCGCGGCAGTCCCCCAACTCATCAGCCGTCCTCTCCTGGACGACCTCGGCCTGCACACCCGGCCCCTGCCACTGACCATGCCCACCATCCCCATCCACCTGGCATGGCACCAGCGCTACGACAACGACCCTGCCCACGCCTGGTTGCGCGGGCAGGTCCGCACCGCTTTGCACCACGCCTGCAACCCGACCGACGACGCCACCTAGCCTGTTGCTCTATCGATCTTGATGGGTGGGAGTCGAAGGCTCGTCCCGGCCGGGTGAGGTGCGTGGATGGCTTCAGGCGTGCAGGGTGGGCCGGTAGATGAGTTCTTGGATGTTGCCGTCGAGTGTCCGGCTGTCGAGCAGTTCGAGGTCGAAGTCGGCCGCACCTTGGAAGATCGGCTGCTCACCAGTCCGACCGGTGATCACAGGGAAGAGTGTCACCTGGACGCGGTCGACCAGGCCGGCGGCCATCAGCGCCCGGTTCAGCGACATGCTGCCGTGCGAGCGCAACGGCACCTCGGACTCCTCCTTGAGCCGGGCGACGACGTCGACGGCGTCACCGTTCACGACGGTCGCGTCCGGCCAGACGAGAGGTCCATCCAGGGTGGTCGACACCACCGTCGCAGGCAGGTTCATCATCCGGGTGACCCATGGATCACGCCCGGACTCCTCGAAGGCCGGGGTCAGTACCTGCGCGAACGCCCGATAGGTGTTGGCCCCCAAGATCATCCGCTGCTCGGCCTCATACAGGGAGAGGCGGCGGTCGAGCAGTTCGGGGCCTTGCTTGCCCCAGTAGCCGCCCCAGTCGCGACTGCCGGGGCGGCCGTAGCCGTCGAGGGTGGAAAAGACGTCAAAGGTGTAGGTGGCGGTCATGATGCTCTCCTCGGGTGTGGTTGAGCGGGTACGTGGATGTAGACGGGACGTCACGGCGAAACTCATCGCTGTTCGACGGCCTGCTCATGACCCGCCGTCTGGCCCGCCCACACCCGGCGCGAGCCTTTCCCGCTCTGCCGTCACCGGCGGCACCTCATGCGCACCTCTCGTCGTCCCGGGCAACGGCGGCATGCACGAGACCGGAGCAGGACAGTGCCTCGCCCCTGCCGCCGTCGGCGCCCCCAGGTCGGATGAGGCTCGGCTGTTTGCTCCTGGCCCGGATTCAAGATGGTCGGATGCCTGATCACCGGCACGTCGGCCGGCCCGTGTGGGGCGACCGAGGGTGACGCCTGCCAGGACCAAGGCCAGTCCGCACAGTTGCTGAACCGTCAGCACTTCTCCGGCGAGCACCGTGCCGAACAGCACGCCCGTGACGGGGTTGAGGAGTCCGATCAGTCCCACGGTGCCTGCGGGCAGGTGTCGCAGTCCGGTGAACCACGCGGTGAAGGCCAGGGCGGTGGCCACCAAGCCGACATAGCAGAAGGCCAGGAGCGTGGGGCTGGAGAGCGCGGGCGGAGTGCCCTCCGCGACTACGGCGACCGGAAGCAGGAACAGCCCTCCGGCGGTGAGCTGCCAGGCGGTCGTGGCGATCATGTCGGCGTCGCCACTCCACCGTTTGGCAAGGATGTGGCCGAAGGACGACACAAGAACGGCCGCCGCCGCGGCAAGGATTCCCGGCACACCCGTCGCTCCTCCCCCCGTGAGCAGCATGAGACATACGCCGACGAGCCCGACTGCTCCACCGGCCAGGTGCGCGGCCCGGGGCCGCTCGGCCACCAGGGGCCATGCGATGAACATCATCGTCAGCGGAGACACCGCCATGACCGTCGAGGCGACGCTCGTGGGCAGCAGTTGGGAGGAGGCGTAGACGAGGACGAAGAACAGGCTCACGTTGACCACGCCCAATATGGCGGATCGCCACCACCACGGACCATGGGGCCGTCGCCTGCGGAAGGCCAGCAGGGCGAGGCCTGCGGGCAGCGCCCGCAGGGCAGCCCCGTACAGCGGGCGATCCACCGGGAGGAACTCACGGGTGACGAAGTAGTTGGCCCCCCAGGCCACCGGCGCGACCGCGGTCAGTGCCACCCAACGCGCATTAGCTTCCATGGAAGACAATATAGCTTCCTGGGAAGCTAATATGGTGGCTATGAAAGACCCGCAATCAATGGACCGCGTAGCGCGCATCCAGGACGAGTGGCGGCGCGAACGGCCAGAGGTCGACATCGCGCCACAAGGAGTGATCGGCCGACTGCACCGTCTGGCAGACCGCCTCAGTGAAGAACTCCGCCTCGTCTACGACCGCTACGGCCTGAGCGAGGGAGAATTCGACGTCCTGTGTGCCCTGAGGCGCGCCGGCGAGCCATATGAACGGGCACCCGGAGAGCTCGCCGCGCACACCATGGTCACCACCGGCGCGATGACGAAGAGAATCGATCACCTGGAACGAGCCGGACTCGTCACCCGCCGCCGGTCCGACGACGACCAACGGGGACGGATCGTCGCCCTCACCAGACCCGGACTCGAACTCATCGACCGAGCGTTCACCGACCACATGCGGAACGAGCGACGTCTGCTGGATCTCCTGACGCCCACTCAGGCCTCAGCACTCGAAACACTGTTGACGGCGTGGCTCTCCCACATGGAACCCCCGCGCCCTACTGGCGGCGACTGACCGACTGCCTATCCTGACTGCGCCCAGCACTTCGGAGCGTGACCGAGCGCTTCAATCGGCCGCCTCGGGAACATAGTTGGCCGACAACGACCCACGAAGGACAACGCCGAGATGACGGATCACCTGCCTTCCGAATCACCCATCGTGGAGCGACTCACGCGTTACACGATGACCGAACAGAGCGAAATCCTCGGCGACAGCACCGACCCGTTCGGTGTGGCGGACACCGGCTTGGTCTGGCTGCCCAAGGAAGACCACTTCGGCGTCAGAGTGGCCGGACGGCTTGTCGCACATACCGGCCTGCTGCGACTGCCCATAGCGATCGGCCGTGTCCGCACCGACGTCGTGGGCGTCGGTGGCGTAGCCGTCGCCCCCGATCTACGGGGAAACGGGCTCGCGCGGCCGGCCATGACGGCAGCACTGCAGCATGCCCGAACGATGGGGCCGCAGCACGGACTTCTCTTCTGCCGGCCTCCCCTCGTGCCCCTCTACCAACGACTCGGATGGCGGACGCTGGAGCAGGATGTCCAAGTCCAGCAACATGAAGGCCCCGTGACCATGCCACTGCGGACCATGTGGACGCCCTTGCATCACGGTGTGCACTGGCCGCCCGGAACAGTGCGTCTGCTTTCGCTTCCCATGTGACGGACACCCGGTGGGCGCGCCGTCGCATGCGAGTACGTACAACAGGCGGCACTTCCCACTCGGTTGAGCGAACGGTGAGGCCGGGGCCGCCTTGCCCCGGACCGCCTTGTCTCAGCCCAGCGCGTCCATCAGAGCGGTGACATAGGCATCCAGGCGCTCCTCCACGGCTCGCGTCGTCAGCTCTGTCCGCCCTGCCTCCCGCCATGGCTGCGACACCACCCGCACTTCTTCTGAGAACGCCAGCCCGTCCCGCACCCGCCAGTACAACCGCTCGCTCGCGGCCGCGGCCAGCACCCCGCCGGCCTCCTCATACGCCTCGGCGAACCGCAGTCCCCACGCCGGGCCGTGCAGCAGCGCGAGATTGGTGGAGCAGTGCGCCACATCGAGATCCGCCGGGCCCCATGAGGTAGCCGCCCAGTCGACGACCCCGGTGATCCGGGCGTCCGCCGGCCTTGCGGGCGGCACGTCGAACAGCACGTTGCCGGGGTGGAAGTCCCGGTGCAGGAACCGCCCTTGATGGGGCGGTGCGGGCCCCCGGATCACGTCGATCGCCGCGGCCCATGCCGCCGCGTCGGCGCCCTTCGGAGTCACGACGGTGTCGGCGGTCGTCAACGTCACATACTTCCGGGGCCGCTCGGCGGGTCGCAAGGCGTGGATCGCCACGAGTTGACGGGCCAGCAGCGGAACGCGCGTCTCCAATCCCTCGTCGCAGAGGACCGTGCGGCCCGCCACATGTGTCATGAGGAGCGATGGATACTCGCAGTGCGCGGCGGTCGGATCAACCGCGACCAGTCCAGGAGCCGGCACGCCGGTACCCGTGAGCAGGGTCAGGGCGCCGGCCTCCCTGTTCAGGCAGTCCTCGGCGTGCTCCACCAAGAACGGGTCGCCGTAGCTCCGAAGCACCAGGTCACGGGCGCCTCCGTCCCGCGTGCCGATGGTCAGCCTCCGCATTTCGGCAGTGATGCCGCCGTGCAGCGCCTCGGTTCTGACGATCCGTTCGCCGACCTCCAGGTGCCGGCTCACCCAAGCCAGGGTCAACGGTCGGACAGCCTCCGCCTCACCATGGTCGGTCACCGTGCCACCTCATCATCCGGACGGCGGCACGCGCAAAAACTTTTCATTGGAGGCACGCCGACCAGGTCAGCTATCGCTTCGCCCTGTGGATCGGACTGTCCACAGCAGTCATCCAGGCATTCGTGCTGACGGTTTCTCCCACCCGCAGGGCCCGTACTGCCGACGAACTCGATCCCTCGAGAGCTGACCTGACACAGTACGGCGCAGAAGCCGCCGGCCGATCCACCGCTCGCACCGCTCGGCGCTACCGGACGAAATCCCCCGGCAGGGTTCCGGGTCCTCTCGGCTCAGTCGACGAACAGCCCCCGCGCCGCAGCCCGCGCGTCGAACTCCTCCAGGTGGGCCGGGCATCCGGCAGGGCGTCGCACATCGCTTCCAGAAGGACCTGCCCCAGCAGCATGGGGGCGCTCACGGCCTTCGGCCGCCCGCGCCATCCGCGTCTGCGGGTGTGTTTCGCGCTGCTGGCCGGGCTCACGCCGCTGCACGGGGAGCGCTTCGCCGCCCGGGGCGGACTACGGGAGAAGACTGATCCGGACGTGTTCGTCGAGACGTCCTCGTACGGTCCGACCGCCGTGGACGCGATCGTCCATGTCCTCGGTGTGGACGCCGTCGCCCAGGGCTCGGACCGGCCCTACGCGCGACCGCCTCGGCACCCAGGCTTCGGTCTGGGCGGGGCCGCGGCATACGCCTTGGACGTTGCCAATCCGCGTCGGCTGCTCACGGGAAGGAGCGACACCCAGGTCGAGTCCCGCCTCCCGGGGCCTCCTCAACGGCCTCCTCCTAGCCGACGTGAGGCCGGTGCGGATGCTCGGGCCCACGCCGAGCGCGCCCCCGTTGCCGACAGACCCATGACAGTCCACGACGTTCCCGCACCCGAGGACGGCCATGAACGCGACCCCGATGAACGCGACCCCGATCAACACGACTGCCCTCGCCGAACTCGCCGTGTCCGACCGCCCGTTCCTGCCCGAGGCTGCGCGGACCGGGCCCGCCGCGCGGCGGCCTTCGTCGACACCGCCGCGCTCGACCGCTCCGGCCCCGGCTCGTATCTGCCGGCGAACTCCTCGCACACCCGGCCCGCCAGTCGAGGGCTCACCCGCGAGCCCTCGACTGCTCGACGCCCTCAACGCGATCGACGGGTGACCTGCCTCACGCCGTCACCGTGGTGCGGGTGCACGTACCGTCTTCGTAGTGATCGCCGTGCTTCAGGCAGATACCCAAAGTCAGCTTCTTCCCCTCAGGGAAATCGAGGTTGAATTCACGACCTGAGGGTCCGTCTGGATCGTAGTACGAGAAGTCCCTGCCGCCGAGGGATACCGAAACACTGCGACCGTCATCGACATAGTCAATGACGGTCAGACGATCGCCACTGCTCTTGAACAGCGCACGGCCGGCACCTGCTTTGTAATCACCCCACTTGAGGGTCTTCACACTGCCGTCTGCATGGGCTGGAGAGGCGAAGGCCAGAGCCAGTAGGGCGCTCGAAGTTAAGACACCCGTGATGGTCCGCTTGCGTATTGCCATGCGAATTCACACCTCGTTTCGTAATGCACTGGAAACGCCAGATCGATCAACATCACGCTAAAGAAGATCAGCAACGCCTGTCAAAGGATCACGGCGAACCGTTCCAGGATCTCCTCGTTCAGGCCGGCCGGCGCCGAGCCCTCCAGGGCCCGGGACGCGAACAGGTCGCCGTGACGGGAGACAGGAGCCTGCCACCGGTGTGACCAGGTGCGCATACTCCCGGGAGAAGATCGCGCCGCCCGGCGGGTGCTGATGGTGTGCATGGCGGCAGCCTGGGTGACGTACACGGGCGCAAAGGCCTGTTCCTCGCCGGAAGGTCGACCTTCGTCCTCTTCGGTGCGGTAGCCGCCGGTGCGCGACCGGAGCTGGTGATCGCCGCGCGGCTGGTACAGGGCGCCGGGGCAGGTCTGGTCAACTCCCAGGTCATCGGCACCGCGGCGGCGCCCTGGTCGTGGCCTTCGGCCCCGAACCGGGGTGGAGGCCTTGCCTGCTGGATGGAGGTCGTGCGGCACGAGGCGACCGCGCCCGAGGCCTGCCGGGCCGTCGACGGAGACCGCTGGGTCGTCGACGGAGACCGCTGGGCCGGCCCGCGGTGTTGCGTTCCCTACATTTCCTATCGATTTACTAGGAAAGCATTGACGGCCCGCCCGGCGGGTGCGCAGGATGGTTCACATGTCCCACACGCAGCAACGACTCGTTCGTCGTCGGCATGTCGACTTTGGTCACGTCGTCAGCGCCGCCTGCTGTCGCGCGTAAGGCACGCCGCTCACACTGTGCGCGTGCCACTCCGCTCCTTCTCTCTCACCCCAGGTGATCAGGCGAAACACCCACCGCGCCTGATGACCCGACGTACTCCTGAAGGACGACCGCCATGACCACGGTACTTCCGGCCCAGGCCACTCCATCGGATCCCGCGCTCCCCGACATGCGCCATCTCCGCCTCGTGGGCGACACCGCGCAGAGCGACGCCGAGGGACACGGTTCCGCACCCCTCGTCGGCTATCTCGTGCTGGTTCCCGAGGGCACCGATCCCGCCCAGCTCTTCGCCAAGGACATGCCGCGACCGCAGATCCGACCGGTTGCCTACACGGACTCACCTCCCGTGCGGCAGACGGGAGGCGATGTCGTCCGCATCGATCCCGTGCGACATGTCGCAGAGCTGGACGGACGCGAACTCGACCTCACCTACCTGGAGTTCGGACTGCTGGCCCATCTCGTGCTCCATCCCCACCAGGTGCACTCGCGCGATCAGTTGATGGCCGGCATCTGGGGCTACGACCACATCGGCGACGGCCGCACCGTGGATGTCCACATCGCGCGGCTGCGCCGCAAGCTGGGCACGGCTCACCGGCACAGCATCGTCACCGTACGGCGCGTGGGCTACAAGTACGTGCCCGGCCAGCAACAGAGCCCCAACCCCGCACCCTGCCGCCGACCTTGAGGAGACCACCGCCATGGGCGTGGCCACTGCGCCGTCCGAACCCGCCTCGGAATCCGGCCGGATCGGGCCCGGCCGTGCGCACTGGCTGCGCGTGGCCCGCGAGACCGCGGACGATCTCGCGACGGACGCGGTGGCCAGGGAGCAGGCAGGCAAGACCCCTTTCGACGAGGTGTCCGGACTGCGTGAAGCGGGACTGCTGACGCTCCTCGTACCGGCCGAGTTCGGGGGAGGCGATGAGGACTGGCTGACGGCCTACGCCGTCGTCCGGGAGATCGCGGCCGCCGACGGCGCGATCGGTCAACTGCTCAGCTGTCACTACTTCCTGTCATGGAGCGCCCGTTTCTTCGCCGAGCCCGCTCTCGCCGCTCAGGTCGAGCGGCGGTCCGCGGCGGAGCAGTGGTGCTGGGGTGGTGGCTTCGCCCGTCAGGAAATGCCTCTGACGCTGGCCAGGAAAGCCGGTGGCTATGTGCTCGACGGCCGGCAGAGCTACGCCACGGGGGTCCTGGTCGCCGACCGTCTCGCCGTGCGGGCGGAGCGGGCCGACACCGGCGAGCCGCTCGCCGTCGTCGTCGATCCCGCCCATCACGGCGTGCGGGTCGAGGGCGGCGCCGACACCTTCGGCCAGCGGCTCGCGGCGGGCGGCAGCGTGGAGTTCGACGCCGTACCGGTCGCCGCCGACGACATACTCTGCCCACTGTCCGCGGACGAGGACGTCCTGTCGCCCCTGGCCGCTCTGGCATCGCCGGTCGGGCGTCTCCTCTCCGTCCAGCTCCTTCTCGGCATGACCGAGGGAGTGCTCGCGGAAGCCCGTGAGTACAGCAGGGCGGGCCAGTCACCCTGGCATCCCGCCTGGCCGGTCGGCTCTCGCCAGGACCCGCATGTGCTGACCGCGTACGGAGAACTCACCGTCCTCGCCCGCTCGGCCTCCGCACTCGCCGACCAAGCGCTGGAAGCCGTGCGGGGCGGCCTGGCACGCGGCGAAGACCTCACCTACGACGAGTACGAGGACATCTCGGTCCTCGTGGCCATGGCCGAAGCCGCCGCCTCCAGGGCCGCACAGGAATCCACCACCCGCGCCCTCGACATCGTCGGCGCCCGTGCCGCGTCCTCGCGACTGGGCTTCGACCGCTTCTGGCGCAACGCGCGGACCCACACCCTGCACGAGCCCGTCGCCCACCGACTCCGCGACATCGGGGACTACTTCCTCACCGGTGCGCACCCACCATTCGTCCTGCCTGTCTGACCGAGAGGCCTGGAACGCCGGACCAGCGACGGGGCGCGCACGCCACAGAATGGATGGGCCCGGTACCTCCCACCCGGCTCGGCGTGACAGGCGCTCGCCGTGAGCATGGCCCGGAGCCCAGGCAGGCGCGGTCGATGAGTATCGTCTCCACCGGTGTTGGACGGCACTTTCAGCCACCCCATCGAGGGCGACGACACTCTCACCAGACCCCCGCCGCTGCCTCAGCGCTTGCCGCCGGACAGGGGACACTCGACCAGAGCACGACGGGATAACGCGCACATGCGGATTTCAGCCAGGGCGGACTACGCGGTACGTGCCGCGCTGCAGCTCGCCGCGTCACGGGATGACGGGCCACTGAAGGCCGAGGCCATCGCCGACGCCCAGGTCATCCCACACAAATTCCTCGAAAGCATCCTGAACGACATGCGCCGCGGCGGTCTTGTCCTCAGCCGGCGCGGCGGCAACGGCGGCTACCGGCTGGCCAGGCCCGCCGAGTCCATCAGCATCGCCGACGTCATACGCACAGTGGAGGGACCGCTGGTCTCGGTGCGCGGGGTCCGCCCCCCTGAGCTGTCCTACACCGGCTCCGCCGAGTCACTGCTCCCCCTGTGGATCGCGCTGCGGTCCAACGTGCGCGAGATACTCGAAGGCGTATCCCTCGCCGACGTCGCATCGGCCCAACTGCCCGCCGCTGTGTCCGCGTTGACCAACGCTCCGGACGCCTGGGTGAACCCCTGACACGCAAAGGAGGAGTCCCCGGACGAAGGTCAAACCGCGTGCGCAAGGTCGTGCGGCCGCACCGGTCAGGTCGGGTTCACGGACAACCCTTCGCGACGTGCGGGTGCCTGCTGTTGCCGAGTCACACACTCGCCGGTCTGCCCTCGTTCGACGCCCCCGGCCAGTGGCGGGCGGGCGTGGGGACAGCCGCGGCGGCGCGGTGGCGCCCTCCCCAATTCCCGGTCAACAAGCGAAAGTTGCTTGCTCGGCATTGCAACGGCGAGTTCGTGTCTGCGCCATGCGCCGCCCGTTACCCGAGCCGGCAGCTCCAGCAGCGAGGCCCTCTCAGTTCGTTTCGGCGGCGCGGCCGTGTTCACGGTCGTACGCCTCGCGGGAGTCCGCGATGGCCTCACGATGCCGCTCGGCCCATTCGGTCAGGGCCGTGAGCGAGCCATACAGCTCGACGGCCATGCCGGTCGCCCGGTACTCGACCTTCGGCGGCACGGTCGCGTACACCGTGCGCGAAATGAGTCCGTCGCGCTCCAGGTTGCGCAGCGTCAGCGTGAGCATGCGGCGGCTGATACCGGGCACCGCCCGTTCCAGCTCGGTGAAACGGGCCGGGCCGGGGCTGACGTTGAGCAGGATGCCGATCGCCCACTTGCCGCTGATCCGGTTCAGCGCCTCCAGGACCGTGCAGACATGGCGCTCGTCCTCGGGCTGCTGGATTACATCGATGTTCCCCTGGGACATGGAAGTGCCTCCTTACGGCCGAACTGATGGTCACACATGATGGGGGCTGTAACAAGAAGTGCCCCATGGACAGCGGCCGCCGTCCGGCGTGGCCGCGTGGGCACTCGCCCTCAGTAGTCCTTCAGACCTCCACGGAGGAAAGGCCCCCATGACCATGCCCGCCCCGCCGTCCGCCCAGCCGTCCAGGTCACGCTGGCTGGCGTTGGGCATCCTCTGCACCGGCAACCTGATGATCATCCTGGACGGTTCCATCGTCACCGTTGCTCTGCCGACCATCCAGCAGGACCTCGGCTTCACCCAGTCCGGCCTGGCCTGGGTCGTGAACTCGTATCTGATCGCGTTCGCCGGGCTGCTGCTGCTCTCCGGCCGCCTCGGCGATCTGTTGGGCACCAAGAACGTCTTCCTCGGGGGTCTGTCGGTGTTCACCGCCGCGTCCCTCGCCTGCGGAGTGGCCTCGGTGCCCTGGGCACTGGTGACGTTCCGCTTCGTCCAGGGTGTCGGTGGCGCCCTCGCGTCGGCCGTCGCCCTGGGCATGATCATCACGCTGTTCCAGGACGCCGCCGAACGGGCCAAAGCCCTTGCGGTGTACGCGTTCGTCGCGGCGGCGGGCTCCTCGGTGGGCCTGATCCTCGGCGGTGTGCTCACCAAGAGCCTCAGCTGGGAATGGGTGTTCCTGGTCAACGTGCCCATAGGTACGGGGGCGATCGCCCTGACCGTGCGGGTGCTTCCGGGACGGCCCGGGATCGGACTGCGCAAGGGCGCGGACATCGCCGGTTCCCTGCTGGTGACCAGCGGGCTGATGCTGCTCGTCTACACGATCATCAAGGCGGAGGACTACACCTGGGGCGACGCACGCACGCTCGGCCTGCTGGCCGGCTCGCTGGCGCTGCTCGCCGCCTTCGTCGTCCGGCAGGCGCGGGCCGCCGAACCCCTGCTCCCGCTGCACATCTTCCGCTCGCGGAACATCTCGGGCGCCACCCTCATCATGCTGCTCATGGTCGCGGGCCTGTTCGGTTACCAGTTCTGCAGCGCCCTGTACTTCCAGAACGTACTGGGCTACGACGCGCTCAAGACCGGCCTGGCATTCCTGCCCGCGCCGGTGACGATCGCCGTGGTGTCCCTCGGCGGAGCGGCCCGGCTGAACCAGCGGTTCGGTGTCCGTCCGGTGCTCGTCGGCGGACTGCTCCTGGTCGCCTTGGCGCTGGCGCTGCTGGCCCGGGTGCCGAGCGACGGGCGGTACGTCGTGGACATCGCGCCGGCGTTCGCGCTGCTCGGCGTCGGCTTCGGTGCCGCCATGCCCGCCTTGATGGGGCAGGCGATGTCGGTCGACTCGCCGGGCGACGCCGGTATCGCCTCGGGTCTGGTCAACACCACGCAGCAGGTCGGGGCCTCGATCGGCACCGCGGTGCTGGCGACCGTGGCCGCCTCCCGGACCGCGTCGCTGCTCAAGGACAACCAGAGCCAGGTGGACGCGCTCACCGGTGGCTTCCGCCTCGCGTATGCGCTCAGCGCCGCCTTCGTGGTGGTGTCCGTGCTCGTGGCCGCGTTCTTCCTCCGTACGCCGCCCGCAGCCCAGTTGGAGGCAGCGGAGCACGCCCCGTCCGACGCCAAGGCGGCAACCGGCTGATGCCGCCCGGGGCTTCGGTGCCTTCTTCGCGAAGGCCCAACCGAAGCCCCGGGGCGCGCCACTGGTGCGCTCCAATTGCGACCGACGCTCCCGCTCCCTGCACCGGCTGACCTACTCCCGGAGTTCCTCGCGTACCTCGGCTCGCCAGAACGCGTACAGCGGTACGGGAACACCCGGCTCCCAGACGAGGACGGGGTGGCGGCTGTCGATGACCGTCACCCCGCCCTTGCGGCCGCGCACCCACCGCTCGCTCGGCTCCCACAGGAGTCCCTCGGGGGTGGTCCGCACGGCCTCTGCGGTGCGGAATCAGGAAGGCAACACTCCTTGTCCCGCGGGAATTTCCGTGGCTGCGCCGGGTTGCAGGGCACCCGCTCCTGGGGAGCATCGCACCCGCATGGGCATCAAACACCACATCACTCAAAGGACTTCGACCATGGCAGCCGAGTTCTCCGACGAACTGAAGAAGTACCTCGACGAACAGCGCGTGTTCGCAACCGTTGCGACGATATCCTCCGACGGGCAGCCACACCTGACCATCGTCTGGGTCAAGCGCGACGGCGACGACCTCCTGTTCTCCACCACCGTGGACAGGGCGCAGGGCAAGAACATCGCCCGCGACCCGCGCGTCACCGTGATGATCAACCCGCCTGACACTCCGTACGCCTACGCCGAGATCCGCGGCACCGCGACGGTCGCTCCAGACCCCGCCAAGGAGCTGCCGAACGAGTTGTCCCTCAAGTACACCGGCCAGGACTACGCCACCTTCAACCCCGCCTCGAAGAACGACGGGGAACGCATCATGGTCCGCGTCACTCCGGTCAAGGTCACTGGCCGACTCTGAGCCGAGCGAACTCGCCGTAGACGAAGGCGTGTTGATCTGTCGTCAGGCCGAAGGCCCTGCCTGGCGAAGGCGACCCGACCGGTGGTCGGTTCCTACGCCGGAACGTGCTGGGGGTGCTTCGGGGCGCGTACGACCAGCGCCATCAGAGCGGCGACGAGGCACACCGCGCTCAGCGTGGTCCACACCACGTCATAGGTGCCGAACAGGTCACGTGCGGTGGCTCCGAGGAACGCCGAGGCACCCGCGCCCAGTTGGTGGGCGGAGTTCGTCCAGCCGAAGACGATGGGGCCGTCCTCGCCGTAGACACGACCGCACAGGGCGATGACGGGCGGGACTGTGGCGACGTCGACCAGGCCGTAGACAACCACGAAAACGATCAAGGAGAGGGTGACGGAGGACTCGAGCACCATCGGCAGGACCAGCAGAGTGAGGGCGCGGACCGCGAAGTAGATGGTGAGCAGGCGGCGGGGATCGAAACGGTCCGTGAGCCAGCCCGAGAGGACCGCGCCCAGGGCGGAGAAGACCCCGATGAGGGAGAGCATCGACGCCGCAGCCGTGGCGTGCATGCCGTGGTCGTGTGCGGCGGGGGCCCAGTTGCTCCACATGATGCCGTTGGTGGAGGCACCGCAGATGACGAACATGCCGGCCAGAAGCCAAAGAGGGCCGGTGCGTGCGGCGTTGAAGAGCACGGCCAGCGTGCGCCGTGCCGCCCCGGAGGCCGGCGCCGGTTTGGGCACGAACTCTGTTGCTCCATAGGGCTTCACGCCCACGTCGGCCGGGTGGTCACGGAGCAGCAGGAGTACCAAGGCGGTCACCGTCAGTGCCACGAACGCGAGTGTCACCACCGGGGGCCGCCAGCCGTAGTGATCGACAGCCCAGGCGAGGACCGGCAGGAAGAGCAGCTGGCCCAAGTGGCTGGATGAGCTGAGTACGCCGGTGACCAGTCCCCGGCGCCTGTCGAACCAGCTGCTGGTGATGCTCGCGGCGAAGGTCATGGTCAGGCAGCCGCTGCCGAGACCGATCAGCACGCCCCAGTACGCGACCAGCTGCCAAGGCCGGGTCATGACGCTGGTGAGCAGGGCGCCCACGCTGACGAGCAGAAGTGCGCCCACGACCACCCGGCGGACACCGATCCGGTCCATCAAGGCCGCCGCGAAGGGCGCCGTGAGACCGAAGAGCACCATGTTCACCGAGGCCGCGAGGGCGATCTGTCCACGATCCCAGGCGTAGCTCTCGTGCAGCGGAGCCACCAGCAGGCCGGGGACGGTGGTGAAGGCACCCGCCGTGACGATGGCCGCGCCCGCGGCGACGGCGATCACCCAGGCACGGTGAAAACGCGGTCCTGGTGCGCGCGGTGCGGTGTTCGGTGAGGTGTGTGTCAACTGGGCCATGCCGCAAGCCTGCTGGAAGAACCTTCCCCCTCGCGAGAGTCCAGATGGACCACATGCGCAAGAATATGGCCATGCCTGTTTTCCGCCACCCCGGGCGGCATCGCATCGCCCTCTTCGTCCGCCAGGTCCTGCTCCCCATCGAGCTGGGCATCGTGCACCAGCTGTTCGGGCAGGCCAGATCGGGCGGATCCGTGGACGGGGAGCCTCTGTACGAGGTCGCCACCTGCGCCTTGCGGGCCGGGGACATACGGACGGACGGCGACTTCACCGTGCGTGTCCCGCACGGCCAGGAGGCCTTGGCGGAGGCGGACACGGTGATCGTCCTGTCGTCCTACGAGGACTACGTCCAGGACGCACCGGGCCTCGCCGCACCGCTGGCCGAAGCGTTCGCCCTTGTCCGGCCCGGCACCCGGATGGCGTCCATCTGCACCGGCGCGTTCGTGCTCGCGTCCGCCGGCATCCTGGACGGGCATCCCGCGACGACCCACTGGCGCTACACCGACTTGTTCTCCAAGCTGTTCCCGCGGGTCGAAGTGGACCCTGACGTGCTTTACACCGATGCGGGGAACGTGCTGACCTCCGCGGGCTGCGCCTCCGGGATCGATCTGTGCCTGCACATGATCCGGAGCGACCACGGCACGGCCGTCGCCGGCGATGTCGCCCGTCGCACGGTCGTGCCGCCCCACCGTGAGGGGGGCCAGGCCCAGTACATTCGCCACCCCGTACCCGCTCACGCGGCACCCACTACCTCGGCCGCCCGCGAATGGGCGCTCCGCCATCTGCACGAGCCCATCACGCTGGGGCAGATGGCGGCCAGGGACGCGATGAGTGTGCGGAACTTCAATCGGCGTTTCCGCGATGAGGTCGGCACCACGCCGATGAGCTGGCTGACCCGGCAACGCGTCGAACTCGCACGGGAGTTGCTGGAGGAAACGGACCTGCCCGTCGACCAGGTCGCCGTACGCACCGGCCTGGGAACGGCGGCGAATCTGCGGCAGCACTTCCACGCGGCCCTTGGCACATCCCCGAGCGCCTACCGCATCACGTTCCGTGGACCGGGCGGCCCGGCGAGCGCCGTATGACAACGTGCGGGGCTGCCCTCCGACGTCAGGGCGCTGCCCCTCGGACTCCCCCCTCAGCGGCTCCCACGTTTCGCGGACTCACAGGAGTCGAAGGGTTCAGCCGGCAGGCCGGACGCCAAGCATTCACCGAGTCCAACCCTGCTCAGCGTGTGGAACCCCGGGGCCGGGGTAGGACCGGCCCCCTGCTGTGACCGGCCGTAATCCGCTTGACCTGGCCGAGAGTTGACGCTGCACTGTGGCGGGACACCACAGGTCGTGGTGCCGGTAGGGGAGGCAGCGGCAACGATGGAAATCCGTCCCACGACCGACAAGGATCTCGACGTCTTCGTCGACACAGTCCATGCCGCGTTCGGGCGCTTCCCGGAAACCCCGATCGAGGGCGGCGGGCTCTGGTGGTCGGCGCTCGAAATGGACCGCTGCCTGCTCGCCCTGACGTCGGACGGGCGGCCCGTCGGCACCGCCGCCACGCACTCCTTCGAGCTCACCCTGCCCGGTGAGATCCTCGTCCCGGCCCCCGGGGTGACCGCAGTCGGCGTCCTGCCCTCGCACCGGCGCCAGGGCGTACTCAGCGCGATGATGCGGCATCAGCTCACCGAGCTGCGGGCCGGCGGGGAGTTCCTCTCCGTGCTGCTGGCCTCCGAGGCCTCGATCTACGGCAGGTTCGGCTACGGCCCGGCGACCTATACGCAGCGGCTGACGGTGCCGCGCCACCAGGCCGCCCTCGCCCTCCCCCGGGCGCGCGGAACGGCCGACGCCCGGGCGACCGGCTCGGTCGAGGTGCTGCGGCGTGCCGAGTGCGGCGAGATCCTGGAAGAGGTCTACGACCGGTATCGCCGCTCACAGCCCGGCGCGCTGTCCCGGCCGCACCGCTGGTGGGCCTTGCGCGCGGGGCAGCCCCCGATCTCGCCGGCGCCGCGCTACGTCGCCGTTCACCGTGACACCGACGGCGTCCCGGACGGGTACGCCAGCTACTCGATCGAGTCCGGCACCCTGACGGTCGATGAGACCATCACCACCGACGACGCCGTCTTCACGGCCCTGGCCCGGTACGTACTCGGACACGACCTGGTCTCTCAGGTCGTGTTCAAGCACGTCCCGCCCGAGCACCCGCTGCGCCGGCAGCTCGCGGACTTCCGCGCCGGCCAGGTGAGCGGCGACACCGACTGGCTCTGGGTGCGACTGCTGGACATCCCGCGTGCGCTGACCGCACGTGGCTGGTTCGCGGACGGCGAGCTCGTCCTCGACGTCGACGACCCGTTCCTCGGCGAGCACGGCCGCTATCTGCTGACCGTCCGGGACGGCAAGGCCGACTGCGTCCCGACAGACCGGGAGCCCGACCTGTCCCTGGACGTGAGCGACCTGGGCTCGGTCTACCTCGGCGGCACCGCCCCGAGCACGCTCGTACGGGCCGGACACATCCGGGCCCACCGCCCGGGCGCGGCCACCCTCGCCGACGCGCTCTTCCGCGCCGAGCGCGCCCCGCACTGCCTGCACTGGTTCTGACCGCGCGCTCACCGAACCCGCGGACACAGGGTGCCTACGGCCTGGGCGCGGGTTGCTCGCCCGAGCCTCGGACGATCAGTCGGGTGGGGACGGTGATGGTGTGGGCGCGGGTGCGGTCGCCGTCGAGTCGGGTCAGCGCGGTGGTGGCTGCCGCTCTGCCGAGTTCTTCCGCGTCCTGGGCGACGACCGTCAGAGCCGGCTCCAGCGCCTCGGCGAGCGACACGTCGTCGAAGGCGACGACGGCGACGTCCTTGCGCTTGCTGCGGGCCAGTTCGGCGACTGTGCCCAGCGCCATGATGTTGTTGCCGGCGAACAGGGCGGTGGGGGGATCGGCGAGGCCGAGGAGTTGGGCGGTCGCGGCCTCGGCGCCCCGCTGGTCGTGGGCGTTGGTGACGAGCGAGCGGTCGTCGGGGATGTCGGCTTCCCGCAGCGCCGAGCGGTAGCCGGCCAGACGTTCTCGCCGGGTGTACAGCTTCGGGGGCAGGTCGCCGACGAAACCGATGCGCCGGTGTCCGTGGGCGATGAGGTGGGCGACGCCGTCGTGGGCTCCGGAACGGTTGGAGCTGACGATGCTGTCCGTGGCGAGGCCGACTCCCGGTCGGTCGAGGAAGATCACGGGCAGTCCCGCCGTACGGTGGGACTTGAGGTGGGAGTGGTCGGCGCCGACGGACGGAACGAGGATCAGGATGCTGACGCGGCGAGCGAGGAACTTGTCCGTCAGAGCACGTTCGCGGTCGGGGTCGTCCGCGGAGGAGCCCATGAGGAGGGTCAGTCCGCGTTCGCGGACGGTGTCCTCGATGGCGCGGGCCACGGCTCCGAAGAAGGGGTTGGCGAGGTCGGGAATGACCAGGCCGATGGTGGTGTCAGGGCCGCCGACGCGGATGTTGCGGGCCATGAGGTTCGGCTGGAAGCCGAGCTTGGCCACTGCGGCCAGTACCTGTTCCCTGGTCTGCGCGGAGGCGGGTCCGTCCTCGTTGAGGACTCGGGAGACCGTCTTGGCGCTGACACCGACTTCTCGGGCGACGTCGGCCAGGGTGGGGCGGCGGTTCGCTGCCATGGAGGAAACCGTCTCCTGAAGGCTCTCGGTTCCGGCCGCGGCCTCGGCCGGACATGCGAGAGCGGGGTTGTGCTGTCAGGTGGCCTGGACTCCGGCGGCCTTCGCGGCCTCCGAATCCGCTACGACAGTATCTCCGGCCTCGTCGACGGTCAGAGCGCCAGTCATGATGGCGACGACCTCGGCCATGGAGTAGTCGGAGGGCTTGATCACTGCGGCGCGCCGGCCGAGGCGGTGCACGTGGATCCGGTCGGCGATCTCGAAGACGTGCGGCATGTTGTGGCTGATCAGAACGACCGGCATGCCCTTGTCCCGGACTCGGCGGATGAGGTCGAGAACCTGGCCGGACTCCTTGACGCCCAGAGCGGCGGTGGGTTCGTCCATCACGACGACGCTGCGGGCCCAGGCGACGGAACGGGCGACCGCGACGGCCTGCCGCTGTCCGCCGGAGAGCGTCTCCACCGACTGCGTCAGCGAACGCAGACCGATCTTCAGGTCGGCCATGTGCTCGGCCGCCTCCTGCCGCATGCGCTTCTTGTCCAGCATGCGGAAGACACTGCCGAGGACACCCGGGCGGCGCAGCTCCCGCCCTAGGAACATGTTCGAGGCGATGTCCATCGAGGCGGCCACGGCGAGGTCCTGATACACCGTCTCGATGCCGTGGGCGCGGGCGCTCTGCGGACCGGAGAAGGTGATGGGTTCGCCGCCCAGCCGTATCTCCCCCGCGTCGGGGACCACCGCTCCGGTGAGGGCCTTGATGAGGCTGGTCTTGCCGGCCCCGTTGTCGCCGATGACGGCGAGGACTTCGCCGGGGAGCAGGTCGAAGTCGGCACCGTCGATGGCGGTGACCTGGCCGTACCGCTTGACCAGGCCGCGGGCCTGCAGAACGGGCGTGGGGGTGGTGGCGGTCATCGGGCCCTCCTCCGGGAGATCTGGTCGACGGTCACCGCGAGAATCACCAGGACGCCGGTGATCAGGGTCTGGTAGATGGAGGCGACGCCCATCAGTTGGAGGCCGTTGCGGAACACGCCGACGATGAGGACGCCGATGAAGGTGCCCAGGACCGAGCCGCGGCCGCCGAAGAGGCTGGTGCCGCCGAGGACCACGGCGGTGATGCTGTCGAGGTTGTCGGTCTGCCCGGCCTGCGGATCACCGACCCCGGTGCGGGAGATGAGCAGCAGGGCGGCGATGCCGTACAGCAGGCCGGCCACGGTGTAGATGCCGATGGTGAGGCGGGAGGTACGGATACCGTTCAGCCGGGCGGCCTCGGCGCTGTTGCCCAGGGCGTAGACGTGGCGGCCCCAGCCGGTGCTGCTCAGCGAGTAGGCGAGGAGGAGGAACAGGGCGATGGTGACCAGGGACCCGTAGGTGATGTCCGTGTGGCCCATGGGGAAGGTCTTCCCGAGGGCCGTCAGCGGGCCGGGCAGGCTGGTGACCGTCTGCTCCTCGGAGTAGATATGGGTCAGCGCGAACGCCACGTTGAGCATGCCGAGGGTCACGATGAACGGCGGCAGCGGGATCTTCTGCACCAACAGCCCGTTGAGCAGCCCGAAACCGCCGCAGACGGCCAGGCCCAGCGCGATCGCGACCAGTGGTGGGACGGAGCCCTCGGCCGCCGTCTTGGCGATCACGATGCTGCCGAACGCCATCACCGCTCCGCACGACAGGTCGATCCCCGCCGTGAGGATGATCAGGGTCTGCCCGATGGCGAGGGTGCCCACGACCATGACCTGCTGCACGATCAGCGAGAAGTTCCCGCCCGTGAGGAACTGGTCGGTGGAGAAGGAGAAGTAGACGCAGGCCAGCAGGAGCGCGACCAGGGGTCCGGTGGTCGGTGCCGTGAGCAGTCTGCGGGCCGTGGTCGGTGCTTTGAGCTCCGAGTACGGCGTTGTCGTGGCTGTCATGCGAAATCCTTGTCGGAAGACAGATGTCCTTGTCGGAGGACGAGGGCACAAGCCCCCGCCGCCGGGACACACAGGGCGGTCGTCCCTGGTCGGGGAGGTGGGCCGACCGCCCCGCTGCGAGGAATGGCGGCGTCGTACGGTCCTGGGAGGGGCTCAGCCCCAGCAGTTCTCCAGGCCGTAGCCGGTGCCCTTCGACGTGACCCCGCCCTGCGCCTTGTCGGAGATCAGCGTGACGCCGGTGTCGGTGTAACCGGACGCCTTCTTGCCGTCCTTGGCGTACGTCACGACGGCCTTGACGCCCTGGGCGGCCATCTTCAGGGGGTACTGCTGCGAAGTGGCGGCGATCTTGCCGTCCTTGACGGCCTGGGTGCCGGTGCAGCCGCCGTCGACGGAGACGATCAGGACGTCCTTCTCCCGGCCCTTGGCCTTCAGCGCGGTGTACGCGCCCAGGGCCGCCGGTTCGTTGATGGTGTAGACGACGTTGATGCCGGGCGCCTTCTGCAGACAGTTCTCCATCGCTGTCTGGCCCTTGGCCTGGTCGCCACCGGTGTCCTGGGCGCAGACGACGTCCTTGTCGGTGGCGCCGAAGCCCTTCAGGAAACCGTTGTGGCGCTGGACGCCGACGGAGACGCCGGGCGCCAGGTCGAGGGCGGCTATCTTCGCCGTCTTGCCCTTCATGGCGGCCTTGGCGTACTCGCCGATCAGCTGGCCGGCCTTGAGGTTGTCGGTGGCGAAGAGGGCGTCGACCGCGCTCTCCGGCTCGGTCGGGGTGTCCAGCGCGATGACCAGAACACCCTTGGCGCGGGCCTTCTGGATCGCGGGCACGATCGCCTTGGAATCGCTCGGGGTGATCAGGATGCCCTTCACCCCGGCGGCGACCATGTTCTCGATGGCGGTGACCTGCCCGGCGTTGTCCCCGTCGAACTTGCCTGCCGCGGTGGACAGTTTGGCGCCGTTCTCCTTGGCGGCCTTCTCCGCGCCCTCCTTCATCTTCACGAAGAACGGGTTGGTGTCGGTCTTGGTGATCAGACCGACCTTGATCTCGCCCGAGCCGGAGCTCGATGACCCCGAACCGGAGCCGGAACCGCAGGCCGTCAAGGTGAGGGCCGCGACGCCCGTGACCGCGGCGGCTCTGAGGAGGGAGGAGGACAGGCGGGTGGTGCGAGACATGATCGACTCCTGTGGGATAGCGGGCGGCACGGGCTTGGGATCAGAGCATGCTGCCCGAGGTGTCATCGTTGACTTATGTCATCGTTGACACTGCCTGGCCAGGATGATGGACTCCGGATCCCGGCAACGTCAATGCCTTCTACCCGTTACAAATCGGCAACGGCCCCAGCCGTCGTCACCGCGCGGCCGGTCGGTGGCTGCGTCGCCGCACTGCCCCTTCGCCTGGCCTTCCCGAGCCGTTCCGGCCCTTTCCGAACCGCTCCGATCCCTTTCGAGCTCTTTCGAGCCCCGAAAGAGAGCACCTCATGAGCCGGCGTCAGATCACCGTTCTGGGAGAGTGCGTCGCGGACGCCTTCACCGAGCCGCCGAACGCCTCGAACGAACTCGCTCTACGGGTGCTGCCCGGCGGCGGACCAGCGAATACGGCGGTGTCCCTGGCCCGGCTCGGCACGCCGGCCCGCTTCCTCGCACGCCTGTCCGGCGACATGTTCGGCCGCCTCTTCCGGGCCCACTCGGAGGCGTCCGGCGTCGACCTGCTGCACCATCTCAACGCCCGCGGGCTCCTCGGTGGCCGACTGGCCGATCTCGGCCTGGACGATGTCACGGAAGCCTGCCGCTTCGGCACTCGGGTCGCGGCCCTGACCTGCTCGGTCGCCGGCCCCAATCCGCCGCGGCAGGAACAGTTGGCACAGTTCACGGCCGCTGGTGGTGCCTGACGGTCCGGCCGGGCCACGCCGGACCGTTCCGATCGGACCGTTCCGATCGGACCGTTTGACGCGTTGGCCGGGTCTCCATCATCATCGGGCCACTTGATGTCAACGATGACATGTATCAACGATGACACCTCCGGTCGACAGACTCCGGTGTGTCCCGGCAAGCCCGCGTACGGATGACGGGTGCCACAGGCGGCACCCACAACTGACAAGGACGCAAGACCGTGACGAAAACCCTGCTCGCCGAGTTCACCGCCCTCGAGGGAGCCCAGGACGAGGTCGCCCGCCTGATCGGGGACTACGCGCTGAAGGTGCGCGAGGAAGAAGGCAACATCGCGTTCGACGTCTACACCAAGGCCGCCGAACCGCGCGCCTTCTGGATCTTCGAGGTATACCGCGACGAGGACGCCTTCCAGGCGCACCTGAACGCCCCGTACGGCGGCCCGCTCAACACCGCCCTCGTCCCACTGATCGAAGAAGACGCCTCTGTGCTGACGTTCCTCGATCCGCTGGCGTGACACCGCCAACGAGCCGCTGACCACGCCGAGACCGCCTCCGCCGCCGACGGCACCGGACGGCACTGATGCTGCGACGGTGTGTTCCCGGGCAGAGCCGGCTCGGGCACGGCCCCGACCGTCCGGTACGCATCGCGGCCCACAGCACGCCGGACTGGGCACCTACGGTTGGGAGTTGGCCGAGTGCTGCTCCTGATGTCCCGTTGCCCAGAACGGCCTGAGCGCATCCCGGTCCTTGCCGG
>Ga0307514_10001761_pt1 | contig 24621 bp, 25 predicted proteins | sample 16_EM_MG_FD_203088 | JGI IMG/M metagenome (GOLD analysis project Ga0307514, IMG submission 203088) | Populus trichocarpa ectomycorrhiza microbial communities from riparian zone in the Pacific Northwest, United States - 16_EM | ecosystem: Host-associated > Plants > Roots > Unclassified | place... | reverse complement strand
GACCCCGAGCCGTTATCAAAATTCCACCCCTTGTGCTAGGGCATCCAATATCCAATTGTACATAAGACAATTTACCCGCATTTGTACCCGCCGATGGCGGCAAGTCCCCTTGCTTGCACTACTCTAGTCGAAGTCCCAGCCAAAAGTTCGATCAGGAATGGCGGCGGTAAAGTTTATCCTAGTAAACTGTCTCCTCGAATACGGAAATAAAATTTTGCAAATGATTTTCATCCAACTGGTACAATGGAAGATATTCTTGTCTGTAAATCAAATGCTCCATATGAACCCGATAGCTTGTCTCCCACTACGTCCATTTCTTCATTAGTCATAGCAGAGAAGTTGGGTGACGGGGTTGGACGAATATGAGAAAAGTCTTGAACGTTGAATGCACCCAGGTTCTGATAACTATATCGTGAGGGCATGTACACAAAGATAGGTGAATGAACTTGAACCTCTTCTATCCGTGCGACAGGAAGAAGGTTGTTTGGATATCGCCCAAAACGAATTTCCTGACAATGCTCGATGATTGGATTGGATGTGATAACTAGCAACACGTCAACTTTTTTCGATGAATGCATCCTAAACTATTCATAGCAGTCAACGACATTGTCTGCGAATGGCTGACGCCCAATAATGACCTACTTGGTGGCATGCCAGAACAATTGTACAGTGTTCAAGATCATGGAAGAGGGCGCTTCCCTCTATAGATGGTAGGAGGAGAACGCAGTTTCTGAGACTCCGACCATGTAAAGCAGAGATCTTGGGCGCGTCATTCGAGGTAGTCGAAGTAGTGTCGAAATTTGGGGAAGGCGAAACAAGATCGACAACGCAAGTGTCGAGGTCGGATATGACCAAATTAGATGGTTCAGAATAATTGCAAAAAGATTCACGCGTTAGGTATTTATTGGATTGAGAAGAAAGGACGACGCTGAACGAAGAAGTCGAAGAAACTTTCGACGAAGGACTGGTAGCAGAGTGCGCTGGAGCTGGAGTCTCCCGAAGCTCTGGCTGTACTTGCAGCTTTCGCGTAAAGGCAAACTTTGATTTTGGCACAGAAGTTCGGAGAGATTCGATTGAAGCTTCCAGCGTCTTCAATTGCTGAGATACGACGAGGTAAGTCTGGGCCCTGGCATAAAAAAGGAAGACACGACACACATTCTCGTGTTGTTTCTGATCATAACTGGGTATCAGGCCTGTAGCATCAACGAGAGCCTTGGTTATTTTGGCCAAAGATACGGATAGGGTCTGGAGAGTATCTTGCGAAGGGGAACCCTGAGCTTTGGCAGCCTTGACCTGGTGTTCCAGCGCTGCAGTCAATTATTGAGATCAGCCCAGATCAGAGCTAACTGTGTTGCAGACCAGATCGCATAGCCTGGAATTCCAAAGTAAAAGATTGAGAAAGATACCAGGTGCTTTCTTCCATTGTAGTCCAACAAGAAGTATAGTGGAAGTTGGAACAAACACGGTCACCCGTGACTTGCACTACTTCTCCTTCGTTCCATCATCACTCATATTTGTACATGGCCGACAACGATATGGAAGTTGACGAACAACCACCGACTACCAAGGGCAAGGGCAAGGACAATAGCAAGGCGCGATTTGAAGTCAAAAAGGTGATGACATCCCCTTGATCGCGAAGATTGGGTGGAAACTAAACATAAGATTTATTCTTACACAGTGGAATGCAGTGGCCTTGTGGGCCTGGGGTAATTGCCTTGCGTGCTTTAGACATCTCGGCACTAAATCACGTTTGTGAAATAGACATCGTCGTTGATAACTGTGCTATCTGCAGGAATCACATAATGGACCTTTGTACGTTCTCTGCTTATCATGACTAAATGGCTCGATGAATGTTCGATTGTTTGCTACGTACAAGGCATCGATTGTCAAGCGAATCAAGTATCAGCCACCAGCGAGGAATGTAACGCAGCGTGGGGTATTTGCAACGTACGACACTTCTCTTACATCTAGTACTCAATATGACCTTATTTTACTTAGCATGCATTCCACTTTCATTGCATCTCACGTTGGTTGAAGACGAGGAATGTCTGTCCTTTGGACAATCGTGAATGGGAATTGCAAAAGTACGTCTTGCCTGTAATATAGTAGTCATCTTGGTTCATGCTAATATCAACCTAGATATGGACGATAGACCGTTGCCGTTGTTAGAAATTTTGGTCTCTTACGTGTTGTTTCGTTACTGTAAATGCATCCATGAAGAGTTTCATTTAACAAAGATAATGATTTTTCTGAAAGAGTGCTGCTTAAGCTTGAATCTGATTTGTTTTCTCTTTCTATGGACTATCTCATGTCTTCGTCCTGCATCAGGCGATCACTCACCTCTGCTCTCTCCGTCCCTTGTCTACTAATTCCATCACATATTGGAAGTTCTGTGGTTGTAGTCGCATTCTAAGTACGAGATTTCTCACGCAGTACGCTTCTGTTCATTGAAATCATTTCTCAGATCGAGTCGCCCATGAATGAAGACGGCTCAGATCCCTTAGGTACAACTCCAGTTCAACTTCCAAAAACACAGTTCAACCCCCTCTGGTACAATCTACCCACACGACTGGCCGACTCTGTGCCAAAGTGCGGACCCAGTGCCAGAGATGTCAGAAGGTATCTGGACGATGTTGAAGAAGTTGGCAACAATCACTCGATGACAGGAGGGGTGATGATCGGCATGGCCTTCTACTATGCCGATCGTGAAAGGCGTCTGCTGTGGAAGACGGTTGGATCTTCAAACGGGGATGATTGGTCGATGTTCAAGGAGGATGTATCCAAACTTTATCCAGACGCGTTTGATGATGAAGGTGCTCTGCGACGATTTTGCAGTGCACAGCCAATCTTCCGTAATGCGGACGACGTTCGTACATATTTTACCTCTTTTCTGTGTATCGTGGACGATATCCTGGCAAGCGGCGTTAGTCTCAGTGACCGACAGAAGCACTATTATTTCAAAGAGGGATTGCACTACAATTTTAGGCTAGCACTCACTAGACGATTGGTTGTGTTGGGCCACTCAGGCGCTGTGGATACGAGTCGTCTTTCGGTCGAATTTCTTTTCAAAGAATCAATGTTCCTGTTCCTGGAGCAGCAGAAGAAGGGTCTTCTTTAGATATCTGTCTGTATAAAACGCTCTCGTGATTCCACAGTTTCGTTAACAATCAATCTACCTTCATCTGTTTCTGCCCTGAAGACCGACTCTTGTTCTCTCTTTTTTTCCAAAGTCCTTCGCCGACACACGTGGAGCACTAGAAATTCCTAACGCACCCTGAAGGCTCATGATAGGAACATCTGAGTCGACGTTCCGAATTATCTGGTTCGTAGTCCAAATGAACGGACGAAGAGAGCTTTTCCATTCGCTTCACTGAGAATCAGAGGGCACAAAAGAGGAAATATTCCCGAAATGGTACTATGATGATACCGACCCTGTATTTACTATTTTTGTCCATCTTCATTCATTGTTTCGATAAGCCTTGCTTTCAGCCAGGTGATTTGGTCAGGTCTTATCGATGGTGGTGTAGAATTACGCAAGTGTTCATTGAAGTGTTCTTGACACTCTGATGAGTTACCCTGGATTCAAATTAGGGTTTGAGAGAACGAATGGTAGCGTCGCCCGGAATTCAGCAGAATGTTACACGGCAATGCTCGACGTATGAAAACCCCGCCTCTTTTGAGTGTCAGATCTCATCGTCAATTTTACGCCATTTCCCATGCAACGATGGTGGAATTTTGCACCATACAATATGACGTTGAGCGCTGACAACTTGAAGATACTGAGTACTAGTGGCGACCCCACAGTGACTTTGAGGGTACCTTCAAATTTATGCGAGAATCTCTTTCATCTAGCTGTAAACGGATTCAGTGGCAGCTGATGATAGTCCCATGATACATTGCAAACGTCCGCAGAATAGTATTGCATCATAGTATGAACTTGTGCTGACATCCATTCAGAATACGCCACAATATCTCCACGACTTTTCTGCTCGGTCTACACAAAGAGGGTTCTGTGTTTTTTGAATTGATTAGATTGCTTGTATTAGATTAATGGATCATGTGTGACGGCAGATGGATATCATACAGATACTGGCCTTATTAATAATTATGTTTGGAAATTCTAGTTCTGAAGTGTTGCCGCCGAGCTGTATAAAAGCATGTCGTGATTCCACTGGAATCCGTCAACTTCTACTTCACAATGTCCGACTCAGCCATATTACCCTCTGACCAATACTATATCCGCAACGAAGAAATATTTGCGGGTCGTAACCACCTTGAGAATAGGTCTCTTCTCCCCAAAAAAGTTTATTGCCCTACCGATGGTGACCTCGAGTTGGCTAGTTATTTGCGTTCTAACACTGCGACCTTATTCTAACATTTTCAAACCCTTGCAGTGGGAACTTGAGCGGCTCTACAATGGCCGCTATAAGATTAAGGCACGTGGGGCTCCCACCGGAGAAAGAGACAACCTGCTTTTTGCATATCTGACCGATGCGGAGGAGCCTGAAGAATGGATCATCACTAAGCGAGAACAACATGGGTCCGGATCCCGCAGCCTGTACACGTTAGTTACTCTTTATATTTGCCGCAAACAGATTCCTGAACGCCACATTTTCTCGCAGTATCCAGAAGGCAGATGGACAAGATGGTTGGGTCAAGCAAACGAATGTGGAAGACCCTCAGGTACGATATTTGGAAAAGAATGCTTTGTTCTAATTCCACAAGCTGAAAATTTCGATGTTAGATTGCGGTCCGTGGCTTGATCGCCACCAAAAGCATTCCACCTCAATTCCATTCGAGTGGACTTTGGAACATTCAACCCCTCGTGGATTGATCGCCTGACGGATAAGAACCTCAATGGGACGATTCAGCGCGTTTGCGGGGTAGTGAATTTGTAAAATTGTAAATGTACTATTATAAAAGTTTAGTTTTCGAGTTGAGGAGTCATACACTCACCCGCACGACCAAAAATGACTGCAACGTTCCAAGAAGAAGTTAAGTTAAGGGAACTGTCGGAAAATTGTCTAAACGATGCTCGAGAATTGGTGGAATCGTATTACACTTAGCATGCCGTTCCAATATGCAGACATTGCTAGTGCAAAAGTCCGATAACAGGTTGCGCCTCCTTCCTCAGTCATCGTCGCTAATATCCAAATGCGTTGAGCAAAAGAATTTCTGTGTCTTGATGGCCGAAACAGAACGGAGTAGATCTTGGAGCATTGTGGCCCAGGGATTCTCTACGAACTTCCATGCCTTGTCATCGGACTTGCCAAGTGCCGGTGTTCACTTCCGGAAACTTGCTAATGTCACAAGGACCTGGTGCCCTGTGTCACAGAGTTGTTTAACTGTACATAGTCCTACCGTAGGCTCGTGACCAGATTGATGAGAAGGCGTGACCTTTGGTATTAATTCCTTCGTTATACTCCAATACGCAGACATTGCCAGTGCAAAAGTCCGATAACAGGTTGCGCCTCCTTCCTCAGTCATCGTCGCTTATATCTTGGAAACATTCAAATGCGTCGAGGAAGGGAATTTCTGTGTCTTGATGGCCAAAAACAGAACGGAAATGTGTTATGGGGTAGATCTTGGAGCATTGTGACCCAAGGAGTTTTTACGAACTTCCATGCCTTGTCATCGGACTTGCCAAGGTGCCGGTGTTCACTTCCGGAAGTTCGCTAATGTCACAAGGACCAATGAACGTTGGTGCCCTGTGAGAGTTGTTCAACTGGACATATATCGTCCTACCGCTTTCTTTTGCCATTCATTGCGAGTTTACCATTGTGACCTTGGGTTATGTAAGTAGTCCATGAAAAAGGCTAAAGCAAGTCGTCATACCGTATCTTCCATTGGTAGTGCTGTTTTTGCACCCGAGTCGACGACCATTCCTATACAATGTTTCTCTCGGCCAAAAGCAAGCTTTCTCCCATGTCATACGACGGGACAACCCCAGATCTCTGGATCTAAAGAAAAGCACTGCATCTCTAATCATATAAAAAGCACCTGGTTTATTGAATAGGGCATTCAAGTTCTCATTGTCGATCATGTCTTATAAGTAAGTGGATAAGTTGGTGTCGACCTTTTCAGCTCCTGAATACTAGTTCCTAGAACTTCTGTCATTGAACCAGTCGTAGTGACAAACACGGGGAGCAAAGAGCTTCGCATTATACACGAAGGCCCGATACTCCCAATCATCGAACTTCCACCTGGCAAAAGCGATAATTTGTTCCCTGGGAAATGGCAAGTCGTTGTCCAGGAATATGAACCTGTGGTAATCGCCAGGCTTCAATATAACGAAAAGGCATTCAGCGTTGAGGCGGAAAAGGGGGTGGAAGGCGCACAATTCAAGAGCGACGTTCCGGTGAGGCCTAAAGACTGAATGTCGCGGGAGTGTGCCTCGCATGCAGTTTCCTATGGTACGTTTTTGTGACTTGCGCGTGATCGTTTTCTTACTGTTATTCGTCCAGGTTCAAAAATTCTGTTTTGATATCCGTTTGATTGTATTTTGTTAGTCACAAAAATCCAAGCCGAGTGTTGAGCAGAACGAAAAAGAAAAATGTACACCAGCTTTTGCACATTGACAGATTGCCAGTCAAAAATTCGATAAATTTGCGTTTTCTAAAAGTAAGGTTGTCGGATGACTGAATGTTGAAAGATTCGTCATCAGGGCGTATGTCTCGCGATCGGTGTAGTCATCAACGTTCTGGGAGAACACGCGGCTGAGTGCTAACAGTCGGGACACTAAGCATGAATGAATCAACAGATTTGGAAGGTTTCAGCGGTTTTTAATAGTTCCGTCACCAAGACCTGCAACCTGAAGTTGAAACCTGGAAGTTCAAGTTGAATGGGTTACTTGCCGTCTTGTGTAGAAACATAACAGGGAAGATCGGGGACAATCAAAATTGGGAGCAAGAGCTGTTCCTGGGTTGGATACGGATGATCAGAAAGTGAGAGGACATTAATTGTAAACTGGAGGCTCCATACGGTCAACCATGCTGGGATGGTCAGTAGTAGTAGCACGGCCAGCAGTAAAAAGGGCAGAAGCTAAACATAACATAAGATAAAATTGAAAACACAAATGAAATCTTGAAAACAAAAGATCGTTTTTGATGGCGGTATACTCATAGTCACATGACAAACGCGAGACGCGATTGAACCTGCCCTGAAGTTGTTGATTGCAGTTCTGTGCTGGTTCAAGTCTTTGTCGCTGAAGGCTGCTATGAGCAGGAATTTATGGTCTCCGCCAGAGGGGACAACAAGTTCAAGACTTTTATACTCGGGTGTGTTCCCTCTAATTTTGAATGTGTTGAAGTTTTGATTTCATGGTTATAGACTCGCAACGGTTTCCATCTGATAGTGAACACTCTGCAATGCCTCCGCATCAACTCAGCGAAGACATATACGTCGATGAAAACTCTATTGATGAAGTTGATGCTGCGCTTAACAACCTCGATGACGATGAAGATTTTGCAGAAACAGAACATTCACGAAGCCAATGGTCTCCTGGTTCATATTCGTCTACAGGGCCAACATTTTCATCTGCTACTGGTACATTTACCTATTCCAGAACATACTCAGGCTCTCCTTCTTTCGTCAATCTCCCAACTTTCTCTCCGCGTTCTCCGTTTAACCAACCTCCTGACCCTCTTGTACGACTGAGCCGAATCACAGAGAGGACGGAGGAATCTCGTCCTTCGTCTGCTGCATTTTCTAGCCCATCACGTCCTTTCGGTACTATCTCTGAGACTCACCGTCGCTCTGCTTTTCTCGGAGGTGCGCACTCTCGTGCTTCGACAGAGCCAAGCTCAGATAGGTCGCTTCCCATTCCTGGACGTCTTGGCGAGCTTATTGCCGTTTTCGAGTCTCAAAGCCCTAGCATGAGTCATTCTCGCTCCACTTCAACCCCTGGTTACCGCGCGTCGAGTCCTATGTTTGGAACCGTCGAATCGGCCGGGTCTGGATACGGCTATGGTTCAACCAGTTTTTCTCGTCCTTCGTCCCCGTCAAAATCAGGCAGTGGGTTTTCGGGGACTTACACGGGTCCTGAGACTAGATCTAGCTTACTCTCCCCACCCGTAAGGCCGACGACCAGTGGACCGCGATCTTTTACTATTGGAACACGTACCGACACGCCTAGCTACACAACACCATCGTATACAACCACGCCCAGTGGATTTTCAAACTCGATCACGCATACGGGGTCATATACGACTCCAAATACGGAAGCAAAAACTTTCACAGGAACGGAAGACACGTATACTCGCAGCACGGTCACACCCTCTTCCATTTTGCGTAAACCGCAGAGTACAGCACGTTCTCCAATTGATACAATTGATACTGTGAGGAACATTGTTACATTATGGAAGCAACGCACGCCTGCGGCGACCCGTACTGAAAAAAGTTCCGTCTCGCCTTCTTCCCCACCTCCGCTGCCAGGTCACGATGATGGTCTTTATCGCATTCGACGTCGGGTTGAAGGGGTCTCTGCAAGGTTGAGAGAGTCTCGTGGCGCGGGACCTTCAAATGTGACCCCCGTTCGACCTCCTTCGCAGGAAGCGGCAGATACTGCCAGTATCAAGAGTGTCAAAAGCGGAAATAGTGGTGTTTTCCCTCCCGGATTTGATTTGAACGAGTTCAGCAGTTACGCACGGAGTAAGGAACCTGTGAGTGATTTTTTTTGTCTTGGCGGTAGTGTCTTTATGCTATGTACTGTAGCCCACACATATCGGTTCATTATGGTATCTGAACGTTCACGCTTCACCTCCCTACCGCTGGCAACGGTGCCAAGCTCTTTTGTATCCTCATATCCTCCTCCTCTCCTGGCTTGCTCCAGGTGGAGGAAGAGGAATAGTTGCACTCGATCTCCTCAATTGCACTAGTGTCCAGTTTGCGCCGTCCCCGGCGCACCCATTGGCTCGCGATGACGTTGGGACGATTGCTGCGAGGCAACAGAGTGCTGAGCCGAATGCATTGCCGTTGGTAGATATGCTTTTGCCGTTTCATATGATGTATGCAGATGGAGTGGAACGGTTGGCAACAGAGAATGTACTTGAGAGGCAGAAATGGGTAGATCGGATTTGGTATGTGTCTTTTGAAGTCAAAGTATGCACTAGATCTCTTAAAATTACCTTTGTAACTACACAGGGGTGCTGTCAATAGGCCAATCACTGCATCCGACTCCGTATCTGTTACCCATTCCCCAACAGGTTCAATCCGGACGATTCGTACTATTGATAGCGATGCTAGCCTCTCGAGCAACGGCTCTCGTTCAACTATTTCCGTTTTTGTCCCTCCTATCAGCTCGATTCCCGAAATCTCAGACTGGAATTCCTCACCGTCAGGTCTCTCTCGCAATTTGTCCATCGCCTCGTCCTATCACAGTGGTAGTGTTGATGACACTGCCATTCATCATGTCACTCCTAGTCGCTCAAGTTCGTTGAGAAGGTCTGTGTCAACGACTGATTTGGATGATGAGTTCAGAAGGGCAAAGAGTCGTGCTGGAATTGGAATTTTTGGATCTCCTGTGACAATCTCGAGTGGCCCATCCCTTGGACAGAGGATATTTGTTGCGCCGCCGCCTAGTACAAGTCGTACGAGTGGGAGATCTTCGTCTGATTCGGATGAGAGGTTCTTTAGTGCTAGTTCAGATGAGAGAAGGTCGAACGGTTCCTCTACTTATTTCTCGGCCACTTCATTGACGTCCACTGATCCACGATCGATGTCGAAGTCGATGACAGGGTTCACACCTACGATATCTGAAACCCAAATGACACCCTCTTCTGCATTCACACCGACGACGACTTATCTCCGCACCGACTCGACTTTAGACTTGGACACTTCATATGGGGATTCACCATCAACATTGTCTAGAGCGAGGGTGATCAGGCGACGTGTAGCCAGCAGTGCGAGGTCTCATTCGTCTGGATATCAGACCGAAGTATCTCGTTTTTCTTCGTCAGAGGATAAGGAGAACAATGAGGGCAGCCTGAATGGAAGTGCAATCGGGAGTGGGACGCCATTGGGGAGCTATGGAAGTTATACACCTGGAAGTGGATCTCTGTCGCTTAGTGGAAGTGGGAGCCATGGGAGTGGAAGTTATTTGGATAGTCGAAGTCGGACGCCAACGGGGAGTTATTCAGGGAGTGAGAGGTCGGGGTCAAGAAGTGGAAGTTATTTCGATAGTGGGAGTTACACACCTAGTGGGAGTTATACCCCAAGTGGCAGTGCCGTCAGTGGTGGTTTTACGCCTGGAAGTGGCAGCTACACACTCCAGGCTGAGAGCCAGCTTATCGAAAGCTCGAGCGATAGATTTATCGATCATACACCCATCTCGTCGAGTGAGACGGGTTATGATATTTGTCCCTCTTCGGACTTCACAGATTTGACCAGGACAATAAGCGAGACCGTCACTCCGAGTCCCTTGACTCCTGTAATGACTCCCATATCTGTCACACTTCCGCTCTCGGATGCTGCATCTGAGATGTATGTAACGGCATCTCAGGCGAGCACTGTGTTTGGAACGGCGGAGGTGGTAGTCTCTTCTAGGGCGTCAATCACATCTTTTGAATCATTGCCGTCGATTCCTGGGTCAGACTATCTGACGGCTGAATCGGTTTCGAGTTATCGTACAGCCTCAGAGCCTCCTGAGCCGTCGCCTGCGTCGGTGTATGCCACTGCTGCTGATACAGACCTTGAAGAGATTCCATCCGAATCCCAGGTCAGCACACCGGTTCTTTCTTCACTCAAGCTGGGTTCGGAGAGGAGTATTAGTCCTTTTTCTGTGCCGTCTGTTCTTCCATCTATAAGGTCGCCGTCTGTCGTTTCGGAGTTGTTGCCCGAAGAGATCCCACTTCCGCCTTCTGTGTCGCCACAGGTTTTATTGCCACTCCCAAGTTTGACTCCAACGCCGTCTCCGTCACCCTTGCCTGCTTTATCTCCGGTAGTGTCTGGTCCGCCGTCTGGTCCGCCGTCCGTAATCGAATCTGACTTGTCCCCTTCTCCGTCATTGCCCCATGTTCAGCCAATAGCATTGCCGCCTCCGGTGACACCAGTGTCTTCGATTCCCTCGGTGCCCTCGGTCCACTCAGTTCGTTCAGTTCCTTCGCTCTCGCTTTCAGCGTCACCTTCTCCTCCGTTGCCACCGACGCCAAGGGTGCTGCCAGCTGCACCTCCCGTTAGTTCCCCATCGCTTTCACCATCTCCTTCATTGCCCCCGCCCCCTTCGCCTTCACGGTCGCCCTCGTTGTCGCCCACTCCATCACCTTTAAGCCCATCTACAATGGAGAGAGATATACCAACCCCAACTTCATTGCACATTCCACCCCTCACGCTACCGCCGGTTAGGGAAGAGGAAGAAATCAGCTTGAGTCTTGTATCTTCTCTGTCTCCATCTACAATTGAATCGATGTCGGTTGTCACCCCTACATCTGTGGCAATTGTTTCTGCTTCAACACCTTCAACGCTTCCTGGATCGACGCCTGCGATTTCACGAGCGAGTGTGCCATCTTCCTCTCTCTCAATTTCATCTGTTTCGCCGACGACTTTTACGCAAACGTCGTCTTCAATTGTTCCTCCAAGCCCACATGCATGGGCAACAGCAACGGATTTTTCATATGAGTCGTCGATTTTGCAGCCTTCGCCGTCGGTTCGCTCGATTGCATTGCCTGACGGAATGGAGACGTCGTTCGAAACGTCATTCCTTCGGCCCAGCGGTTCGCCTTCGTCAGTTGGAAGATTGAGCACCATTCCTCCCTCTACGCACGCTCCTTCAATTGTGGCTTATTCTCCACTACCCCCGTTAACACCGGTTTCAGCTTTACCACCATCAGTTTCGTCGTCCACAGATATCCGGACGCCAACAAGCTTGATGTTCTCATCGGAATCGAGTTCACTTGGAAGAACCATGTCTCTGCTGTCTACTACTTCTTATGCCACGGAGTCATCACTCACACCTTCTCTAATTGAATCGGAGAGTGATTTTGAATTTTTGGAAGTGGATGAACTGCCAATAGAAATGCCTTCTCCTTCCACGGAGCCGTCATTATTATCAACAATTCAACTATCTCCTGTAAGCCTTTCTTCAACAAACTTTATGTTCGTTTCATTTTTCTGAACCATATTCTAGTCCTACAGTCCTACGCCAAGTCCAATAGTAGAACCAACACCTCCTACTCCTGAGGGAACACTGATTGTCAGCATAACAACACCTCAGGGCAGTGGTGCTACTGAACAATCCAGTCTCCGTACAATTCCGTCAATCAGCACGGTCACGGAAAGGGATGTTGGACGTGATATTGATAGGTTAGTTGATGAAATACGTGCATACGACCAGGCGAGGGGTTTGGAGCACCAGGATCTTGAGGACAATGTCGGAGCACTACGAGATGAATTGCAGCGGCTTGCGGATTACTTGCGAAGGACCCCCTCACCTGTACTTGTGTACAGGACGCCTTCGCCTGGCCCTCCTGTGCTTGAGGAGACTCCTCGACGACGCATTCAACTGACAGATCAAGCTGTTGGGGGTAGCTCGGTTATCTCTTCGATTCATCCAACTGGCCCTCGGGTTATAGAGGTCGTTGTCCCTGAACCTGCGACGTCGTTGAGTCGCTCGGCAAGTAATGCGAGCAGTCTGCAGTCTTATTGGTCGTCCCACCATTCAGATGACGATCTTTTCGAAGAAATCGATGAGACCAGTTTACTTTCGCCTGTTCGCTGGCCTTCTGAAGAGCTTAGCGTAGAGCCCTCAACTCCTCATGTGACAAGTTCTTCGAGTATATCTTCAAGCCCACTATCTCGTTCGACTATGTCATCTGAAGCAACAACTGTGATGCAGCAAGCGCCTGAAGTTCTCCGAAGCGCTCTCCAAGGAATCCGAGACCAACTCCGCGCTTTGGAAGATGGACAAGCTGCTGCTCGCAATTTGTTGGACTCGTTACATGAACGACCAGAAGATCATGCAGGGGAGCTTGCGGAGCGCTTGCAACGTATCGAAGGTCTCATCCAGACCCTTCTTGACCAAGGCCATCCTCGTGGACCTGAAATAATCTACGAGCCTCCTGTCTCCCGAACGGGGTCCATTTCTGAATCTACCGACTCGCTACAGCACTTGAGGTCAATTTTACATAATCTAGTGACTCCTGCAGATATTGAAACTCGGCACATGCCATTACCAACAACTGCTCGTGCTGGGCCATCTGTGGCTCAGCAATTGGACGAAATCTTATCATCAGCGCACGTCCCTTCAACCACTCCTGCGGAATTACCTCGTATTGAACCTTTTGTTTACCGTCCGTCTGGTCGTGGTGTACGTGCAAGAAGTCTCAGCCCGAGTTCGATAGAATTACCACCTCGGTCGCGAACAGTTCCCGTCTACTATCCGACCACTACCCCAGGAAGACTTCCCAGTCGACCTAGGAGGAGACGAGAGCCATCTGAGCCTGAAGATATTACGCTACACGCGGCGCCTCCTCGCCCTCGGCCCAGTGATGCTGAGAGGCGGATTCTTCGCGATCAAGGTCCAGAGCAATCACCTCGCTTCCACGTTGGCCCAGGACCCCCTCCGCAACCGGTCTTGGTAAGATTTTGACCCAGTTACATTATTCCAACAAGGTTTTGATTATACTTTTTATACTTTCCAGACAGGCCCATATGACAGGGCAACTTCAGCACCACCTGGAATGATCCACGTAGAAGATCGAATACCCTCTAGTTGGTACCATCGACGCGAAGAGAGGCCAGAGCAAACGAAAGTAAGTGAGCCGAATTTGGAGTCCGTAAAGGAGCTTAAATTTCTCCCAGCCTTCGACAAGCGGTGTCCCTCCAACAGAACCTGCAGGAATTCGTTATATGCCGATGCCAGCTGGACCTGTGAGTCCCATACTTTTATTCTAGAACTTAGCTTACAGCCAACACAGACTCTAGTTCAACTACCTCCATTATTCGATTCTTTGATGGAGATTCTAAGGGTTTGTAAAGCAAATTGATGCTACTACGTTACTGGTCTAATACTTTGCAGGAAAATCGTCTGGCTCAATTAGCCACAGTTGATCAACAGCGCGAGCTGATGAGATACATGAGAGGCCTCAATGAATGGTTGGAGCAGGATGTTCATGACCGTCAAAATGAGATCAGAGGAGTACATGACAGGGTTGATCGACTTGGGCAAGATGTACGCAACTTGTTACGCACAGGTATGCTAGAAACAGCTGTTTTTGTGGACTATTGGATTGATCATATTCAGGTCGTCCATCTTCAAGTACTTCAAGTCCTTCCACAGACGGTTCGGAAACTGCTATACAATACAGTATCCCAGCTGGTGCAGCTCCGCGACCACCGTACCCATACGGATTTCAACCATTTCCTGGAGATCAAAGGCCAGGAGTTGTTCCACATGTGATTCCTGGTCACCAAACTCCTCCTCCCACATTCCCGCCTGTCATTCCTCAGCAGCAACCAACCATTATCTTAACTCAGCCTGGCCAAGTCATCCCTGGCACGGTTCCTGCCATTCCAAGAGATGATTACCATCCTGCAGGTCCTGGACCTCAACTTGGTCCCCAAGGTCAAATGGAGCCGCCTCCATTCATTCCGCCTGGTCTTTCGCGTGCAAGCACAGGTACACCCCGTCTGCAGATGCACATTCCTGGTACACCACATCCTCTACCTGTCCCCCCTTTGGGCTATCCATCTGGTATCTCAGGAATGGGCCCAAACGTGGTTGGTTTTCCAGAAAGTCCGTCAAGTAGTCGTACCACCAGCACACGAAGAAGCCCAAGTACTCGACGCCGCAGGTCACGAAGTCCGAGTTCTCGTCGGGGTCGGCGAAGGTATGAATCCAGGAGTTCAAGCGGAAGTCCACGCAGATATCGTTCTTCATCACCAAGACCCCAGGTTCCGTTGGTTGTTACGAATTTGCCAGGTACAATGCCACCTCCAGGCATGCAGCCATATCCACCTGTTCGCGTTGTTTCTCCAACTGAAAGTACACCTTCTCCGCGTGCATCGCAGCAACCGACTGTAATTATACAGCAACCTCAACAACAGTATCCAATGCCTCCGATGACTCCTTTGCCGCCCGGTATGCCTGTGACCCATATGCCTATGAGCGACGTCGGAATGCCGACGGGTATGCCAATGACAGGTATGCCCATGACGGGTATGCCAATGACAGGTATGCCCATGACGGGTATGCCAATGACGGGTATGCCAATGACGGGTATGCCAATGACACCTGCGCCTGGCATGGTTTATCCTCCGCCGATGACCGGTGTTCCACCTGTGATACTCCAACAGGGCAGTCCAAGGTCGAGTCGAAGTCGAAGTCGAAGTAGCAGACGCCGTCGGACTCCTCCGATACAGACCCAACCTGCACCTGTGTACATTAGTACTAGACAGTCCCGATCTTCTTCGCCACGTCGTCGCACTCCGCCACTTACCGCTATGCCCCCTGGTTATGCCATTGTGCCTTCCCAGCCAATTACTGGCATTCCTGGTACTGTTCCCCCTGGAGTTGTTATGATGCCCCAAAGGTCTGCATCACCACGGAGTCGTCGAAGCCGAAGCCGAAGTCCTGACAGAGTTGTCTTGCAACAACCGCCTACAGTGCCGACATTCTATCCTCCACCTGTGAGTCAGGTACCACAGCCGATTGTTGTCCCAACGGCGGGAGTACCAGGCATGCCCCCTCCCATTCTCATGGGTCATCGGTCTAGATCCCGGTCACCCAGACGTTCACGTTCGCGTTCACCTCGTCCTGCGGCTCCAATTTTTCTTCCAACACAGCCGACTTCGCGTTATTACTCACCAAGGCGTCGTTCCTACTCTCCAGAGTATCATCGTCGGTATCGATCGCCAAGCCCTCGCCACTATCGTGAAGGGAGCCCTCGTTATCGTCGTGAAGGGAGCCCTCGTTATCATCATGAAGGGAGCCCTCGTTATCGTGAAGGGATCCCTCCTTATCATCGTGAAGGGATCTCTCCTTATCATCGTGAAGGGAGCCCTCGTTATCATCGTGAAGGGAGCCCTCGGTATCGTCCACATCGCGAAAGGAGTCCTGACTACCGCAGTAGAAGTCCGCCCACTCGTCGTCGCCGCAGCAGAACACCCTCCCCCCGGCGATCCAGGTCTCCCCCACGTACCTACCCCCCAACAGGACATGTACCTACAACTATGATCCCTCCTCCCCATGTTCCTAGTTATTACACAAGGCGTTCGCGTTCGCCTCTCCCACACCGTTCCCCCCCTCGTATTGAAGTGGTTGATTATCCACGATCTCCTCGTCGGCGTCTTGGTCGTTCACCAGGTCGATACGACGAACGCTCCCTCACTCCTGCGAGGCGTTACGGCGCTACTACTCGTCATGACCGTGCATACCGCGAGAGGACACCAACCCGTGGACGTTTTGCTTCAAGACCCCCTCAGCCCCGTCGTTCAATATCCTCGCCCCCTTATCGCTATTCTGATAGATCACCATCACCATTATCTCGTGAACGCAGTCCTATTCGACGTGGCCCAGGTGAATCCCCTGGAACAGTATCAGGCCGCCAGCCGAGGCGAACGAGGAGCCTGTCTGCCAGCCCTCCCAGACTGCCCTCTAGGGCTATGGAATACGGGGAAAGACCTACTATTACTGTGACAGTTCCTTCGAGACGTGCGCCCACTGCAGGTCGACCTCCGACAGTGATGACTTTGGAAAGCGAAGCTCCTCCACCTGTACCTGGGGTCAGTAGGGCTGAATCGCCCAGAAGGAGACCTTCCGGTAAGACTTAGAAATTGTTATTTAAATCATTTTTATACTGACTATCTTAGATGTTTATTCTGCGGCTCCTTCCGAGTACCAAGGTGATGAAAGTCCTCCCCAAATCTCTGTCATACCTGCTCCTCCTTCCGAACGAAGCGAAGAGTTTCAAGTACCTTCCCGTCCTCCCACTCGCCCATCAGTGGATGATCGTATCATAAGACCACCTTCCCGTCCAGTTGCTCCTGAACATGTAACGGCAGAGATTCCGTCTGTTGTACAACCAAGTCCAACCGAACGCGAGGGGATACCACCCACCCGGCGCCCGGCGCCTAGTATGTTCGGTTATCCTCCAATTGAGGATGCCAGCGGGCAAGTTGAAGCACTGAATCATATAACTGGTAGATTGCAAAGAACTGTTAGTGCTGCAGAGGAAGCGGAGGATCGCAGGGAGGGTGAATATCAACAGCAGGAAGAAGAGCGAATGCGAATATTTCTTGATCACGAAGCACAGAGGAATGAAGAAGCAAGACAAAGAGCAGAGGCAATTTGGCGGGAACTCGAATCGCGTCTGGCTGCATTGCCACCCGCCCCGCCTCCGGCAGCTCCAGCCGCAGAGAAGCCGGAACCTAGTGAAGAAACAGCGGAGATAGAGTCGATCAAGTCCGTAGCTCAGCAAGCTGCCTCTCAACATGCGAGCGATGTGATGGAAATGATCCGACTGGAAAGGGAGGAGTTTGGAAGGGAGCGTGAGGCATTAGCTGAAGAGAGATCACAGTTACTTGAACAGCTTCGCACAGAGAAGGACCATGTCATCGAAGAAAAGGATCAGCGGATCAATACGCTTGAGCAAGAGCTCACTCAGCTTCGAGCCGATTTCGAGGCTGAGCGGCTGCTACGAGTTAGAGAGGACACCGAATTGCGGGAGCGCGAGCGACAGGAAAGAATGGAACAGGATGAAGCAATGCGTATGCAGCTGGGCGATTTGACGAATCTTGTCCAAAATACAATGGATAAGATCGAGGAGAAAAAGGCGACGAGTGATGCGCGATACGAAGAGAAAGCGGGAAGACGCCAGGGTAAAGACGCCCAGAATATCGAATTCAGAGACATGATACAAAAAATCCATGAGGATATGGAGGCAAACCAAGCGCGATGTGAGGACGATAAACGGGAAGTTAGAGAAACTTTGGAAAGGGTCATTGATGATTTGCAAAGGCAAAATGCAGACCAAAGAGACCTGCTGCAATCACTTTCGGAGAGTAAGTTCTAACGTGCGTATAACTTGACCTATTGAATATTTATCTTCTTGAAAAGGTTGGCGAGCTGATTGTCAGAGGCATCACGAAGAAATTCTTGATGCTGTTCGCGCGATGGCGGATAGGCAGGTACCCTTCAACGTTCAAGGCGTATGTTCCAATTTGTGGCGACGTTTGGAAAATTGGCTGATCAAAGTTTTTCACATAGTACCTTGACGAATTCAGTCAGGCATTGGCAACGGAAGTTCGAATGCTACTTGGAGAAGTTGGGAAGATACGTGAGGAAAGAAGGGCACTGCAACAGTATGTCCAATAATCCCAGTTTTCACTTTAAAAATATGCTCACTGCCTTCTAGTGAAATTGGCGATCTCCTTATAACCAAATCGAAACACGGTCCAGGAGGGGAATACGAAGCAGATTGGCGACCTCCTCACCCGCCTCCACCTCCTGATCATGGTACGATGGGTGGTCCCGGTGTTCCTCCTCCTGGAGACGGTCCGCCGCCAGGTGGCATGCCTCCGAAACCTGGATCAGCATGGAGGCCTGTGCACCCTCAAACGAAAAGAAGGAGAAAGCCAAAGAGTGGTGGTGAACCTGGCCCGTCTATGCCTCCGCCACCTATGCCACAATCAATGCCCACTCAACACCTGGCACCCCCAAGCGGATTTGATGTACGACATCAGTTAACAGGATCTTGGGCTATGTGGCAACGTAAGTCTTTTTTTTGCTGTTGTGAAATCAGAATGCTCGACAGATGATTTGTAGCCAACCGAGACTTAGTTACACCACCTTCTGTTTCGCCTACTCTAATGGTGCCCGGTCGACAGAGTCCTGGATTGTTTGGGCCCAGAACACCTTCGACGAATTCAAGTGCGATCTATAATAGATGATTGGTTCGTACTAGAAGTTGGAATTTTTGCTTTTTTTGGAATGCATCAAGAAGATATCAAGACCACTTACGATCCTCACACAGCTTACCCTTGCTTAATGATAACTAGTTATTTCATACTCATGATTATCCTTATCTAAAATACATTTGTTTTCGTGACTACGACATGAGACGAGAAGCACTTATCCAATGTTTGTGTTACGACTTATATTTCGTTTCTTAAAATCACGACAAACTACTGATGACTTCATGGAACCCTTCTTCAATCGGCCGCCTCGACAGAGTCTCACTCCAAAAGCGCATAATAGGTTCCCATTCGTCTCTAGACGCAGGCATACCCCCATTTTTCTGCGTTAGCGTATTCTCCTTGACTGATGAAAAGCCTTTTCTGAACGCAGGAAGAGAAGTCGGGGGTAGAGCAGATTCAGCGGGTGAAAGACGATGGACAACGAGGAGCGGTATGGGGCAGGGTGTAGAGAGAGTAGGATAAGAGAGAAGGGGTCCTGAAATAGATATGACGGAGCCAAAAGATTTGTTTTGGGGACCTTTTCTGGAGAGTTGGGCTTTCCACTGGTCGAGGACGAATTCTACGGCGACAGAACCTCCCTGAGCGAACCCAAACCAGTGGATACGGTTAATGGGCCAGGAACAATCGTTGACGAGGTGGTCAACAACCGCAGAAAGGTATTCGAATGCAGATGTTGGGTTGGGCCTGTCGATGAGTTCGCCGAGGGCGTCGAAAGAGAGATACCATTGGTAAGCTTCTTCGTAAAGAAAAGGAATTCTTTTCAAAGTTGAGTCAGTTCACAAGCCTCCCAAAAAAAATAGGCGTACTTGTCAGGTGCGCGGAGGGTAAGGACGCTGGTTTGAGGGAGTTTTAGGCTTTTACCTAGGTTCGCAAAGGGAATGTGTGTGTCTCCTATAGAAGATTTAGAGTTGTACGTTCAGGATTTGATAATTTGGTCCTACCTAGCCCATGAAGAAGGATGAGCAGATTCTCATCTGTGCCATCGTCGCTTGGTACATAGAAGAATGGACTCTGAATTTTTTCAGCCTTGGGTGAAGACTTCGTCCTTAACATGAGAATCACGTGTGAATATGGCGGTCCTGAGGTTAATTTACAACTACTCACTTCTTTTATTACAGGAATGGTATCTGAATCGCGGCTATTCAGCAATCCGTTTCTCTCTTCCGCGTCCTGTGGTGTGTAATTCGTCTTGTCAATGAGTGAGTCTGAGTGGAGTAATTACTTCACCGAGCTCTTGGGATGAGCACGAACTCAGCAGTTATTGGTCCTCGAGGCAGAGGTCTTCCGCGTCTAGTGAAATGGGTCTGTTTCATTAGATGGGATTGTTTGGGCTTTGTATTGTGGTGTGCTTCGTAGCCAATTTCGATTTGAGTGGTTTATCTCAGACGTAAGACTGAAGCCGCTCGGTGGTTCAAGGGGGATGTTATTATGGTGGTCTTTTGGGATTCGCACACGGCAGACGTAGCCCTCAGAACACAGGGACTCCGGACAGATCCATAATAACGGTCACTAACTTCTCGTCTTCCCAACGCTTTCAAGACGCTTGGCTATGCTGCATGAACGTCGACCAATGGCATAGGTTGCTCGCATCATGCCAGGATAGAGTGCAATTAGGCCCTGGCGTTTCCACAATTTATGGTAACAGCAATGTAAGGAGGCTAGGTTATCCTGCATTGGAGTTTCTTTTCAACAACGATGTCAGTCGTAGAAGGGTTACTTTTGCCGAATGTTACGATTCCCACCAAGCAATTCAATCAGAGTCGATGGACATAACCTAATCCCAACTCGCGGGTTGTGTTGATTTTATGCAAATGCGCGCGCAAGGTTATTCACCCGGACATCTATGTAATCAAAAGAGGACCATGTAGAAGAGACTCCTGCTGGAATTGCGCCTACAAGAACCTTCTGCCGTCTTCCTGCGAGACCGTCTCATCTCCCGTCTCAGACCAGGTCCAGACTGTTTCTTGGCTGCTTGGCGAGGACGATCACGACGTTCGCAAACCAATGACACTCTGTCTGAACAACATGTACGTCGTAGCTCTTCTTTTACACTTCCATCTTGTACTCTAATATACGTTTAATCCAGTTCTTGTGCTTACTGGCACTCGTGGCATTTTTATATCATCACTCTTCTAGTATTTGCTTGTGTCTTTAAGTTGTGGCGCATATAATCGCTTTCTTGTGTTTTGTAGCGCATATTTTCACATCTCTTGTCGCTTCTCATCTTTAGAGCTCTGGCAACCAGGATCTGAGAATCCTAAGTTGAATATCTTCCTGGCCGTTTTCTCAGCTTGCGACCATCCTCTGCCGTCCTTCCGTCGCTCGTGCCTCGCCCAACCGTTGATTGCCTCCGACTCTGATTCTTTCCTCACAACGTCCTTTCTACCACAACGCCGCATTTGGCATGCCCAGATATCATGCAAGTAGTGTATAAAGAACTAGAACAGTGCCAGTGTATCCATAGCCCGAAGGACCGCTTGTCAATTTGAATTTTATTTACCTTTCTGCATACGCCGGCTGGAATTGTGCGAGCAATCGCGACACGGAGTCGCGTCAGCCATTTTGTGATGCGGTTGCGAAATATCTCCAACTATACTCATGTGATCACTGGATCGATAATCGCGATTCACCTTTCTCTTCTTTCTTCAGGTCCTCTCGCAAACCAAAAAATACGAGTATACAGCTCTTTTTCAATTTACAACTACTCTGGAGCCGGACATCAATTAATACAGGGGGGAAACGACATTTGAGATGGCATCGGAATGGCAAGAAATGGAGAGTCTAAGTATTCAGCTATCAGCTGAGTTTTTTCCCTTCCGCACTTTTTTTGCTCTTTTCTTTCTCCGCGTCCTGAGATGTGAAATTCGTCTTGTCAATGAGAGGTTGAGGTGGAGTGAAACAATCACTTTACCGAGTCCTTGGGATCAGGCCCGACAACTTGTCATAGACCATCACAAATTTTGCGGTCTTTGGTGCTTTGGGGTCCCCGTTAATCGGAGGTCTTCCGCGTCTAGTGAAAAGGGTTATTTTCGCTAGATGGGAATGTTTAAGCTGCATACCGTGATTCGCTTTGTAACCAGTCTGAAGGGTACTTTCCCTCTTCAGCCTGTGTTTTTGGGGGCATACTACCATCTGAATTATTTTGCTGAACTCCGGAGGGATGGTTTAAATAACTTACTCAGCAACACCAGAATCTGCTGTCTGGCTTGATGTACCAGCTGTGTCCGATTCTTGCGCTGATCTATGGTTATTCAGGTCGTCACTCCTAAGAGTGACATATTGGTTGGTGGATGGTTCAAAGGAGCCCCAGTGATCATGTGGATTTGCGTCTGGTGCACCGCTGGTCCATGTTGCCAGATCCGGGGCAAGTTGCATGTCGACGGGGAAGTCGCTGTCTGGGGGTTTGGAAGACCATTGTCTACCTCAGTCTTTGGATTCGCACACCGCAGCATTTGTCAGACTTACCGACGACATCCACCGAAGGGTAACCTTCAGGACCTTCAGGATACATGGCCCAGGGTTGACTGAGCATCATGTACGCGTCGGCGTTGTTATAAATATAAGAGAAGGAGGACATATTAAAAGTGTAAGTTAATCGCTTGGACAGTGTAACACTTGTTTTGGGGGGGAAGGACTCCGATTCTACAGACAGGCCATTAAACATTCTGTATTTAAGGGGACTCCGCATACAAATTGTGTCACAACAGAACCTAATTATAGCTTCTCGTTTTCTCAACGCTGTCAAGACGCTTGGACAATGGACATGCTGCATGAACGTCGACCAATGCCATCTCGAGGTCCAACATGCGTTGTTCCGATTTTGTCCATCCTTTTGCTTGACCACGGCTCGATGTCGCTAACTTCGGCTGCCTGCATCTACGCCCTGGCGTTTCCCAATAGGAATGTAACGAGGCGAGATTATTACCCTGCGTCGGAGTTTCCGTTGTAGAAGGGTTACTTTTTGCCGAATGTTGTCATTCCCACTAACCATTTACAGTATTATGGCGCAGATTATTGCAGACATATCAACGCTGTTTCAATTTACAACAACTTTGGAGCGGAAGACATTTTTTTAATACAATTGTACAAGCAAAACAACATTCAGGTTTATGGCATCGGAATCGCAAGAAATGAAGAGTATTCAGCAATCAGCTGAGTTCTTTTCTTTTTCCGTGTCCTGTGGTGTTCCATTCGTCTTGTTAATGAGGTGATCGAGTGAAACAAATACTTTACCGAGTTCTTTGGATTAGACCCGACAACAAGAATTTCGCAGTCTTTGGTCCATTGTCCCCGTTCACCATTCAGCAATCAGTTTCCTTCCTCCTTTTCTCTTTTGCCGCGTCCTGTGGTGTGCAATTCGTCTTGTCAATTGAGTGGCGTAATTACTTCTCCGAGCTCTTGGGATTAATCTCGACAACTCATAGACGAGCACGAACTTAGCAGTTATTGGTCCTCGAAGCAGAGGTCTTCCGCGTCTAGTGGAATGGGTCATTTTCACCAGATGGGATTTGTTTGGGCTTCGTACTGTGGTTCGCTTTGTAGCCAATTCGATTTGAGTGGCTTATCTCAGACGTCTGTCACTCGTAAGAGTGAAGACACTCGGTGGTTCAAGGGGGATGTTATCATGGTGCTCTTTCTTTTCGTCTTCCCAACGCTGTCAAGACGCTTGGCCATGCTGCATGAACGCCATCTCGAGGACACATTGTTCGATTTTTTTCTCAAACTCAGCTTCGGTAACTTCTGCCATGATAGAGCGCAATTAGGCCCTGGCGTTTCCCAATTTATGGTAACAGCAATGTAACGAGGCTAGGTTACCTTTCATCGGAGTTTCCCTTCAACAACGATGTCCGTTGTAGAAGGGTTACTTTTGCCGAATGTTGTGATTCCCACTAAGCAGTTCCATCAGAGTCGATGGACATAACCTAATCCCCACTCGGGTTGTGTTATCTGGAATTGCGCCTACATGAACCTTTTGTCGTCTTCCTACGAGACCGTCCCGTCTCCGACCAGGTCCGGACTTTCTCTTGGCTGCTTGGCGAGAACGAACATGACGTTCGCAAACCAATGACACTGGGTGTCTGAACAACATGTACGTCGTAGCTCTTCTTTTACACTTTCATCTTGTTCTCTGATACACGTTTGATCCAGTTCTTTCACATCTCTTGTCGCTTCTCGTCTCTAGAGCTCTGGCAACCAGGATCTGGGATTCCTAGATTACATATCTTCCCGGCCGTTTTCTCAGCTTGCGACCATCCTCTACCGTCCTACCGTCGCTCGTGCCTCTGACTCTGATTCAACATCCTTTCTACCACAACGCATTTGGCATGCCCAGATATCATGCAAAAGTGTATAAAGAACTAGAACTGCCAGTGTATCTATAGCCCGAACTTGTCTATTTTATTTCATTAACCTTTTTGCAAACGCCGGCTGAATTGTGCGAGCAGTCGACAAGCAACACAAGCACAGAGTCGCGTCAGCCATTTTGTGATAATTTAAATATCAAAAGACTCTAAGCGCGTATATTCACGTGATCACTGGATCGATTTACTTACAGCTATTTTCAGTGAGCTTGACAGTTGGAGCCCCCTGAGAAATGATTAGAAATTTGATCAAATTTTGGACTTCGTGAAAATCGTGAGTCTGTAGCTTCATCACCGGCTCGCTGCTTGCATCTGTCCTGCTGGTCTCAGGCGAGCGGGTGTGGGGTTCGCC
>Ga0307514_10001760_pt1 | contig 24645 bp, 20 predicted proteins | sample 16_EM_MG_FD_203088 | JGI IMG/M metagenome (GOLD analysis project Ga0307514, IMG submission 203088) | Populus trichocarpa ectomycorrhiza microbial communities from riparian zone in the Pacific Northwest, United States - 16_EM | ecosystem: Host-associated > Plants > Roots > Unclassified | place... | reverse complement strand
AAAGAAGAAGAAGAAGAAGAAGAAGAAGAAGAAGAAACATCCAACTCTATACACCGTTTGCCTGTCCTCATGGCCCCTACGTATCCCATGCTTGTTTACCCCCGCATACATAACAAACAACAACAACAACAAACAACTCCTCCCCACATGGTCAGATTACCCCACGCAACAAATGCTGCTGTGGGGGGCTCTTTAAAAGTAGGAATGGATTTCTCAGTCATGGAGAGGGTGGACAGGAGGACTTGGTAGTATTCCCAAACGGAGGACGCGGGTTTGTGGCCTCCTCTTCCTTGTATTCGTTGCTTTTAACATTGGGCCCATTTGAAGTCTAACTCTTCCTAGTTTCTTTTTCTTTTTTTCGACAGTCCAGAATAATGTTCGTTCAGTATTTCGAGGGGGGTGTATACGGCTGCGGCGGGTGGAAGAAGCGGTAACAACTGGACATTTGGGCGGCGTGATTGATCTTGTTGAAATGTTCCTGTGCTGCACGAGCTATGGAAAGCTCTGTAAATTATTCCTAGGCTGAAGGGCGGATGTCCCGGGGGTGAGATAAGAGGAAGGCCAGACTACTTAAGTACCTACTAGGTAGGCAGGCGAGGTCATGTGATGGGTTGAGGGTTGTGGGCTCTAGGTGAGGGGCTCGAGGTAGATCGTAGGTATTCACTACCCTGCCATATTTTGTGGGCTCGGGAGAGATACCATACAGGCAGCTAGTTGTAGCGAAGAACATCAATCTGCAACTCCCGTCAACTCAAGAGACAACTGAAACGTATATATATATAGAGACCTTGCTATAAATATTACTGTACATGCCAGTGCATTATTACCTACCTGGTTCCCTATCGCATCTATCTCACAGCGCAACTGCAACTGCCCCGTAACTAAATGATGTCCAGGTTCCCTACTAATGACTCCGGCGATGGCTATACCCCCCACGCCTGCATGAGGAATGCAGTATCCGCCAGGAACCGTGGAATAGGTTATTTCCAAGTCCATATATCCCTTCCCCATATTTCCCTGATGGTATCTAACTGACCCACGAGACCCTAGGCCAATTTCCATAACCACAACCAAAAGCGCAAAAGCCGCCGCAATCATAAGTTACCACTCTCGATCCAGATATTCATATGCATAATCAGCTCTAGTTGTACTCCGAATATCTCGGGCGACCCCACCTCTGCCAAAGTATCATCTGTAATTCGAACATATCCCCCTCCCGTTGCAATTCCTGCTGCCGTTCCCTGACCATCCTCTCAGCAAAGTCTTCATCTGATTCCTCCTCCCCATCTGCAACAATCATCCATCCTTCACAGACTGTACCACGGATTATTTGGGGCTCGGGGGTAGGTGCCACAGGCTGGCGGAATGGCATCGATATCGATGACTGTGATAGAGAACGTGGACGTGTATAGTGGGCTGCACGAGCATGGGAATGCCTCGCTAGGGCAGAATGGAGTTTTGTTCCTGAACTGTGGAGGTAGGAGTTCGCCTGGATGGATGGTAGGGGTGGAAGCGACAGGGGCTCCTCGGTTGCGGTTGTACTAGAGGCGGGACTGTAGGAGAGCATTTCGAGTGTTGGAGCTTTCTGCTTTGTAACGTTAACCCTGAAGCTATCCCCTGGTGTGCTTTGACCTGGTCTGTATATGTTGGTTGATCAAATTCTCACAGGTGAACCATGACCTTCTTTATATACCACCCTATGTTCATTTGATTCCTCGGCCCAGCGCTGGATTCTCGTACATTGTATTCCGAGTCATACCGAGGCCCGCTCTGCAAGATCCATCAACAGTACACTTGTACACGCAATTGATTAGCTTAGCCGCCTCTGATACATTGCCTCCGCTTCAATTTTGACTCCAGTTACCCATCCTCCACTCGCCTATTGCCGGGCGGATATCCACGCTCGCAAGAATTTTAATAACCTGCATGTCGAGGTCTAGAATATTAGAATGTAACTATACACTAAGTCGACAACACCAAATTATCAACGAGCGACACTACGCCACGCACGACACAACGAATAAAGTACATATCCAAAAGAGAGCCATGCACGGAAGCCTCCTCTCGGGTCTTGATCCGATTTTCTTGTTCGCTTTCTTTTGTTTTGTTTTTTTGTTTTTTGTTTTGTTTTTGGGGCGGATGATGACTCCCATTCGCTTGCCGGACATTTGTTCCTGCAGTTCAGCTACACTGTGTAATTCTTGTGCGGACAACACATCATTATCATGAAGTGCATTATCTGAGGCAGTCTAGATCTATTGCTAAGCGTGTTTACATCATACGTTTTACGGGAACCCAAGCAAGTCCTTCAGCGTATCTTTCGCCGCCTACCCCTAGGCCTAGAATGGCTACACCATCCGAATGCATCCAATCATTGGAGAATGAACCATGGATATGTGTGCCGCGTGGCGGATAACATGTGGTCACAGTAGGACAAGGATACCATAGAGTGGTTCAGGTCTGGAGTCCACGTGCTACGTGCAGCAAGGTTCCAGATTCCTCGTATGGCCAACATCGAAATCTGGTTGATGCAGGAACAACAGGTAGACGTGATTGTGGAATTGGAGATCCGGAAATTGCTTGCAAATATAGAAAACTTAGCGGTTTCGCCGGGAAAGTTTGGTATTTAAATATTTACGGCATGTCTCCACAGCGGTGCGATGGAATATGACTGGTGGATCTTGTACCGTCCTACAGCAACTCCCCACAAGCAGGGGATGTGTCGTGTTGATTTGCATTATTTTCAGTGAAGCAATATCAGCAACTTGAGGCAGACTATGATCTTTGTACATGATATAGGAAGCCTATCAGTGATTCGGTGAACCCCTCAGTCCCAAGTTGCAATCTCACCAACTAACGGCGTAGAAAGAATTTGGTAACCGGCATTGGTAGGGACTGGAAAGTGGTGACAACGGGCGAAGGCGTGTACTCCGTGTACATATTCCGAGCCTTGTTTTCATTTCCGCCTTATTCCTACAGCCTCGCTACCTTACATCCAGTCCAGAGTGACAGCCGCTAAAGATGTAGACAATGGCTGGTATGAGCAAAATACAGATGTGGGATTGAACCAATCAATAGGAACTACCTAGTTAATACCTAGTCTATCACATGACCTAAAATGCGCTAGTTTTTATAGGGTTTAGTGCCACTTGGTACAATTTTTGAAGTTATTCTCTGCAAATGCATATTACAAGTTGGACTAGTTGGGGGTCGGCTACTCTGCTGGCTTTAAATTCAAAACTCACCCCTCGCCCTCATGGTCTTGATTCATTCATTTATTCATTTATTCATTTGCCCGAGCCATTTTGTGTGCTATATCCGGCGCCGAATTTTCCCGCACGGATTGCCTTTGGCATTTTGAAAACAACCGGACCCATATGGCTGAATAATAAGTCTTTCTATCTTTACGTATATTAGTTTACCTCCTCCGGTGGGCCCTTTGGCTTTGGGAGACCGCATCATCCAGCAAATATCTAGTTTTCAGACATTGACAAAGCCACGAATGTGTCAATTGAATTGAAATAGAGAATGGTGGTTTTCTATGGAACGGACACTCTACCAAGGAACACATGGGCGGTGCTTTCGACAGAGCGGTGAGAGAGGAGCCAATATATAGTGATAATCGTATCTTTCTCCAGGAATGCGCAGCTTTCTTTCTGTGTTAGAAATGGCGTGGTTCTAGGGTATTGCTGGTTTCTCAATTTCCGGGGTTGTGCTATTCCCATGTAGCTGTAATCAATTTGTTGATGGAAATTCTAATATAGACATTCGGGGTGGTCAATCGTTTTTTTCATTATGAAGCGCCTGGGCAGATATTTAGCACAATTGGGAGTCCAAGACCCCAGCCGTTCCATGTCTTGCTTGAGCCAGGTAGAGCGAGGGGTTTTTTGACGATTGTTCGGTTCGTATGTTCGATGGATGTCGGCAACTTGAGGGGTGGTGTTGAACTGACTAAGTGGGCTTAACGGGATGAACAAAATTTCCATGATGGTATTAATATGAATAAATCGGTACAGGGAGAACCTTTGAGTGAACTGGCAAGGGTTATGGTCTCAATAAATGGCTTGACCCCAGGTGGCAGATTAACGTGGCTCCCCACAACTGTGTAGAAGCTTCTGGAAAATTTGGGCCTTGAGCTTAAAGATAACTAAATACCAATGCAAAACACCATAATGTTAGGAGTCTTGGAATACAACCCGGAGATATCATCTCCAAGCCTCTTTATATAGCTGCCCTGGAACCATCCTCACCGGGAAGTGGATCATCACTGGGAATCCTGGTATGCTTATTCTTGGCGTCGTGACGGAGTCAAATATCAATGGAATCACAGCCAGTAAAATGTATGACGATGCTATAGATGTATCATCAATGTATCGCGGGAATTGAGACATGGTTTGTTGGGTGGCATGGAGAATGAAAGAAACCAGCAACTGACCTGCTATACTGATTGGCCCTTCATAATATACATGGTCTACCTGGAGGTTTGTATTAAATATTCTAGAGTCTGGTGAACCCTTATAACATGGAAGAAAGTTGTGGTGCTCTCTCTAAGCTTTGGAAAGCACAACCCATTGTTCATGGATATTCAGGGAACCGGTTTATAACCTAATCTACACCATCTGGACCAGTATGGGCTCAAATAGCTTAGCCGGGGCTTACCAATTCCGGAAATACTCCACCTCAGTATGGTGGGGCTTTCCCAAGCCCATCTGAGTCAAACTAAACATCTTCAATCAGTCTGGAGCAATCCCAAATAATACGGTCCTCTTTGGATATCTGTGAGTCATTATGGGTCAATCTGAACCTATCAGAAGTTATACAGGCTGCTATGGGCTATTTAAAAGCTCTCTTACATCCAGTGAGGCTGTATGGGTGTGCTTAAGCAAATATTAGTGCGTGACAACTTCCAGGATTATGTAATCTGGACCTAAAGCAGCTTTGACCTTCATGCAAGAACCGACCTATGCCCGTCAATACCTAGCATGCTGAGTGTACTTGAGGTCTGGAATGTTTCTTTTCATGTACCTCAAAGAATGCACTTGTCATCTGGCAATTTGTGCGTTCTCCAATAGCCTTGTTTATAACTTGTGAGGTCAGCAGTGCTGTCCTGGCATAGCTTCTATCGATATACATACCACAATGCTTACGATATTACTCTGAACCTTATTTCTTCACCTGGCTGATACCCGGCATGAACAGTAAGGACTGAGGATATTTACATAGAGCCTGTTTTTTGTTGTGGCCGTGAGGTTACCTCGCAAACCGATCTTCCTTATCTATGTATGTAATGTGACCATGATTTTGCCCCAGATGGTGGAAAGATTTTGATATTTTAGCATACGTTTCAGCACAAGAGGAATTCTTACATTCCCCCCTCTGTACTCCATAGCTCAGGGAGGTGCTATCTTGGTGAGTTATGGTGTGTGAGTTAACAACCACGGATTCAAAATTGTCTGACAGAATGCCAATGCATGATACCAAAGTTCATAGCCATATCTTTTGATACGAAGTTAGAGGCATCTAAAGAACAATCCGTGCAGGTTTGGTGCGGACTGGGCTTTAGGAAACGCGTGATAAATTACCCAAGTAAGTAGAGTAGTCCCGTGACAGAATCATTCTTTTTTTCGACTATGGACTGTCATTGGCCCAGCAGCGGATAGGTTAATACAGAATGTGTGTTAACCGACGGTCTCCCACTTGAATCAATCACTGGCCATTGGGTCTTCCCCTCACTCGCCGCATAGATGCAGCACATGATGTAATACCAGAAGAGCGATCTGATCATAGCGACATGAGATTCGATGGTTTCGCGCAGAACCTGCGTAGCTTAGCATCAGAACTCGAAATGCAATTGGGCGAGATCGAGGGTTGGATCGGGTACTTGGGATGGATCGATCTGTTATGCTAACTAATACACTTCTATTATATTTATATTGGGGCTGGTTGGAGGAGATGAGCTCCCCGTATCAACCTACCAGACCCTGCAGCTGCATCAAACTCACGCTTGTACTAAATTCAAATAAAACTCCGAGACAGAGAAAACCTTATTGGGGGGAGAAAAGCAAAAGATTTATAAGCAAGCTGCAAAACTGATGCCACTTTGTGATCTCTCAGATTGCACATGTACCTTTTGGGTCTGGTGTATTTTTTAATTTTTAGTTCCAGAAGGTCAGGCACTAGGCTTAGGTCGGCAACAGACTAAGCCATGGACTACCTCTTTGGGTAGGAGGTAGGATTACCACTAACGACAGTCTTGGCAATTTCCTCGCTGTAAGTAAGCACAGGTATTCCGTGGCACTGCTTCTGCCCTGTGGCATTGTATAGCGCAAAATCCATACTATGGGGCTATAGCTAAAGCGGATCCAGAATTACTTTGTGCATCCCCTTTGGCCCCTATGGCCCTACGAGTAAGTGAGCGGGGTCACATATGTACTTTTGGGAGGAGCTTACAGTATATATGTACATGCATGACCTCCAGAAGCATGTGCATTCTGAGAGTCTGGATGGGAGCTTATCTTGTATGTCATTTTTGTGACCACTTAGCATTCCTTGGCATACTTTACCTATGTAGTTCCGCAGGATAATGAGTTCTCGACCTTAGTCATCACGTAGCGACGTCACCTCTCCCCTTGTGGTCATAGCCTTATCGAGAAATCAGCCCCAAACAGATTCCGCAATGGGCATCGGGATCTAGTCTGGTTGGATCGGCATTGGGCATTGAGCACGAGGCTAAAGAGACTCACGAGATCACTACGAGGGTCAGGTGCCAAGTCATGTGCCTGGGGTAAAACAGATCCTACAGTACCAGAAAAAACAATTCTTTTCATGCAGACTCGTATTCGAGGAATGTGAGATGAGCTACAGGATTATCATTGGTTCAATCGGTACTTGTAGAATCTGTAAGTTGTCTCAATCATCCGAACCAGCACCCGGTATATATATATTTGCATGTAGATCTTTGGAAGATATATTGTTGCATCTGTATTCGGTTATTAATTCCCTCCGAGCTGGAGGGTTGGGTTCCGGACACTTTTCCCTGGACCGACAATTGACTGGTTCGAGACTGTAGAAAAGTAGAGGAATGTTAAACGGCATGTATAGAAAAGCTACTGGCATAAACCTAGTCTCACTCCGCATAAACCGGCCAATCGATCGCCTTATATAATTGGTGCTGCAGGTTTCTCCTCCAGCGTTGCGCGGCGAAAGGATGGCAAACCTGTTTTATTTTCCACGTGTGAGGAGCCCATCACCACCATCCCTGGGGCGTTTCTATTCTCGTTCGGTCCAATCGAGCTGCAAGCCAATATTCATCTCAAAGACTGAAATTCAGGTTCGGGGGGATGGCACCAGTGTTTTGAGGGTCCGCAAAGGAAATTTACAACTCATCGCTTGCTCTTAGGGCAGCAGACGAGCTTTTCGCTGGCGGGACCCATCGACCATGAGCGCATCGTGCACCCACCAATCGCCTACTGTGGATTCTTTATCAGCGGCCGCTTTTCTGCCTTTCACATCCTAGAGTTCACATCCCAATAACATCCCGTCAGTGGTGCCACTTAGACGCTATTAGCTCCAGATCTGGCATATGCCATGTAATGGCATGCCAGCTACTATATCACTTAGCGAATAGGGACACCAAGGGTAAATATACAGCGGCTACCGAATATCTACTTGAATATAGCCCCCACTTTTGGGGTGTCGCCATTGGATAACACAGTGCTATATACTGACAGATGAGGTTACAATTACCCGGGTAACTGGTTCCTACCCAACCAATGCCCTGAGTAAGCCGCCCATGTGCGTGCAGCGGAATATTTGTGTTGGCACGTATGAAAGGCTAGAATCGGTGATCTGGCAAAGAATTTCGGATCCAGCTTGCTCGGAAATAGAGCAATGTTTCGCTTCAAAACCCCAAACCCCCCCCAATTGCCCCCCGCGCGGCCCTGAAGCTGTTGCAAATTTTACCAGCGAGAGTTTCCCACAGGAGCTTGGCGAATAAAATCTGCTTATTCTTCGGGTTTGCTAGCTATAGGAAGCTACCACGTGCGAGTCGAGCCCTGAAGGTCTTGCTGTGCGTGACTATGTCCATTTGTGAGGTGGGTGAGTTGGCGGCTGTAGGTCATAATCGAAGGCCCAGCACGTCGTGGGGGAAGCCTCTGTCGTGCCAGATTCAGGGCCATAGTGCTAACAACTCCCGGTAAGTAATACAGCTGCGCGGTCAGCTTTGAGGAAACTGGGGTGTAATGGAATCCAGGTGGCTTGGAGGTCATGGGCACTCATGGTATAAGGGCAGAGAAACCCACTGGGATCGTTTCAGAAATCAAGAGACATTCCCATAATTTTCCAGAAGCTCCTATGCTTGAAACCGCACAAAAAATCTGAACTATTGTATCGGATCCTTCGATCCTCACCGGCAGCCGTAGCTAGCTGCACAATATCGCAACTGCCGAACTCTTACGGGAGTGGCGACAGGCGGCTCACCGACGTTGCACCAACGAATTGCAGAACGACCGAAGTCAGCGGCAGTGGCGCCCACACGACATGCAGATCAACCAATACCCTCCACCTAATCCTGAACTGGTCCGGCAAAACGAAAATGAGCAGGAATCTAGGCACGAGTCTCAGCCATGGCCTCATCGCGGCCTCTCCTACCCCCCGCAAGTGCCGGAGCAACCATACCATGGACAGGGAGAACAGGGACAAAATGTATATTCGGGTGGCTACATCGGACAATCGCAAGGCATGGTTCCACCGTATCCCCCGCCTAACGATAATGGTCAACGAGCACTGGGTTCGGCTCAGAGGCCTAGAATTGACTGGCTTGAAGGGATTCCGGGGGTGGACGCACTGCTGAGTGAACCAGGTCGTAGATCCCTCCGACCCACGACGTCAGAGGGGACCGTGGTCGACCCAATGGTACCGGCGGGCCATGGCCAAAGGTTAGCATTGGAAATACCCTCGGGTAGTATGACTCTGGGGCCACGGCAGGTGCACATGATTGGCAACACCCCGGGTGTTAACCAAGAGTCAGATCGCCCACATCGCACGGCAACAATGGCGATTCGCGATCTCATTGAGCCTATCCCGCGAGATACGGTTGATATTCCATTTATAGGAAGTAGTGAACGGCGGTGGTCAGCTCCCATGGCAACTGCCGTAAATGCCAAGCAATCGGCTGATGGTATCAGCGTGACACCAGCTTTCCACGTGACTGGGACTGAGTCCAACTATTTGTACGCGACTGCCAGGAGGGCCCAAGCACCAGCCACTGACGATGCCACCCCGAGACCAAGGCTGCTACCAGGGCATTATTACTATGACCCCAAAATTGCACCGAGCCCGTCGCCTCGCACCCAGCTACAATACAGCGCAGCTTCTAACTCGAGTGGTGAGCCATCTGAAGATCGACATCGTGTCGAGCCATTAGCCTCCCTCCCTTTCCCCCCGGGCGATCTGTATACCTCTGGGCCTGCTACTTTCAAGTCAGAAACTACCCAACTCGACCCCGACCGGCTCTTGCCTCTTGGGCATTCCCCTGGGCCTCATGTCCTGCTGTCGGCCAGCGTCGAACATCACTATGATGCCCAGCATGAGCTATCCCCACATGCGTATCCTAGAGCCCACCAACAGCAATCCCTTCCCCCACATATCCAGCTGTCCACCTCTGGGCATGGCTACCATATGCGTGAGCCTACTGAGCAGCAATCATACCCCAACCCACCATGGAACCGTTCCCCCCAAGGCTATCTTCATCGCTCCCAGCTCGGTCACTCTAGGCCCCATGATCACAGCATCCCATTGTCTGCCTCTCCCCACAGCCAAGTGTATACCTCTGACGCCGGTAGCCCCGGTACCAGGCGTGATTATGAGTCATCCCAAGATCAGCTCAGTCCTACGACAACCTCACGATCCTCGTCAATTGCAGCTTCACAATACTCACCTGTCTTCACCATACAACCCACTAGCTCTGCAAATAACCTTAAGTCGATCCCCTATTATGCTACGCTAAGACCAGGACCTTCAGGGTCCCGGCAGGCTAGGCCCAGAACCGGGCCGGAGCTCCTTGGAAATGCTGTTCAAGTGCCCTCCACACCTTCACCGGTCCTCTCGGAGGCCCCTAACCCCCTTGCTATTTCTAGGCGTAGACGTGGTTCCTCTAGACCTAGAAATCCTACGAGTGCTCGATCAATGCCAAATCTCCTTTACACCTCCGACGTGGGTATCTCTGTCACGGATGCTGCCTCCTCGCAGAGACAGGCTGTCATCTCTGAGGAGCCCTCACAGACAGACGTACCGCATCTTTTCTCTGGCAGGCCATCTGGGGCTCACACCGTTGGCACCGTAACCACACGGGAATGCGGAATGGACATTGTAATGAGGGAGGCTCCCCCACCTCCCCCCACGTCAGGAACTATCATGGATGCTCAGTTGAAAAGGATTTCAGGGAGGACCACGGATGAAAAGGCTACGCAGATTTCATCGAGGGGGGCAGATGCTTGGAGGCTTCATGTTCACCAGGAGCCCCCTAGGCGGGCGAAGAGTGTGGAGAGTCTTGGCGGCCGGGTGTTGCAATACCCACTGAATGATGTTAGAGGCCAGCTGGGCCCCATACGCGGCTCTGGGGATCGAGGCTCTAGCAGGGCCCCGCAGACGTTCAGCTTTTCCCAGCAGGAGCTTGAGACTGGCATGATATTGCAAGAGATGTCCACAGGGCGGATGGAAGCGGCCACAGTCCGGGAGAATACGCCACAGCCTGCAGACCTAGTCGCGCCTGCTACCACTGGATCTACTAGTAGCAGACACCCATTCGTGCTTATCGACTGTGCATCGGCACTTCTTCGGTATTCTAGGAGCAGATTTTTTGTTGCCAACGGGCCCTTGATGCAGAACAATTACACAGAATTGGCGGAAAGCATCAATTACCTTGGAGCGGAAATGCAGCGCATAGAATCCACATTTACCGGCCAGGCTATGCATGAATGGATCAGCACAGTATCTAACATGGAAGAGTATAAAGATTTAGAAAGGTTTACTCGTCATATTGGTAGGGGTCATTATTTGGCCTTAAAAATATAATTGACATAGGCTAATCGGGTATATATCTTTAGGTCAACATATAGACGAAGATCAACATCCAGCTGAAGCAGCAGACACACACCGTCGCCTGGCTAGTCTTATCAAAAAATACGTACCCAATGGGCGCCTAGCGAAGTGGCTTCAAATGATGGAGGATGCACTCAAAGATATCTCAGCTCGACAGGCCCGGGAGGACCCAAAGGCGCAGGAGGCCCAGAGGAGGCGAGCGGCTGAGCATAGGGCCAAGGGGTACAGGCTAGCTGGAGAGGCTTCAGGGAACCTTTTTGGGCCGGGATTGGCTTGAGCTAGTTGCCTGGTGTTCCAATTACACTAATACCCTCACGAATACGACAGACAAATATTTTCTTGGCGATACTTTCAGGTTCGGTGATATGCCTCTTTTTTTCTAGTCAATACTCGCATCGCGATGTGCTTTGCTGCTGAACTTTGATATACGGATAGAGTTCTTCATTGCCTCCTGAACGCATTACTTCTCGGGAGGCTTATGCTGCATATTCACGTCTTTCATTTTCCTTCAAGGGTTCTCCATATTTGTTTCCCTCCCTCGGATGCTTCCAGCACTTTAATAGAATAATTTATTTTCCTACTTCAGCCCTCACAGGTAACAAAAGAGGCTTCATTTTTTATGTGCTGATAGGCATGAGAACATTTCCACTTTCTGCTTCCGAGGCGTGTGTGGAGATCTAGTTTACTCCCTGAATTCTTACTCCACGATGAATATCTATTTCCATTTAGCAAGAATCAACACAATATATCTACATCTGTATTGGTCCCAATTTGATTGACTAAGTTATAAAAAGGTGTACCAACGCATATCCGCCCCCAAAATAACTTGAAAGTGTTTACCTAGTCCTCATCGTGGGCAGGTACTGTTACCCTGAACTGATTGAATAGCCTGGCACCCTCTCACCCCTGCTCCACAATATATTCACCGCTCTACCGTTGCTTATATATTTTGCACACACAACCAGGCTTCCTTTCATGTTGCGGAACGAAGGGTTCGGTCAATTTTATACTCATGCCTATACCAGTCCATTTCGAAGGATACAGCCTCCCTCAGCAACCGCACCTGCCCCACTCGATAATTCACAGGACAGGATCGGGTTTCTTTTACGCAGTGTGTGTGTGTGTGTTGGCTACAAGTACTCCGCCTACCACGCCCAAACTGAATATCAGTGTTTGGGTCCTCTACTCAGTGGAGTTTGAGATCTTATAAACGAGTGAATTCGTTAGACCTGGGACTAGGTATATACAGTATATATATATACGTATATCAGATAGACTCGTAGGAGAAGGAGAGGTATTTGAGATCTCATAACAAACAAAGTATATCTTGGGAGATCCATTCTACAACACAACACGGTTGTTGTCCCGCTTCCAGGCCAGAGGCCATGTACATCGCCAGCTGCAGCCTCTAGTGAGAGACGTCGACGGCAACTGCTTATGCGAGGATTATATTGAGGAGATTAATATTGATGGCGGTGCTGATATGGAGCAGGCACTGTCTTGGGAGGTGAATAAGGAAGCGAAGGAGGGGCTTGTTTTTTTTTATTTTTAAATCATTACTCGCATTCGAGTCTATCTATGCTGGGCCGGGAGGCACACCTACATCTAGGTTGCTCTGGCATGCCCCGGAGCCGGTTTCTGCGCCCTCGCCCCCTGCTAAATGCAGGTGTAGTTACTGCACTCTGGGCCGTCCCGTAGCCGCATCTATCGTTGCCTGCTCTTCCAATAGCCCACACTGACATCACCGTTACAATATCATTATATAGGCCGCCACATGTCATGCAATTTGGCAGTGCTGAATACCCTCAGTGTATATTGTAGTCATTATAGATCAACTGGTGGAGCCTCACAAAGGCCCCCTGCTGCGGCTCGCTAATACTAGGGTCAGAGTCAATGTGGAGGTTTCAGGGTAACTAAGTGCTTGGGTAAGGGTCAGCAATAAATTCAATGTGTTATGGTAATAATGGTTCTCGATTTATTGACTTTCTCCTGTGGCTGCTATAGCCATGGGTGAGCGGAATCCCTCCATACAGTATCATTAAAGTAATTTCCAAAATATCAAAGTGTTGCCAAATATTTAATTGTAGCGCGCCAATTACCCTGACATCCAAAACCTTATCATATCCCAACCTTCCTATCTCCCGTATCCCTCCATCAAAAATACCTAATCCTGCGCTTCTTCACCCTCTCCACCCTTCTCTCCCTCTCCCTCTCCCTCCTCCTGCTCCTTCCCCTCCTCTCCCTCCTCAGGCTCCCCTTCCTCAGGCTCCCCTTCCCCAGGCTCCCTCCTCCTCCCCCTCTCCCCATTATTCCCAATCGCATTAACACTCCCCTTCAACCCCTCCTCCACCAATCTCCCCTTCGTTGCCTCTTCCAAAATCCACTTGAGCACCTCCGCCGGTGTATCCAACCCCCCATAGGTATCCTTCGAGATGAGATACGCTACTAATCCAGCAATATGCGGGGAGGCCATGCTGGTGCCGGATAAGGTAGCGGTTTTGTTGGTTGCGCCGTTGCCAGAGGTGTCGATCCAGGTGGAGGTTATGTTGACGCCGGGGCCAAAGATGTCGAGCACTATATTACCAGCAGGTGTTAGTGGTTTTTAAGAATGAGTGAAAAAGGGGAACTTACTGTTACCGTAGTTGGAGAATCCAGCGACTCTATCCGTGATAGTGCTTGCGCCGACGGTAATTGCTTCGGGTGCCGATGCGGGAGAAAAGTCTTTTGCATCTTCCTGTAGCCAACTATCAATACCATAATTACCTTAATCTATAAACCAAAAAAAAGGTATCTCCCGGAGGACCACCTACCCCATTATTCCCCGCCGCCACAACCACCACCAAGCCCCCGTTAACCACACTCTTCACCGCCTGATTCATCGCCGTGCTCTTGCCCCCTCCGAGACTCATATTCACTACAGCCTTAGCAACCCCACCCACCCTCTTCTTTGCATCCTCATACGCCCACTGCAGGCCATTGATCACAGTCGATATCGACCCCGCTCCGTTATCACCTAACACCTTTACTCCCACGAGAGTAACCTTCTTGGATACACCGTGGATGGTGCCTCCGATCGTGCCAGCGACGTGGGTTCCGTGTCCGTTGAGATCGGTGTTGGTGCTGTTTGGGACGGCGTTGTACCCGAAGATGGCACGGCCATTGAAGTCCTGTATATATAATTGCAGTCAGTAGTTTATTCCAAGAGAAGAAGTGTGAGGAATGGGGCTTGCCTGGTGCCCTGCAAAGATTCCAGTGTCGATGATGTATGCGGTTACGCCTTGCCCAGCGGCGGCATCGTCGTAGGTATATACACTCCGAGTTAGAAGGGTAAGTTTTGCGCGGTGTGAGAGCCTGGCGAGACCCCAGCTTGGGACATTTCTTTGGTCGATGAGGCGGGAGATGTGGACGAGGTAGTCGGGCTCGATATAATCCACCTGTATATTGACAAAAATGGAACCAATCAGCACTAGCTTTTCTTATGAACACGAGTCTTATATTCTGCATGTAAGGGAATATATCATGATGTATACATACCTCCTCACTCCTTTCCTCAATCTCCCTCTTCACATCCTCCCTCACCCTCGCAACATACCCCGCAAACTTCCCCTCTCCAAAGTTAAACTTGCTAATGACACCGGTATATGTGCCGTTAGCTGCGGTGCCGTGGACGTGGGTAGAGAGGGAGGTGAAATGGAGCTCCGAAGCCCATGCACGGTGAGCAGAGCGTTGGGTGGAGGTAAGGTGTGGTTTAAAGACAATGATGTATTGATCTGGGATGGCTTTCTGGGAGGGCTCGGAGGGGGAGAGGCGAATCTCAGGGATGAGTACCCGGGGAGAGCTAGGGGTGACGGTGGAGGATTCGGTGGGGTTAGACATTCTGGTGAAGCGGAGTAGAAGAGTATATATAACAGAGGTAATAGGTATAAGTCAACTAAAGCTGGGACCGCCTCTGATTTGATTGATGAGTAGATGGGATTGATGAAAAGCTGAAGTGAGTAGAAATATCAAGATACTTATATCCATCCTCCTCTGTCCTTGACCTTGAATTGGAAGACATATTTCCCTTCTTGCTGCCACCCCTCCCATCTTGTTCGGGTATCAAGATTCAATCATCCTCCACCAAGAACTCATGATCCCTTTGGTCAAGGAGGACAATAACTGGAGTATCATGACCATGTCGAATCAGACTAGCTCCAGCTATTGATCTGGTGGAAAAGTGACCAGTCCAATAACCACCATTCACCCACTCATTCACTCTTGCAACAACACCCTCGACCCTATGGACGTCACATTTTGTGCGAGGTTGAGCATGATAGCCCACGGGGAGGAAATGTTCTGATTGGATTGCATTTACCAGCAGGATATCGCACCTGCAAGACCATGCGTGGTGCGCTGACCTTGCTAATGGATCAAATGGATCCATCCTGGAGTCGCGTGAATTCTGATAGCCCGATGAACCCCTCGAGAATCCTAGACCGCCCCGCCCGGTGATGCAGATACTGCTCATTGAACCTGGTTCACCCCTTACATTCCCGACATTCTGAGCATGCAGCTAGTTTGATCCCGCGGGTCGTTAGCTGCCAACTAGACTACCGCTCTTTTGTTCCGGACTACAGAGGAAAACGACGGGAATGCAGATCTTGGCCTATACCGTACATCACACTTCATCTCTACTTGAGCCCCTTGTACTAACTATATCATCATATGGCATGCACAACTTGTATTCTTTTTGGTTTATCTACCAATGTAGATGACAATGGGAGTGTAAAGAGAGCAACAATAATTAATCCAGTCTCAGCCCGGGATCAATCACAAACATCAGAACCCAGGCGTGTGACCCTCCGCCTCATAGGGACTGGGCGTATAGACTTTTAATGAAAAAAAAAGAACTTCCTCGTGTGGCCAATATAGTGCACGTAAAACCTTTGTTATAGATTTGGTAGGCAACTATAGATTCCACGGTACATAGTGGGAGCTGTTAACGCCACAGTATGGTCAACTAGAAAGATGCTGCAAGACCGGACAATTAGCATTGCAGAAGACGAGTATGCAGCCATGATAATTACTGTATATAATATGGGGCATCCCACAACAAAACCAGACCAAATGAACATCATTCTCCTTCGTGCTAGCATCACGTAGTTATTAAGGTGCAACCAGACTCACAGACCTCTCTGGCATGTGTAAAGAACTCCAGGATCTCGTGCTCAAAGACGATCAGGTACCTAAACGGTATCAAGAAGCTGCACCCTACAGGGCAATTGTGACATTTTTTTCGAGAGACCCAAGAAAAAGCATATGCACATAATCATCAAGCCGCCTACATCTGCCAGTGAGTTTTAAACGCTCTCCTTTTGACCAATTCTCATAGCTAATCTCTTCCATCAACAATACAACAGCTTACAGGATGCCTCCAAGAATTTGTTGTTATTGTAATATCAACCCATTGAGTGGGACATGTAGTGACGAAATTGATATAACCGACATGACATCACCACCAGCGGCGTAAAGTGTGACAATTTGACAATTCTGCTTGCGGAAAATTCTCGCACAATCATTGTACGTAAATCCGCGATTTGTGATAACACGGCTAAATCCTATTGTCCGTCCGGAGGAAGAGATCTAAGTTTAGCTAAAACCAAGTTAGAATGGAACTATTATAGATACCAGGGCGTTGACTTGTTGCCCACTATAGTTACCAATGAGCCCAGAATGTTGAAGATTTCGAGATGGTGAACTGGAAGAATTATTGTGTAGCAAAGAGTACAGATTACAAGTTGTCTTAATCCCTAAATGATGGAAGAAGGATGGCGAGGAAGGGATGGGAGAGTTTTTAGAAAAGACGGTTAAATGCTCGGGAGATTCGAGAATGAAAGAATAGCTGATATCCCGCCGCAAGTGAGATATAAGTAAAATATCTCCTCTTGGATTAATTCCAGCTGTCTTGATAACACAGGAATAGCCTTAATGATGATTTGTATGATCGCGCTAAGGGGAAGGAAATTAGAAAGATGTTCACTTTGTTTCGTTTTGTTGCAGCATACCCCATATCAGATAATAAGCAGCCAAAGCTTTGCACGGAAAAGACGCAACTGTCCAAATTCCATCCCCTGACCTGCATAATACATAGCAAAGTATGGACATACGTACCTGTACATTCCTGCAGCTGTTGTTAAGAAGCAGCACTCCTACAAGTACTGATAAAGCGTTCTTCCGCGGAGTTGGATCCCCTTCACCTCTGCAGGCTATCACTGGATTGAATGTGTCAATAGAAATATCACTCCTCCCCCGGATATATAACCCTCTTGTGTAAGTCCAGGATATTTGTATGCTTTATGTATTAAGCGATCCATGATTCAGTAGTGTCGACACCAGAGCTCCCAAGGCACCTGATATGTTTCAGAATATTGCAGACAAGGCAGTCTTGAGTGAGACCAGCCAGAGGTATGTGTCCTCTAGAAAGCTTAAACCATCATGGCTGAGGCGTGGCCTGTAGCATTTTGCAAGAACTAGAAGACAGTTTGGATCCAAATTGTGAGATGCCTTCCGAGACCAAGGTCCAGAGACTCTTGCTGGGGAGAAACCTGCTTCACCATGCACTTGTTGGAACTCTTGATGTGATACTGAGCGTTGCTCTATCAAGGCCAGGCATACCCTATCCATCATTTATCACAGACTTACGCATGTCTCGCCAGTCTCGCCAGTGATTTCATGCATAATGTCGATATGCTTGCGAGTAATAACGCCGCCCTGTTAGCTACGCGCGACAGTTGGTTTTTAACCCAAGTGATGCAATTGCAAGAGGTCAACTTACCTCCTGACTTACTTAGCCCATATCATACCAGTCAAGTTGGCCCCTGCAGAATGAAAATGCGATCAATTGACACTGATTTGAAGAGCCTAGGTGCCGCTGTAGAGTCTAATATATATGCTCGAGAGTAACCCGCACGCTTCAAGAACACTTGAGGTGCCATAGGCCAGTCTATGTGCATAACGTGGTCCCTATCCCTGGTATCAAAAAGAATGGGATCCGGAGTCATATATGACAAGTTCGACTGTATTCATATTGTCTGGGGCCCAGAATTGGGCTGCTTCCCAACGTTAGGCTGCACTACAGTATTACCGGGATGAGATGTGTAAAAGAGGGAGGGCTAGGAGGGTGCTGTGGCAGTGGGTTATGCGGAAAGCTCCAGTGGAGACTTGATGTCGTGATCCTGATCATGCATGTTGTCAAGGAGGTGAAGCATTCACACTCTTCAACTGTATGTCCGGTACTTTGACACTTGGTTCTCTGCCAAGTGGTGGTGATGCTGCTTAGGTACAGAGTCGAGATACCTGCCAAGCCAGCCAACTTCCCAATCGGGTATCCATAGCTAGCTCGGTTTTACCCTGAGACACTGAGTTGTGTATGATTCATATTTAAGTAGCTCCATATGGTATGTAGGCTATGGGAGACTCTTGTATTGGCGCCGTGCGGTCCAGTGTGGTTCTTATACTCCGCAGAGAGAAGTACTTGGTACTACCCCCAGCCAGCATGCTACTAGGTTAAGCTCTGTGGAGGAAACAATACCGAGATTCAGGGCTTCGAGTTATCCACTAAAGATCTCGTGTACAGCTCGAGCTTAACGGCATAGCCCGGTCCCATATGGGATTGGAGCCGTACAATGACAGTTTGGTTGACTATCTGGATGAGGAGCAACCAGTATGGGGGTATATGTACATCTACTAAGCAATAGGTGGGCTGTGACAGGTTATGTGTCTCGTGCAAAGCTAAGTATACTACCTATACAACGCTAGATCTATAACGAAGTACTGTAGGAGTTAGACCTGATTATGACTATGGAGCTACAGAGTGTGTACGCGGTAAGTACCAAGGAAAATACGTGACTGACATGACACAGTACCGGATATCGAAACGGAGATTTATCTACCTACAGCGGCTTTATAACATATACTATATATTTGCCCCTAAAGCATACCACTATAGTTACAGTAATCAGACGCCGTGTTATAGGGAAGAGCTCAAATGTTAATGGTCTGTTTGGGGTTCAAGATTGAAGCTAACGATCCAGTTAGCGCAGTAGCACCAAGTTATTTTTGTGGGATACCTCCACTACCCCTTCCTAGATTTATTATGGTTATTTTTACCCCAACCACATTGAGATGTCCTTCCTATCGATGTCCCGATACTACAATACATCTGTAGCTACCTGATATATCTTTAGATCATGAGTACCATTACCCGTAGATCTCTGTTACGACTGGACACATCCACCACTCAATTGAAACCAACCGAGTATCTCTATTGCAAGTTAACCTTTATCAACAGATCACCATTCCGGTTTCTAACCCCGTGCCAACGGTTTTGAGACTACCACTGATTCATGGAACCGTGCCACTAAAATCCCCTCATTCTGCTCCCCAGACATATTGCGAAACCTGGACCAGGGATATCCCAGCCGCGCCAACCAGCCAGACCCCAGGTAGGTCCAGCATGCATGATAAGTAATGTACTTACTCACAGCCGGAGATATCCACCCAATACCAGTACCCCAACCTGGCTCTGCCTCCACTCGTTCTAGATTCCATCTTGCACCCCCACAAAGCATATGGTTACATACATATCAATTATCCCAATCCTACACCGCCACATGTACTACATGCGTACACAGCACTTCCATTTCATCTAATTCAGTTATCGAATCGTAGAATTTAATTATGGTGGAGGATCCACTGCATACATGATAGACCTCATTGTGTCTTCCATAGCCATGGCTCGGTAACATGCCGTCTTTTTTTCCCCTTCCAATGGCCAGAATACCTAGGTGGTTGCTAGCCCTGCCTTGGAAGTTTGTTGGGAATCATGTGCTTCCCAGTCCATCGGCCTATATACCAAGACTAAATCTGGATCCTGTAGCGGTTCGACTCGTGGTCGGTTTTCTGTAGTAGTATATGTACTAGTGAGTTTACGAGACATACGACAGAGGCTACTCGTACAGCTACAGAGCTTTCTCCTTCTCCATACTATAGGGTGAAATATAGGATTCAGATCATGCATTGTGATTGTGATGGATTGGACTGGGTTGATATATCCCAATTATATCGGGTGGATTAATTGGGATGAACTGTGCTATCAATATATCTGCATCTGTATCTGGGATGTACTGTAATTTGCTTGTGGAATGGATATAGATTTGAATATAAATGATTTGGTTTCAGGATTAGATAGAGGTTCCCTATTATATGTTGTTAAGTGGTTCTAGATCAATAGTGATAGGGGACAAGGTGAAGTTATCAGATTATGGCATGTACACTGGTAGATGTCAACATGCGTATGGGTACTGAAAGCTGAGTGATTGGTGGTGTGTGGCCCGGCTGGGTGACATCTATCGATGGGAGTGTCGAGAGTCCGAGTCGGACTTGCTATCGATGATCTGAGCTTAAACTTATTGTCCCGGACAGGAAGTATCACAGCTTAGTTGGATTCAAGGTCACGTGGGTTCGGATAGAAGCAGTGCACGCAAGGCAATCGGAAGCGGTTAACGGCTGTACTGTACTGATCGGAAGTCAACTATTGGATCCCTTAAGTCGATCAACAAAGCTCCAGATGTTTTCTCCGATTGATGCGAGTACTTGCTGGAGCTCCCGCGCCTTAAGCATCCGAAACTCACATCCTTGTACTGTACCTGCTACCAGCATTCGGTCAGCAAAACAATGACAGACAGCTGTCCCTCTCCCGAATAAAAACACAAGCAAACAGGTAAGCACTCGGACAGACACAGCCTCGGCAGCCTCGAATCAGTAAATATGCAGAAGCAAGCAAGTAAGAAGGGGGAGCTACGTATACGTAAGAAGCAGTCGACCAGAGCCTCCCCATGAATATATTAAATGTGCTGGAGTGGGATGGTCGAGGCTGAATATCGCGGTATGTCGGAGATTTCTTGCTCCACCCCATCATGTACAATAAAATACAAACAAAAAACAAAAAACAAGCAAGTAAGGACTGCAGATGCACTCGTATATACTGTATGAGTATAGAGTACTCTGTACGGTACTCGATATGCTGGCTCGTGGGCGGGCTGTGAACATGAGAAATTTGCAGGACCGGCTTGATGAGGCCCAACAAGGGTTACCTTATGGACCATGAGTACTGTGAATGGTTTAAGTACCGGTACGCGTACAGTCGCCGTGCGGGAGGTTTTGTGGAGAGTGGTATGACATGTATAATGCTGTTGGCTGTGGTATATGTACTGTCCTATACTTTACACGGCACCACTCGAGATGCCATTCATTGTTGCCTGCTCAGCCCCGTTCAGTCTGCAAGCAAAACTTAGTAACATGTACAACGAACGGCCACTGGATGCTCTGGCGGTTTTTTTTTTCGACCGCCAGGCCTCAAACGCCAACTGACTGGGTGATCAGATCTACACTACTCGGTTGCCTAGCCTTGTTGCGAAACATCCATTTCCCCTGCCAACCAGACCATGTTCTGAGCTGGTTTCCTGGATTCGCTGTTTCACCTAGAGCCCATGAGCTGTGAGCACTCTCCAGCTAGAAGATCATTATGCGCAATTGCAATTGCAATTGCAGCCAGCCGGATAGGGTGATAGGCTGGCTTCGCTGTAAGTGGCTTGATGTGTGTGTGGGAGGTGGGGGAGTGGGATGGTATTGGTATGATATGGGGTATATATATTGGGAGGGATGATATCTCTTCTGCGGATGGGGGAGGATCTGGAGCTCATCTCTTCATCTCCTTCTTCATCGCTTTTGGAAATTTTTTCGCGCAGCGGGGGGGGGGCCGCGGCCGTATAATTAAGTATAACTTTTGGCTATATCTCGCAATTATACAACAGTAACTTACCTCCAGTACTTGAACGGTGGATTTTCGTTTCTCCGGGATACAACTGTATATACTTGCCCCCCCACGGCGAGCGAAACACTACAAGTATATATTCGAATCACCAACCACAGAGGCGTGATCGGCAGGATATTGTATGTACTCGTACCCAACGGCAAACCTGTTATACCTTCCCCCTTCTCCTCTCTATGCGGCTATCCCCGCTCCGTCAAACACCCAACATACAGTACAGCACTGTACATACCCCTCTCGCCAATTTCATTGGAAACCTCCCCAGCATTAGCACGCACCGCAGAATCAGCTCCAACGCAACGCCTCATCCCTGCTCCAGAACCCGTTCCAGGCGTTTCATTGGGAGGCTTTTGGCTTAAGGTACGTCTAGGCATGCTTCATGCTTTTGTTTGATCGGCGCCTTTTTTTTTTTACTTGGGGATATGCACGTGGCCGATTGGGACGGGTGGGGAGCCAACGCACCGCAGTCACTGCACCGCGTTTTGGGCTGATGCTGAGGGCATTGATGCGTAGGGAAGTATACTATATACTCCTACCGATATACCTGTAGCTGCCAGGGACTGGGAGGAGAGAGAGAGAGGAGGGTATGCGGATTGCATGAGATTGCCAGCTTGATCACTTGGAAAGCTTTGCAATTGAACGGGACTGCGACCTTGGAGCTGGCGGCTGACTAGTACCCCAGATTTAATTGTACCTACTTATTATTTATTTGAGCATTTTGGTCGAACACGCCGTTTTCGGGCTTTGGAACAGCGACGATATTTTTGGGGAAGCGTAGGAGGTGGGTGATTCAAACGAATTCCCGTGCAACCGGAGGGCGAAGTGGCTGAATTGGATATTCGACATTGGAGATTGGCAGACTGGTTTGTCGGAGCGGTGTTTTCCCACGGGTGACTATTGTTTGGGTATTGCGGGTTCATCGATACCTGACGTCTTGCGAGCATCACATCACATATCACCAAATTTTCACAAGTCTTGATAAGCAAAACTCCCGCAACGGCCATCCCCCTTCAGCCATCGCCGGTCGGACTTCAGCGATAAAGCAATGGCCGCATACCCCCAGCACCCCCGGGAGTGGGCCCCCACGTATACACCTATCCTCGAGGGCCGCCGGCTCCCCAGCGGCCCACCTACGCCTCCTCCGACGGTATCGACTGTCTCACCACCGCTGCACCAGCTCCACCATCATACCTCCAACGGATCCGCGGGTGTATTAACCCCTCCATCGTCCCCCCCGAAACCCCATCAGCTAGCTCAAGCTCGACTTCGCTCCCAATCTCATCATAAATCCTCAGATTCTGGCGTGGGCCTGTCATCATTCCCATTGAAATATAACCATGCTACCACCACCCACGAGCTTTCGAAACCTTACCCCTTACTATCCACTATCCCCCTGAGCCCCTACAAAGGAGGCACAACTCTCTGCGATCTACTGGACGATGTCCTCGACTCCATGACTGAGTTCTCAAACCCACAGCCTCCTCCTCCTCCACCCCCGCCTCATCCAGGGACGCCAGTAATCCTCAGCCCTCCTGTCCAGGCTCGACCGATTAGTTTGCTCCGATGTACGAGTGTCCCTGCCGATGACGAGAGTCTAGCACGATATACCCGCAGCGCTCGGGCGTTTGTTCGTCGGGTAGAGGGTGGGATTGGGATGTGGGGACTAAATCGATTTATGACCGCTCTGCGGGGTGGAGATGAGGAGAATAAGGGTGGGAATCGTGGTGTATGTGGGGTAAGCCCGGTGTGTAGCTTACTCGCGCTCCGGGACGGGGAGGATTCATACGGGATGAGCTTGACGGAAAGATTAACGAGTGTGGAGGTTGATGTGAGGACTTTGCTGGAGGAGGTGGGGACAGGGTTGAGAGAAGTTGGTGCGGGGGTGGGAGTGGAGGAGAAGCAGGCTGTAGTGGTGGTGAAGAGGGATCTAGGTTGGGAGAGGAAGAAGTTGGGGAGGTTGGCGGAGCTGGTGGAGATGTTGCTTGCGAGTTTGATCCCTGCGATAGAAGAGTGTCTGGTGAATGGGGGGAGGGAGGAGCCTGGGATGAGGGCGTTTGTGCCGGAGGGGGTGGTGGGGAGGGCGGGGACGCCGCTTAGTGGTGTCAGTGGTGGTGGAGGGGGAACGTATCAGTACCATAGACCCGGGGATGTCGGCCTCCGCGAATCCACCCCCAGCCCCGAGAAAACCAGACGAGAGGTTGTAGACCGCTCAATGCTCACCGAGCGCTCAATGGTCACCGAGCGCTCAATGGCGACCAGCACCGTCTGGAAACGCGGCTCCCGCTCCTCCACCCCGAGTCCCACAAACCCCCACAACCAGCCCCAACGCTCCACCTCCTTCAATCTCCCTCCCCAACCACCCTACCGCAGTGCCGCGAACCTCCCCCCCAGTGGTGCATCCTCTCTCCGCAACTCCTACTCCCGCCAAAACTCAGACAACCCCACCCTCAAGCCCCCACAACTCGACCGCCTAAGCACTATCACTGCAAACACTACAGCTACAGGGGATACGTTCATGTATCTTGCCCGCTCGATGCGTGTGGCAGCAGAGGTGGAGGGGATTAGAGAGGAGGAGTTGGGGATTGGGAGTCCCGGAAACTGGGGAGGGAGTGAGTATGATTATGATGAGGGGAGTGGAGGGGGAGAGGGGAAGAAAAAGTGGTGGAAAGGGGGTT
>Ga0307514_10001759_pt1 | contig 24687 bp, 26 predicted proteins | sample 16_EM_MG_FD_203088 | JGI IMG/M metagenome (GOLD analysis project Ga0307514, IMG submission 203088) | Populus trichocarpa ectomycorrhiza microbial communities from riparian zone in the Pacific Northwest, United States - 16_EM | ecosystem: Host-associated > Plants > Roots > Unclassified | place... | reverse complement strand
CCGCTGCCCATCAGCGAAGGGTATCAAACCTTGATCCTGTTACCCCGGCTCGGCAGAAGATTGGTCCCAGATCAAATGGAAGCCGTAGCGGTGGTTCGAGCCCCACTCTGAGCGAGAAAGAAAACAACAGGCCCCTTGCGTCCGTCAAGACCCCGATGCTTAAAGCGTCCACGGCTAAACGGACTGCCGTGCCTGCTTGATTCCGTGTGATGAGTATGAACAGTCTTGTATTTGTACGACCTCCAGTCTATCGACACGAAGTTGTAAGAATTTCCTCACCGATCGGCTTTTATCCTCATCATCTTATGCTGTTTGTTGTGTGCTTTCATCGTTCAACTCATCCACCCTTTCTATTCGTCAATCGACTCCGCATTCATCCACTTAATTTCGTTACCCGCTATGCCTTGACATTATCTATGCAATCCATTCACGCACCTCTTGCCATCAGTTACGAATTTAAGGACAAATTTGCCATTGCTCTTATTTACCCCGAGTCACCTCGTCCAAGTGTTTTCCATGCTCACATGTCTTGCTGAACTTCGTAGTCCTTGGTCATTTCCAGACTTTTGCGCTATCTACAAATCTGACACGACGAACGCATCAAATTCTCTAATCCGATGATCCGTACCTGGACGAAGAAAACCGAAATCAAGCGGTTTTGGCACGTTCAGGCTACTACAACGGTCTCCGAACGGACGTGATTAATAATGATATGGTCTGTGTCCGGAACTCATTGGAGGCAAGTCCAGCAAGCTGGGGGTTGTGTGGAACGATCGACAGGACCACGGTCAGAGATACTCGGGAATGGAAGGTGTGGGAATTCTCAGGACAGTTGAAATGGAAGGCAAACCAACCCGAAACTGAGTAAGCGTCGAGCATGGGTCACCTGGCTTGACTGTGCAAGATGACGCAGCCAGCTAGAGCGGGGAACGGAACCAGGCAGAGCGGAGAGCGGAACCAGCTCAAGTGGAGAACTGAGCCAGTTCATCAACTTTGGATGGTCAACGGATCGAGGAGTGACTAGTGAAGAGTTGGCTTGCAACCCCGGGACCACTGTCATGGGGTGATGTGGTGACCGATACGGCAAACGAGGTGGAGTGGGGCTCACTGAAACACCCCACTTTGTCCGAAACCTTAACACCCTTCGAGCTAAACCCGTTGGTAGGGGCTGGACCCACATCCCGCGCGTAGCACATTCGGCATGAAGAGGGGAATATAATTTTCGCATTTCTGACCTATCCATGTCCAGCCTTCCCTCGGCAGCATTCGATGAGAAGTTGGCGCAAGTCCGACTCTGGCATTCCCCCGCGTAGAAATACCTGACAAGCTGTTTAAACCGAACGTGCATTGAATCCCTCCCACACGTGGAATGTCAGCGGACAAGAGGCCGATCATACTTTTGAGGTGAGGTCGTCAAAATCACCCTATAAGTCACTAGCTGGTTTCTGTACGACCCATTATTTTGATATGTCACCAATCCAGCGACATCTGCTCGGCTATTGCGCATGGAATGTTACGTGTATCGAGCCACCACGATGACAGTGGAAGCAGCACCTGTTTTGGCGTTAGTCGAGCAATTTCTCCAAATGGCCCTGACGTAATTTCTTTTTCGCATTTTCGCTGTCTCGACCTTGAATCGCCATCGCCATCAGCAGTTGGAAACGAGAGCAGTTGCAATAGGGCCCTAAGGCGGACCCCACGCGTTGGAGCTTATGGTGGTCGAAATGGGTATAAAAACCCGACATTCGGACTCTGCCAAACATCGATCCTTCGCTTCCAAATGACCTCTCCACTAGAATCTGTGGTTGCCAACTTCTCTTTCACGCTGGAGCAGAATGCCCGGCTAATCACTGCTGTTGGAACGCTCTCTGCTATCTCCCTCGTCGTCGTGCCCATTCTGGAGCAGAACTACCGGTCGTATATCGACGCCGGTCGTGGTGGTTTACCATCCAACGTCTACGGCTGGGCACAGTCGTCGTTCCTAAAAATATTCCTCGCATGCGAGACCACCAACACCGAAATGTACGTCGGGGACCCCAACGAGGAAACTTGGTTAGATCCATCGGAAATCACCAAGAGGTCTGGGGAGCGACCAACCTTTAATTGGCATCCCATCCCCTCTCGGCAGATCACCCAACGAGCAGACGCTGCGATGAACCAAGTACGTGCCTTTTGCATTACTCCTCGTATGATACGGTGCTGAAACTTTCATAAAGAAAATACAGAACCTCATCCCAAAGTACGCGAATGCGAACCCAGACCTCGTCAAAGTCGCACTTTCTCCTCAGGAGAAGCACCACGATGCTTTGGTTATCCACCCAGACCGTCCATCACCTCACAAAGTCGCCACTACTGCGAAGAGGGAGATCTTTCACATTCACGAGGGTACGGATTGGTCCATTCACTGTGTCCTTTCCCCACTGGACTGCAAACTCGGTAAGTGCGCCGCTGTTTTGGGGGTTTTATAAGGTTAAATAATGATCCTCCGATCAGTGATTGATCAGGGACGTGGTGAAAGACACCCAATGAGCGGCAGTCACTTGCTGGTCAAGGAGTTTCTTACGATATACACCCCGAGAGATGACGAGGAGTTGAAAATAGTTGAAGCAATCTTGAGGGCTTCCATCGGGTACATGACGGGCAGTCACCCATCTTCGCCATTTGGAACGGAAGAGCATTGTTCGTGAAGATCTCTCTTGTACCTTTAGTTGGTTCCGTCTTGTCTGTAACTGGAGTCCAATTTTCCATTTGTGTCTCGTAGGCTGCCGATCGGCAACTCCCCGAGTCATCATCCATCATCCATCAAAGGACAACTATCCAGTTAGAATTGAAACTCCGAAACCTTATTACCACTCATCCACAAAAACCTCTGTGTCACTTCACCTCCTGTATCCTTCCTCGTAATCATGGTAAGCATCGTCCACGATATCGACCGCGTTGCTGGTGCGCTAACACTCTGGTAAAAAGCCTCTCGCCATCGACCTTCTCAACCCCACCCAAAAATCCGAAGAGCAAAAGCACAAGCTCAAGCGACTTGTGCAATCTCCAAACTCTTACTTCATGGACGTCAAGTGTCCAGGTACCTCCTACCTTACTGTCCGTTGAGTCCACCCGGTGTTCACCGTTGTTGGTTCATCTAGGTTGTTTCGCGATCACAACCGTCTTCTCGCATGCTCAGACAGTCGTTTTGTGTGGCGCCTGCTCGAGCGTCTTGTGTCAACCAACTGGTGGGAAGGCGCGGTTAACAGAGGGTTTGCCATTCCCGTGCTTTAGAATCATACAGGTTTCTTACACATTCCCACAGGCAGCTCATACCGCCGAAAGAACTAGACTCTCAATGTTCTGGGTTGTTTGTTGCAATATGTAGCATTTCATGCTTCTTCATCGATTATTAGCCGAGCTTGTTAGCCGAGCTTGCGAGACTATGGGGGGGCGAGTCCAAAAACATAGCTTATGTCAGCAAACGTAGCACCCTCCTACCCCACCGAGGATCAGCCCAACCAGACGTTTGTTTAGTTTCTTCAACAGCAAATAGTGGAGAGTCAGATATCGCCTAACGGCGTCAGTAATTGGTTCCCTTCCTCGGCGGATACTCATCACCGCTGCTTCCTCATCTGAACGTTAGGATTCAATGTAACTAATGGGCCATGCGATCACATTCGAGGACTTGCCGTTGTCCGTGTGTCTGGTTGCATTGCACGGTGTCCAAGTATCCCACACCCACCAGGCCCCAACGGGTATATAATGCTCCGTGTTTGTCGGTTGGCATTACCAAAACCTCCGCCAACTACTAGATGCCGCTGACACTCCTCAAACAGATCCGCGTAGCTCGAGGAGTACATGGCCCGTACCACTCAGAATTTCGCTCTGCGACTTGTATTTTCAGAGTGATTTGGATGCCAAGATTTATGGGAGCTCACCATCTCTTCATTAGGAAATGGCTGGAACGCGACCGAGGTACGACTCATTCGCAACACCTTGAGTGTTATGGCTCCATATTTTTTGATTTGGTGGCACCTCGGTCGGGCTAGACGATCTTCACATCGGAAAAATTTTCCGATGCAGGCCGGCTGCGAATGGTCCCAATCTCCCCATCGCGGGTCCCAAATGAATGGAGATTGAGTGACCAGCGACACAAGTCGGCCTTCCACTCGACGTTCTGTTCGTCTAATTTCCCAACCCTCATGCGCCCCATTCTCCGCCACAAGGAGGTGCAGGCCTTTATATCCGGTATCAAGTGATCCCCTCGCCTAGGGTTCCCATCTGGAACACGAGGCAGGGTGAGAGCGTTGGTTTCTATCTTCAGGTTAACCAGCGAACTAAGTCAAACTTGGGAACACGGAGCTCTACCCCAGAGGAATGCCGGGTACGCTAGGTGTCTCCACCCTGATTATATGGTTTGTCCGCGCTGAACGTGATCCCGCTGGAAAGTCTCAGTGCGATCACCATCTCGTTGATTCACAGCCTAGACTCCATCGCGCTCTGGTTTCCCGTCAACCACGCGCGCACCCACGGACGGATTTGAGTGCCAACGGCGATCCGATACCTCCAGCGCCCACGAATCGGATCTTCGAGTCCTTGATCGGGAGCTCATATAATCACGGGGCTTGTGCGAGGGGAACCCTGGATGCGGCCGGCGCCTGCGTAGTCTCAAGTGCACCTGTACTGCAATCGATGCGATCACTGGGGTCAGAACCAGAAGAACGGATGGCACGAGGAGGCGGGGCCAAAGCGGTCCTCAACCGTCCCCCGAACTCGGAAGTAGACTGGTCCGTATGATCTTCCCTTCAGCACGAGGTGAGAAACGGACAGGCTATGTTTCCAGAAACGTTGCAGGAGAGTCAGTACAGATTCTCTCAGATCCTCTTACATTTTTTAAGGCTCAATGTCCCTAATTTTGAGGGGAGGTGTCTACACTCCCACGGTTAGCTATCGGTATAAGGATCGGGTGTTGCGGGACCGCTTTTCGGGAAAACAGGTTTCTTTGTTTACACCGTGACGTGTAAACAGGGATTTTGAGTGCAGAATCGGCAGACCAAGTTGATAAGTGCTATCCGCCGCTGGCCATGTATACGTACGCTCAACTTTGCCCTGGAGTCATGAGGCAGCAGGATACCGCGACCTACACCTCTAGCTTAGACCCTGGAGGTGCTAGGAAGAATGCGGGGGGGGATGTATGATCTCTTTGTTTACATGTCACGGTGTAAACAAGAGAATCCTATTCTTTTTCGAAAAGGGACTGTAAGGTGTCATTTCTACAGAGAACCCATTCGAGCGCCACTCAGACAATGTCATGGGTGAGGGAATTTGGACAGGCACACCGCTCGATGGCGCTGAGATGTGGGGTTAGGGCCAGGGTCATGGGAATTTCGGAACCGACATTGGGCAAGGTTTCATCTGTGAACGAATCTTATGAGGTCGGAACATAAACCGGGTTTCAGGGACTAGCCACATTGCAGATGCCAGCATCTTTGGACAACCTTACTTGACTCGGATCCGTGTTTCATTGCCGTGCCCGAACTTGGATGCTCGTGTGACCCACGTTGGGTCAGGATACAGAAATTGGTGGATTGCAGCATAGTGAGTATAGAATAACAGAAAGAATTACACAGCCCGGTCTCGTGGTAAGAAATTTATCAGTCGAACAATGTTGAATGTGATATGATTCCGAAGGACGGTTTAGAATGGCAACCGACCCTGATTGGGGTCTTCGTTTCGACCCATTCCAAACAACTGTGGCAAAAGACGATAAGAGATCTTCGGGGTTATGAATGATTTGGAAGGTAGCGCACCGCCTTCAATTCCTTGACACTGAGTTTGTGCAGCTTTACTGTGCCTCCCTCTCCCAACGCTGCTTGAGCCAAGTCCTTCTTCGTCTCTTGTAGGCGAAGCATGCTTCAAGCAGAACAATCAGTGGTGAAACACCGTAGCAACAGAAGAGAACGTACCGATCTTCGACCGTGTCACGAACGACCAAACGATGAACAAACACTTCCTTCTCCTGCGGGAAACGTCAAGCGTTCTCGCAACTCAGAGGCACTTGAAAGATGGAACTCACCTGACCGATCCTATGGATACGATCATAGGCCTGACTTTCGCTATGCGAGAGTTAGTGTTCCTTGGGCCGGGATATGATCAGTGAACATACCTTTGATAATTCCACGATAGGTCCAGGCTGTGTGGAAACATGGCATAGAAACTACAGGCTCGTCACCAAGAGACAAGGGACTCACTTGATGCAACGGTTCGCCGATGTCAAGTTCAGCCCAACAGAACCGCATTTCGTGCTGGAAACCACGTAAGCACGCCCACACCTCCGGAAGCCACAAGTCAAACACACCTCAACAACAAGACCTTTGGACCACCGGGCTTTTTAAATGTCGCAAGAGCAATCTCTCTGGATCCCTTATCCATCTTTCCATCATACCGTAGGTTCTGAATTCCGTGCCTCGCGAATAACGTTTCCACGAGATCCAAAACCGAAGTCCCTAGACCATTTGCGTCAGCTGTTTCGCGACGGTTTAAGGGCTCAGACTGACATTGACTGAAGCAGATCGTCTTATCTCCGGTTGCGTCCCACGATTTCAACAACCTCAGCAGCGCAACCATCTTAGTGCTTGGTTCGAGATCGGCATTTGCACGTTTCCAGATCTCAACCAGTCTTGGATCCAAATCCAAATCTTCCTTACTCTCATCCTTTGCTTTCTGCTTGCCCTTGTTTTTCGGAGCTTAGATTTACCGTCAGCCAACTACGGGGCAGAAATAAGAACGGAAACGTACCGTGCGATGAAGGGGTACCCATCACCTCGAATCCATCATCCTCAAGCTTCATCGATTCTAGCCTCTTCACGGCCTTCTGACTGCTGTTACTCTTCTGGCTACTGTTCTGTTGTAAGAGCTCCTCGAATGCAGGGAGATCGTCGTCCGAGCTATCGGTCAGTTCCATTATGTCCATGTTACTGGCTGCTGGCCGAGCGGGTGAGGACATAGCGCGGCGGTTTTGGGTGTCACGGGATTTCACTCGTTCTTCTGCGAGGTCAGCGCTCCTGATGGCTTCTGGCGTAGGTTCGAAAACGGATGACTTGAAGACGTGCTTATCGTTGAAGTCAACGGCCTTCTTGCAGGTGGGACCTGAATCGCAGAATGCGTCAGATGCTGTGAAGCATACCCGAATGACACCTTACAGAGCCGAAACCCGCTGGTTGCAGCGGTCTCAAACTCTCTCTCACGTTCGTCACCATGGCCACTTTGTTCACGTAAGTAACAGCAGCCCAAAATCACATCGGGGCTTACAATTGACCGTCGTGGGTAATCGGGGCACTGCGCAACTGCAAAAGACAGTCTGCGCAGATCTCGTGACTGCAGCTCAGTACTCGACCATTACCAGGAGTCATCTCTGCCACGTATTTGAGGTTCCTGAAATCGTGAAGTAGGGAAATGACGTGACTTACGGTCTTTGCAAGCAGGGCAGACCAAACCCGCGTCTTCATCTCCGCTGAATTGGAAGTCGTGTGCGCGAGCGCGGGACAGGAACCTAGATCGACTTCAGTAAGTTCGGACCGTGGCCCTAACACCAGAACCAACCTCTGCTTCATCTATGAAAGCATTAGGTGACGCTTCAGACCATGGGTCGGACCACCGTACCATGTTAACCCAAGCATGTCCCTTAGCCGCTATGACTCTCCTCAGCTCATTGTCCTTACCGACACCGGCGATTGCAGTCGGATCCCCGGAGCTTTCATCAGATGTCTGGGAGGTACATTAGCATTTTAAACTCCTCTGATACAAGTTACATTCTGCCTACGAGGATTAGATAGGGGTGTGCGCAGATTTGCCGCAACCTCAGAATCATGACGAGGACGGCCGCATGACTAGGGCGGAGGGTTAACCCGAGTCCTGGAACACAAGAGCCGACCAGAACTTACTTCTTTAACACGCTGCCCTCCCTGATAAACCTATTCATTTTTACCTTTGCGTCCCTCTCGAAATCCTCATATATCTAAGATGGCCATTTAGCGAATCAGCGTGTTTGGTTATCGGACCGACTAGCATACCTCACGTTCCTCAGGAGAAAATTCGAGGGTCTCAATCTCAATGTGCTTCTTCGGAAGCACAAGCAACGGTTCGCCATCCTATGCAGAGAATCAGCAAGAACGCTTGAATCAAAGTGCGGGTTGAGTATGTACAAGCTTCGCGTCTTTTGCCCTGCGAAGAAGCAGGGGTTTGAGTATTCCCTGGGCCCTAGCGCAGGCCATTGGGGCATCGTCGTATTGAACTCGCGCCTAAAGAGAGTCTAAACCACTGCAACACGTGCCCCAGCGAACCCACTCACAATAAACGTGTTAAAGTCTCCCCATGTGTTAAAGGGTCGGAACCTCCCGAAGCGCAGGAGTGGATAAATGTCCGCTCTGGATGCATGCACTTAGCTTCTAGGAGTGAACTAAGTCGAACTCGAATTGTGCACTCACAGAGTGTTTGTGACGGGCGTTCCGGAAAGCATCCATCGGTACTTGGATCTGAGTCTTGCCACGGTTAGACTTGCGCGGGTCGTCCTGCACACAAAGTCAAACTAGGCCAGGTTCCGCAGAGGCTTACACACCTTGTCCTGACGAACTGCGCTTCGTCGAGGATCACACGGTACCACTCCATTTGGGCAAGTAGACCACTTGAGGGAGAAGAAGTGAGTACATGCGTTAGTCATTCAAGAAAAGAATTACCCATGTTTCGCCAACCATTCGTCCTCATCCTCCTCCTTGACTTCTCTGCCGATCTGGTATTCCGAACAAACAGTCCCATAGCTTGTGATGATAACCTATTCAAGTGTGAGGAACCGATACCAGAGCTGAGAGAAGGGGCTCACGTCTTTATCCTTCATGACGGAGAGTTTCTTCAGTTTATCCTTGCCGTGGTGAACATGGACTTTGAATACATCGTTGGTCTTCTCCTCGATTTCTTCTTTCCATTGGTTCCTAGTCGAAGGTGAAATACCGCCCAACCCACAGCGGAAGTTGAACTTACAAAAGGGCGGCTGGCACGACGATGAGGGTCGTACGATTTCTGGCATCCGGTTCCGGTTGGCTGACGGTCATGAGGGCGATCGTCTGCACTGTCTTTCCACTATGACAAGATTAGGTCCATGAAAACCTCACGAAGAGAAAACGCACAGGCCCATTTCGTCGGCTAAGATACCGCCCTTCAATCCGGATTCACGCTCCTGGCGCACCATCCAACTTACGCCGATAATCTGATGAGGCAGCAGCAATACTTCCATACCGGGAAGGAAGTGGTGTTTGCTGCGGGATCTCGTTCAAAACCATTGCAAGGGTTGTTGTCAAAGAACTTACGTCTTGAGACCCAGGTGCTTCATAGCATCCTTGACGGTCACCTTCTCCCCGACGTTATCAATGGCCTTTGACACGAACGCGGCCAGCCTACGTGCGTCGAACAATTCCGTGAGAAGTATCGCACAGTGGCAGAGGGGAATCTTACTGTTGTTGTTGGTCCGGTGCGGCGAGGTCGAGACGAGATATTGGAGCGTCTTCATTGTAGTGTATGCCGAACTCTTGACGGTGATCCTTCGGTAATCCTGCCGTTGATGGCGGTGGCTGCAGTACCGCGGAGACTGAATACGAGTAATATGAGATCCCATATCGAATTAACGACACTAGAATACCCACGAATGACGTTCTCTAACCCCGGAATACCCGACCGGACACCAGCCGCGACCCTTTTTGGTTGGCGGGGATCCGGAGAGCCAGGGGCTTTTTTCCGTTTCGTCTGACTGGGCAAAGGATTGAGGTTTTCGAGATCGTCAATGCTAGACTTGAGGTCGAGCGCAGCGAGTATGTTTGATTTGAACTTCTTGGGAGTGGCAGATTCCATGGCCGTGAAAGTGGAAGATTCGCGATGAAAGGTCCGGGTCAGCGGTGGTGGGAGTCAATTGCCGTGGTGGCGTGGGAAACGCGGGCGGTGTGGCCGATCTCCGTCCTTTGAATCAGCATTCAATCATCCTTCAAGCTTCAAGCTTCAAGCTTCAAGCTCCAAGGGTGAGTTTGTACTGGCACGACCCCAGAGTACACCGAATGAACCACTTTGCTGCTCATCTTGTTCGTGCAACCCATTGGACGTTGGGCCTAGCCATGGTGTAGCACGATCCACGAACGAACTGAATAAAGGTAATGGCTCCTCATCCCAGCCATCATGCGAAGCGCCTGAGGGAAATTGAAAGGCATCGACCGCCTGTTGTCCCACTCAAAACCCAATTATTTTTTCCCCGGTGTACGGGATGTGTCTTAGCTGACCTGGCCATCCAACCATGGTTGATCAAAAGTCGGAGAATTGAACTTCTGGCGGATTGTTCACCCAGGGCTCATCCCAATAACCGGCGGTGCCGCGCCTCCCCTCTTCTTCAAGTCAGTTCGGGGGGGCTCGCGAGATTTCTTGTTCGGTGCTTCCCTTGTTCATCCATCCTACGTTTCTCCCATTCCGGAAAGAGGGTTATAGTCGATAACCTCCCTTCGGCGTAGAGTGACGGTCCCCCCTTCTGAAATCCCCCACCTCTTCATTAGTGTGCGTGAATGAAAGTGGCGGCGAGAAACAGTACGCAGCTGATTCCATGGAATCAGGAATCAGGCGTATTTAACCACGTCCGATGTTCCTGTCATCGCCCAAAATTGTCGTATCTGCTCCAACTATGTTTCTGACGTGTCATTTTTCCCCTTGTCGACCCTCTTGGGAATCGCGGGAACCAGACTTCAACTTTGTTCTCACCTGTCATCGGGCTGCGCTGCGCCATCCTCCCGTTGTCGACGGATTGGTTCCATCCTGCCCTCACTGTCTGCGTCATCGACTCGCAAGAAATTGTCATGCCTACAATTACGTCATACAGATTTAACCCCTCCCAAACTCAACGTTCAACGTCCAACCCCCAACCGGGACCTACCCAGACAACCCTCCACCTGTAGGGGGACTCGACCTTTGGTCCAGCATGGACAACCACTGCGGAAGGGTGGGGTCAAGGTCAGTACTACAGATTGAGTTGATGAAATCGTTTCTGCTTCTGTTCAAACGCTGACATGTGTGGGTGATTGACAAGGTTTGACGCTCGAATAAAAATCTGCATCGTGCTGGTGTCGGCTGGACGAACGGTCCGTTTTTCGGAGGCACCCCGTCGGTTGGATATTTCCCTGGCACTGTTTGGATGTACGCCGTGGTGACTGACCACTCGTAGTGAGACTCATAGATTAGGCTGTTGCACTCCCCTTTGGGATCAACTGGGCCACCAACGAATGCGAAGACTTCCGAACATGATCCACACACCGGGCTGATAACAGTGCTCAGCATGGTATCTACGGTCACCCGTCTTGGCAGTCCGTTATGGCTGGGGTTTTCACCATTGCGCGTGGTTACGGTAAGTTTTTCCGTGCAAGAAACATTCTGACTGTCTCCAAGCCTTGATTTACTACATACACCTGCGAGAACGACGGGCAGATGAGTTCAAGGACACAAGTGGCCCGTTGACATAACGGGGTCACGGAGTCTCGCCAACGCCCTTACGTAGAGGTTCCCCCTGACTGGTCAGCACCCGAGAGTACCGTCTCTGCCACAACGTGACCATGCCCATTGTCATCCGATTCAGCACTGGCGGTTCGTTCTTCGGAGGGGATCTGGGGCCTATGTAAAGAACGGTGCGATTCCGGGGGCCTGTGCCGATGACATGACTGTACGGTACGTATTTTGAGTGTCATGGTGGTGTTTTTAATCACTCGCTTTCGCATGTGTGGGACTCTCGCCGGTTTGTCCCCTCGGGGAACTTCGGAGACCAATGTCGGCCATCTGGACGATGCTACGTTGGCGTCCGGGGTGGCGATATCGCCGCTGCAAGTACCGTCCTCTTGAAAAACTTTTTGGGCTGGGGCCAGCTTTATCTTGGGCGCGGGCTGGGGCTAGCTGGAATAGCGAACTCTACACGCCTGGTCTTTATGATTGAAGCTATCCAGGAACGTGTAGGGAGAAACGGCACCGTAATAAATTGGCACTTTGACGATCTCATTCCCGGTAACGCGCAGTACGTCTTCAGCGGAACTGATGCGGCTCTCCTGGTCATCAAAGCGAACTTTGGATAGATGCACCTGACGGTTGGCGGTACGTCGGGGAGATCCTTCCTGTCGTTCCGAATCGGCGATTGGGGTTTCCATTTTAGGTCGAAGACCGTAAGAACCTGCCTGCTTGAGCAGATGGCGACAACTTGGCCTATGCTGTGGTCGGCGTTAAGAATGCCATCGCTGTCGCCAATTCAGTTCGCCCGCACAACGTCGAACCCTGGATTGATAATCCTAACGTGACGGTTGTATGTGGTCGGACGCTTATCATTTCATTGTTGCTAACAGGGCATTTTCTTGCTCTTTGGGCAGTTTTCGGAGGGTCTGACGGCGAAAATGGTACCAAAGATGTGCATTATGGAGACCCCATCTCGAGTGGCAGGATTCCAAATACAATTGCGAGGGACAATGGGGATAAGTACCTTGGTCACCTCGTACCCGATTCCTATGATGCCAATTATCCAACAACCATCCCATATACAGAAGGGTGCGTTCCTACGACCCTCCATACGGGATGCTTCACATCTACCCATGAGGTAGTTACATCTAGACTCCTTCCTCATCGACCATCGTCAACCCGATTCCGTACATCGGAGGTTTCATCATCCTCGTGTGGTGGCCGTTGCTAGGCTAATTTCTCTTCCAGGAGAAACATCGTCCCATAATTCGAGTTGGCCTTTTGATTGAGCTACACCACCTTGAAGTACTTAGTAAACCTCTAGATCAAAAAGCTCATGTACTCGAATACTCGCAACGGTTCCCGGAGGAGGCTACCCGTGAAGCTCGGCGAGCAAATGCCCCGATCTTCTCATATCAGACACCGCAGTCGTCCCTGGGACTCCCACCCTCCTCCGGAGGGCCTCCACGAATACTCACCAACGTGGCGCTGTGACGGGGTCAGATGAAACAAGCCCGAGATCACCAGCTCCAGGTACGATCTTTCCAATTGGGACGTCGTCAGTCAGGGTTGGAAGGAGCCCGATAGTAAGATCGGGGTCTGCATTCCGGGGAACAACGGGAAAATTAGGTTGTGAGGGAGCATTTGGTAGCCTGCTACTCGTGGCAGAGTCGCCCCAGAAGTGGAATTTTTCTGTTTGCTTGTCGATCTCACACTTTGGTGAACGCTTTCCTTCGGACCTGAGAACCCTTTACGATCTGTGGCATAACACGTGGCCGTTCGTCAATTTTCAGACACTGAGGAAGCTTATTGGAGGTGAGAAGCCCAAGAAAATTTACTCACAAGATCACTGTCATCGTGTACGTACATCCAAACAACGGAACGTGAGAAATTCTCATCACGCTTATCGGCCACACTTGAACTTGTCCGCCGGTTGACACACTTTTCCAAAAATCGAATACAAGCGAATGAGTTGGTTCCAGTGGGTGGTTGCGTGTTGTAGAGTTTTGGGCCTCCAAAATTAACGGAGCCACCGCGGCCGAATTCTCTCTTCACGGCCATCTCAAGAGCGAAGGATATTCCCCCGAATCATGTCGAAAACAAGCATGGCCCCGGGACATTGTACTCAGTGTTTTCTACACGAGAACCAATGACGTAGGGTAGGCGATAGTGCAGAAGTTTGGCATGCTCCGCTGTTTTATAGTCCCGTGTCCAGTCGTCCCATGGGGTGCTGATTAGAAGTAGCCGGAGCGGAGCTCTTGCGTAATCATCGTTCGTGCGGTACCGCGAGGGAATTTGGAAGGGTCCCTGGGATATCATATCAGAGATCTTATCGGATGGATCCAGGTACTTCGCCTGGCAACCACGCTCGACCGGCAGGGTGGAACAGAACAAATATACGCGAATAGGGTGGTTGGGACCGGGAAAATTCGTGTTGTTTGGGGTCAACCGAGCGAGTAGCGATCAAGAGGATGTCGGTAACGATCATGATGGGTTGGGCTTCCAATGAACGTGAGAGGTTAAGTTGCGACTCGGAGGCGGTTAAATTCGCCCCTCAGGATAGAGTGCGATGTCCGGCGTTGGGCACGAGACCCATGAACGAGGGAGGCTCAGCAATCATCACCGGTGGCAACCCGCATGCATCTGTTCTGTGCGTTCAGTTCCGTCTACACAAGGGAACGTTAGTATGAGCAAACGCCTCGGGAAAAAAATCTAGGCGTCACATCCACTCCGAACTGCACCATGTCTCTCGTTCAAATGGGTTTCTAACCGGGAGTAGCTGCCCGATTCATAAAGCCAAGTTAGACCGGGCCGAGTTACCGATGCTGTGGGCCGTAAGTTCCGGTTTCCGACCGAAGAGTCGAACGTGAGATTGCGATTATCGATGTCTGGTTCTTTGGAAGAAGCTAGCGCAGGGAGGAGCTTTGGACTACGGTGCCATACGAGAGCCAAGATCGATAGGCTGGATGATGGAACAGTTGAAGAGTGCGACCAGGGTGGCTTTTGTATTTCTACGTCCAATCTGACCACCGATCTGTTTTGCGATTCTCAACGCCTCCCCCAGGCCCTTCAGCAGGGCTGGACTTGACATATTCGGCTTTCAGGCGAAGATCACTCACCCTCCGGAACCATCTCCACCATCTTTGCCTCACTCTCCCGCTCCTCATGGGAGCGAACCAAAGAAGGGGGTAATATCCAATCGGTGGATATCTAATCGAAAAGAAAATTCGGAAAGGACGAGGTCGTTGATCCGGTATTACCGTTGTAACTCAATATGACGTTGTATGGGGAAACTTCACACGAATCTTACGGCTCGAGGGCAGCACAGCGTCCTGGGCGTGTCCACGCTTTCCGTCCTTGGGGTATAAATACTAGACTCGCTTTTCCGTCATTCGATCGTCCAGACCCAAGGGTTGTCTTGTGGAGCTGTCAGCGAACCCCCCGCACTCCTACTGACCCTTTCCCCAGACAAGGTTTCCCTTCTCCCCGAATCTACCCCCAACCAAACCAAGCCCAACTAACCACCAAACAAGATGTGTGAACACGAAATGTATATTCTCCCTCGTCTACTTCCAGAACATACGCTCGAATCCTGACCCTTATTGTTTCAGAGTTGGAGATTATTACAGAGGATGCGGCGTGCGTTTCCTAAGGCACTACACAACACCCACGAGGCTGATAACTTTACGTGTTTCAGCACTTTCACGGCCGGTATTATACCGGCGAGGTGAAGGATTGCAACTCTCCAAATTGCAAGTCGAGTAAGGCTCACAAGCACACTGCCCGGAATTGTGGCTGCATTGATGTGCGTCTCTACCCAAACCAAAATCATCGTGGACTCTCAGACTTCAGGTTGCAGGTCGTTACCAACGTGAACCGCGTACAGAATTTATTCCAAGCAAGACATCCAGATTGCCAATAGTCCCGAAACCGGACCGACGGCAAATTGCGCACATATAAAGTGTTAGAGCACCCTACTAGAAGCCAATCAGTGGACCTGAGTCGTAACATGATAAGTGCTGTTGTCTGTATACAACGGGCAGGGAGAGCGATCCTTCGTGTATGATGAACAGTTGTTGTACCTGTGTAATCCGCAAGATAACTTTGCCCATTCTGATAACCCTGGACTGGAGTTCCGCTCCCCGAACAATGTGTCGTGATTGTAAACGGTATTTGCGCACGATGGTGTGGCATTTTTCCACCGAAGCGGTCGCGTGGAACGGTGGATCTGGTCCTTACCAACCCTTAAGTGGTCCTGCACTCGGTCTTGGACCCAGATACTTTCTGAAGGGTGGTCCAGGGACCTCGACATGCTTCGTCCCTATTTGTCGACGAAGTGAATGGATCAAGAGCCGGTCAGCAGTTGAGTACCTTTCACCTTTTCACATCGATACCTTGGAGCGGAGAAGATCACTGAGACTGAATGGGGTATGAATGGGAGAACCGGCATTCAATACCATGAGCAGCTGACCAGTGCCTTCAGTACTTGACGCCCTTCGTATTCAAAATGCGTCTCGTTAGACGAGCATGAGGTCGAAAGAGACGCGGACCTCTCTTTTGATCCATACAAATCACTCCTGAGGAGGTGCATTCAGTTGTGGTATCGCATTCGAGATAGAAAAAGGAGATCACAGGCGTAAATGAAAGGAGCACGTATCAGAACGACGGCCGGTTTCCGGAATACGATCTAGCTCTAAAAGTGTTCAAACTCTTGGACAGCGCCCTCCACATCGGCGCCCCCTCGGCCATATGCCCTGCCATCAATTTGACCGTGCTCATGAGTCGTGACGCAGTTGGTTGTAGATACTTAACCAGGGACGAGGTCGTCGGTCAACTGCAGAAACAATGAAAGAACGGCCATTTGGACAATGCGATTCAATAGAAAGGCACACGAGTGTCGATGATCGATGATCTTCAATGGAAGGGTGACCAACCACTGGAATAAATGAGCGGTTCGGGAGCTGCTGTGTCAGTCAGGATGATTTGTATACAGCGATGCTGCGAAGGGCTAAAGCGAATCACAGCCACTATCACGGGATAGTTGATAATGAGTTCGCGCACGCGCTGGCAGATGGCACCTTGAGGAGTTTTTCTCTCAATGGGCCTCGTTTTGGGGCTGCGCTCACTTATAACCCACGATGCCGTAGTTTTCTCTGAATCGGATAAGGGATGTGATCAGTGGGACTCATGACCTCGCAGGACGGATTCGTCCAAAGAACGGCCCACGAGACAGAACACATGTGGCAAATCCTCCTATCACAGCCAGTCAGTTCCGCCAGGAAACATTCCTATGAAGACTCAGCCAGCTTGATTTTTTCCCCGGTGTTTCGTGTTCCCGCCACGTCGACGAGAGTTCAAACGTTCAGGACGAAAGTCGATCGGCGGTCCGCCGGGATCCGATGCTATGAACAACCAACCCCCCACCATGACCTCGGCCCTGCCAATGGCTGATATCCTCCCCATCGTACTCCAATATCTCTCCGAAGACTTTGCCTCTCTATGCACCTGTGCGCTGCTAGATCGTAATTCCAACAGAGCTGCTTCCGCGGTTCTCTACCGCCATATCGTCTTCACACCTCCCTGGACGACGACATTAGATTTGAGAGAGGCTCAGAAGTATTCGGTGGGGTGCCGGCATACGGGCTGTCGCACCTAAGATTATCACTTACCTACTCCGATTTATATTCCAGCGACCGGGGAACGTGTTACACTCCGCCTCACTCTCTCACTACGCGACTTATGTAAAGACCGTCGAAATCGGGGGTGCGGTCGTTTAGGATAGGAAGAGAAGGTTCAAACCAAACTGAGCGGTATTCCAAGGTTGCATATCGATGCGAAGAACCCTCATAAATCCTCTCGCAAGCTGCTTGATCGCCGCGATCCCAGCATGGAGGAACCTTATGGCAATAACGATAGATCCAGTGCAAGCACCGGAGGGATTGTTCGTGGAATCCTTGCACCTGCTTCGGAACTCACCAGACCTCCGGATTCTCAAGGTTAACGCAGCGTGCACAGACGGAGCCTCGGCCCGCGTTCTTTCGGGGGTCGTCGGATTAAGGTCTTTGACTGTAATTGACCCGAACCGGGCAATCCTGGATTTATTACCGAATTGGCTTTCTCGATTATCCGACACGTTGCGCGGGTTGTATCTGCTGGTGAGCATACTATCCCTTTATTGGGTCGTATGCTTTAGATAACCATCTCACCGGAAGGATAACTGCGGCTCCATCACCCCAGGGGTCCTACAAACGATCTGGCCGCTGACACCACAGCTACAGTCATTCGCACTGGGTCTCTCGTATTCGCTCGAGGATGGACACGTCCTTGAATTTCTTTCCCATATCCCTCGACTACAAGATCTCCAACTTCGGTATTACTGGGTAAGCGGTTATCATGAAAACTATCACCCTCCGCTCATTTCTATTCTTGGTGGCATTCAGCAAATGAAACAACCGACTACAGTTCCCCAGCTTCCAACTCTCCGGAAGTTTGTCGTGAACCACAAACATGTCTGCTTCCGTGATCACGTGAACCATTTATCTAAATGGGTCCGTAGGATCACATCACAATCGCATTTGGACCACTTGGAGCTTGCTGTGGATGACCTTGAATATTATAGGGGACCGTACTCGAACTATTCGGGTCTCGTAAAACATGTCAGCCACAAGCACGGGCGGACGATTCGCGTTTTACGGCTGACGCACGGATATGTCGATTCTCCTACCGCTACTCTCTTATGTCAAAAGTGCCCGAATCTGGAAGACTTCTCACTGGGAGTCAGCATTGACACCCTTGTACGCGTCCTATTGAACCGACTGTTTTTTCGTCAGACTTGACCATGACCCTCCGTGTAGCGCAAATTCCCTCAAACGGCCGCCTCGTTGCTAAAATTACGACGGATCGCCTTCCGAGTATGCAATATCAAGCCATCCAGGGTAGCAAAAGTTTTCACCGACGAAGTCGCAACCGACTTCTTCGAGACACTGAAGCACGCTAACCTACGGCATCTGACTGTAAACACCGTCGACTGGGAGGTGAGCAACAACCGCCCAATTTATCCGAAGTTTATTGCCGGGTCACGCGAGACTAATTCCGCTCTCCCTGTAGGGGAGGTGGGCCACGGATGAGTCTGGCGAGGTGAAGTTCATGGTGCGGCGTCAACGGTCAGGTCGCCAGCTGGCTTCATGATTTCGTCATTTGTTATTGGGAATCTCAGATACAGTCCGCCCAAATTCCATCTCAGATTACCTTCTTCTAGATCCCCGCCGAGTCACCGATTGGCTCACGAGCGTGTGGCGGTAATGGTAGCGACAACCCGATGGCAATCAATGTATCCCATACAGAATGATATCCACATAAAAGATGAAGAACATACATGTGCGCTATGTAGAGAAAGGGATATAAAAATCTTTCGCGATACAGTTACTACAATCCAATAAGATGTAAACAGAACGAGATCTGGGATTCCGTTCTCAGTGGGATGTAGGATGTGAGTGTATAGTGTGTACATGGACAGATCAGTCAGAATAAACGAAATGGTACAACCAGCTTAGCCGTGGATGAGGTTCGTTTGCTCGACGATAGACCTCGCCTTTGCGGAACGGTATCGCAATTGATACTTGAATGGCACGACGTGCCTAAAGAGGTTTAGTGAATGTCAGTCCCCAACGACGCTGTCATGCACCATGGACCTACCTAATGAACGACTTGGTGTACTCGACGGAGGGAGTGATCGGAACCCCAGCCTCGTCCACCGCCTTGGTGAGATCCATAGTGGCGATGATGTTCGACATGATCAAAAAGATGCTAGATTCGGCGAACGCCTTGCCAGGGCAAACTCTACGGCCGAACCCAAACACGGCGTCGACTTGGCGAGCGGCTTCAAAGTCCATCTTCCCCCAGAACCTCTCCGGCTTGAACTGTTCGGGTTCTGGGTATAGCTCTTCGTTCCTCGTGATAGCCCTGTTATCGTACACGCACCAATACAAGTAAGGCGTAAGTAATTTGTTTATCGAGACGACAACGGAGTACTGGAGGAGGCGAAAGGACAGAAGGGAAATGAACGAACCACGCATTAAACATAACTGTCGCATCTTTTGGCATGAAGTAGCCCTGGTAGTTATCATCCTCCGTCAGTTGATGAGGCACACCTATTCCGCGAATAAGGCGTCAGCGGTGAACCATGAGGGATTCGAGTTCTAAGGTCGATCCACCCGGAGATGACTGATGGGAGGGGGTACTAACCAAGCGGAATAGGACATCCCCATCTGGAAACCCAACATTGAATTTCGGGGAACGAAAACAGCGGTTATGAACCGAGGCAGGTAGTAAACACTCACCGAAGAACTTCCTTCATAACGCACTCAAAATAGGGAAGCGAGTCCCGATCGTCAAAGTCGACTAATCGGTCTTTCCCAGTTTTTTGGTCGATCTCCTCCTGCACCTTGGCGAACACCTCTGGATGGAGGAGTAGGGCAAGGGCGAACGTTTCTAGAACAGCACCAGTCTACGAATATGTCAATGCGCATCTATGTGGTGCAACGACCACTATCCTCACAGTATCCGACGCAGCTATGACATGGATCGGTCAACGAATAGCACACGGGAATCAGTCGACTTACCAGCATATAGAACACCCGTAATGTGAAGGATATCAGTCGTATCTATCGTCTCAGAGGCACGGTGGGGACCAGATTGTATTCTCATCATCTCCAACAAGTCAACGGTGATGCACTGCGGTGCTGTACCCTTCTCCTATACAACAGGTCAACGGCAGTCCTCCGTCACGACACCATGACGCACCATCCGAGTCTTCGCCCACTGGTACGGTTCGTCAAAGAACCTTTCTACGAGGGATTTGGTGTACACCGCATGTTTCTTGAATCCAGAGAAAGGAGCCCAGGTCGGCCAATATTTCACTACGCGCAAAAGTTACAGCAGTTTCCACAGCACCGTCGGGAAACGTACATGCTGGGACCAGATCGCATAACAGTGCACCTGGGCCGCCAGCAGCCACAGAAGCTGAAGTGCACTCGTCTGCGAGAGTGACAAGCGGATCGTCACAGTCCTTTACGGTGTACCCATACGTAATATTCAATATCGTTCCTGCGGCTGTGAAAAACACCGTCAGGAGTGACTCGATGGCAATGAGAACACAACACACAATATCTGTGGACCACGCAACCGGTCAGCGACATCAGGAGATGGAAGGGGCGGGGGCCGACCGTTTCAAATGTTTCATGAGATCATTAGGTGCATTTCCGAGATCGGAGAGGGTTGCGTATAACTCCCTCCGCTGGACGTTCGCGTATCGTGAAATATGCTTGGCACTAAACTGCTCCTGAATTATGCGTCGATGTTTTCTAAATCTGGGTCCAACCCTCTGGTGTGACAGGACCTCTCCCCACCCCATTCTGGAATGATTTGAGGAAAAGAGAATCGGAGTCGCGAGGGACCACCCATTAGATGGCCCTGGGGAATTGAAATAGACGTACAGCTCAGCGAGCATGACCATACGAGGTCTGCTTGAGTATATACCACTGCGTTTCTCAAGTAGGTCCCTTGCGGCTTGATACGAATTGAGTACAATGATGGGTTGTCCCACCACAGTCACATAATTGACGTCACCTTGTACCGACAAAATTTAGCGAACGCATGGCGCAGCCTCTAGTCAAATCTCCAAGACCGATGGCTCACCATATTTCTTTCCCCAAGACGCAAAGACACGTTCAAGCTCATCCGAAGTCATGGCCCTCGCATTGCCGATAATTGGATCAGGCGGAGGGCCAGGAGGGTACGGGAGCGACCGAGAGACTCTCCACTTAGATACTAGCACGAAACCAGTGATGGCCACGGCAAGAGAGATCCCGACTGTTGTTGAGTCGAGGAGGGGGGAGGATAAGGACATGATGATGGAGGAGCGACGGGGCTGAAGTGAGCGATAAACCTGCGAGCGTATCTATATACTTGTGGTGTCATGGGTGGGGGGGAGATCCAACCAACGTGTTGATATTATAGAAAATGGTCGGGACTGCCTCCGACCCAGAGACCAGGGGGCAGCAAGCCTTCGGATAAACTGACAGGGGGTTTAAAAACACCTTGCCTTCCAACCGGCAAGTAATTTTACGAGAAAATGAGGAAACCAGAGCAAACAGCTGATGTGCTGACCCCGACCGAGGGTATATTCAACCTGGTGCTTAGCGATAAAATGACCAGTCAGGGACAATAACGTCACTTTCACGATCCACACAACCTCACCCCGCCCGTATTTGTTCCTGTTTGTCCACCCTATTTTGATCCGTAGATCGACCCCCGACCGAGATCATCTCATACAAAACCGACATGGGGGTTGGATAGTAGGAAACGATTTGCCCAACCCGGAGACGGGGGTGAGTCATGGGTTGTATATCTCAACCGGTTTTTTTAATGACCGGGTTTTGATTCTTGGCCGGTGTACAAAGCGCGAAGGCTTTCGGCATCTCGTCGGATCTTCCGACCCCCTCTGGCGCGAATGAACTTTGACAGTTTTCCCGTCACCGGTGGGAGTAAACACGGGCGGCGGAAGAAAACCCCTGTCAGTGATTGAAGAGAATTCGTACAGGAAAACAGGATGGTTTATGTAATTAGCTCACAGTGCGAACAGAAGAGGAAACCGGGAGAACCGTGAAGAAGAACAGCCATGCAACCATAAATCCAGTGGTAGTGATGGATAATATATAAGTAGGGTAGGACGATATAGACTTGGGACTGATTTGAATCAGCCTTGGAGCAGTTCAGTATGTTCTACGGTAGCACGAGCCCTCTCTGACCGATAAGCCATCTTGCATGTGAACGGTTTGACATGTCTGTAGAACGGTAAGCACCGGGGAAAAGGAACGCCGAGATCGCCGAACACAAATATGATGCACATACCTGACGAACGATCCAATGTACTCAGGATTTGGTGTTGTTGGCTGTCCTGCCTCATCTACGGATTTCTCGATGTTCATCGTAGCGACAATATTGGCCATCAATAACCACACGTTCGCCTCAGCGAATGCTTTCCCTGGGCAAACTCGCCGGCCAAACCCAAAAATGGCGTCGACCTGGTTGGCAGCCTCTGACTCCATCTTTCCTATGAAACGCTCCGGATTGAACCTCTCTGGCTCCGGATAGAGCTCCTCATTCCGGGTGATTGCCCTAGTGGTCAATCAGTCGTGGGTCGGCTCGTATGTAACAGAGGCCACAGACCATGCGTTGAAAAGCACCGTGGAACCCCTTGGCAGGAAGTATCCCCGATAGTTATCGTCCGCAGTTAGCTGATGTGGAACACCTGACACCATCTTCAGTACGCTTAATGAGGCTTGGGGAAGATCCATTTACCCAAGGGCACAGGGCAACCCCATCTCCACCGATTTTCAGCGGCAGTCGTAACTAAAATCAGGTAGGGTGACTCACCTGAGCACCTCCTTGAAAACATAATTAAAATAAGGAAGTGAGCTCCGGTCATCCAAGTCCACCAGCCTATCGTTGCCGATAACTTGATCAATCTCTTTTTGCGCCTTCCTGAACACCTCGGGGTGGAGCACCATGCACAGCACGAAGCTCATCAGGAAGGAGCCGGTCTATACTCCCGAGTCAAAATCTCCATAACCGGGAGTGTCAAGTTCGGAAATACCGTATCTGTGGCGGCTGATCACTCGTATCAGCCTCATGACCGCTATCGGAGCTATAGAAGGGCCTTACCAGCGTACAACACACCAGTGATATGAAGGATATCCTGCTCGTCGATAGTCTTAGAGGCATCATACGGCCCGGATTGCGTTCTGAGAGTCTCAAACAGACACACAGCAATGCAATGTGTCGCTGTGCCGTTAGCCTACATCATTATATAATAGAATGCCAGATGGGTTAATCCCAGGAACAAGTTTTGAGTATTAAAAAAAAGACGCACGATCTGGTTCTTGACCCACTGATATGGGGCATCGAACATCTTGAACACAAGCTCCCTTGTGAACAATGCATGTCGTTTGAAATCTGCAAACGGGAACCACGCCGGCAGGTATTTTACTAACCGCAGGGGAAGCCATCAGGAAAAACATATCCCAAAAAACCCAAAGATCCCCACGAGATCCTTGGCCGACTTACGCATCGGGAACATGTCACACAGCATCGCACCAGGGCCTCCAGCTTTGACCGTGTTACGTGTAGCCGCATCCGCTATTGCAATGAAAGGGTCTTCACAGTCACGGACGTTGTACCCATATGCGATATTCAAAATCAGGCCGGCGGCTGGTATGTTGGTTGTCGTAGACCCATATACCTTAGCCCAATCGAGTAGCCCGAGGAATCGACTAAATCACTTACTAAACCTGCGAGTGGGAAAGGCATCAAATCAGCTGTCTCTCTTGATCGCACCGTGGCGGGCCGTGGAGATTCGCACCTTTTCAGATGCCTATCAAAGTCACGGGGGCTATTCCCGATATCCGCGAGAGTGGTATAAACTTCCTTGCGTTGTAGGTTTGCGTAGTTCTTGAGGGACTTGGTGCTAAAGTGGTCCTGCACGATGCGACGGTGTTTGCGGAACCGAGGACCACCGCGCTGGTGCACCAGAACGTCACCATATCCCATTCTGTTGGGGGAGGGACCGGGGAACGGTGATATTGCTCTGTAAACGGACGGATCTATCGGGCGAATAAATCACGGAAGCTCACAATTCTGAGAGAAGTACCAAGCGGGGACGACTGGAGTAGATGTTGCCCCTCTTCTCCAACAGGTCTTTACAGGCCGGATACGAGTTCAGGACGACTAACGGTTGTCCGAGGACTTCGAGGTAGTTTACGTCGCCTATCAGCGTGTCAATGTCAGACAATTGATCATGTGTCAGGTTAAAGCTCTGTTTCCGAACGAGAATGAATAGAACGTACCGTAACGTTTTCCCCACTCGGTGAACCTCAGCTCGATGTGGTCGCCAATCATCTGGCGAGCATTTCCGACGATGGGATCCCTTGGAGGACCTGGGGGATAGTTTTGAGACTTCTTTGCCGTCTTGGATAGGAAGATGACCAGTAGCACGACCGCGGTGGCTCCAAAACCAATCCAGGACTGCTTGACGGTCGCTAGATAGGGAACCCACTGGAGTAAATGTTCAGACATGGTGAGAAGGGGTGGGGGGTGTGCAAGGCACCTGGTACGCGACCTTTTATGCGA
>Ga0307514_10001758_pt1 | contig 24696 bp, 23 predicted proteins | sample 16_EM_MG_FD_203088 | JGI IMG/M metagenome (GOLD analysis project Ga0307514, IMG submission 203088) | Populus trichocarpa ectomycorrhiza microbial communities from riparian zone in the Pacific Northwest, United States - 16_EM | ecosystem: Host-associated > Plants > Roots > Unclassified | place... | reverse complement strand
ATGGAGATCTAACAACTTATTTGTACAGGTTAGCATGATGTCTATGCCATCTTCTCTGATAGGATTCGCTATATTTAAAGCTCTGAGAAAGAGTCTGGGGTCCTCCTTTACCCCGATAGAAAATGGTGCCGAATCCCCTGGACTTATCCAGCACCATTTCACTAACTGGTACCATACAGTCCTCGTTCAAACTGTCGCTGTCGCTACTGGGTCTATGCCACTCAGTGCCGGCTTTGTAGGAGTAATACCTGCTCTCGAAAAACTGCTGAGAGTTGAGGAAGGGGGTCCATTGAATTTTTCAGTGTTTCAACTCATCGTTTGGAGCATGGGTGTCGCTTTCTTTGGCGTGTTCCTTGCTGTGCCATGTAAGATACCAGTGATTGGTTTGTTGCTGTGGAGAGGAATATATACTAACTAAAAGTTTGCCGCTGTAGTGAGGAAGCAGTTCATCATCAAGGAAAAGCTGAAGTTCCCAAGTGGGACAGCCACAGCGCTTATGATATTTGTTCTGCACGGTAAAGAATCTGATATGCCTTCGAGAGCAAGATATGAGCCGATAATAGACCAGGAGCTCGATGAGCCAGCTTTTGATGTGCAAAGGGCTGGGGTAAACACTTCGTGGGAGTCGAAGAGGAAGATACTGATCTATTCATTTGCAATTTCAGGTGTATATGTGGGTTTCTCTGGCTTTTATATAACATACTTCAATATGTTGACGTGAATTGCTTAGACTTTATTGACATACTTCTTCCCACTTTTGAGGGACCTTCCGGCCTTCGGCTCAAGCCTTGCTACAACTTGGCTGTGGACACTAAACCCTTCGCCGGCCTATATCGGGCAAGGTATCATTATGGGCACATCAACTACACTGCACATGTTTCTTGGAGCAATAGTTGGCTGGGGGCTTCTATCCCCACTGGCAAAGCACAGCGGATGGGCACCAGGGCCAGTGAGCGACTGGAAAGAAGGGGTTCGTGGGTGGATTGTCTGGGTCAGTTTAGCAGTGATGCTGGTTGACAGCATTATTTCCTTAGGGGTGCTAGTCTATGATCCTGCGCGAAATGCCGTTATACATCTTATGGGCAATAAAACTGGGTACCAAGCTGTGAGTGACATTGCAGATCCCAGCTCCCGCACCCGGCAGCCAAGGGAAGGCCGTGAGCCCGGCACTAGTAGGAGGCATACTGAACAACACGCACTTGGTGTTACTGGGGATGAGGACCTACCAGATGTTGACTGCCCACTCCACCACCAAGTTTCTAATGAAGTTGCCACCATGGGCCTGCTGCTGTCCGGTATGCTTTGTATTACCACTATCAGCATAGTTTTCGACCAAATACCCCTATACAGTATCATCATCGCCTTTCTCCTTGCGTTGGTGCTATCTCTCATGGGTGTCCGAGCTCTCGGGCAAACAGACCTCAACCCTGTCTCGGGAATTAGCAAGTTAACTCAGCTGATTTTTGCCCTCATCGTGCCTGCGAGCAATCCAAATGCTGTGATAGCCAACTTGGTTGCCGGGGCTGTATCTGAGGCGGGGGCACAACAAGCTGGGGACATCATGCAAGACTTGAAAACCGGGCATCTCATTGGAGCTGCGCCCCGAGCTCAGTTCTATGGACAACTCATTGGTTCCGCGGTGGGAGCAATCGTATCTGCGGTAGTGTACAGATTATATAATTCTGTCTACAAAATCCCATCAAAGTTATTTCAGGTACCCACAGCATATATATGGATCGATTGCAGCCGCCTTGTTTTCGGCCAAGGCCTGCCACCATATGCTCGCGGATTCGCGAGCCTGTTTGCCCTTATCTTTACCATTACCACCCTTACAAAGCTCGGCCTCAAAAATCGACCGTTCGTCAGCTCCCTGATACCAGGGGGTATTGCGTTTGCAGTGGGGATGTACAATGTTCCCAGCTTCACTCTGGCGAGAGTTGTTGGTGGGCTATTGGAGTGGGCATGGCGGAGGTATTTGCAAGGCAAATATGGTGAAACGCCGTTGGTAATTCTAGCGAGTGGATTGATTTTGGGAGAGGGCTTAATGAGCATTGTGAATTTAGTGATGGCGAGTTTTGGAGTGCCATGCTGGGGCTCATGAGGGGAGGGCATATTGGCTAGACTAAAAGCAATTTGTGAGTTTTTGTAAATTGTTATATAACTTAATTAAGCGGTCAACAGTCCTACTTCAGGGTAATTGTGTTTGCAAGGTGGCTAAGCCGCTTGAATATCCCTCTTGGCAACGGTTACGGTTTAAATTGTAGGAGGTGACGTTTTCGCTTCGTCCTGGGTAATTATGAAAATGGATCTGGACTACCCAAGCAGGTATCTCGGCTTTCCCAAGGAGCGAACTCGTCGGGCTAATGTTCCCTTGGAAATCAGTTCAGTGCTATTCAGTGCTATGTGCGTAGCGTGAACCACTCTGGCACATGTGTCGCGATCCCAAGGAAGTATTACTTCAAAATACACTCCACCCCGACTCACTGGGCATCAGGGGTGTGAACAAAAACAACTGCACTGTTCACATGTCAGAAATGTAGTGGTGGGTACTTCTCCCGCTAATTTTTGGTGATTCATCCATTGACGTCGACCTTAGCTAACATACTAAGATACACCTGTCGGCTATCATCTGCCGCAGATGATCTTCACGGGGTACACATGAAGAGCACCCTATAATATGTGAATCCTGGTGTCAGTGTCACCTCGGCTACTGGGATACACGCCCTTTATGATCGGTCACTTTTTTAACCGTGTTCTCAAAAGTTCTTTGATCGGCATCCCGATTTTACCCCGCACACAACTTCTCCCGGCTTTTTGGTGAGACAAGAACACACACGTCAAAGTTAGCGCCATCTCTATCATACTGAAAACGGCTTGCTCAGGTCTGGCGACTACCGTATTAGGAAGTCACACAAACGTCTTTTTAGCACGACCTTTAATTTATGCTCACTCAACCTGTTACTCTGTCGCAAAATACGAAACATTCCCCGCCTGTCAGAGAGGGGTTAAGGCGTAATACGAGACTAGGGGTGTATATCTTGAATATGACTCTCCTGTAAGAGTCAGCAATTTATACAAAAAGTGTTACCTAGTTGCAAGGGAATTATATGTCACATTCATTCAGGTACACTGATTGTTTTTTATATGCGAAGTATTTTATTTTCCAACAGCCCAGCAGTAGTTTAATATCAACTTGAATAGTGCATTACCTGTCAATGAAGAACCCCGCACCGGGCCTCCTCGACAAAAACAACCACGCGATGCATGTCAGACAACGGTCCTTGTCAACGGTGAAGCTTGCTTAGGGCAGAATTCGGGTTGTGTGGTACCAGTACCAACAACATCCACCCAAGTATTTCTTTTTCCTCAAATAGCCCGCACGACTTCTTTGAGCGGAGGCCTCGGATTCTGGGCACTTTTTATCAGCCCTAGAAAACTATCACTTAGTATATACGTTGATATCCACTCTCGGGTCCTCTCTAGGCGGGAGGATGGACGCGAGACCGTTGAAGAACAACTTCCCTTAGTGTGGCCGGAAGGCTCAACATTACCTAGCCTGCTTATTTACTTTGTTTCATGGGTGGTGAGTTGTGACAGCCCCTCCCGCTTTGGAGCCGTTCCACTTTGGGCTGCCCGTCCTATTTCTAGCGGGCTAGCGGGCGAGAGGGTAGCCCTTCATTCCACATATACTTCGGGTTGCTATCCTAATCTCATCCCCCTGGTAAACACCCCTGGTAGTTCCTTTTCTATTTGGACACCACATCTTAAAGTAATATATATACTCATTACCCTACAGGTGAATTTGGAAATGCAACACGTGTCTGGATATACCCAACATGACGAGACTTTATGAGGCCGGGTATGGTTTGAATACGGCACAGACTACTTTACAGTGAAAGTATCATTGATAAGGATCACAGTAAGATTGATAAGGTATTGCTAGTGAGGTCTCAGCCTACTTACAGGCGCGTATTATATTACCTTTTTTTTTTTTTAGATGCACATGAATTCTCCTCCGCTGCCCCCCAGCCCGATGGGGCACTGCCGGAGGTGAGGCTAAATATATGACTGCAATGAGTCTCCTGATTGTGGCTTGAGCTATACATGCTCATAGGTGCTGATCCGGATATCTATTGCTGAAAGATCACCTCTAGCAGGTGAGAATCACTAAAGCTTTGGAGATCAGCATGGGTGCCGGGGGAGCGCTGGTGTCCAGGAGGAGTAAGTCAGTCTAGGAAAATACTATTGCCGGTCACCTAAAGGAGCAAAAAGTGATGGTAACACTAAACGGGGGACAAAACATATAAGTGACCTGGCCATGTGGTGCTTTTTTCTCACTAGTATTTAGATCTAGTTAGGATTGGGATAACTTCCGACCAGATTGATTACGAAGAGTGCTGGCATGATTAGTTAATCTACGGAATGAGGGGTCAGGTGCCGAAACTAACATGTGGCGGCGGTAGTGGGGCGTACGGCCGGTAGTATCTATCGTAGATATGCCGGGCAGTATCTGTGGCGTGGGAGCAGCCTCGACCCTCGGTGATTTATATGAGCCTAGGGGTAGGGATATTCAAACTTTGTGGATAAATGGCCAGACATGGGCAAGTCAGAATTGCATTGCGCGCAGGATCTAGTAGCAGACATGCCAAGATCCCGACTTGAGTACCACATTCTGAAGGGTATATACAGTACGAAGAACATGCCAAATTATCTAAAGTTCACTGTCCACACATTTTTCGGATACCCCTACTACTTACTATATATATATATATATGAATGCATTGCTCTCTTCTTGGTATGCATGCAGTCACTCAATACCTCTGGGCGGGGTATAGCACTTCAAAGTTTCGAGCTTGTGTGGGTCATAAAGCATAAAGTAAACTGGTATAAGTTGATGCTGGCGTTGAAGACAGGGATGAGGATATCACGGCGCGGCCTAACGTGGACGTTGACAGCGAAGGTAGCACTCCCATTAACAATTATCTTCGCACACCACCAGTGGAGGATGTATGTATGTATGTATGTATTTGCAAGCAAGCACTCAGGATCCTTCCACTCTCCGGCGGGTGTATTTGTGCGTGCTTTCCTATATACGAGTGAATATGTATAGTATGTAAAGTATTGATAGGAAAAATTGTATGACCGCTCATGCGAGAAAGGGTGAAGGGATAGATGAACGACACATGCAAGAGCCGCCGTCGGGTGAGTGCCATGTTAGTGGCCATGCGGGTTGGTCACTGGGCACGGCAGGAAAAAAAAAAAATAAACCAGGACCGTTCCGTACAAGGATAGGAATAGATGAGGAAGAAACAAGGGACCAAAAAACTAAATATACAAGAAGAGCGCAGAGCCAACCAGGATAACACGCCCCAAAGGAGTAAAGTAGACAGAGAGACAGGAGAAAGAAACCCATGATTAAAAGAAGACCCATACAAGTAAAATGAATTTGACCCAATCACGATAAAAGAGATGACACAGGAAATGGAAATACAGATGATGAAACCAAACAAACCCATACGCCCCCCCATATTTTTTATAGAAATAAAGAGTTGAAAAAAAAATGTGTTGAGAAGGAAGAAGGGCGAAAAATAGCTCTTGTTCTCACACCAGCACCAAGGACCAGATGGAGCTCATCCAGTGGAGAAACAGAAATAAGAGACCAAAATTACCCACGGTATGCACGGCAACAGAATGTGATCTGGGAAAAAAAGGCAGAACACATATGTGAATATGAAATATGGAAAGAAAGAAATACAAGAACGGTAGTATTTTACAGACATGTATCCAGATAGAGACTTGGATGCAGATTATAGACCTTTTTTTTCCAGTAATCAGCTGGAATCAGTTTATGCATCGCGAGTAACTGTTCGGATATGCGGGATCTTGTATTCATGCTTTCGTGAAATAAAAATTCTCAATGGCGTCCATTTCCCCCTTGGGGTGGCTGCCCCCCCTCACTTCCAGGTGGACCGGGATATGGTAAATCTCTGCTCCTATCTGGGCCAGCCGAGTATGGCCTTGAGGGGGGCTGCTGCTGCTGCTGCTGTTGCTGTTGTTGTTGCTGTTGCTGTTGCTGTTGCTGCTGCTGTTGCTGCTGTTGTTGTGTTGGGGTTGGAACTGATACCCCTCCTTGCTCCTGCCCAGACCCCTGCTGTTTTTTCCCGCTTCCTGCGTCTGGAGACATCTGCATTGGTTCACCTGCCGGGGCCCCAACTGAATGTTCATCGCCGTGACCTGAAATGGTGTCTGCACGACGTTGGCGAGTTGCTGGCCTATTATGAGGTTCGAATGGCCTCATCCCGGCAGTGTATGTGTCACTCCTTTGCCGGGAATGTGCCCTTCGTCGTGCAGGCGTCACACTAGAGCCAGGGCCTGGTGCAGCCTGATAGGAGGGGGGTGAGTATGGTTGGCTGGAGGTCGTTTTCCGCCGCTTGGGCGAGCTAGATACCTCTGATCCAGACAAATGAGACGGGGGGGGATGGTGCGGAAATGGTGATCCAAGCTGTCTCTGTGGTGAGCTTGCTCGCTGTGCTGGGGCCTGGCTACCAGCCTGAGTATTTGGCGGTTGCCAATGGTAGAAGTAAATCCCTGGAGACTGTGTGACCGGAACTGCCTCAGTTGTGGACGACTGTGGAGTCGGATGCGGCATTGGAGATGGATTGAGAATTGGCGTTGGGCCTGACAACTGCCCAGGTTTCTGTGTTTGGATCTCATTTGTATTTATCCGAGGTAAGGGTCTGTGCGGTGGGGCCTGAGAAGGTGGTTGTGGTGCAGGCTGCGATTGCCCTGACTGGGAGGATCTGTTACTGCTACCTCTACCATGATAAGATGGGAAACTTGGCTGGTGGGCATCCCACGATGGACCTGCCGCTGGGGGGGCCATTGGCTGTTGGTGATGTGGTACTGAGCTATGAACAGCTGGTCCTATTAGACGAGTTTCCCTTCGTAGCTCGGGGGTTGGCGGTGGTGGTGCTCGTGATTGTGGTCGATAATCCCAGTCGCTGCCCACTTCAGTGACCCTAGAATTTTGACCAAAAATCATTCCCAACGAGGACCCAGTCATTCCTCCCTGAATAGCTTCCCTGATTACATGCAGTTCGGTTTCTCGTATCCGTAGCTCGGCTTCCCGTCTTCGTAGCTTGATTTCTTCTTGTTTCGTTCTCTCCTGCTCAGCTGCATGCTGCAGTTCTTGTGCCTTAACGTTGAGCAAACTCCGCACTGTCTCATCTGAATTCTGCCATAAATGAGAGGGAATAGGACCGACGCTTGATGGCGGCGGGGCTGTAGGTAACGTCATAGCCGCAGGCGGCGGAAGGCCGCGATGCGGTTGAGCCATAGGTGAAATTGTAAGGTTAACGGTATTACCGCTGGGTCGAACCGTGGTTGAGAAAGAGATGAGTTGACCAGAAGATGACTGCAGAGGGCCTGAAGCATGGACAGCTGGATAGCTGAAGTTCTAGGATGACCGAAGGAGTCAGCACCAGCATTACTTTCCAACTTAACCATGGCCAATGAAATAAACCTGAGGAATATGTACCAGGACTTGAAGCAATCAACTGAGAGCAGTAGATGTACACGTGTGATGCACCCTCTTTGATCGATTTGCACCAGGCGATGGCTTGTACCAGACCAAACTTAATGGCCAGCAGGGATTTAATGTTGTGGTTGGAGAAGCGTATAGCTATGCCAGCAGAGCTGAGGCAATGAGACCGCCCGGATATCTGGATTCGTCGAATCCACAAGAAAGGAAAGTGTAGATATGCAAATGAATGTCCTGAGAAGTAAAGTGTTACTGGGAGTGGCTCACAAACTCCACAGCAGTTGAAAGGAAGGACTGTGGAAAAGTGAAAGTGTACAAGCAGATGGATATCCTGTGCCCCCAATAAGCAATTGCTGCGTCACTTGGCTAACTGCGCTGGCTACTGGCTTCGAATTGAGGGTAGGGGTGTGGTAATGGAAGAAACCCAGGAAGCGTAGATGTAGCGCGTCGTGGAGTAGCTCGGGGCCTGCTCCCGGACCTGCGTACTGAGGGGCGGCGGGGGGAGGGGCCGCGCAAACTGATACAAATGCAAAAGAACGAAGAAACGAAGAGAGGAGGAAAAGCCAACAGGCTCCGGAACTGGGGAGGGAACTGCGGAGGGGTGGAGGTGAAGGAGAAGGAGGGAGGAAGAGATCCGAGGGAATGTTTTCTCACCCCGATCGCCTGCCCTATCCTTCGACGGGGTTCCGCCTCTCCCAAAGTAGAGGGACGAGTTTGATACGAACTAGTGCGCAGAGAAAGAATTTGGAAGGGTTTCTGTTTTGAAACTTGAGACTGCGGATCTTCACTCAAAGAAGCCAAAGATAATATCCACTTCTGTTGCTGGCTACACGAGGACAAAAAAACAGTACCTGAACCACGAGGAAAGCGCACGCCCAATCGCAAACTGGTCGCTCACAAGGGACTGTGCCGGAAGCCACCTGCTTGAATTGAAATCGTACGTTGTCTTGCTGGACGGTCTCTCTGGGAAACTCCCAATACTGAAAATCAATAGTTGGTATGCCTGGTTTGAGAGTGAAAGTATGAGGCAGAAATAAACAACAAACAGTCCGGTGGAGCCCTTTGTTTGTTTGTTTGTTTGTGTGTTTTTTTATTTATTTTTCCGTGGTGTGCAAAAAAAAAATAGGCACAAGGTACTTACAGCCCGATCTAAGTTACCATTACTTTCCAAGTGTATATACTTACATCTTGCAAATAAAGTGTGCCTGCGGTACCCAGGTATCTGAAACGTGCCCTCTTGGGTGACTTGGAGGCGGACTAAGGCAAGCAAGCGAAAATACGGCACATGCAACAGTACTGAGTTGAGGTGAAGAAAAAGGTTAATGGCCGACTTGCAGAGGGGTCTTTCTATATAGCCACTCAGGCCTTGCCTTCAGTATCTGCTGATGATGTCTGATACTTGGATCGAGATGCGCCGCCCGCGTTGCACTGTGGGGGGGGGAGGAGGGGGGCGGTGAGGGGTCCCTGAAGGGCTACTCCCCCATAAGACCTGTATGAGTACAAAAAATGGGACCCAGCAGGGGTGGTTGGCCCAGCAGCAGACCAAATAGAGCCAGAATAAGGGATAGGATGAATGCCCATGGGGACAGACCATCAACAAACCTAACCCGGCATAGGTGCAGGTGTAGGTGCAGATGGTGGGTATCTTGGGGGTGAGCGGGGTGCGATGGGCTGAGGCGACGCAGCGCAGGAATTACCCATACCTATTCAATATTGCTCATGTACTGTACATGGTACATACCACAACACCTTTATCTGGGACTTCCAGAATCATGGGTGTTTTGCAGGGTGCTAAAGTAAATTTACATACTATGAATGGCATATGTGCAAGTAAGGTACCAGTTAGTAATCCCCCTCATCTAACGCATCCCCCCAAAAGGGACATCATACTCACTAGCGAGCTCCCAAGAAATTATCAGCCATCTAAGTTGGTCCCATGGTGTTTCTAACGCCTCAGGCGTGAAGTCCACGCTCTCCGGCCATTGGTGTCATGATAGAACCAGCCTCGTAGACAACCACTGTCCTGGGAAACGGTGAGTGGTTCAGCGAGGCCAAAGCTCTTAAATACAAGAGCAGATCGTTTTCACTAATTAGTGTTCATCCCTTGCTCATCTTCCCTGCTGACAAGCAAATGACTGGTGGTTGTGTCTTGTATGCAAGTCTGGAGGTAGATAAGCAGCCCCCATAGCCCCCCTCATCATGGATACAACACATGCTGACCTTAGGTACCATATAGCAATATCTACACTCCTATCATCTGCCTTTGATGTGAGATATACCCTTGTTATCCATTCTTGTCTCCTCCTTCGCTCTCAAAAGTCAATCAGGCTTGACAGACTGCTGGAATACGAACGCAAGGATGGTGGCCATCAGCCGAGAAGAATATACCCAGATTGGTACACTTGAGCAAATCCGGCAGGGATTTCTATGTTAGGAAGTACCTAAGTAAGTAACTAACACAAAACCAGTGGGGATTAAAATACTCGTCAGCGGCACTACGTTATTGGGCCTCCCATTGAGGCAAGAACACAAATTGGACTTGTACAAGTCTAAAAGAATAGAACGGCAGTGCCCAGAAGAGGTTGCTGTTGAAATTGGCCCGAAGTAGCGGCCATTGGCTCCTTATACCCATGCTGAAACGCTAGGCATGTCCGAAGAAGAAAAAAAAGGTCTCACAAGGACAAGCTCTCCTCCCCACCTAGACTCCCACCCTATCTGTCAAATTTCGCTCTCTTTGCCTGTTGTGCTACTCCAGGCGAACTGCACCATACCTCTTTTGGCTACAATCCATTTCCATTCCCATGTCACACTCATTCCCGCCATGGATCAGATTCATAATCCCTGTCTCCACACACATGCCTTTTGTGGCCTGGGCCGCGGATGGGGGTTAAGTACTCTACCTACTCTGACGCGCATGTCTCTGCCTTGGGCGCACATTGGTATTTGTTGGGCCTCAATTCCTGCCAGTGGGGACTCAGGTATACATATACCAATACTAAGTACCTATACATGTAAACATATGTTTCCATAGAGCCAGTTTGTACTGCTACTTTAGAGGCTATGTATTTACTGTATGTATGTATGTATTGTGCGTATGTATGTAATCACGATATCGATCAACAATCGGGCTACAACATTAGCCATGGAAGAATCTCTGCCTACTCCGTATCAATTGCAAAGCGGCTGGTGTCGAGCTAATTCCAAAGCGGGAGGAATACTAAGCCATAAAAGGTTGCATGAGCAGAAGTCTCGTTGTCACAACCATCGCTTACACATCAATCTGCTCTTGCCTTATAAATCCGCAACTCCGTAACTCCGTTGCTAAGTATACGATGATGATGGAGTCTTTGTGATTATGGGAGTTAACGGATTTAGATTTGCCAAGCTTGATATCATTTCTGGTTAGCAGGAGAAAATGATCGCTTCAGGCATACGCTTAGACAGTACCAAAGTTAGCTAAGTACCAAAGTTAGCGAGGTACCAAATCCTGGCCGCGAATAGTCCTAATTCTATTGCGACTTACAAATCTCTATTCAGTTTGATGTTACTCCGTACATCCCCCCCATTCATCCCATCCCATCAATCCATCAATCCCATCTCATCTCCGAGACGTGTGCAACATCCAGCCCCAAATACAGCGTACCGAAATACAGTGTACCAAAAAGAGACTGTGGCGGTGCCAATTTCGCTCTCTGTGACATACCACTCGATGAGATTTAAAATTACAGTACCATCACAGCTTGGTAATAACTTCATTTTTATCTCCTACGACTCACACGCAGATTCGAGCTTGGCGGCCATCGAAGTCAACATTTGGTGATAACAGAATATGCAGGACAGGCCGGCAATTATACGAAAGTACGAAGCACAAACTCTGGTGAGATTCATGATCAGTATCGCAATATATTTAGCAACTGTTTTTCAAAGAGGATCAATCTCAATGGGGCCACTTAATCACGAGTGTAGCGGTGTTTAGGATAGGACCTTGCAGACTTGGACGTCATGCATATAACTGTTACTGACAAAGTCCAACAGGTTGGTACAAGTTGATATTAGCACTGACGTACGCACCCAGTGTCCCAGAAGAGAAGCAGTTTCGGTCGACTTGCAATGGTCACTAAATTGGTTTAAGCAATAGGGCTGGAGCTGGTCGGGGACAGGTATTACACGCCGGCAATTACACCTGCTAGATGCACGCGTTGATATTTCGAGTTTATAAATGGAATGCATCTCTTTGAGCAACACCTGTATCTGGGCTGTCGTTTGTGCACACCGATTTTACGCATCTCAGATTCATTGTTTTGCTTATAGGCAATCAGGTCCCAAAAACCCAAGTTTTGGTGTGACTCAAAACTGACAACAGAGGTACACCTTTCAGACCTATCAACAAACATGAGGTGCCGCGTACCAGGGGGAGGGATGGTAAATCACCCCAGGCGTAACGTAACGTACGAGTGGAATCCTTGGTCATTAGGGTGGGGGAGGTTCGCCAAAGAGTGGGAGACAAAGCAAGGGTTCCCGCCATGCGTCATGTGAGAGTAGCATGAGGGGTTTGTATCCGAGGGTTTGGCAGCTGGTGTTTTTGTGCCGTAAAAGGCAGTAGCCGAGACTGGCATTTTCCAACAACGAACTCAGCAAGTATAGAAGACAGGGGACAGAAGACAGAAGACAGAAGGTACTTATCGCCACTACTATCTTGCGAACAGGCGCTTGCCCACACGCATATGCAAACCCTTGCAGTTTTGGAAGAGCGGGGAAATTAAAAGAAATCAATAGTCAACGGTCCTGTGGGAAGCCTTGACGGTGGTGTCATCAGGGATGTTACTTACACAGCTACAGCTAATCATAACCTCTATACGACACCCATTCTATTATATCTTGCGTGATATATGGGTCATGGCGCGGACAGAAACTGACGAATACCGTCCTTGGGTCCTTCAAAGAGAACACTCAGCCGTTTCTTGCATCCATGGTGGTGCTGCATTGATAGCTGTGTTTGTGATGTCGAGTGGGCGTAGAGTATTGTCATGAGATCGCAAAGATAACTTACTCGCTGGATATTTTACAAAGGGAGACCTAACCTACTGGGGATTTTCTTGCATCTGCAAGTTATTTGTGGCTGCTAGGTACGGGCTGTTGATTTAAATGGCAGCTTATTTTGGTACGGAACCAATAATCGAAGCCGCAGGCATACAGTGGTGAGAAGGGTGGCAAAATGGCAGTGCAAATAATTATAGCTGATAGCGAACCAGCACTGGAGCCTAAATTATTCCTGGGCCGAATGACACCCAACTTCGAACAGGGTCACGGCCTTTAGTCCGTAGTTATACCGAGTCTAATATACACTGAGCAAGGCCAGGTAAGCGAGGGACGGAAGTGTAAGCTTAAGGCTGACATGGTACCGTACAGGCTAGGGAGCAGCGTCGATTATACAACCCCTCCGCGAGAGGATTTTGGCCCAGGGCCTGGGATTTGCATCACGCCAGCCAGCCCAGTCCTCCCACTTTTCAGGCCCCCTGGGCCTTCCTCGGGGCTATATCACTTGGACAATACCTATCTGCATGCTTGACGCACACACTGTGGGGAGGGACGTATGCTGTTTCGTATCAAGCCTACGCTAGATCCACAAGGTACTGTAGAATTGGTACTTGAATATATTGCGTCCCAAATCCGGTTTAACTTCAACCCCAGAGAGGTGCTTTGGGCCGTGAGAAGCCCGTGACCAGGCCCAAACCAAGCCGCACCTTACATATGTTGACCCACGGCAGATAATATACTAGCTAACAATACTATGGTTCCATCACGGACACACGGCATCACCCCATGGATATTGAATATAATTCCCTCACCCCGTGGTCCTTTCCCTCCCGAGGCTCGAAAATGCACACATGTATCAAGAGTGAAGTATATTCCATTCACGCTATCGCCGGCTTCTCGCCAAACCTAAACATAAAATATGCCCCGGAACCAAGCAAGGGAAATACGCCCTTGAACGCCAAAAGAAAAGAAAAGAAAAGAAAAGAAAAGAAAAAAAAAAACTTACCCCTCAAGAAGAAGAAAGGGAAAAAATAAAAAAGTGTATTATAACAAGACATAAACCCCCGAGACTAAAAATCCTCCATGTCAAGTGACCTCATAAACTCCAGCATTACTTCAGGGTCACTTTATCACTTAAAAGTAAATGAGAGAGAGGGGAAGGGAAGGGGAAAAAAATAATCTCCCATGTTAGGTAGGACTCGGAAGATTAAAAAAAAAAAAAAAGTTTTGTAAAAAGAAAGATAGCCCACCAGCAAAGAGTAGTAAGACAAATAATAAAAGCAAGGAAACAGTAATGAAGACAAACCCTTCCGCATGCTTCTAGAAATTAGTATAGTAAGTAAAAAAATACAAGCTCATAGAAACAGAAACAGCAAGATAAACAACATAGCACCACATATAGCACATATTCATACAGTCACATATGGTGCCCCAGGGAAGCGTCATACACGTGTCCACATTCACGTCTACTTCCAACAGTCGCCTAATGCCTCCCCCTCTGGCTCACCGCCGGTGAGGTAGGCGCCGTCTCCCTCCCCGCGCCCCCACCCATCGACTCCCTCCCTCCAAACGGCCTCCTCCTCCTCCTCATCTTCCACTCTGTCTTTGCAACCTTCATCAACAACTCCTCATCCTTGACAGGAATCCAACTCGTCAACATCTTCATCGCATTCTCAAAGTCTGATGTCAAGAGCATATCCTTCATCCCATCAATCAATGCAGTGGAGGTAGCATGGATAATATCCAATGTCCCTCCAAACCCGACTCGTGCCTGCTGTGCTCCATGGGGGGTGGTATGCTCACTTTCAGATTTATGATGTCCAAAATGGAGTCCTGCAAATGCCCCTCCCTGGCGAGAAAACGACGATGAAGCAGGAACCGGTGCCTCCGGATCACCCAGCAGCATGAATACATCCCATACCCTCAGCTGCGCCGGGAACGGGATTGAGTAGTTAAATAGCGTCAAGTACCATTTCGTACCATACGCCGTTGGTTCAATCCCCAACGCCTCCAATTGCTGAGAAACTAATCCTCCCTTGAGCCACTTATTCTCCAGCTCATCAAGCGCCTCCATTAGTCCCCCGAACCCCGGCTCGTAGAGTTTGCCCAGCCCACGGAGTTCCCAGAGGCGAACGAGCATGATGAAGGTGGTTTCTTCGTCATAGTAGCAGAGGAGCGTGGCTGCTAGGGCAGCCATGCCTTGGACATAGCCGACTTCAGGGAAGTGGAGAGATAAGGCATGGAGGACGCGGAAGAGCAAGCGTTGCCTACCACATTACGGCGGTGATTGTCAGTATGCCTTATCAAGTTGCTAGGAAGAGGCTTTGTCCTGGGAATAAGGCAGGAGGCATTGCGGGAGGGTAAGAGTGGTGGCCGGGTTCGCCTGAGTAGATTGGGTGGACTTACCCTCCACGATATCTGCGGCGAAACATAATATGGGAGCTTATAGTTCTTGGAACGTCAAGGTCTATTTGCACGTCATCTGCACTCCCCCTTTCGACCAATTCCTGTGGAGAATGATATTAGCGGCTCATGCCTCAAGAGCCAAGAGATTGTTTATCGCTCGGTACCTACATGATATATGGCCTTGAGCTCCTGATCAGACAAGCAGTTTCCCCTCTTTTCTGCACTTGAAGTCAGAAATGAATACCATGCCGCCCCACGCCAGCAGTCTGGTATGCCTTTCCAGGTGCGCGATATCAGCTGACAAATAAGGCTAGCGTATCAGCATTCGACAATCTCATATCCAATGCCCCACTATCTTGGGATTAGACAGTAGGTAAGGTAAAATAAGCTAAGGTAAAGCAATAGTTTCTCTATTACCTTCGGGTCCTTTGTTGAGAACTTCCAACTCATTCCCGCCCCCTCAGACAATTCCCCGGAGCTCTTTATGCGCCTCCACCTACTACTTTTGGTGCCATTGGTCATGGATGTTGCCATGGCTTTCCACTTTTTTGCGCGCTCAATCTCCTTCTCCCTGGTTTCATCTTTTCGCCAGACACCTGGGCTTTGTAGCATTTCGTGGGACTTCTCGTTATCGAAGGCATTGACAAGGACCTTAAGCCGACGCTTGCGTCTTGATGTAGTAGATTGTTTATATATTGAAGCATTTTCTTGCCGATTTCCGGCCGCCGTTCTATCAGGGACGATAAAACCATATCTATGGGAAAATCAGTGGAAATTTTGATTTTTTAGGTCACGCGGTGCTGGGGTGTCAACATACCTGTCAACTTGTTTACCCTCAATGTCACTCCAGTCCTCCATCCCGCCCACAGGCAATATTTCTTCTTTGTCCCCAGATATTTCCACACTAGTATTCCGACCTTCAATTGTAAGCTCCGTGTGCCTACCTATCTGCTCCCCTTCTTCCTCTTCTCTCAGGGCCCCACTTCCAATTTCCGGCGAAAAACCGCCCTCCTCGTCTGTAACCACTAAACTATTCCTCAATCCTCTACTAAGCCTCTTGGTCCTCCCACCCGGAATCACCATGCTCCCTGCATCGGAATCCACAGGGCCCCGTCTTGAGTACGAACTTTGAATATCGCTTCCAGAGTCGTATAGGGATCGCACCCTCCGTGATGCTAGCTCATCTTCGGGTGTTAAAATGCTTGGGGCGACACTACCACCTCCAATACTTGCTGCACCAACCACAGATGATGCATAACGTTTAAGCTTTCCCGGCGAGGGTGAGGTTGCGTAACTTTGGGCAGGGGCAGGTGTAACAAATGCAATGGTAGGGTTTCCAGTAGTGGGGCACTCCTCCACAGCTAGCCCCGAATCTCGTTCGAAGGAACGGGAAGATCGCAGTTGAACAGGTGGTTCGATGCTGCATGGTGCTGCTGCTGTTGTTGGTTTTGGCAAAGGTGTGGACGTGGACACGGTTGATGGTATTGTAGATGGGGGTGAGCCGGAATTGAGAAGACTGTTGGTTTCAGTGGGGAACTCCCCGGCGGGAGTTGGTGGGGTTGATATTGGGGATGGGGCGGTCATTGTAATGATGGCGTCCGTTGCTGTGGAAATTATCTCTGTAACATCAGAAATGGTACACCTTGCATTCTCTTCTGTGACGTTCTTCTTGCCTTCTGCGGGTGAGCTTGCATCTGTACCCTCCCCTGCAGTTGGTGGTGGCTGGGGAGGGTAGCCTTGTTCCTCTGGAACTGAGCACGCCATAACTTGCTGTACCTTGGTGGCCCTTGCTGTAAAAGCTCCTGTGCTCTCAGACTTCAACCCCCCTCCTTCCTTCCGTGTCTCTTCCGGGCGTATAATATATGTACGATACCTGCCTGCTGCACGCCGCCGGGAAGCAAGTGCTGTTCTCTTTTGTGACCGTAGCTTCCAGATTACTGTTGAAGTTGAAGTTTAAAGAGTATGTAATGTATGTATGTCCGTAAATAGATTGTACCGTAGTTCGGAGTTGAAGTTCGGAGATTGCTTCCCTTAACTGAGCAATTATGCGTCGTGTAAAACCTTCTCCCGTGTTGAATATGTATCCTCTTCCACTTTCGAAATCACCGGTGTGAGACTGGAAATCACCGTCGTCCGCTTAGTTGCCCTTTATGCTATAATTTTCCAACTTTGTGAATTGATAAGAGGTTCCGAATTCTTAAAATAGCATTCCACACTTGTTGTCAACAAGATTTCCACTTAATTCTTAATTCTCTAGTTGCTCCCCTACTCCTAAAATTCACAGCTGCCTCAGTGCGCTATGGCTTTAATTGTTTGCGTGGAGCGTTGGAAATGTTAGGTATTCCAGTATTCCGATTGTTCCTACTTGGTGCAAGTTCCCGTTAAGGCCGCCTTCTGGGGCTATCCTATCCAGTTGTACAATATTAATGGAACCGCAATTCCTATGCTGCGCGTCACGCGCCAGAGGGAATGCTGGCCCGAGAAGGGTAATTTGCTACCCTGGATACCTGCGCCGGACCTGCTTATACCATGCGTGTAACCTGAAATATGTACAAGTGCTGAATTCGAAATATTACAGGGTGTGCAACCGCGCTGAGCTTGAAGTTGTGTATGGCGTGGAGGTTTGATTGATGATGGGGGCGAACACGTTGGGGAATGTGTGTCGTTGGGAGGTGGGTGAGGAATGTTCGTCAGGAGAGGCTTAATTGGGTGCGAGGGCCGCGGCCTTCTGGACCTTTCTTATGGTATAGCCAGATTGGGGTGATCTGCAATTGAATCACCGTTTGGGCACAAGTACAGTACAGTACGTACTACAGTCCAGTAAGTTATACATATAAATTTTAATGGATCCATGACGGGCATGGGGCTCTGTCTGGGCTTAGTCTACGGTCATAGTCATAGTCAGCAACATGGTCAGGAGTGAATGGCCAAGAATAGTCTTGCACCAATGGGAAAAGAGGTTTGTTCCGCAATAATTTTTTCTTTTTTTTTTCGGGGGGGGGGGGCTGGGGGGGGCATGAGATCCAAATTTATCTATCAGGTGCTGATAACCATCCCGGTTTTCTTACACCCCCCTCCTACCATCCTCCTTCGTCGTACTCCGTACAACCAGACTATCCATCCATGGCCACTGCCAGACCCAGACCGCCTCTGACTACATAACTGACTGTTTATTCAGACATGACTTGGGCCTGAATTGCACTATACATTGCATATTGTGCTCCAAGCCCTTTGCAGAGCATAAGCAAGTACCGGTAGTTGTGATTGCACAGTATCATACTGAGACTAGGGGTAGTGGAGTGTGGCATGTTGTTCTGTGCGCCTTCAAAGGGGCGGGAACGGGGCCGTCTCAGCCTAAGGCACACTCAAAAAAAGTAAAAAATCTGCCTCCACAGATCTGGGACAACATGTGATGCTGTTAGTCTGTTAGTAGTAGTGAATACTAATCTGGTATGGTCTGTTGACCCAATAGTCACTGAATCCAATATTCAACGGAATTCTTGCTGTGACAATAAAAGTGAAACTGATGCTGCACCTGAACCCTGGCGCAGCTAGTAGTGTCACATATTATGGGATATGCCAACCACTCTGGTTGTCTAATTGATACTAGTTGCGACCTACATTTCCACTTCGAGTCCTTGAGTCTGCGCCCACCAGTTCAAGGCCCTACTCAAGTGGTATTTGCCTACAGCTCTTTCTTTATTTAACTTAACCTAGATTGTCCCAAATCCCGCGCTATACACTGCTCTCTTTAGACCGGGAAGGGGTGGGAAATTTGGTACTCGATTGGGTAGACAAAAAAAAACCGGCCACAAGGACTGCGCACTTGCCTAGCTTAGGATTGGAATACAGTGTAAACGACTCTTCGAAGAGGCAAACCTGTGTAGTTTGGTGCTAGCCTCGCCCTTATTGCTGGATTTAGTCATTTATAGAAGTTCTGTAGTATACCGTACTTTGGAAACCTCTCAGTAAATTGAGCTTAGCACAGCCAGGGTCACTTTTACCATACCTCTTCATTAATGTCCACTATCTGCCATTGCTGTCTCATAGAGTGCCTCTGTGCCAATCCCTAAGGGCTGGCCAATTTAGAAGCAGCAGGAGAACAATGCCCGAATACCTATTAATATCAATTGTCCCGTAAAAGGTCTCATGTGTGCATTTAGCAAGGGAGCTCATAACCTCCATATCCCCAGGTGGATATCCTGTGCACGTAGCGTATGTATGATCGTGGAGTCCCCCTTCGCATACTCACTAATGACTTTTCCCTTTGGATCATGGTTATACTCTTTGGGCAAAATCTATCCCGACTACTATCTCATCGCTGTTTATAGATCTTTCAACGTGGAGAGTGACGTCCCTTGATACCCTGCTTGCCAAGGGGCCATCGGGGAATGTCTAGATCTAGGAGAGGGAAGTGGGGAGTGCCTCAGCAAGTATGTTTTGCATGGCCTCCGGTGATCTCGGTCCCGGTTCCATGGCCTAAAGGACTACAAAACCTCGTCCACCAGGATTTAGCCACCCACTCAAAAATAAATCGGTATGGGCACGAGAACAGTCCACCAGCTCAACAAGGAACTCACCCTGAAGGCCATAAATAGATTAGATCCTCTGAAGAATAATTACATCCACTGTGGTACAGAGCTGAGCCCTGTTATGGGGGACACATTTTTGAGCAGCAGCAGTTGGTAATTATGCTACAGGTATAGTTCTCGCAGTCTAATTGCACTAGTCTCGAAAAGAACACCTCCATAAAATAGACTAAATGAAAGTTTACCAAGATGTTAAGTTTCAATTAGTCTTAGCATCACCATCGACGAGAGACTGGCATTTACCCTGAACAAAGGGGGAAATCTTGCACACAGTGCCAACCATTGGCGATATTGCAAAAATTACGAGGGGAGAAATTTGGAGATCAGTAAAGATAAAGATATATATTTTGAGCTTGTACAGTAATCGCTATAGCCTGAACTATTGCTCTGAAGAATTCTTTCTGATAAACAGAACATGCGAAATCCAGTCTCCATTAAGTCACAAGGGTAAACCTTGATGTGGGCGGGTATGCGGGGGTATTTCCTACACTCTCTTCAACTCGAGCATCCATCTATCCACTTCGCTATCCAGACGATCGGCAACCCAGCATACATACCCACCAAGCTCACCCCGATGAGCCAGAAAAGCGAACTGATTGAGTAGAGTTCTTAGGAATGACAAGCCTGGCGGCACTGCCGCACCCCTCTCCACGTCGTATATCTATGTCGACTTGCCTTCCACCACTCCAAGGCTTCTCCTTCCAGGCATAGCCCGATATATGCCAGTCGTTGGGCCTCGTTGCTGGCTCTGGTGATGGTAAAGTAATCGTCCATCTGGAGCAGCCATCTTTCCAGCGTAGATTGCTCTCCTCTGAAGGATTTGGGTGGCGGGGCTTTTCCTGCCACCGTGTCATTGTCATCGTAATGGTTGCGGTGATGTCCCTGTGGCGGGGGCGATCGTGGAGGTGGGGCGGTCCTGGTGATGATCGTGGCGGCTGTGGGGTCCTTGTGCTGCTGCTGCCTCTTCTAGCAGTTGCTCAACGTGCTGTTGATCGCGTTGGGGTCTTGGGGAGTGAGGCTGGATGTTTAGGTTGGATAGAAAATCTTCTATCCGTTTGAAACGTCGTTCATATTCGTCATGTCGACGGTTCATAGTGTTATATAAGGTAGTTTGGTTGGCATACAGGCGGGTGAACCCGTCAGTCACTCGGCTGGCGGGCTTGCTAATCTGGTCGCTGGCACTTGTCGATAGTTGCTGGGTCTGGTTAGCAGGCTGTTGGACTGGAGTAGGAGTGGGAGCAGGGGCAGCAAGAATGATAGAAATCTTGGATTCCTTTGGTGGGGTCTGAATTTCGAGTAGGGGACGGCAGTCTGCATCCTGTGCCTTCTTAATCCTTGGAGGGTGATGGTCTTAGCGGGGATCATGGTGGTGGTGGGGGTCCCTGAGTTGCTGCTGCTGCTTCTTCTATCAACTGTACTGCATGCTGTTGGTCTCGCTGGGGCCTAGGAGAGTGCGGCTGGATGTCCAAGTTGGCTAGAAAGTCTTCTCTCCTGAATCGCTGTTTGAATTCGTCGTATTGTTGAGCTTGGCGGGTAAGCCCGTCAGCTAAAAGGCTGGCAATGCTATTGAGCTGGTTGCCAATATCCGCTGGTAGTTGCTGAGTCTGGTTGGCCGCGGTATTTTCTGTGTTTAGTACTCCTGCGGTGGTTCTGGACAGAAAGTCCTTGTCCTGGTTTTGTTGCTCTTCAATTTCTTTGAGCTCTTTCAGGATTGCTTCCTTTTCCCGCTGCATGCGTTGAATCTGGAGTTGTAGGGCCCATAGTCCCGCTGGGCTGGGACTTGGTTCCACCACTTTTCCCTTGCGTCCTGGTGGCCGGAACTGAATGGGGATGCTACTGTCCCCGGGGATTTCGTCGGGGTTGCTGTGCAGGAGCAGCTGGTGGGGGGTCGCGGGGCATTACTTGTGGAAGGGTTCCTCCCATGTCATTCCATCCCTCAAATGTTGATTCGGGGCGATGATATGGGGTGGGTGCTGCATCTTCCATGGCATCTTCGACCGTTGGTGGTGGTGGTGGTGGTGGTGGTAGCGCACGGAAGTGGGACATGGTTCGGTTAGCTCACTCGGCAATTGCGTTAGTCTTGGGGTACTGAGTTGTATGCCTCTCTCTATATGCGGAATTCCCCCCCCCCAAGGCTACCTGAATCTAGGCCTTTTTGATCTCGTGCCCAGACTGATTTATTTTTGTGTGATAGTAAATGGCCCTTTCTAAATCTCGATCACCGCATCTGTTTGGTTCTGTCTACTAACCAGCTATCAGACCTTCAGCCTCCCTTTTTTTGTTATGACTGAGAATCAAATGATACAATAACCTCCATACTCAGAAGGGAGGAATATCCTGTATAAATACATTAGCCACTGCCAAACCTTCCACATTAGGCAAATTAGTTTTCAAAGTAGATTTATACAGGAAGTGCTCATACCGTACCCAAACCTCCTGCTATTACGTTGCTGTCACAAGAGAGTTGTGCCAGGCCGACAAAAGTAAATGCTTCTTGATCTCAATATTTCTCAAGGTGTAAATATACGACCATGAGAAGCCTTTCATGGGCCTGGCTACATGTAATACAGTACTTACTAAGTAGAGTCGTACCTCAAAACAAATTTTGCCATGATCATACCAAAATTTCCAATCAACTGGTTTGCATTATTTGTACTCCTCTCATACCGAGGGATCCACTAATTTTCTGTCAGATAATAGATTTTGATAGAGTAAATCAATATCCAGAGTAGATCAGTTGCTTTTCTTCTGAGCGAGTGACTACTCTATTTGGCAATTGCACATGACCAAACAGCACCGCCAAGCATTTCTATGCCAAGAAATGATGACTACCTGGTGGTTCGAGACTACTTAGCTACTTTATCATGCGATGTCTTCCACAACCAGCAATACATCTACTCTCCTGGCGGACCCAATCCTTGCTCCGTTTCTTGCTCCATCGTTTTCTGTTGTGAACTATGTGAACTCTACACTACCCCCATTGCTGCCCCCATCCACTGCACTTCCTACACAACCCAAGCACGATACTAAGACACAGCTCCAGCAACAGCTCTCCCACATCAGTAGCAATCCTACTCCCCTGCCATTGTCACAAATTCACCCCAAAACCACCGCTCTGCTGTCAGCTTTGGATATCCAAACACATAGACTGATTACTCACTTGCAATACCTAACGGAGGAGATATTACGGGTTGCTCCACGCTTGAGCTATGAGGTGGAGATTTTAAGGGGTGGAGTGGTAGGATTGGGAGAAGATCTTGAGAGGATGGGAAGCAAAGTGGCTAGGTTCAATCCCTTAGCACCAGGGGAGGGTGGACTAAATAACACCAAGCCCGAGGTCCTAAAGAGATTGGAAACGCTGTCTACAATTAGGGCGAGATTGGAAGAGGTTATTGCAATTTTCGGAGAAGCTATGAATTGGTCTTTGCCCGTCGCAGTCTCAGAGGACGTAACTCAGAATACAAACTCCAATCTAGGTGCTAACAGCCCGTCATATTACAATTTGTCGCCTGCGCCATCGCCGCCCCCTTTCATAAAGGAGATGAATGAAACAAGCAATGCTGCCAAAGCTGCTATCAAGATGGTCAACCCGACAGCTGAAATTTCCTACTTGTTAGCAGCAAACCTTGTCCCTCAAGCCAGAAGCCGAATTGAAGAACTCCGACTGCTGGCGGGAGTTTTCAAGGGTACTGTTGAAGGGGATACCCGGCTGGAGCTTGTGGAAGAGCTGGCTAGACGAGTCGAAAAGTTATGCGATGGTAGAGACAAAGGATTTTCGGTAAAAGAAGAGAGAATGGCAATGGCACAAAGAGTAAGGAAGGAGGAGGCATCTAGAGGGGAAACGGGTGGGGATACTATGGGAGGGAGAATGGATAGCAAGGAAGAGAGCAATACCGTAGCGAGTGGGTTTGGTGTTGGTAGAGAGGGTTATTATGGTTTGATCAATCAACTCCAACGGATGAGGGGGATGGGGTAGTTATATATTGGAACTCAGGAAAGCGATACCATTCCTGGAGACTGGGTTTCTATAGCTGACCTCCAAACTACACCGAAATCGCCGTGTGGGAAGGAGACTGCTTAGTAAAGTTCATGGAACTTAGTAACCTGCTACACTTTATTCACTTCTGTGTGGGAATGCGTACTACTCTATGGAATGTGCCCATCTCAAAGTCAATGAATACAGCCGCGACTTTGTGCGGCTGAAGAGGGTATACGAGATCATACTAGTTTAATTATTAGGTAGAGTTGTGAAGAAACATGCGGTGGCCTTAGGCCCCACTTATCTACACTGCATTACATGTTGCGTTGGTGTTGACGTTACATGCTTTCAGAACTTTGTTTTGATATGCTTTGCATATGCATCTTCATCGCCTTTCGTCAGCACACTCCCATCATCACAACCGTTTTACTAGACGAGCTGAAGCATGCCACGCAAGCAATATCTACAACACCTGACAGAGGTCTCTCAGGCATCGCCAGACAAGAGCATTGAAAGTTCGTTTGATGTTTGCTATGCTGGAGGAACACAATCTAATCAACGTGATGAAATTATAGGTGTCAGGCGAGGCGAAGATGATGGCAGCTTTATAATTTCTTACAAGCCACCAGCTAGCAGCGGACTTGAGGACCATATTGAGATTACAGGACTGATACCAGGTTAGTTGAGCAGCCTCCTCCGGCAGCTAGCTTTGCCTGATGGTAGAATAGATCTTGGGGAGTACCCCACTCACCATCAGACTTATCTTTATACGTCATCTTCAGAGGTTCCAGCATACATCACAGATGCACTAAACACAGTTCAGGGGCATGGACTCTCCCTTTCCCAACTGATACAGCTTATTGTCATGAGCTTGAATAAAGCTGTCTTGCAGAGACATGAAAACAGAAAAGCAGCGGGGCAGGGATGTACTACCGAATATGAGGATGAGGATACGTTTATGCCTGATTACAAGGATGAAGATGAGTTGGTGGAAGAAGAGGAGGATGATGGTGACTCCATAGGTGGGTGGTCGAATGATGGCGCAGCACACCTTGATGATGTCGATCACGATGCCCAGATGAACGATGCACTCAATGACAGCAACCGCCCTGAGACCTTGCCTGCCTTGAGGCGGGACTTGAGAG
>Ga0307514_10001757_pt1 | contig 24707 bp, 23 predicted proteins | sample 16_EM_MG_FD_203088 | JGI IMG/M metagenome (GOLD analysis project Ga0307514, IMG submission 203088) | Populus trichocarpa ectomycorrhiza microbial communities from riparian zone in the Pacific Northwest, United States - 16_EM | ecosystem: Host-associated > Plants > Roots > Unclassified | place... | reverse complement strand
TTAATAATCATGCGCACCGCTGATGGTTTTTCACATCCCGGTCATGGCGACATAATTGCATCATCTTGCGAATCCGCTTGATAAGGCTGCCCTTATCAAATCATTACATGTGGCTCAGATGTAATCCCGCTAAGGACCGTCTGACTGATGACATGAGCTGATACGCAAGAAGGTGTTTTGCTTGGTGACCAATGGTATCCACTTCCGAATGGTAGTCACTTGTACTTGCTTCAGTCATACATGTATCATTACCACTATCAGGGGAAAACCCCTAACAGTTGGTAAGGATGCTCGGTATGTTAATTGTACTACAGAACAATGAACAACATCTCACTCAGTTCTCATAAGAAGTAATAGTAGCCAACCTAGTTACCCTACTGATAAGTACTGTTCAAACTGGAGCACATTGGTACATTTATCGGCCATCTACATCAGCAAAATGTAATTTAGTTGCTGGGAGCCTCCAGGAGTGTGTGAGAGGAGGCGGAGTGTAAACTTAGAAGCGTCAATTTCAGGAGAGAATCGAACCCTAGGAGGGCATTCTGGGAGGTCTTCGGAGTAACTGGAATCTCTGATGACTGGTACAGAAGCACCATGGGAGTGGTTGTGATAAATTTGGGAGCACCTGAGGCTGTCACCCAACCAATACGGGAATCCCAAACTAACTCTGAGAAATGCCTGGGTCCTGATAGATATTCATTCAAAGGACTGCAGATGTCATCTGAGATTCTCCTGATGTACCCCGAGCAATAAGAATACCCTCCATGTATGATGCATAGGTTATTGTTTATTATCAACTTCTAAATCATACTATAGTACTCAGCATCTCATTCAACATTCTATTGTTTGCATCGCTATATTAAGGAGAACCAAAGAAAATGGTGAGTGATTCAAAAATGAAAGCAGGTAAAACCGAAACAATAACCCGAGTAAGCGATCAAATGATATCAATCAAACATAGTCTCAATGGCATCCACTAAATCTCCCATCTCATCAGGGCTGACAAACACAGGAACACAAAATTCATCAACGGTGCAAAGAAGCTGGAGGCGCTCGTTGTATTTCTGAATGATTCGGGCCTGGCGAGTGGGTGAAATTGAATTCCAATGTCGTTTGGCTTGATTTGTGATATCTAAAAGGTTGGAATTGAGAGGTTAGCTTGTAGTGAATCAAAATGGAGTGTGAAAGGCAATATGATGAATCCGGAGGAAAAAGAGGCGCACCACCAGGAAAGGAGGAGTACCTGATGTGGAGTGCAGGGAGGGCAAGGGGACTGCTGGTGTTAATGGAGGAGCACGGAATGTAAATGAAGGGATCAAAGCCAGCCCAAAGAGGGCTGACGTAGGTTGAGGAGCGCCTATTGAGCGGAGCAGTGATCCATGCTGAGCATTACCGACAGGAGAGGGATGTGAAGAGTCTGGAACGAAATAGAGGCGCTGCAAATCAAGGTCAGAGAGGGGTTTGAGGAGCGCCGACAGGGATTGAGGAGCGTCTATTCTAGCGTAGGAGCACTATTGGGGAGGGGGGGAGGGATGTAAAGAGTCTGGAATGAAATAGAGGAGCTTCAAATCGAGGTCGGAGAGGGGATTGAGGAGCGCTGAATGAAATATTGAAGTGCCAATCCAGATTAAGGAGCGCCTATTCTAGCGTAGGAGCACCATTGGGGAGGGGGGGGGGGGGGGGTATAAAGCAGCCCACCATGTGTGATTGATGAGTAGTGCAGTGGGTTCTGCAGTAATACAATCTATTACTGTGGAAGGGCAAAATTTACCTTGATATTCATCTTGAGAAAACATCACTGTAGCCTTCTTTCTAGTGGCATACTCAGACAGCGCACAATGAATAGCTGCGCCAACAAGTGCTAACATCTACGGTGTGAGTAGTTGAAAGAACTGGGATGTGGTTGGTTGTCGCCCCAGGCTATTCGCAGTAAAGAACAACTGATGATGGATTAAGTCAAGCACTACCATCCACCTGTACCACAATTTTTCATCATCGTTGACCTTCGAGAGATAAGCATTGTCAAACAGGAGCTCCCTACCTTGAATTCAAAGTTCAGTCTCTGATCATAAATCCAACCGGTAACTATGGACAATAGTTCAACATGATCCATCTGCAAAACGCCCTCCAACGGTACTAATCTGTAGTTTTAACTACGTCTATTTCTGTGGTTTAGTATCATCATAACTCCAATCGAGGAGTAGAAACCAGGATAAATACTTACAGCTTCTCGGGTTTGTGGATCAATTTTAAGAGATAGACCACCAGGCAATTGTCACACAGATGGTGTACCAACAGGAGCACCTGCTAATGGTCACTGACAATTCTGGGCTTCCATTGCAAGTTTCTAAGCTTTGCCAACGATCGAGTACTTCTCATCAGAAATGATTGGCCAGGCAGTCTTTGTGAATACGATTGCGTCCATGAATCGTTTCGATACCTGAACAGTCGCCTTTTGGTGTTGAGGAACATTGTGATCACCGCCGGCTTTTGGTTGAGGAACATTCTGGTCACTACCAGCCTTGGGAAGTGTGAGCGCCTGGGGGGGTACAACATCAGCCTTGTGTAATATATTGATGGCTGACTTTTGGCACTTGAGCAATGGTGGTGCGATTGCCCCAGCTGGATGTCACAGATTTGGAAGTGAAGTGGGGGCAATGACAGTATCCGCACGGCTCCGTTTCTTTGGTAGTGGAACCCTTTCAGTTCGTATTGTCTTATCGCGGTGTGCCTGGTCTAGATATAGAACCTTGTGCTGGTTGTCCAAATCGTCTTCTTCGATATTGGATGACAAAGTAGACTCTCCAGGGTCTTCACTTTTGTTCTTACTGATCTCCCAATCGGTATTGTTATCATCCTGCTTTATAAGAATTATAGCACAGAAATTAGCAATCTCCAACACTATACTCGAAGGCTGGGTTGGAAGTGCAAACATTTGATCTGCAATGAAGATTGGCTGTCTTCTTCAATGCACATACAAGTACTCTCTCATGGTGGGCTTGTAGATTTTTCTGTGAATAGTGATTCCTCACCTGGCTGGCTGTAGGTTCCATGTTGATGATGATAAAGTGAAGTTGGAGAACATAGACAGAAGTCTATAAGGGTAAATATAGAATGAAGTTTAGCAGAATAACGGAAAAATAGGGCAACAAAGGAACACTCGGTTGAGGAGGAGGATGCAAAGCGAAGCGTGCCTGAAAAGAATGACGCTTGGCGCTGGAGCATGGAATCTTGAGGTGTCCCTGGAAAGAGTCCGGAAGACATGTCGGTGGTTCATATTTATATTGTCAAAGCTAGTTCTTTTTTGTGATTTAAGAAGCATCAGGTGCACCTGATTAGATGGATTCTTCATGCCCCCAATTTCCAAATGTTAGCACTCGTATCCAAGTACGCTATTGATGTAAGAATTGGAAGTTGGTTTAAGCTAACATACCTAGATTTGAACCAGATGCACCTGAAGATCTCGACACACCTGAAGAACTCGAGACATTGACTGGGAAATGGGTTGATCGTGATCCCCTCTGCATATAACTCCACTGAAGGTAGTTCATTGTGCCTCTAGTTCGAGCATATGAGCTGCGGTGATTGCATGGCACAGAATTGGTGGTTTGTTAAAGAATCTTGCAGAACTTGGACGGACGATAGAGCTGGGACCTTGCTGAGTGGCAACGCTTGAAGTTACATGGGTTCAAACTGAGTTTGTTGTTGATAGTAGATAACTATGAATCTCTGAATGCTGTATACCAGTCAGAAGGACACCCTATTTTGATGATATTCTGTTGTTTTAGGATTCTGCTGCAAAGTTAGGGGTTGATTAGGCAATATCGTGTGCAGAACTTCACTATCAGCGGTCCGAGTCTGCTGAAGTCACAATATGTACGCAGTCAGTGTAAGTGAGGACGGATAATTTGGGTTCACATAGAAGAGATTTAATAAACAGAAAGAACAGTAATAGTACGATGAAGACTCAGGGTAATTTAATCAATTCCAGTTGTTGTCAATGCAAAGATTGCTAGCGAATGGGTCAGAAATTTTCACTCACATTAAGATGTTGTGCATAATATCTTGTAAACACCACATCATCTAATCACAAACTCATTATGAGTCTCAATACTACAATGTTGACTTAACATAAATATTGGGGTTCAAAGCAGTGCATAAAAACGATACGGAATACGTCATGAGGCTTCATCTGACAGCGGAAAGACGAACGACAGCATGCAGCTCCGGCCAATTGAGGTGCAGTGAGCATTCAATAGGCATGCAGGATTCAATCTAATGCAATAGCTGGGATTGTAGGCTCGCCTTTCTTTGACAGTTACCTATACTCTCAGAAACTGCGTTGTCTTAACTCGAGCTTTGATTACAATTTGTTCTTCATGCACTTTGGGATTGGACTTCAGAGGAAATCAGATATATTGTCTCTTTATGATGTATCATGAAGTTCAGGTGGGAGCCTGCCGGTCACCGATTAAGCCGCAGAGCAGAGACTGGCATTCAGAGTCTCTATCTCTTTGAGCTCTTTTGATGGAAATCGGTTCACTCAATCTATTTTAAGATGCCAGTTTTTGGCAGCCCAAACATACAAGTTAGTCAAAATGTAGTTAGGTCTGCATTAGAAGAGGTCTGAATTTAAGTCTGTTTGAGGAAGTGTGGTATACCGGTGAGTGGGAGTTGCCAGTCATCAGCGGAATTACTGAGCAGAAGCTGTCTTTTGAGGTTCACTCTCTCAAGCTGCAGCTCGATTATGGAGCCCAAATGACAGAAGCTATTATAGGATCTTGGAAATGTAAGGTCTGAACATAGTTCTTAGTCAAAATCCAGTTAAGTGTGATTACTTATCACCCAGCGCTGTGTATCTACGGCAAGTGTGTGGTGGACACCTTCCTCCAACGGATGGGTTGACATGGAGCATGTCAGTTATGGCAGTTTGGCAGCAGCCTTCACATGCCAATCAAGCATAACTTCAGATCTTTTCCGGGGCCAAGCGGGATGAGCCGCATTGCACCTAAAAGGTTAGTGTATATAAGATGGACACTCTGTCTGTGCTGACAGCCACAGATTCAACGTATTCAGACAGGAAGAAATATGCTTGGAATGGAGCAAAATGAATCATTCAAGGGTAATGCGAAGTGGGTATGCACAGTTCAGAGGCGAGCCTGGAGTGGGATCATATGGTAATAATGCGTGGTGGCTTATCAAAATTGGGCGTTGAATGGAAGATGCATGTGGTGTCAAATCTGAGACCATCAACCTTGACAAGAGAGTGGATCTGAGCTGTGCCTGAATTTGATTCCTGAGTGAGGAAATACTCAGCTGCACTCTTTGGGTAAGCCTGGAATACGTCAGCCATGTCTCAGGATATGATATATCAACTGGATATCGCTTAGACAGTCTTTCAATCCATGGATGATTAGAGATATACCAGGCTGGATCTGTCTTAGAAAAGTCAAGAAGTTGATAGCGATTCTCTTTTGCAATTGACTGAAACTAATTCAACATTGTTGATTCAGTGAATATCGTGAATTCTTTTGCAATTCTAGTGTCCGGTGTGCCTGCAATTGCCAAGTAACCTGTAATTTGAATCACACTTGGAGGTTCAGGTGCGCCTGAAAACTAGAATCCTGATCGCTGATGTAGGTACCACAAATCCACACGGACAATATACGATGAGCAGTGACTGCAGCTTCGAAAGATTCTCACAAAGAGAAACATATGGCACCGCGAAATTTGACTTAGTTGACCATTAAACCGTCGTACCTGCTTTTCATCACATATGAGGCAATTGTTCAGTTTACCAGATATCTGTTGATTATTGACTTCATCTCATATTCATTACAATAATTATCTAACACGAAATGCAATCGAACTCTAATCAATTCTCCTGGACTCCTCCCCATCGCCTCATTGTCCATGCCATTTGACTATTTTGCATCAGTTGATGAGATTGTATTGGTTGAATGTTTAAAGAGGTGTACCTTGATTACACTGCCATAATAATTATCATTCATCCTCACCATCTGACGCCACAAGGTCTCCATACTCCGTACGCTGCTTTGTATGGTCCTCCCGACACTCCAGAATGTGGTATATCATCGAAGTCATGATGTTTGGCTGCTCATCATGCCATGCAGGACTCTCATTTGTGCCACTCCAGAGAGCTATTGGAGATCACTCGCTCTGTTATCATAAACATCAGGTCCAGTCCTCATTAGCCAAGTGTGTGGGACTCTATTTTGCCCGAGTCGAACAACCCTTGCAAAGGCCTGGCACTGCTCATTCGATACCCAGAACTTCTGAGTTATTAATGCATGGTTTTCTGCTGTGAGATTTAGGTCCATCCCACCCACTTTGGGTGTAATTTCAAACACAGAGGAATTTGGTGAATCTTGGAATTTGAGCGGCATTTCTGTGCGCTCATCATTGCCCATTGCTGCATACGTGTAAAAAATATCCAAATGATCCCCAAAAAACTTTGTGAGCCACCACTTCAAATGATGAACTTGACTTGGCAGAGGACAAAATAGCACCGCCTTTTGATGAGGAGGTGAATGAGGCAAGGTCCTTGAATGACTTTCAGGTTCATGCAGAAGCGCCTCATTTGATGCTTCATCTTCATCAGATTTGGGATACTCCGCAGCTGCATTGAAAAGGATTGGCAGAAATGTGTCTGTCAGCCATCGGAAAATTGGAGAATCCACCCCAGTGTTGAAAGGCCATTCATTGTACCATTGTCCTGAAACGTCATTTCGATCTTCAGTGTCTCCCAATACCAGTGAGACACATGCCAGCCTCCATCTATGTTCCCTCCACGCTCCTGAAGCACCTTGTGAAGTGTATCTTTCCATAAGGGTCTTTGGTTTTGCTTGCTCTTTCTCAGTCCAGTCGAGATCGACACTGTGCATTCTCCTTTGGGATCCCAACAAGTGGTTTCCCATTTGTGAGTTTCGATTCTGACCATCTCCTTATTGTCCAGGGCTTTGCAATTTGGATCATCCAGTGTGCTGCATCCTGTTGAGTGTCCTGATCTTCAGTCCGGATGGCATGTATCCAACTTTTCACAGCAAAATACAGTGCCTCGGCGCGGTGCTTTTTCATTACAGTTTTGTCCTCTGGATCTTCATACACACCTGAAAACAGCCACATCATCTGAAAACACCAGTCGTAGAGTGAATGGAATCCTGGCGCGCCAGTGACTGGTAGTTTGAATACAATTCTCACATTCAATCAGACCGCAATTCGCCTGCCTATACTGTTTTTCGTCTTGTACCGATGAGACTCATCAAAAATCCCAAAACTCCATGAACAGTATGAGACTTGGCCGTTGCATGATGGGTTTGCTCTCGATGTTAAGGTATCATACGACACAAGGTGGATATTCCATCAGTTTTCTGGCTAGTCAATAGTGGTGTTCAGATCCTCATGGGTGAGATTCGCAATTTCCGTGTGCACCAAGTTAGTGAGTTTGAAATCGGTTCCATATGTCATCTCGTCGATGACACTCTTGAACTTCTCTGCAACTCCAGGCATTGTAACCACCAGGATTGGTTCAAAACCTGATGTAAGCGCTGGATGCCCTTCCAGTGGAGTTGAGTGGATGTCTGAAAAGCGGCGGGGCACTGAATTCTGTCTCCGCAACGGATACCACTTCTGTTGATCACTGATAATCCCAGGAATGTCATTCTGTGCCAGATCAACCCACTCTTGAAGCGTATTCCCCCATAAAATAGACAGTGGCAACCCCATTACAACTTTCTCAGTCACCAATTTGCAAAGCGTTGCCACTGCAACTGAAGTGAAAGTCTTTCCAAGACCCATTTCATCCGCCACCAGTGCTCCTGGCATATCAGCATCCCAAACCCACATCCTCACGATGAACCATATGGCCCAAACCTGGTGCGCCAGAAACTTTGTTCTGGGCAGGCCTGGAATTGAATACTTGTGGCCTGGAACATGGTCATCCGTTGATTGGTGAATTGGATGGGCATTCAGCAACCTGACCGCCTCATCAAGCCACTCATGTTTAAATTCATTGTTAATTGTGTTGAGAACTGTGCTTAATACTGAACTTGTATTATCTGGATCGAGGACCTCCTCACCATCCACTTGCTCCAGAACCTCTCTTGCACCTTCGTTGGTCTTCTTTTCGTCATCAATGATCTCTTTCAGTTGCTCCGAGGTAAGTTGGGCTGATGGGATCATACTCCAGTGCTTCTGAAGTTCATACCGATGTTGGGTATTTCATAGACTAGCACTTGGACCCAATGAATATGTGGAATACAATCAATTCTATTCACTCAATCAGAACTTACATTAATACTACTGTCAGTCTCTTTCCCACCTGCTACCTTCTCGTCCAGCACTCATTCATTTTCATCGGATACCTCCGAAGTATAAGTATACTAATTAGCAGGGGGGCATAATTAACCGTAACCAGGTTAGCGGGGATTTACTTGGCCGCTCTAATTACATGCTCCGCAATATCCTTCCCTGTAGCTTCCTTCATTTCTACCGATAATAGTTTCAGATTGTGTCCCAGTTTCAACTTGAAGGTATTTGAATGGGAACTGTTGTATGAAATCTGACCATATAGAGGGTCATTCATTGTTTGCCCTGGTGCGTATAATCAAATATACTCTTCGTCCAATTCTTCCTGAGTCAAGTTGCATTTGTATGTCACAGTCAGATAGCATGATTCTTTCGGGCAAATTTTTTTTTTCGCCGAAATCAATCAGCTCCTCCCAGCGCCTCACATCTGGGTATGAAGCTTGGAGTTGCACACTGGATGTCTGGTCAACGTTGCCGTTCGGCACTCGACAAATCACAACCGTGAAAGTTGTATTTGGCAACTGTAAGAGGTTACATCTCGCTCTTTTGCCTGCGTGCTCTATCAAATCCGTTGCTGGTTTCCCTGTTGCCTTGCCTTTCCTTCTTCCTCGCCTCCCGAACCTCACTTACACATTTCTTCAAATCATCCCAACCCACTGTCGCCGAATGCTTTCAGCATTATCGAAATGTTTGAAAGGCAGCCAGGTCTCGAAATTTTCCAAACAATCTGCAACCACCGTCTCCCAGTGCAGGGGTCTATCTCGCAGCTGTTTCAAATGGTTCTGTCTCTGGATTATGGACCGATGCTTGTACTCCAGAAACCCAGCCACCTCTACTATCTTCCACTTGTTGAAGGCACTAAAGTTGTGCTGCCTCATTCTTTTGGCAAATTGCTTCCTGGAAAATTTCATTTGCTTCAAGCTGATTGAGGCTTTGTCTTTGGCCCCGCCCAAGTCTGATGAATCGTTACTCTCATAATCTGCATCGTATTCATCATAGGAAATACCTGGTAACAGGTGCAAATCCGCAATCCCCGCAATATCTGTCCTGCGCAGATCTGCAGCCGGCTGAAATCGTTTTGTTGGGAGGCACATTGGGGGTCTCCCAGGTGTACCGGGTAGTTGTCCTGGTGTAGTGGAGGAGGAAGATGTTGGCTGAATGACTGGATTGTGTGGAGGCGGTGCTGGAGGCACTCGAGGTACACCTGGAGATGACGGACCATGTCCTGTGACTTGCTGAGGGGTGAACATATGAGGTTCACCATACCCTTCTTGGCGGAAATCATATGCTTGCCACGATGGCCCATAACTCATATATCCTTGAATTGCACCAGTGCTTTGTTGTGAGCTTGGTGTCATGTTGAATGGGGCATGGAGGTAGAACTGGGGAGCACCTGGAAATGCTGGGTGTGAGGGCGAGTAACTATACCCCGGTGGAGGATGAATATGATTTTAGGGTTGCCTGAATTGAGTGTCTTTGCTCGGTGTATTTCCAGTATTAGTATCTGGTGTACCCACATTGTCATCTGGGCATTGTTCTGAGCCAAACAGCCCACCGGTTGGAGCCATATTGGTTCTGTTGGGCGGAGATCCGTTCGTCCACATTGTATGTGAACAAAGGATGATAGTAATCAAATTATCAATTCAATTGGTGATTTCGAATGAAGCCGAGTATAGTTGAAAATATTGAAGGTAGCAGTGACTCTTGGTGGAATGAAGGCCTCTTATGTCCATCTTTTTTGTCACGGACTGTGGCGTTTCACTGCACCTTTGATCCCATGAAACCCAGCTGAGAAAAAGAAATCATAGTCACATGCATCCCACCTTTCTTTGTTATATGCTTGAATTCATATAATGGGATCATGGATAGAAGCTCAGCTTTGCTCGGTCCATGATAGTAAAGGTCATAGAATGGATTCGACATGATATCTCCAGGAACTCAACAAGAACTATATCTGGTTGGAAAGTTAGGATGACTAGGCATTTTACAATCAAAATGTGTGTGTACAACCTGCACTTCATTCAATATGAGGCCTTGTTAGTCGAGCAGCAACAGTGATTGCTTCCTTTGGAGCTCCTTGTGGAAGCTTTGTGGTGTCCGCAGGATCCACCCACCGGTCTAGGATCATTACTGAAGAAAACATCCTTCCAGCCTATCAGTTCTCAATGATCATTGAGCGGGCATACAGCCAGCTAGAAAACTTACCTATTTCATCGGATTTAGCTGATGTTATCAGCTGCTTCAGGCTGGAGTGTAGACATAATCTGCACAATGCTGCAATGACGTAGTATATGATATGGCCGATCGTAGTAGTAGCACCTGATTAACGGTATTCAAAGTTGGTTGCAGTAATGACAAAAGGAACTTTCTCTGCTGAGGATTTCAGTAGATAATGTGCAGCATTATCGTGTGGGATTTGAAAGATATTATCCTAGTTTGTGAAGAAAACTGATTGTAAGGTGACTTTGTTTTACCCTTCTTCTATATTTGGTGGGGTGTGATGCGGCTTTGAAAGTGATACGCTAACCTGGGTTAGCTTGCCTTCAAACAAATATCCTTGAGGCTCAACAAACTATACCCCCTAAAGCATCACCGAGATTCGTAAGAACACTGACCATATCTCAAAGATGGTTAACACTCGCCGGAAACATGTCAAATGGTTTATCTGCAAAAAGATATTATTTCACGAGCACCGACTGGAAGCTCACTATCAACAATATCAGTCAAAATTGATGAATGAAGGGCTATTACCGAATGGAATTCTACCACCTGCCTGCTGGGATTACCCTGAGCCATCATGGTTTGAACATAGTAGGTGCACCTGAATGGCCATCGACAAGCTTTCAAATAATAATATACTCATAGACAACATACCGGGTGCACTACCACCTGAAGATACTCCCATCAAAGAACCTATAGACCCTCAGCAGCCTGATCTCACCTGTACCCCTGTTCCAACAACGACAAAGAGTCATAGGCAGGTAGTTGGAGTGGAAAATACGGGGGGGAAAGCTTATGGAAAAGCAACTGGATTGTACAACAAGCATCGCAAGTACTCAGAATAATGAAATCCATGGCATCCGTCTTGGTCCGCACACGACTTTCAGCAGGGTCGGTCGGTTAGCCAGCAAACGAAATCATGGATAGATCTACATCTCAGACGTGGATTGGACAACTATAAAATCAAATCATTCCAATCAGCAGATGCCCTGAGAAATCTCCTCTCTGAACTCAATTTCGGGCTCGGCGATGAGAGTTGAATTGCAGATGACTCATATATCTTTGGAACGTTATACAAGAGGGACATTTTGAAATGTATTCAGTTCCTCCTAGCACATCTCCCATTTCAGACACACCTCAATTTTGAACTGATGCACCTCGCTGACTCTGACAGTCATCGAATCTACAGCCCGATGAACACTGGCAATAGGTGGTGGGATACACAGGATCAACTTCCTGCTGGAGGGACAATTTTGCCAGTCATATGTGCATCAGACAAGACCCACTCGAGCAATTTTTTGGGCTATCAGCACGCCTACACAGTGGATATCACAATTGGTAATGTTTGTACAGATATCCGCCGGTCACCGAAAAAGCGCACCTGGATACTCTTCGAACTGATCCCATGTCCCCAGAAAGGGGCCAAAAACATTGATGACGCATGGCATAGTGCGGTTGGAACTGTGCTGCCTCAACCTAGGCATCTTGACATCACTGGCCCTGGCTTGAAATGGGATTGTGCTGATGGATTCCAGTGACCATGTTACTCTCTGTTGGCTGCATGGGTCTGGGAGTATCCAGAACAAGTCATGGCTGCTGAATTCTCATATGGCTCATGCCGGATGTGTGAAATTCCTCAAGGTGCGCCGATGCGGTATTCAACATTTCGACTACTCGATAACTCCAGAGACCAGCATATTGACTTGGAGCTGCTGGAGGACATTGATATTGACGTTCTGCAAACTCTAGGTGCCTGCCGAATCCGCAACCAGCTCTGGCAATACCCTCTATGCAACGTCTATCGGCTTTGGCCGCCTGATGAATTGCATCAGCTGCTCTTGGGTTTAGTTAAAGACATATTGCACTGGCTGCTCAAATACCTGAAACGTAGAAATGTCAAGGATCAACTTGACAATCGATTAACATCGGTGCCACAATATCCCGACTTCGAGCACTTCTCCGAACGATTTGATTTATTGAAAAGTGGTACGTGGCAAGGTAAAGAGATCTGTGGAATGATCAGAACACTGGTAGTGAATTGCGCAACGATTCTTGTCTGCTCCAAGAATGACGGGAAATCTGTAGCGAAAACAGCCTCCGATGAAATGGTGATGGGAGCAGTGCAGGTATTATGTGAATTCTCTCTACTTGATGGCCAACAAAACCACTCGGATCTATTCCTCAAAGCACTAGACGATGCACTCGAGTGATGTTGCCAGAAGAAGGGTATTTTTCGAGAACAGAAAATGTCGAAGTCTGTGATGGCCAAAGTGTATAACCTGTTGGCAACGGAATCCCATCGGTTAGGCGAACAAAAGATTCATACGATTCGTGCTACAATGGAGGCCCTTGTGTATGGGGCTGAAAAGGTTTTCACAATGAAACGCAGGCAATTTCAGGTGTGCCTGAATAGAGCCTGACAAGCGGCAACCACTTGGTCTAATGCTGATTGTCCGAAGGGAATTAAGCGATTGCAGCACAGAATGCATCAAGTGACACCTGCTAAACGCAAGCCGTTCGATAAATTATTCCAACATCATGAGTGACAACTATTGCAGGAACTGAAGACTAAGGTAACCGGTCCCCAAAGCATATTCACCAAACAACTTGCCCTAAGGAAAGCTGCCGGCAAAGATGAAGCTTGTGGGGCGGCAAACATGACTGCTGACAAGCGACTGCAATTTGAGATCTGCCTATCCGAAGCTGAGACAGAAGCCACAACCTGGAGCTTGGCTGATCCAGAGCCCGTGAAAAACCAGCTTGAGAGAGAGATTCATAGCATCACTTCGAATGGGCAGATGCAGTACATGAAGGAATTTTCCTTCCGCTCAATGGAGTTTGAACCTTGGTGGGAGAAAATCGGCATTCAGGTGCCTTCGAAAGCCATTGAACAACACATAATTTATTTTGGATATCCAAAGATGCATGTTGTAAGCCATCTATCAGAGTTAATTCGGCGAATGGGTTCCTGTGACAATTTCACCACTGATATTGCTAAACGACTACATATCGCCAAAGTGAAAAAGGCATATCGATCTAGCAAGGAAGTCAATTACATTCCACAGATGCTTAAGCAAAATGCCCGGTGTACCGGTATTGACTACATGGAGGAGACGCTGTCATATCTTGCACTCCAAGGGTGGTACGATATTGACTCTGCAAAAGTTTTCAACCTACTATCCGCTACAGATAAACGGCAAGGTAAACGCAGAGCCCATGTGTTACATCTCCAAACAATTCAGAACGAGGCTATTATCCGCACTGTATCACAGCAGGTATATCACTTGAGAGAACCTCCTGTCCGTATAGTGTGCAGAAGTATCATATCAACCTCACACAGAGACACATCAGAAGATTCCGGACTTTCGAACATTGGACAGCTTGTCCGTGTGCTAATTGAAGATGACTGGGGACACGAGGTTAGTGGACTCATGCTCGGATATGATCAGAATGTACTCTTAGACAGTATATTCATTAAACTCCAGAATGGGCTGTTGTATTACCGTCAACCATTTCACTACCCTACATGTATTAAGCGTCTGGGACTTGATTGCTGGGTAGAATATACCAATGCCAACCAAGGGATCATGCCTGAAGCTCACAACATCTGGGTCCAGTATACCCAAAGTGAAGAGAATGACCTCAATAACACCTTCCAAGGACAAATTCCTTCTTTTCCTGTATTATACATCAGCTGGACTCCACTGAATCAGATCGTCCAATTTCAGAAGGGCCTGCCATACAGGAAAGCAATATCGACCTTTTCTAAGAGGTGCAAGAAGACTCAACAATGGGTATTATGTCAGCAAGTGCAAGAATATGTGGTGGTGATTCCAATAAAGTTCAATGATCTTCATGGTTGGGCTGATTGTGTTGATGGGTTCATCTGGGTTGTCAAACAGATGAATAAGATGTCTATTGTACCCATTATAGAAATAGTTGGACCGGGACATTTGGTGCGGGAGAATGCTGCAACGGGCGGCATTGATAGTCCATGGCTTGTTAATAATCATGTCGATTTAGATACCTACTGGACTGTATATTAATTAGATTAGAATGCCTGGTTCAGGTGAGTAGCTGTGGGATAAGTTTATTGTACTATTCAATATAGACATTATATATTATCACTCCCGGAGAATCTGACTCCAGGTGCACTGGACTCGCCTTGGAGACGAGTGTCGTAGTCACAGGAGCTCCGAAATTTTACCAACTTAAAGGCATAATTTTATAGCATGCTGAAGACGACTTCATACTCTTTAGAATATTCTTGTAATCTGTTCCGCTACTTCAGAAGCGTTCAGAAGCACCTGAAAGGACTCTCAGAGCACCTGAGAAGGACATTGTTTTGCACTCAGCCCGTTTGGGAGCTTCTGAGAGCTTCTGGAACGATCGGTATGGCTGTTCAGAATAGCTGAGTCGTTGAGTTATGACTTCCAAACCATTTTACATTTTGCTGATGTATGATTTAAGTGGAACAGAACAAATGGCACCATTTCATGGTTGGTGTGCCTGCCAGCTTCAGAGACAGAGCATTAGTGTCACCAACGGTTCTGGACCGTCACTTGAGGTCCTGGTCCGGGTCCAAACTGAACCTTTGCCAAAATGGCGGCCTGGGTTTTCAATACACGCGAATTGTCAACTCGGATATGGCTTGATGCTATACTCCCAATCCGTCTGAATTGGGCGTGATGTCAGCAGGTCGCCCAGCAGGTCCATCCATAGATTCATATAAGACTCTTGATTTTGCAGTTTGTTAATAGTATCTTATCAAAATCGCATTTTCAACAACCAATAATATGTTTTTGCATGCTTTGCAGCTTGCAATATCATTTAATTTGGAACTGGTGTTATACATTTGCTATATTGTATTTTTCCATTTCAGGGGTGTTAATAATTCCATTATGAACGTGAAGATCAGCGCGATCCCTTGATTACCAACTATGGAACAACTAAAACTGTTGATGCTCCATTGATGCTTATTTTCAGGATGCGGCAGAGAGCATGTTGCTGTTGTTTTTGCCAGTAAAGGCTGCCAATATTTGATAAATGGATGTCTGCAACTAATCAGAACATAAATTACACAAGATGTGAAGCTCAAAATTGTTGATGCTCCATTGACACTCATTTACAGAATTGGGTGGTGACCATGTTGCTGTCTCTTTTGACTATGAAAGCTGTCAAGACATCAGTTATGCATAACAGCAACCAAATCGCAGTTTAATTACCATACTTCCAACACCACAAATCATTGATGCTCCATTGATGCTTATTTTATTTTATTGTCCATTCAACATCTGCTGCCATCGATAATGGTTTTCATCATGATTTGAACTTATTGGTAGTCTTTCTGACCGATTGAGAATTGGCCCTGTGGCAAAGCCGAGGGCAGTAACATTCTTGCACTGTTTACTTTCACACGACAAAAATTTATGTATCTTGCCAAAAGCTTCATTGCGTCTGCTATATATCTGTTTATCAATCTATATTCACAACCTACTGCTTACCATTCACCCATAATATATCTCCAACTAACACTCTCAGTCAAGATACCTAATGAAGTGGGTGCAACATTGACACATTCTGTCCTACTTTTTCTGCACTCGCTTATTCCTCCCCCTTTCGATTGCAGTGACTGTCATCAACACCTTTCCCGCCTGTGTCTTTGACTTCCGTGTAGGCCGAATCAATCCGGGAACATTTGGCAAGGCCCTCACATCCCGCTGCTCTGGGCATTCCGGATCCTCGTTGTCATTGTCTTGCTCTATATCAGATTCAATGTCTGCCACGCAATCGTCTTTGCTGTTATTTGGATTATCCAAGTTCCCATTCCAGTTAAGCCAATTTTTGGTGTCCGAAATGGTTTCAGGTGCTCTATCCTCATCGCTTTCAACTGGATGATGGTTGATTCTTCTGATTTGGCAGACATTCAATATTTGAGTTTGTTCTCCAGGGAGGTCCTTTGCGGACAAAGCCGGTGGCAACGGTGATCTTTCTGACAATTTAAATGCAGTCGCACCATCCTGGTCAAGGAGTGACCAGGATGCTTTGATGATCTCTTCTGTGTCCGAAATGTATCCTACAGTGGACGTCTCCTTGTTTTGAGCTCGATATCCCTTCTGGGTAGTACGTAAGTTTTGGCTGCCCTGCCACATCTCCAAAAACTCGTGAACCGTCGCCATTCTGTGCAATGTCGTGTCCTTCGCCTCTTTCTTCACTTCTGAGTCGCTTTCTGTGTTTGTGGTAGCCAATGCTGGGTCACTGCCTGCGAAAATCCTGTTATTAGATGAAGCAAACTGCCTTACAACTACTTTTTAGCAAAGAGTCTCGCTTGCGGTTTTTGACTGCCTTCAGCCGATAACATTTCAGCCAATGGAAAAACTGGCCTCCACTCCGACACCATGTGGTGTGATAGAGAATATGTCACGCACCACATTGGAGAGATTAGTGTACATTGAGTGCGTTTCCTCCTGTTGACACCACCAGTTGGTTATGTCCGGTATCCAAAATGTATTGCTAATCTCCATTTGGTCGGAGTGGTGATCATTGAGATTTCGATCAATTTGCCCCCAGTTCTTTGGTGCTTCAGGCGGTGAATTTAATTAGAGCCTGGCAGCGGTCACTAAGCGTGCTGTGCGATTGCTTCGTCCGTGTGTTGTTTTAGACATATTGTCAGGCGTTAAGTATTTTACATCATCGCTGGACACAGCATATGGATCAAAAGATGATTGATTGGATCCTGAAGCCGTCGCGGAGCGGACAAAATTGCTGCTCGGTACACTTTCAGGTTTATTTACCAGCAAATGTTGATATTTGGCACAGTATTCATTCTCCACATACTTCGGAAAGGCCTCCTGGTATTGGGTAGTATAGGATGTCCCGTTCTCAGTATTAATATTCATTCCCTTGTCCCACTTTCATAAACGATCGCAACTTCCAGAAAGCGTCGAGGATATCTCCTGAAATGAGAAGCATATCCACCGATGGAGTCACTTCAGCATAATATTTGGACAGCTTCTGTCGAGCTAACTTCACCACGAAGAACAGACTTCCTTCCACTGAGTCTTCTTGTTAGCCAAAGCTCTCATAACACCATCCACATGATCGAACATGTTGTTGTATACTGTGACAATGTGATGCAATGTGACTGTATGCCTCTTCGACATCCACAGGATCCAATATCAGAATGGCCTCACTACCTACATGACATACTTGACAATGGTCCATTCGTCCTGTGTTATGAAGAGTGACCAGTAATCACTGTATTTAGGATTTTGGAGGCACTCGCAGGTGAAGTCTCATAATCGGAAGGCTTGCTTATGCAACTCTAGTTTCGAGTTGCAATGTGTCTTCCTATCCATGATCGATAGTACTGCGATACGGACTTTGGCTTTTGGACAGTCAATGAACTCCTTTCGATGACCAGGTGTTAGCAAAATCAATACAGCTAGCATTCTCTGGTTTATGAAGGTCATTTTGAGGACTTTCAATATATCTTGAAGTACGTACTTTCTCAATTATCTTTGCTACATCTGGCCTCATGGCCAACACCTTATTGATGCTAGCATTGCCCTCTTTTCGAAGTCTTTGACTCTTCCCAATATCTATGCATTCATTCTGTCCCAATTGCTGATTGCGCTCATGGGCTTCCCAAGACTTGGTGCGGCCTTTTACACCGAGACTGCTCATGAATGCACTTAAACCCAGCTGTATGACGTGTGCCATGCATGGTATTTGGTTCCTCAATGCAAGCCACTCAATTCCGGTGACCTCAAGTGTTGATTTCACCTCCCTTGTCATAAAGTAATTTGAGAAAGCATTGTCTGTTGTCATTCGAAGCAAACGGCTGTCGGAAAGCTCAAAACGATCAAGCACGTCCTTCCAATGAGCGGCTAGCCTTGCGGCAGTATGTTGGCCCTTGACCTATCATCCTTAATTAGCTTTCGAAACTGGAAAAGGAAAGGTGATCAACATCACCAAAAGCGAGTTGTGCTTCATGCAATGGCCAATTTTGATCTGTATAGTATGTAATGACCGACGTTATGGCCAGTATGTTAGTTGATATCCATCCATCCAAAGCTAAACTAACTGTATTTTGTGATGGCAATTGCTTCTTAATTGCATCCACGGTTAGTGCATATGCCCTCAGGCAAATGTTACCAAGGGTTGTGGCCGACGGCAGCACAAGCTTGCTGCCCAATGCTTTATATGACTGTCGTAGCTCGAGATTTGATATAGCATTCCAGGGAACATAAGGCGAAACAAATCCTAACATGAGGTAGCAATTCCACATATCTTGGTGAAATTCAGAAGTTTCAAAGTCTTGAACGGCCAGTTTGGAACATTTTGCCTGTCATTTCGATCAATATGGATTAAGCAGGATGTGAAAGAAGAATTTTCTCCCAGAACTTGCTATTGTAATTCCCCCACTTCCTTGCCTCTTCAGCATCGCCAAAGCTGTTTCATTGACCGTTGAACTAGTCAATTCAGAAACTTCTGACTCTGTCAATTCACAAACTTCTGACTCTGTCAACTCGTTTAACTTTGCGATGTGAGCATTTGCCAGCAACTGGTTCCCCATTGAGCTGGTCGCATGTTCTGATGGATGGCGAAGAACTTGATGACAAACAATACATATGATTCCAGGGCTGCCAGTATTCTCAATTCTGCAGTGCAAATAAAATTGCCATAAAGATGCATGTCTAGAGGTATTCCAAGCAATAGGACATTTCGAGCGTACATTCATTGAAGCCCACCAAGCATTGAAGATGATTTGTAAAGTATGGTCCCTCAAATCCCGTACAAAGATACATTTATGTTTGGAAGAGATTATAATGTCTAGCAATGAGGTATTTAAAGATTTTGAATCCGACATGGCAGTAGGAATTAGAAAGCTGGGTAATCCGACTTGAGACACTGCAGAAAGTAATCTTATAGTAAAGCAGAATGCGGGATCTTAAATATTGACTCTAGAGCTACAAGCAAAAAAATCAGATCTGTGAGACATTGCATGTATATTTGTGAAGTTGTATACAAGGAGATATTGACAAGACGGACCGCGTAAAACTCAATTTAGAAACAGCGTAATGCACTTCATTGCTGTGTAGCTTGCAGAGTCTCCACCAAAATTGTGGACGCTCCATGGGCGCTCAGTTGTAGCAGGCAGATTCAACATTGTCAGTAGTATTTTGCAGATACAGACTGCCGATAGGTGGATGCCTGGTCAGCTGCATTCCATTGCCCTTGGATTATCCAAAATGCAAGATCGTAAATCGTTTATGCTCCGTTGACTCTCTGTTCACGCTGCATTGAAGCTCCTTTTAGGATATAGTAACCATGTTGGTGCAAGCATTTTTGCCCAGAGAGGCTGCCGATTGTATGACTATCGATAAAAGTGGTCGCACAGCTCCAACATTTTTGAAGATGGAAGGCCTAAAATCGTTCATGCTTCGGTGACATTCATTTTTAATGCATAGTTACTATGTCTTGGAAAGCATTGTAGACTAGAAAGGCGGTCCATAGTTCGATTATTGGTTAATGTCATGGCACAGTTCCTTGATTGGCCAAGAAGCAAGGCATAAAATCGTTGATGATCTGTTGACGCTCATATCTAGGACATAGCAGCGATATTGTCGCAATCATTTTTGCCTAGAAAGGCAGCCGATGGTTCGATTATGGGTTAATTTTACTGCACAGTCCTTGGATTGTCCAAGATGCAAGGCCATAAGTCGTTGACGTTCCATTGACGCTCATTTTCAGGACATAGTAACATTGTTATCACAGTCATTTTTGTATTGAAAGGCAGCCGATAGTTCGATTATGAGTTAATGGCACCGTACAGCCCACAGAATTTTTCAAGATCCAAGGCCAATCGTCGTTGACGCTCTGTTGATGCTCACATCAATCACATCGAATCAGCCTTCTTCCAAACAATAATTGTATGCAATGAATCATATACCCATTATTGACATCCATATTGCGTTGGTAACTATTATTGTTTGCATTCAGGAGCTTGGTTAGCTGTCAATGTCTGATCAACGTATCCGCATTATATTAGAGAGAGATGACGTGGCCCTATCACATTCCTGCGCTTTCAGCCGGCAATTTACAGCATGTAGATCATTTCACTAGTTTTTGGTAAATATAGCTTGACTTCCTTACCTTTCCTCATCCAGTTCCTTCTCCTTGATTTCGATGATATACCATAAGCAATTTCAAATACCTAAACCATGTGCACCAGGTCTGGGGGAGAGTAATGCAGTTGGATACATGGATGAATGCAGCATGATGGTTTTCATTCAGACAGATTCGTATTGAGCACTGACTGCTCTTTCTATGGCTCATATGACATCAGTCACTCAAATTTGGTTTGTCAATTTCGTCACCAATATAGCTTTTGCTTTCTCGCTGAAGAGTAATTGGCAAATAGAAATCGCACGTGTTGGCCGTCTTATATTCTGATGTGGATTCTTGATCTTTCGCTTGGTGCCTTTAACCCTTCCACATGCACAGACGAATTATCATGTCTCACAATTTGGTCACTGAAATCAAGGAAACGCTGACAAATAGCAAAATTGGAACACAAATTGCTTCTCACAGAGATATGACGTCAAAAATACAAATTTGCCACTTTGTCCCGCTGCTGACGCAAGAGCTGTCACCATGTCTTCGTCCGAATCCGATATGAATATGGTGATTAGCTGGGGAGGCTATATGCAAGAGTAGAAGCTTACGAGTTCAACAAGCTTAGCATTCTAAATAACTGATGAATCGGGCTCCATGGCAGGCTCAAGACCAGGTATTCTTGTCTTTGACTGTGGCTTCCCACAATATAGCCTCATATGACTACTTCCTGGTCGAGAAGTCCCTTGCGGCATTTGCAAAATTCCGGGGACAATGCCAAGAGACTCCATAGGCTCTCCAAATGTTGTTGGTGCAGGTGCTGCTGCATCATCATCAGTTTGCAGTTGAATGACTGCCGGAATACTCGATTCAGATGTGCCGTACTTCTTGTATTTTTCAGGGAAGTAGTGGGCTGTGTCCTCATATCCCGGTTGTGTTAATTCATCAAGCTTCATCTGCTTCTGCCGAAACCTCTCCATGCGCTGCTGCACAGTTTTATTGCTTGTGCCCATCCCCCAGCAAGGTTTGTCATCTTCGTTCAGCTGGCCCTGCTCTGTCACTTCATCATTCTCATCTTCCCCATCCTCCCCATTGTTGGAACTTGCGATATTGCTCAGACAGTCTCCGATAGCAACCATCATCTCACGAAACGTTTTTTTGGGCTCTCTGTTCCTCACTCCTGTGTTTTCAGCTGCCTCTGTATCTTACTGCTCCTGCCTAATCGCTGCCTCTGCGTCTTCAACTCACTTTCTTGCCCCAGTGGTCTCTCTCTCAACATAATCTTCAATCCATGTCTCTTTCTCTTCATTGCTTAAAATGTGTGTTTCTGGTCAAGTCTCGGCTGCAAGCTTCTTTTGGGATCGCAAGCTGCGCAATGCACCAAGGGCTCAGACGCTTGCTGCCTCGAAGCCACTGTTGCCTTCATTCGCTTGATGACGTCGTTGGTTGGATCACTTTGTTAATTTCCCATATTTGCCTGCTGGAAGTGACGAAAAGTTCTTTTTCGGAGCATTGACCGTTGCAGTTGGCTTTGACTTTGTCGTTGGGCAAGATGTTGGATGTTGCAAGTTGTGGACAATATGGAGGCAAGCTGCATCTTTTATGTCAAGGTTGGTACCCTTACTCATCTTAAACAAAGCAAAATATCCCTTTGACTGTCAATAAATCAGGAATAGTGAAGCTAACCGTACAACAAGACTTGATTGTTAGCGTCAGTTTCATGTAATATCCCGGGGATTATTTGAGACAAACATCAGCAGACGTCCTTTCCCTCAAACAATATCCGATTAATATCTGACAATCATGCGATTTCGGCTGTCGTACACCAGAATTTTTCCCTGTTAACAAACCACCAACATCGGACCGACTTATTGCAAATTGCAGGGCGGTGGGAAACCCCTGCAACTTGCAGCCAGACTCAGCAGCATTCCTCTTGAGTATGACAATCATGTTGGCTGCTACTTATTCTGTTCTGACATGAAGCTAACTATATAGTCCTCAGGGCTTCCCACTTCTTTTCGTTATCATTCTCCTCTCCTATTCCACACTAGCCAATCATGGATGCACAACCGCCTCTGCCAGGTGAGAGCTGATGGAATTCCAGCCGATTGTCAGGCACTACATCAAATACAGGAATCCTTGGCACCCGGCAACAGCGCAGACACCAGTTAGTTCACCGCGATGCTGCCAATGCAGCCACCAAACATATGACCCAGGATGCACATTTAAAAATCGTCCTTAAGACTGGAAGCAGTAAGAATAAGAAGCAGCATGCAGTTGGATGTGAGTATATCCATATCGAGGTAAACGGCCGTCAATTAACCATATAACGTACAGCAGTCATCTGTAGAGAGCTATATAAACAATTTATCGCTGCCCGTAACGGGAAACCACCAAGGTCGAGAATGGCAATTGTCCACACAGTCCAATAAATCGATCATCATGATGTTGTCAGCCCTGGGATTATTGCGGATGAATTGCCTGATAAGCATTCCTGTGAGTGTACAAAATCGGCTTTAGTCACCTTAGAGGAGGCTACGGAAGAGTACATGGGAGAGGTAATAGCCCAATCTCATTGTTAGAAGGAGCAACTAATTTCTTGTACGGTTTCAACATGTGTGCTAGTATGGCAAGACAAGGAGGTCGGGTACAGCTGGAACAGTCCAACATGTGCCTGGCCTTGAATATGGCCAAAATAGCCAATGAGGGCAATTCGCATATCGCAAAAGAGGAAACAAAATATCAAATCAAAAGACCTTGCGCTGAGGTCTGAGAAGTGAAGAAGTGGGGTCTTTGGGTCCCTGGGCATAAAATGGTGAAGGCTGCGATAGAAAGACACCTGGCTATGCTTTATCAAAACCACACGTCTGGCTGCCTTCCTTGCCAAAATGGCTCGGCAACGAATTCGCAGGCACACTCATCAGGAACAACTCTAGTTTCCGTCTGAAACACCCGGGTGTTCCGGACGACTCTGACGGCTCTGGCGGAACCTCGTACCCTCTGACGGAGAATCAGACGCGACCCGTCGCCCAAGCGACTGGTCGCGTTGCATACCTCCCTTGCGGCTGCTATTATACCATGCCTCTTATTCTTGCGACGCGTCGCGTTGTATATTAAGCTCGCCACTCCGGCGTCAGGCTTCCTTTACTTTGCGTCCGGAATGTGGTGACGTATACGCACCATCAGAACGACACGTATGTTACACTATTCGCAGGGGTTGCAGTTATGCAGTAGCCGTTTACACAACGCCTGGCGAGGTTTATGCCTTTCTTCGGCCGATAGCCACATGCCGCACTCTCATTTATGTTTAGCTTTGAGATTTGTCACTGATTGCAATACAGTCTTCGCTTCGGATACATCGCTTGCCGTTGCATTTGCTTCGCCATTATCGTATTTTACATGTCTGAAATATACTGTCCAATCTTCACACTCTGTAGTACTATGCCCTCAGTCCTCCACATTCTGCGTTGATCCATCATCGGCTTGCGATGCTTCTTCCTCCTCATCCGCATCGTTGCCATCCTCGCCCTCATACCCGTCGACATCTCTGGTTCCCAGGCCAAACCTACTATGCCCTCAGTCCTCTACATTCTGCGTTGATCCATCCTCGGCTTGCGATGCTTCTTCCTCCTCATCCGCATCCGCATCATCGCCATCCTTGCCCTCATACCCGTCGACATCACTGGTTCCCAGGTCAAACCTCTCGAGTTCAGTAGTGGCCCGTCGTCGCCGGCTGGCGGTGGGGATGGCACCACTTTCGTCACCTTCATCTTCGAAATCCCTGCTGCCCCATGGCATCCCGAAATGCAGTTAGTCATCCATGCAATTGTTGTCTATCGGGATGTTTGAGTCAGTGCTTCCGATCTCAGGTTCCTCAAGCGCCACTTCCGAGGTCAAATAGTCAAGAAGAATACCATTGTCAACACGCGCTGCTTCCACGCTGATCACCACGGCAGGCGTTGGGTTCTCCGCCTGTTGGATCTGACGCTTGACTGTGGCAAGAGTGTTGTTATACACCCTCTGCTGGTAGCTCTCCGGTA
>Ga0307514_10001756_pt1 | contig 24710 bp, 37 predicted proteins | sample 16_EM_MG_FD_203088 | JGI IMG/M metagenome (GOLD analysis project Ga0307514, IMG submission 203088) | Populus trichocarpa ectomycorrhiza microbial communities from riparian zone in the Pacific Northwest, United States - 16_EM | ecosystem: Host-associated > Plants > Roots > Unclassified | place... | reverse complement strand
CCAGAGCATCATTTATAAATACACCGTGATCAGTGGTGGTCCACTGGACTCCAGCAAAACTTATCCCGAGTTTTAGGATTGACCCGTTGGCAACGGTATGGTGTCCAATGGCGGAGAATCGTGGGATAGCGGTGGGGAAGGATAAAGGTCGACGGGAGTGCTAGCATTTTCTTTTGGAATCGGGAAGTTGTCTAAATTGGTTTTGATATGTATAGCGGGCGAAGGCACTGGCCTATGGTACTGGATCCCATGTCCAGACAGGGACGCTGCTCGCGCGCGGCCATAGATTGAGCCAGAGCCCAGTCCAGATGATTCGTATTGATACGACACCTCTGGTTCATTTGGGGGTGTATCCGCACCCAGCATCATTCTGGACTCCTCTTTCGTAGTCGGTAACATCATTTCTTTTGCTGCTTCTATCCTCCTTAGTTTTTTCTCGCCTTTTTCAACGTCCCCCTTCGCATTGTTGTACATATAAAGGCCCGTGAATGTCATACCGATCCCAAGAGCCTGAACGGGATGGACGGATTGTTTGAACCATGCTATGGCAATACAGATGACAGCCACACGTTTTATGAGAGAAGCGATGGAATAAGTCACGGGAGAAGTCGACGAAAGGATGACAAAGGCTATGATGTTTTGAGCGAAATGGACTGTTCCATTCATGAAGAAGTAATAACCGACAGAATGGGATGGTGGAGGATTTGGTTTCTTTGGTCCACCAGGAGTTCCTGACATGAGCAGAGGCAGGTCGTAATATACCCAGAGAGGGATCATTAGTAAAAAGGCCATTCCGGACGAGTACAGGAGAAGATTAATCTTGTCGAGCTTGTGCGTAGAAGCCGAGGGCGATCCTGTGGTGTTGGACGGCATAATTTTCTTGAAAAAAATATTTGAGCTGACGAATACGAGAGCGGACCCAAAGGCACAGAATAGGCCAATGATGTTTGAAGCCGAGACATCGAAGGAACACGCGAGCATGACCCCAATAGTAAGAGGAAGCAAAGAAATATACGTCTTGCTCGAATAGCTTACGCCAAATAATAGCCTATACGCAGCGACTGTGAATAACGGCGACAAGGCCTGGCAAGGACATTAAAGCTCGCTTGAATGGTGATTTTGGAGGTGCTCACCTTGATAGTATGGACCGTGCTGACAGGTATCCTAGATATCGCTATACTGGAGAAGATGTGACCTCCAACCTGGAACATTCCCATAGGAAGGGTGTTCTGAAGGATGGCTTTTGTGGGACGCCGCAATTTTGAGAATCGAATGACAGGAGACACAGATAAGAGGCAGTAGAATGCGATGAAGCCGAACTGAACGAATGTTAAGGTAATGGGGTATCGAAATTGATTCAAAATGGCCTTCCCAGTATTTGATGAGAGGGCGGAAGTGGTATACCAGAGACTACAAAGTAGAACAAAAAGGAAATTTGAAGATGATGTCGAAGAGGTCAGGGAAGGACGTCCAGTGGCAAACGATCTTGCCGAGCGCCTGGAAAATGGTAAGGACTCAGCCAGGATATTTGGAAATTCTGCGAGCGCTGAGGTGAATTGGCTGGAAATTCTCTGAACCCATGACTTGTCATTGGTCCACACTGGGCTGTACATTGGTAGTCTTCTGGCGTGAATACCCCATCCCGAGTCCCGAGAATTTTCTTCATTATGACCATAGCGTGAGTTGAAGTCGGATACGTGAAGAGGGGGAGGCGACATTCTAGAAAATAGGTGAGAGCATTGGTTGCCCGGGTAGCTGATTATGCAATTGCAGACTCTTATAAATAGCACACTATACTATAGCACACATCCTTACACTAATGTCACCAGCCACGCCCGAGCCTCCCACCACCCATGCTGTTCAGGATTCATCTCAGCCAGTGGCGGCCACTCCAGGGGAGTCTGCACCTATAAATACTGAGCCTGCTATATCAGCCGCTTCATCACCTCCACTCACAGCTGTAGCTGAGCCAGCGCAACCAGAAACACTGTCGACAGACGCGCCAATTCCCCAGATTTCTCCTCCTACAGAAGAGAAAGTCATGACCGCGACGGAATTAACACACGTAGCGCCCGAAGCAACTCAACTAGCACAAACACCACTTACTTCTGAGACGCATTTAGCCGAGCACGATGAAGAGGCCGAGGAAGCTCAGAACGATCTCACCCAAAAATTCACAGAGCTTGAATGGAAAGCACTCAAGAAACTGCGCGTAAGTATACATCTTTGTGTCGTCTTGTTTCAGAAACGCGCTTGCTGAACGTCATTAACAGAGTCAACTCCCGGATGTCTTCGCAGATGCATATCCTGAGCAGCCGAAAGCACGCGAGACTCCCGTGGATTTGTGGGGAGTAATTTTGGATCCTGTCAACCCCAAGAGTGACGCTCGCGTCAGTGTCATTCTTATGAAATTCCTCCACGCTAGGTTTGTCCGACTTTGATATTTAAATTCTACGTTCAAAGTCCCCTCCAGGCATCTGAGCGTTCCTGATGCGCGGGCAATGCTAGTCAATACTCTGCGTTGGAGAGAAAAATTTGATATCAAAGCTATTATGCAAGAGGAATTCCCCAAGGATATCTTCAGTACCCTTGGATACCTATATGGGCGCGATAAAGAGGGACGACCCGTTGTGTAAGTGAATATGACATTACTTGGCATCGGGTCATCATGTTTATTTAGCTATAATATCTATGGGGCTAACCAAGACCACAAATCTGTGTTCGGAGACGTTCAACGATTCATTCGGTATGGTCAACCCCCCGTTCTAGCATGGCAGTAGCTAACAACAACCACAGTTGGCGTGTAGCCCTCATGGAAAAGAGCGTGGCCCTTCTAGACTTCGATAAAGTCGATCAAATGATCCAGATTCATGGTATGCTGCAGCTTTACGACTGCGTCTCACAGAAATGACGTCTTTCATAGACTATGCGGGCGTAAAGATGACCAGCCGTACTGCAAACTCAAAGGCTGCCGCAAGCGAGGCTACCAACATCTTCCAGAGTCACTATCCTGAACTGCTCGTAAGTGTGCTTGCTTCGTACAAACGCTACATGGTCTAAATCGCAGGTTGTGTATTTAGCACCGAAAATTCTTCATCAATGTGCCTACCTTTCTCACTTGGATATTCTGGGCATTTCGATCGATGGTCTCTTCCGAAACATATGCAAAGATGTCCGTTGTCGGTCAGGGAAAGTCAACCATTTTAAAGGCTCTTAAACCGCATATCGACGAAAAGGAAATTCCTGATAGATATGGTGGAGAAGCTCGGGCCTTCTAAGTGACTGGAGCGACTCCACGACTATTTTTCATCATGGACAGCTAAGGTTTTATTTTCCATTCTAACTCTTGATTTATTTACGGATGAGATATTGTTTTCTGTCGTTCTAAATAATGTTATCATTGCTATTAAGGAGCCCACACCCTAAACAAACCCGGCAATTGCAAGATTTACGGGAACCAGATCCAATTTTGGGGTCGGTTGTCCACACACAACCTCGGTTTCAGTATTCTGTTACTGCTATTGCCGGGGTCCCTTTAAACAGTAGTGTCACTGACCCAAGCCATGATAGAACCATCTGCTTGTCTATGAGCAGCAGTGGAAGAGCGTAGGGAACAACCCTCAGTTGCCATTTCGCTCCTCACGTGGTTGTCGCGTTAGCCACCTGACTCAGTCTAAGCACGACGGCCCGGGATATCTTTGTGGCTTCAAACTGTACAGATTTCGGAAGTTTGCGACGTCATTGACTGCAGCCGCCAAAATCAGTCGTTGCCAACCTCCACACTACCTCACAATGGTCGGTATCATGCATCTGTGTATTTAACTGTCCTGAGTATTTGCATGTAGACAAAGCGTACGAAGAAAGTTGGAATTACGGGTAAATATGGTACTGTAAGTGGACAAAGTTGTTTTGTATAACTGACATCTAACGCCCCCGCCCTGGACAGCGTTATGGTGCCTCCTTGCGTAAGCAGGTTAAAAAGATGGAAATATCGCAACACGCGCGATATACCTGCACCTTCTGTGGAAAGGTTTGTTTGATGTCTGCCTTTTAATTCCAGGGATTGAAGAGAATTAATGATAGGATTCCGTAAAAAGGACTGCAGTAGGGATCTGGCACTGTAGGGCATGCAAAAAAACGATTGCTGGAGGTGCATGGACAGTAACAACGACGGCTGCGGCTACAGTTCGCAGGTGCGTTGGATTCTTAATATCCTCGGACAAAGTATTGATCAGACTGTAGTACTGTCCGTCGATTGCGTGAAATCACAGAAGCTTAGCAATCTGACGTGCTTTCCTCATTTTCCCTCTCATTCAATGTATGTTGTATGCAGCATGAATCCAATAACATATGAAGGCCACGCAGCAACTGAAATTTCATATAAATTATCAAAGCCAACATGGATTCAAGGATGACCGCCAAATCAGAGCTTCAAACCTCCGAAGTTACATCTACCGACTCGCTCAATAACATACCTGCAGTTTCGTCTACTTCTCCATCGGCATCAGCATCAGCCCTTGAAAACATGTACATAGGGTCTACCACCTCAGCCAGTGCCTCTTGTCGCTCATCTTCTTCGTCTATGCTCATTGGTGCATGCAAAGCACGAATAATTTCCCACTTGTCTTCGTAATGGTCATACAACTGTTGACATTGCAATGAGATGACCGTGCGTATTTGGAGAATAATACTTACATTGGCGCGTTTCTTTTTGAGATACATTTTCCGTTCAATGTTCTTATAATATGCGCCCATTGCTTTTGTTTTTCTGTCCGGATGCCAGGACCTTTCGTCGTCACCGTCATACAACACGAGGAGAAACTCGTTGGGGACTTCTTGCTCAACTTTGACAGTCTCATAATCTCTGACAAAGTGGAATATTGTTTCCTGCATGGGATCAGACAAATTTGGTTATGATGTGAGAAGGAGGAAGGATCACCTCTTCATTCTCAGGCACTTCGTAGGGCCCGACTGCGAACCGGGTTTCTTTAAATCCAACAGCAGATTCATCATCTTGCGTCAGATAAAACGCGAGAAAAGAGTCGTGTTCCGTTTTCATTGGCCGCAAAATTGCGCAATCCAAACGTGGATCTTCAACCTGTTCATGAATTATGAGTTGTCGAACACAAAATTACACGACAAAACCAAAAGAAAACAAAACTAACATCCACAGGCCGCTCACCAGGCCGTTCTGAAAATCTGAATAAATCGTATTGGTTTGCCCAAATGTCGGCATCGGGGAGTATTGGATAGGATTCCACAGCAGTCACGTCGGGTTTGTTGGGGTGGCGTAGTTCTTCAAGGGAAAAGTGCTCATTTTGAGCGGCAAACGAAGCATCTATGTCGCGAAGTTGTGCGTTCCTCGATACATCGATTGATGCAGAGACGACGTTTTTCCTGAAAGATTCACGAAAATTGGAAAGGAAGAAACATATCAAGGGAATAACGTACGGTTCTTGCCCTCCTTGCCTTTGGGAACTTTCTCGTGAGATGTATTCGGTTTTCCGTAGCCATGACACATTGGCAAGTGTTGGTTGAATATTACTTGAACCGGATTGGCTACTTCCATTACTTGGGTAAGCGCCTGTCGAAGACGGGTCTGCAAGGAGAAAGGCATCTTTCGGGTCGAGGGGCGGAAGGTTCGTGAGATCAGGATTCAGAGCTATTGAATGAAATAAGTAAAGGTCTCCTCTTTCTTTGCAAAGACAAGGCCACACCCAAATCATCTGCATCTTCTTCCCAAAGACACTCCCATTTGCCCAGATCCAAAGGCATACCACATTCCGCGTCAACGATCATAGGTAGTGGCATTTCGGATGCAAGCGCGCCTAGGAATTCTGGACGCGCATAGCGCATAGGATTTGTTGGAATATTCAGTAATTTTGGGGGACATGGCGGCGCAGGTAATGGATTCGAGTACCGTACTCGCACTAGAAGATCAAGTTTTGAGCTGAGAGGCAGTTTAGGTTATAGCATCTCCTTGTTCTAATGTAAGCAGACCTTTTCTTTGAAGCCATTGACAATTGTCGAAAATTCCTCTGACCGTGATGCACCTGTGACAAGCTGTGACTTTGAATGACACTGATGGCAGACGACGCGATAGGCTCTACGAGCTCTACTCCTTACTCTCTTTCTAACCACAATCAGTATCACTTTTCGATGACAGGATGCTTTTCCTGGTGTAGCCCTCCCAAATCCTGTTATATACGGGAATTGAATATTTGATCAAGAAGTGTTCGAATATTGACATACGATTGCAGAAGATTAAGGCCTCACACAAGATGTTGTGGAACAATTCGACCACCTCCATGAAAGATTAGACAAGTTCTATCTCATCCTCGTGCATCTCAACAACTCCAGTGCGCACACTGCATCGAATACTCTAGCAAGACAGCAGATGCCGGTCAAATCTCGCATTTTCCATGGCTGAGACGATGGATTTCTCATCTAATTTGTGGAGAACAGACTTCGAGCATGCATTCTTGTCCCTGGTGGAATGGGAAAACATCACTTGCACTGGCAATTGTTCAGTCTTCTGTCGTTCAATCCACGTATGCACCATCACATCCGAGCCGCTTCTGGGTTCCTTGCTGTTCCTTGCATTGAAGCTCATTGAAGCCGCATCATTTCGAGCCTGCAGACTCCAGAGCGATATTTAGCCGAAACTTAACAGCTCTTCCGGAATTAAACTGATGATCGTAGCACCCCCAAAGTGGCCACGGAGTGTGGTTTGCTCCAGGATGTGTGCCAGCCTTCACGATCTATAGTTTCCTTGGTTCGCACAATACAATTTAGATTTGGCACCCTTGATGATTTCGAAAAAGCTTAAAAGCCCTGGAGTCCTTGCGCAAGGTGAGAGATATATTCAAGCCGATGGGACATCTTTCTGACGCAGCTGAATCAATGCTTTTCATGACCACAATCTATCATTTGTCTTTCCAACTCAAAGAAGCCCTGGAATCGAAAAGGCCTGCAATGCAATCGAACTTGTGGACCATCACTATCTCTATACATTGATTCACCTTAACTATGGCACTCTGAACAGGAAAGAGGAGGCGCTTCCAAAGTTCGAAAAGTCCCTCATATCTTTCATGTTGGGTTCCTGCCAGTGATTGGCGTGGCACAAGATTTGGAGAATTTTGGATACATCTACCTAGAGGTGACTATGAAGAAACGCGTGCAACGGTCGAGGAGAAAAATCTGGAGCAATAAATTTTGATAAGTCTCCACTGATGTCTCTGGATGGTTCACTGCCTAAAGGCCATTCGTTGTTTCTCTAATACGATTTGTGAGCACGAGATTTGTATGATTAATAGATATGATGTACAACTTTAATTTAACTACAACGCTCTTAAGACCATGTCTTCAAGGCTAATAGCTTTAAACTCCTCCGCCTCGGGTAAAGACCTATCGACCTTTGGTGCCCAAACAGCATCGTCAAGTATATAGACCAACAAACCCTTCTTGCCATCTGCACTCTTACTCACCCTATATAGAGGCAGCCTTGAAATTTCGTGTGCCTTCCCGGTTGGGATAAAAAGTAGATTATGTGAAGCTGCGAATTCTTCCACGATAGAACGAAAAGTGATTTCGAGTGTACGAGTCGAAGGTCGAATGGCTTTCGCAGTGTCTCTTGCCCTGTGGGAGGGTGACGCTGCCGCCGCCGCAATTTCTGCCAAAAAGTCTGGTTTGACCAACTTCGTCGACGCATCGGGGCCCAACTCAATTGCCTTGTTCATCAACTGCAAACCGCGAGTGAAACCACGACTGATTCCAGCCATATTGCGCACGTCTTCAGGAAATGCTTCCTTCCAGAACGCATACCACTGTGCAACTTCTTCAAAACTGACTCGAGGCTGGATGAGCCAGATGTGCAGGACATCCAGCCATTTGGGAAAGAATTCGGTTTCCAGGATTTGTGAAAAGATAGTGGTTCGTATGAGTCCGGACCAAAAAAGGACACGATGTAGGGGTTCCATTTTCTGGTCTCTTGGGTTGACACGGAAATCGTTGCGTAAAGTTGCCCCTAGTTTTGGGACAACATACTTAAGGACCATTGTATCCCAATCACCGGCATCGAAAACCTACAACAGTGTCAGATGATAATAAAGTTGAATCTCTATGGTAATGACTTACTTCTCTCCATGCAGGGAGATCGGCTGGGACAGATTCAGTTGCTGCCCAGCTACGAAGAAGAATTTTAATTTTCCTCCTAGCGTCCCCAACCACATCTTCCAATCTGAGGCCGACATGTGGCAGCCAAGGGAACACAATGGCTTGTAATGACACCTTCGCCTTTTTTATATTCCAATTTGCCACTGTCTTTTGTAATTTTGGCAAAATAAGCTGATCGAGGAGATTGTCTCGGATGAACGCCGGCAGGAAAGTCGACCAAGCTTCGTACAGTGTGATAGCTAGCTGTGGTTCTTCAGGTGACCAATCGTTGTTGATCGCAGTCCGTACTTTGGGCAGCCATACGTTCCACAAAAGACTTTCAAAAGGAGTCATAGGCAGTTCGCTAAACACAGAGTAAGCTTATTCGCCTACGCAAAGGCGAATCAACATACGGGTGTTCAACCATATTTGTTGTTGTGCCATACATAATAATCTGCTTGTCGGGCGTTAAAACTTCAGAATTTATTTTGAGGGCCCTTCGCCAATTTTTAAACGTAGGCAACAAGAAAGTCGGGTCTTCCAGAGGGTTCCAAGTTACAACCATCCTCCTCACAACAGGAGCAATGGCAGCCACCACGACCTCGTCTAGCCGATACTTTTCATACTCCGTAGAATAATTGTGAATGAGTTGCTGGAAGTGAGGATCGAAAGGAAGCAGAGATATCTCATACAATGATGATAACTCCTTCGCCATAGCCTCAATTTGGCTAGCAGTAATGTGGATTTGTTGAAGTCGAGCAATCACTGAAAAAGAACGTTCAGAAATCGATAAGTAGACAAGGAACTACGCACGCTCAGTCTCGTCTTGAACTTGTTTTCGCAAACGAGCATCCTCAGAAATTACGAATTTCTTGCGTTCTTGTAATGCTTTCGCCTCACGAGCAAGACCGTCAAGATCACTCTTGCAAGCGTCTGCAATAAGGCGGACATTGTGCCGTACTTCGGGTATTCGAGTGGGGTCGTTGGTTGGGGTCCACGTGTTCAAAGATATGTCTGCGAGAGATGACACTTCCTGCAGCTGAATGGAGGGATGCCATGAGTTCGACATTTTAAAATATGTACAAGAAAGGCATACCACAGGTCCCCTAGCATCTATTATTTGACCGACACCTGCGGCAGGAGCTCCTTCGCTTGCTTCTTCCAGGATTTGTTCGTATGTCTTGTGCTCAACTTTGGTTTTCACCTTCTTTGGACGCTTCCAGACGTCTGACCGCTTTTTCTCAGCCTCCTTCACTTTCTTCTTCATTCTCTTCGTTTTCTCATCTTCGTCATCGCTGACGTCCTCACCCCGCCTTCGAGCTTCCAACTTGGATTGGTCTGTCTTCTCTTTGAAACCTTTGAAAGCGATGCCCATCTTCTGTGGGCGAAGTTTGGTCTCGACGGGAGTCACGATACCCTCTCCCTCGACACCCAAACCAGAACCAGCTTTCCATCCCATTTTTGCGAGCATCTTAGCTCCGAATGTACTTCCAAGCCGCTGGAAATGTGCCATCTCGGAAACTGGCAATGCGGCTGGCTTGGGCGAAGGTCGAGCCTCCCGCATGAAGCTCTGGCTGCGAGTTGCAAATGCCGACGGGATTGGATCGGGAGTAGGAGAGGCGCGAAAGGGTGGAGATACTGTGTTCGAGGGTTTTGAGCCGATACCCGCCGCAGCAAAGGAAGGACGTTGAGAGCTTGGCTTGCCAATGCCACCTCTAGAACCTATACCTCCTAGACGAGGTCTAGTTTCTGGTTCATCTTCCTCATCTTCCATTCTGACTCTGGGAGATGGGGCCCTGAAAGGTTCAGATTGGTCAGAATATTCTGCAGCCTCTGGTTTTTCATCCTCGCCTTCAGATCCATCACTGTCATCGGTTTTCTCCTCCTCGCCACTGGCCGAACCAACTTCCTTTTGACCGAGATCTGAGGACAGCTGCATTGGGTCATCCAATTTAAGCGGTTGATCACCGCTCACAAATGCAGGCGCTTTTGCCCAGTCTGAGCGTTTAGACGTTGTAGGCTTCCTGCCTTTTCTAAATCCTTCATCTTCGCTGTCTTCTGCGAAAATTCCGTACGTAGCGTCATCTTTCCCAGTGGTCCGTCTGCGCTTTCGGTATGGATTCTCAAACAAGTCTCGTTCCTCTTTGGTATCAGGATCGCCATCGAAGTCGTGATCTTGTTCAGAGGCGTTTGACTCAGAATCGTCACCATCGTCCAGAAGGCGTTTTCGCCTTGCCATGAGATTTGAAGAAGGAAGCTTGGCTAAGCGGCCCGCTTCAAACTAACGGTCATATGATGCGCTGCATGTTTATTGTTCACACTTCTACATGATAGCAATGCGGCTCTAGGATCAATCTCTCATAAGGTTCACTAATTCAGATGAGAATGATTTGCTGTGCTCATAGTTACTTTATTGTTATAGATCCTTACTCGGTTGTGAAGATGACTTCTCGCTTCGAATTTCGTCTACTGTCGCGCTAAGTTTTGTTATGTAAACTTGCCTCGTCGCCTCTATATATAAGCGTGTTGATCGGCCCTCTCCCCCCCAGGCAATCGGAATGTTTTGCGCTGGAATAGTCTGGCAATACTGGACCCTGCTTTGTCTCTTACGCTTTGTGATCTCGCAGTCCACGTTGCCTAGCTCATATCCGCATGATTACCCAGGAAAACCTTCAGGAGATTTCGGCCCTGATTGGCAGAAGTGTCAGTGTTTGCACTTGCTAAAAGGAATGTCTGTCTGACCGTGTCCTGCTAGACTTTGAAGTAACTACAAAATTGCCTAATATCACCTTTCCCCTCAGCCGAAGCTTCGCGGGCAACCTACCAGTCAATCGCCTCGGGCATCCAAATGATACACTTTTTTTCTATGGTTTTGAAAAGTCGTTTGGCTCACTTACTGCACCGTTAAGTCCAGTCAATCGGGATCCATGGGGTATCTGGTTGAACGGAGGGTTGGTTTTCTGTCGGTGAATTAATTCGATTGTTAGTATTAACACTCTTTTACAGTCCCGGCTCATCTAGCATGGTCGGGTTGTTCTTTGAGGTGTGTCGTCAAGAACCCCCCTGAAAATGTGTCTCAACAAATATTCCTGCCTGGGAATTAGAATGGTCCTATCCAAATACAGGGCGACTATTCGGCTTCTCCGAACAAGCATAGCTGGGACAGACTTGCTGATTATTTCTGGATTGACCAGCCAGTGTATGTCGTCTTACCTGCCTTGGTCGATGAGCTGCTAAGGCGATTGACTGTCTAGCGGAGTTGGTTTCGCGACTGCTGATGCAACTGGCTACGGTGGGTGGCTTTGCACTCAGATAATTCACCCACAAGCGCTTAAACCATAAATACAGCTCAAGATGAGGACCAGGTTGGCAAAGACTTCGTGCGTTTTATCTTTTATACCAGCATCTCCATTTCCTTACTTACTTTCGAACAGATGGGCTTCCTCAGCAATCTAGTAAAAGTCTTTCCATCCCTTGCCACACGTCCTCTTCACATTACTGGTGAGAGTTACGCTGGACAATACATCGTGCGTCTTTTATCTCACGGTGGGAACTCTCATTTATGAACATGCATAGCCGTACATCCTCAAGGCTTACTTCGACCTGGAAAAACCTCCTGTCAACATTGCAAAGATTGCAATCGGAGATGGAACATTTTCTTCTGGACAAGTCTTCCAGTTTGTGCCAGCGGTGAGGGTCTTAAGATTCACGTTATTGTACATTGTTCCTATGCCTTTTTCAGCTTTCTGTACTGGCAACTTATCCTCAAATTATTGGCTACGATCAAGATGTTTACGATTATTTTAAGCAACAGTTAGTAGTTGATCTTCGTCTTCTAGCATCTTCTTATAACTCCCTCTCAGAACGCACCTATGTGGTTTTGACCTGAACCTTACATATCCACAGAATGGCCTTATCCCGGACCCACCATTGATTTTTCCGACTCAGCGATCCATTATCTGGTCAATGGCTGAATTCGGTTCTGGAAAGTCTTTCCTCCATGTGCTCCAGCGCCGCGCAGACAAACAATTGCGATCGGTTGTGAAGCGAGATTCGCAGGAAGACAGAAAACGGGCTTGGAAGCGTGACCTGGCCCTCCGGCCAAATGGGACGATAGATCCGTGGGTGAGTTGTAACATTAATGTCAAGAAATTCATGTTTAGTTTCCTATTAGTACGGTTGTTTCTTGCTCAATATGTTCGTAGACTATGCCATCAATTATACGTTTCCCTGGAGTATGTTCATCTCCTTTGTCACTGGATTTCTAATGCATCTCATTTCATAGACCTTCAAGAAAACTCGACTGACTTTCCATTTAATGTCAGCCCATTTTGCTTCTATAGCATCATCTCATCTCAATCAAATGACTAGGTATATTATATACCCGACGCGTTGAACCCAAAAATACCGATAGACGCCAGCGTCTTTATGAATCGTAAGTTTTGAATGGTACTTTACGTCAACATCACCTATACAGTGCTATGAGATCCAACTGTACGATCAGCGCTTCACGCTCCAACAAGCAAAAACTGGACATTATCATTTCTATTTCCGTTTGGCAACAGTATGTCTATCTTCGCTGCATTCTGCAAGCCTTCTCACCCCTGCATTCAGACAATTATACTGATCCAAGTAAGTTCTTTGCTAGTGGAGAGCCCTACATATCTAACATACCCATAAATATTTGTCAGGCCCCATGTACGTGCCAATTCGTGTTTCTTGGTAGTGCAAACATGACTTTCTCCAGGTCAATCAACCTCTTTAACGACCTCGCTACGAATGCTACATGCAAGGGTGTCAAGATCGTATTATATTCAGGTAATGATGATGCTCTTATCCCGCATTTTGGAACAGAGAGTACGTAGGCCGAATGATCTCCTTTTCGTCATATCTGAATCAATTGTGGCAGTCGCCATACAAAACACGACTTTCGGTGGAATTCAAGGGTTTACCCGGAAACCTTCTACCCCATGGAAAACTGACTCGGGCAAATTCGCTGGCGTTGTTCATCAAGAAAGAGGCTGGACTTATGCTCTGCTCTATGGAACTGGACATCTAGTTCCGCGGGACGATCCTGAACTCGTATGTTCCTATTTCAGTCGCCCTCTCTTTTTTATTATTTATTCGGTCACTCTCGTTAAGGCCTTCGTTTTTCTGCGTGAATTTGTCCTGGGCAATAACAAACTTGGTTCGGTTATATCACCGAAACCAGGCATCACGGCCGTTGTCGGAGGAGAGGATCCCAAGCTTGCGGGAGTGCTGCGGGGGCAAGATGGCATCTATTATGGCAAAGGGGCAACACAGTCAACGTACTTTTTTCCACAAGCAACTCGAGACGCCTGGAAGACATTTGACTCCGCGTACCAACCCAACCCCACTGGTGGATTCTGATGTAAACGATACTACAGACTCCAGCATTTGACGACAAATATGACACTCAGACAGAGAAGAAGATTTTAATACATACATTATTGACATAATGAGATTACATGACCACATATGATCGGTTTCGTTACTTTTTATGTAGGTTGGATTGAAAGGGCAAAGAATAAATTTCTGGTCACACCTTTCAGTGTGGAAATCGTTGCTCATGAATTTTTTCAAAAAACTCAAATGGGCCTGACCGGGAATTGAACCCGGGACCTCCTCGATATTGCCTTACGGACCCTAACAAGGAATCATACTACTAGACCATCAGGCCGACATACAAAGTTTGTAATTTGTCATTGTTATCAGAAGTAAGACCCGTGTTGTACAGTGACGCGTCCCAATAGATTGCACTCTTCAATTCGCGTCATGGACGAACGAAGAAAGGACGCCCTCAAGGCATACCGCGAAGTAAGCTTTTTAGGACATTCTTTTCCCTCTTGGTTTACCTTATGCTCAGAAATTGCGAAGCCACGAACAGAGCAGCGAAAATCTAAAACAGCGTATGTCCTTATGATATCTCTAGTTGAGTGGTTCTCACATTTGTAATAGTCAGATTCTCGTTGAAAGATTTGGAAAAGGCATATGAAAAAACGGAGAACGATATCAAAGCTGTCCAATCTGTGGGTCAGATTATTGGGGAGGTGATGAAACAGTTGGATTCGGATCGTTGTAAGTGCAGCACCTCTCTACATGTCGTTCTCTCGATTGTTGAGCATTTTTGTATGTAGTCATTGTGAAAGCCTCTTCAGGACCACGATACGTTGTTTCCTTTCGTCCAACGCTCCCTGTGGCAAAGTTGAAGGCTGGAACTCGCGTTTCACTCGACATGACCACATTGACTATTATGCGGATTCTTCCAAGAGAGGTCGACCCGCTTGTCTATAAGATGAGTTTGGAAGATCCAGGTGGCGCATCCTTCGCTGGTATCGGAGGCTTGGGTGAACAAGTCCGTGAGCTACGTGAGGTGAAAGTTATCGTACTCCTCATGCCTTTCAAGCTTCTACATATATCTTTTTCTTTTAGATTATCGAATTACCTCTGTTAAACCCTGAGTTATTCATTCGAGTTGGCATCAAACCTCCGAAAGGAGTGCTGCTCTATGGTCCTCCAGGAACCGGGAAAACACTTCTTGCCCGTGCGGTCGCTGCTACACTGCAAACAAACTTTTTAAAGGTCGTTTCTTCAGCCATTGTGGACAAATACATTGGGGAAAGTGCTCGTGTTGTACGGGAGATGTTCGGATACGCTCGTGATCACGAACCTTGTGTTATCTTTATGGACGAAATTGACGCTATTGGTGGTCGCCGTTTCTCCGAGGGCACAAGTGCAGATCGTGAAATTCAAAGAACTCTCATGGAGGTAGGTCAATGGTACATTTTGACGCGAAATTTCGTAGTGATAATCACTTAGCTTCTCAATCAAATGGATGGTTTTGACTCTTTGGGCAGGACAAAACTCATCATGGCCACAAATCGTCCAGATACATTGGATCCCGCTTTGCTCCGCCCTGGCAGACTTGATCGGAAAATTGAGGTACCTCTCCCTAATGAGCAAGCTCGTCTGGAGATTCTTAAAATCCATGCTGCGCCTGTCAACAAGGCAGAAGACATTGATTATGAAGCAATTGTGAAGGTCAGATTATCCCATACACAGCCAGGCCATTTTCTAAAGCCCTTTAGTTATCTGATGGTTTCAATGGCGCCGACCTGCGGAACGTCGTCACAGAAGCTGGGATGTTCGCCATAAGAGACGACCGAGAATATGTTAGCCAAGAAGATCTAACCAAGGCCGCACGGAAAGTGGGCGAAGCAAAGAAACATGAAAGTGAGTGGTCTTTGAGACTTTTAATTCCATTGACGCCTTACAACGTTTTGACAGCCAAGATGGAATATTCGATGTAACCTCATTACATACAGTTCTCTGTACTATTTGCCTCCTTTTATTGGCATTCAAATTGTAATATGCGCATCATCCTGCTAGTCCTTCCCTGAGAATAATGCAAAGAAAGGGAAAGAAATACATAAATTAACCAGTGTATATTATATGTGAGCTTCAAAGAAGTTCTAACGGAACCCAAAGAAGCCTCGCTTCTTCTTCTTGTCTTCTTTGATTTCCGTCGCGGATTGAATCGAACCTTGGAATGAGTTCGTTGGTGATGGTTGAATGTGCATAGGTTTTTCAACAGGCCGTGACAGAGCAGGGTTAGATTGGGGTAGTCTCACGGGAGGTAGGGCATCTTTGACGTAGTATTTCGTGTCATACAACTCCTGAAAAGATTTGGTGTCACCTCTCATGTCGCGTAGTCCGTTGGGTATAGCCTTTGATCCCGCTCCGCCAAGTTCCAGCACTTTGAGATCGTCAATGAATCCTTTGGGTGTGGTGACATGTGTTGAACCTAAAGCAACCTCAGCAATCATCCTGTTTCCGCCTATGCCATACTTACCGATATATATATCTCTCTGTAATGAACTCGAGAGTTGGTAAACTTCCCTCATTTCGGAGTATGTCATGCCCCCAGCAACGAAAACAATGAGACGTTGTCTGTTGTCAGTGGCAGTAACAGGCTTAGGCGCCCGATGCCAGGCAGGTTTCTGGCTTCGTAATGAAGTCGTCTGTGGTGGAGGAGACTTTGGTGACAGAGGTGTTACTGTTGGAGAGTCTTTAACGTAGGGAAATAGGACAGGGTCAAGTTTGTCTCCGACTTGGTCCTAATAAAAGTCAGTAAACAGTGCCAAGACGAATCTGATATTTACCTCAAGAACATATCTAAGTGCCGGTTTAAAGCGAGAAAGCTCATATTCCTCGCCAGCATCTGACCTTTGTTTCATTTTCTTCTTGGTGTCTTTGTCATTAGGACCCTGAATTAAGATGTAGCAAGGAATGCAAGAGGTGCTGCCAACGACATACTCTTGTGACTCTGACACCAAAATGGACAAGTGCATTCACAGCATCTTGCTCAGCCAAATTTAACCTAGCGTGCTGGTAAAGTCTGCGCCGGTCTTCGTCCGGAACTCCGTCGCGATACTGGATGTAAAGTGCAATGACACGGACTTTACTTATGTTGCTGAAGGAGATAACAAATTAGCAGCAAAACAGCAGAGAAGATCATCAGGCTCACACAACAGTCCTGCTGTCGAGTAAGGGTACCATCTCTTCTACTAAACCCTTGGGTGACTTGCCTTCGACGTTCAATCCAGTCGCACAAGACTACGACACAATTAATCTATTTCCACAACATATGTATGGATCTCATACCTGTTCCACTGACGCCAAATCCGCTAGTTTCTCCTTCTCAAAAATGTCCATGCAATCTTGTGCCATGCTCAGATGCAGGGAGAACTTCGGAGAAAGTTCAGAACAGTGTCTAAGCAAAATTCATGCAGATACCTTCTCTCTCTGTTCCTGGTATTGAGGAAGGCTTGCCAGCATATCTTTCATGTCAGTCAAGTTTGTAGCTCCTCCACTACGCCAGCAATAATTAAACTCGTGTATCCAAATCGTGAAAAATGTCACCTACCCCTTGAAAACTGCGTTATCTTCCAGGAATTTGTTAAAGTCAATCATCAATTTATCAATGGCTTCCCGCATGTGCAGATGGCGAACAGTTGTCCAAACGTTGTCTGCATCGGAAAGGATAGCCGTCTTGTCCTCGTAAGTGCCAAGTGACGACTGGAATTTATATCTAGAATAGCAGACATGAGTCCCATCAAGTGACAAACCCAAAAGGACGTCGACAAACGTATATTTCGTCCCATCCTGGATGGGAAGAAGGTCGTTTGCCATCGCTTGATAAGTAAATTCATGAAGAAAAGGTGCCATGATGTCCAGCGAACGATCCGTGATGATTAGCGTTGCTCTTGGACGTCCTTGTTCTAGTTTCTGTAAAGTGTATTAGTCCGTTTCACGCCTTGCAGACACCCAAAAGGGATCGGCGCTCACCCCAAAATCCTGATTCAGTTTCTTGTGATCTTCCAAGTCGCTTTGAATCATAAAAGCTAAGAGTTTAGCCACGAAGTCAGTTTCAACTGATTCAAATAACCGTGCCACCTCCCCTCTGGCAAGATTAGTTCGCCAACGACTGGACCCTTCAGGTGGTGGTGGAGGTCGGTTTTGTGTCACAGGTTTCAAAGGTCCTAAAGGAAGGTGATGGGAGGGCATATAATATCGGATGTATGGGAATTCGTTGAGGGCGATGCAAAGGTTTGTAATCTGAGGAAATGAGCATCTGATGAAGTCGGCGGGTAAAGGTGAAGCCCACCATTTTACTTGCAAAGCGAAGATCTTCCTCTAACCGCGCACGTGCAGGCTTGTACCCAGCCTCAGTTCGGGGTGGACTGTACATACTAAAGAAGTAACCCGGTTGTTGCAGAGAAAACGCCTGTGCTTCGATTGCTATGGTTTACTTCCAGTGAGAGCGTTTTGAGCCCAGAATATGGAAGCAGACGAACCATGGATATTGAGGTAGAGTTCCTTGAGTGCTTGCAAATGTGGCTCTGCTGGAGACGATGTCAAATGTTGGAATAGGGGCTCAGGGAGTCCTTCATAACCATAATATCAAAATGGATCCTCGGAAATGTATAAGAAAAAGAATCACCCTCAATGAAGAATAAATGAGCAGCCGCATACTGTTTGTGGTTCGTGAAGTCCTTTATGATACGATTTACATTATGCGTTGTAGGCATAAGCAGGTACATAGCCTCGAATTCTGGTTGAGGATCTCTGTTGCTGGAGATGGATTCAATCACTGGTTTAGAGTTGAGCAACGGGAGAAAACGGTTTGTTGCAAAAGGGAAGCAAACGCACCGGTAACATTCTCCTCCAGAACATCGAATTGTTTCAAAACCGCGCTTAGCAGCTTCTGTGAAAAGTCGTCGACAACGAGAATCTTCCATCTGGCGGGAGGGTTGACAGATCGAATGGCTTCCAAAAACTCTGAGTAATGAAACCAGACAAGATGCTTTAGTTGGTAACAGTATTCAAAGAACGCGACAAAGTTACTTACTGTTGCGCACAAGCGTGATCAACGAGGCCATCGCAAGCCAAAGACAAGACGATGGTTGTTGGGTACAAGAATCTGTAGGACATATGCGGGTATTTCCGACCAAACAAATGTTATCTTACCAGAAACTGTGGTCGCGTTCCCGACCTCATTTCGACATATGCTTTATTTTGTATACTAACTGCAGCTGATGCTAGAAGGACCAAAGCAAACCCATAGGATACAAATCAACACAACTACCCAGGCATACTCTTCATATTCTCCAACCCGTCTTTCATCTCCACCAGGATTAGAATTGACGACATCCAGCCCTTTGTCTCCGTCACCGCTGTCCGTTCGCTGCGACCGCCACAATATGAAGGTTGTCCATCGAAGCCTAAACGATGTGGGACTGTTGACACCTCGAGAGCTCTCTATAGCAGGGTAGGGTATTTGTCATAAGTCTAATTACATGTATCCATTAATGAGGGGTCAAAACATTGGTATCCATAATTCAGTTCATCAACCCATCTCTAAGCAAGATATTCACAAAAAGAAACTACCAATCACTACAGCAACCAGGGCAACGAATGCACTTCTCAAAGGTGCACCAATCGCAACAGCAGCGTCCACCTTTCCATCGCCGTCGATGTCTGCCTTGACGTTTTTGGGGAAAGTGGTATTCTTGGTCGTCTCCCTGTAGAGATCTGTCTTGGGGAATTTCAAGCACTGACCCACAGGCTGAAGCTAACGACGGAAAAGGTTACATATAAGAGTCTGGGGAATGCAGAACAACTCACTGAGAACTTGGGTGAATGACTCAAGGCAGCGTCCAACGTATACCCTATAGCAAGGTCGACAGTAATCTCAAAGAGATCGTGCTGGAGGGTGATGAACCTGACATAACGACTTTAGTGAAATTGGTGCAGTCTGATTAAGACATAGACGCACCCAGTATCGAAATTAGTAGCATTCTTCATAATTTCTTGGTAAACATCATATGATTGTTGGCCAGTAACTTGTCCACCGGCTACTCTCCAATCTACGAAGGATAAAATTATTTCTTGCTTGCAGGAACTTATACAATTGTCGTACCAAATGAGTCAAATTTACCACCATCGGCTGTTGACGTCCAGAGAACTGGCACCAAGCCCATTGCTAGTGAGATGGCACGAACTCGGTCGTCTGCAGAGAGGGTAAGGATCGACAAAAGGCAAACCACGAAAAGAGATGCTGACCAATGTCACCCTTAGGAGGACGCATGGTCGTAGGTGTAACACCAAGAGCGGCTTTGATAGCTTTGCGTGTCCAACCTAGCTCAGCCACGATTTGCTCATTGGTCAAAGTCGTAAGGGACTATAAAAAATTATTTCAGAGCAAAATCTTCTCACAGACGTGATTAACTGACTGGATGGGACCACGTATGAACGCCGATTTCATGTCCAGACATGTATTCGTCAATGAGTATACTTGGGCGCTCAATCACGCGAGACCCAACGACGTAGAAGGATACCTTGGTGTTCGTGTCCTTGAGTTTCTTCAAGAGATTTCTACAAACAATTAGACGGAAGACCCGAAAAATCAAACCAGACTACTAACGGTGCTATAAAACATTCCAAGTCAGATTTTTCCCCCCAAAGAGATAGAAAAGGAACGTACTGTAAGGCGAAGGGCCATCATCGAACGTAACACCCCAATCAAGCCTGTTCGGACAAGCTGCAGCGTCCGTAGACCTTGTCCATCCTCCACACGTCCACCAACCACGCTTAGACGCCTCGGCGGCGGCGGCAGGGTCACCACCACACGTTCCATCCTTCGTAGGAGATAAATTAGGAATATCAAATCCTTCCAGTTCTTTCATCCATGTTTGCACTTCAGGTGAGTCTACAATGTTGGGGTGGTTTATTGCATAAAGGACTGAGAAATGAATGTATAAAACTTACTTGTGGGAGGAACTTTGTCAGCTGGTGGCCATCCGGTGCGCGCCACTACCACAAAAGCACATCAGACAAGAGAGGTTAACGTGAAGGGAATGACATACAAGCAGTTGGTAAGTGAGGGGCACCAGAAACAGGGGCAGTTGCTCCAGCGCGATACGTAGCAGAAAATGTCGGAGGCACTTTTGTTGCCATGCCGAGACTGATGCTCGCCAGAGGTGGGACTGTAGTTCCCGTGTCCAGAGCTCGAGGTACCGCGATCACTCCTGAAGGTGCGAACGAACGCTGTCGTCAGTAAAGGGTATGGTTATCAAGAAAGCAACATAGGCACCACTAGGTTGTCTTTTCATATGAACATGGTGAACTTTCAGGTTTTCCGCATGCACAATAGAAATGTGAAGAGCAGACAGAAAAGCGAGAATTTGATATTTCATGGGTAACAAGACTGTTAAAGATTGTTGATTCAAAAGAGGGTCTTCAAGATTTGCACAGCAAAATGTAGAAGGACGACAAAGGCAGAGGTTGGTGCGAAGCCGATATATAAGTTGAGAGCCTGAGTGACAGAGAAAAAGAAAGTTAACTCGGCCTTTGCCCAGGTCTTCTTCGCATGCCAAGCCTTCAACATTCAACATCAATTCAACATTTCCTAATTCTATTGACAGCGAGACCGGGCTGTCAAGGTAGAACAAGCTGGTTTCTATGGCTATTGTCAATAATCTCAACAATAACTAGATGTCTGGGGATCCAAAAAAATAAAGAAACCACTTCATTGTTGAAAAAACCTGTTCATGCCCGGCCCATCATGCGTGCTTCAAATTGACAAATTCTACTGCAGGCACGCCTCATGATCACGTCAAGTCTCGACAATGAACCACTTTTGTTCATCCATTATTGATTACAATAGTTAACGTTGAAAGAAGGGATATCTCTGTCGTTGTTTACATAACAAAGACGGAGATTCGATGGTTTATGCATGTCAAGGCGTCGGGAGACGAAATTTCAATCTTGGTTTATGATTCTCATATCGAGGAGGCGCATTAGCGTCAACTCGAAGAGTTCAAGTACGCTTTTGGGATTATGGTACTGGGTATTCGAGCAGGCCAAGAAAAAGGGGCAACCAGCACTTGAATATAAGCCTGTGTTATCACCATACGACAAGGAATTCAAATCGCATGGCTGCAAACCTAGTTACATACAACTTTGTACCAAAAGTATATAACAACTCATCATGTGCTGCATTGTCAACGAGAAAGAACATCATGCCAATTTGTCCATTAGAGATATGTAACTCATAAATAATTGACCGTGAAAGGAAGAGTTATAGCAGCAAACCCGTTATTGACAGACAAACCAAAGTTATGATGCTCATGAATGGTAGCGCGTTGTTTATCGCAGCAGAATCATTATTCACCGTTTGAGCAGTCGTACCACCATCTCCAGACTTGGTATCAATTTTGCCAGATCCAGACACATCGATACCTCCATTAGCGTGACTTGGGAAGGATGAATTCTTGTTGCTTTCCATGTACAGATTGGTCGTTGGTAATTTCATGCATTGACCAACAGCTTGCAACTAAGGAATGAAAAAGAATATGAGGACAGTTTATGCAGACTAGCACTTGGTAAAAACGCACTGCAAACTTAGGGTCGTGGGAGAGGGCAGCATCTAGGGTATAACCGACAGCAAGGTCAACAGTAATCTCGAATAGGTCGTGTTGTAGGACAATGAAGCTTGGGAATTTATGAGAACTTGACGACCAACCACTAAACAATACTCACCCAGTGTCAAGGGTGGATGCATCCCTCAGAATAGTTTGGAAAGTGTCAAAAGAGCTTGAACCGTTGATACTACCACCAGCAACCCTCCAGTCGTTCGTGTCGAATTTATGACCGGGGGATGTAGTCCACAAAATAGGAATCATGCCCATTGCCAAGGAGATAGCGCGAACACGGTCATCTGTCCAAATCTCAGCAACTTGGGGTCGACTCGAATAGGCATTAGAAACACACCAATATCTCCATAAGGGGGACGCATAGTAAGTGGAGTAATTCCAAGAACGGTCTTGATGACTTTGCGAGTCCACCCTAGTTCAGCTACAATTTGCTCGTTTGTCAACGAGGTCAGTGGCTGAAGGGAAATTCAAAAGTTTGCAGTGCCAGAAGAGGATGTAAACCAACCCTGTGCGACCAAGTGTGTACACTGATTTCATGACCACTCATATACTCATCAATAAGTATGCCAGGATGCTCATACACACGAGAACCGACAACGAAAAAAGTCGAGGAAAGTTGATTCCGCTTCAGGTAGTCAAGTAAAATACTTGAAAAATAGTAGGTCGACGGCTTCACACATAGGCATTATGAATCTTACGGAGCTACAGAAAACGTTGGTAAGCAAGTCAACAACACGGAAAGGCAACTCACTGTAAAAAGACGGGCCATCATCAAAGCTATTACAAGATAGATATTATGAACAAAAGGTTCAACATGCAAGCGTGATTCTTACCTGACTCCCCAGGTATATTTGTCTGGACATGCGACAATATCTTCAAATTTGATATAGAATCAGTTTCCTTCCGGGGGAGGGATATGACACACCCGTGCTACGCGTGGGACCACCACACGTCCACCAACCCCGACTAGTAGCATCAGCAGCAGCAGCAGAATTATTTGAGCATGTACCGTCAGTCGTCGGTGCGAGATCAGGGATCTTCTGGCCATTAAGCTCTTTCAGCCATTCCTTAACCTCAGAAGAGTCTATGGGGCAGAATTAAAATCTAGCAAACAATGGTTTCTTGAACTCTGCCTACCGGTGGGAGGGACTCGATCGCGAGCGGGCCAATTGCCGCTTTGAGTAACTAAAATATGGATAAGCAACACCGAAGACGATGATTGTCCAAATTTGACTCACATGCAGCAGGCAAAATAGGAGCACCCTGGACTGGAGGGGTAGCACCGGGCCTCCAAGAATTTGTGAAGGACGGGGGTACCTTTGTCGCCATACCCATTGTGATGTTTGCTAGGGGGGGTATGCCGGTCCCGGTGTCCAATGGAGGGGGCCCAGTGGGTGTGGTGCTAGAGGCAGAGACTGACGATGTGGTAGTTCCGCTTGTGGTAGACGACGATTGGCCGACAGGAGATTGTGGTGGGGGTGGTGGGGGTGTCGGTGTCGGAGTTGGGGAATTAGCTCCAACATTATTAGAAGGCGAAGAAGGCGACGCAGGGGGAGCCGGAGGAGAAGGTTGGGCTGCAGAGATGCTTCCTGATTGGCGCCTTTGCAATACGTGCCTATGATTAAGTGTAGATTCGACTGCGGAGAGGTGTAGCGCAAAGAGTAACGCAAATGCGGGCAGCCTCATGATGTGACAATATTAAAAGGAATGTGAATAGAGTTATCCAGATTTGGCGGTAGGTAAAGGAGGGGAAGGGCGTGCAGTACGCGAAGAGTGAAGCTTGGTGAGCAGAAATGGGAAAAAGATTTGTTTTCGGCTGTTACCGTTTGCCACGAGTGTCAAGACATCAAATGGTATTTTGTCGGCTCGCTGATCATGTGTGTGGCAGGGGATTGCCAAATGTGGAGTGCCTACCATTCATTGATTTGTTTATTTTGCGTACGCCTCATCACGGAAAATTCAGTCAGTCTTTTGGATAAACCTCAGAGATAAATGTAAGCTGTAAATAGAGATTGTAGCAGGTACGGCAACCTGCATGTGGGGTGAAGGTACACTGCCAGTGAATGAACACACACTCGATAAACGGTCACCTGACATGTTTTTTCTTTGTGCACGACCACCACTAGGCATTACCACCACCATCGGACTCCCCCCCCCTTGCCGAAACAAGTATTTATGCTTGTTTTCAGCTTTCGACATTCTCTGGCCATGGCAACAACTTGACAATGACAATTGAACAGGGGGATCCGGTATGTTTCTCTTTGAAATCACTACATTATTTGTGATTGCTAACAAACTTTTCACCATCCATCAGTAAATCCAGGGGACCTGAGCTATATTTAAAGGGACCCTTTGGGGACCCTTGCTATAAACAGGTACATAGGGCTCATCACGGGTTACCCATGGGTTATTTGTATCTATGACTTAGTAGAATTGTTGCCACGAATTTTCTGAATTTTTTGAGCTAAAAACCATCCAAATCCATTGAGAATTGACTGAGTTATAAGCCAAAATTGATTTGAGCACTCTATCTCTAAA
>Ga0307514_10001755_pt1 | contig 24713 bp, 24 predicted proteins | sample 16_EM_MG_FD_203088 | JGI IMG/M metagenome (GOLD analysis project Ga0307514, IMG submission 203088) | Populus trichocarpa ectomycorrhiza microbial communities from riparian zone in the Pacific Northwest, United States - 16_EM | ecosystem: Host-associated > Plants > Roots > Unclassified | place... | reverse complement strand
CAAACATCCCGATAGACAACAATTGCACGGATGACGAACTGCATTTCGGGATGCCAGGGGGCAGCGGGGATTTCGAAGATGAAGGTGACGAAAGCGATGCCATCCCCACCGCCAGCCGGCGACGACAGGCCGCTACTGCCCTCGACAGGTTTGACCTGGGAAGCAGTGATGTTGGCGGGTATGAAGGTGAGGATGGCGATGATGCGGATGCGGATCAGGAGGAAGAAGCATCGCAAGCCGAGGATGGATCAACGCAGAATGTAGAGGAATGAGGGCATAGTAGGTTTGACCTAGGAACCAGAGATGTCGATGGGTATGAGGGCGAGGATGGCAACGATGCGGATGACGAGGAAGAAGCATCGCAAGCCGATGATGGATCAATGCAGAATGTGGAGGACTGAGGGCATAGTACTAGAGAGTGTGAAGATTGGACAGTATATTTCAGACATGTAAAATACAATAATGGCAAAGCAAATGCCACAGCAAGTGATGTATCTGAAGCGAAGACTGTATTGCAATAAGTGACAAAATCTCAAAGCTAAACATAAATGACAGTGCGGCATGTGCGTATCGGCCGAAGAAAGGCAAAAACATCGCCAGGCGTTGTGTACACTGCTACTGCATAACTGCAACCCCTGCGAAGAGTGTAACATACGTGTCATTCTGATGGTGCGTATACGTCACCACATTCCGGACGCAAAGTAAAGGAAGCCTGACACCGGAGTGGCGAGCGTAATATATAACGCGACGCATCGCAAGAATAACAGGCATAGTATAATAGCTGCCGCAAGGGAGGTATAGAACGCGACCCATTGCTTGGGCGACGGGTTGCGTCTGATTCTCCCTCAGAAGGTACGAGGTTCCGCCAGAGCCATCAGAGCCGTCCGGAACACCCGGGTGTTTCCGACGGAATCTAGGGTTGTTGCTGATGTGTGTGACACCTGAGGTGGTATCTCAAGTCGCTTGAGCAGCCTCGGTGTCATAACGATGCTTGCTGTTGTGAAGTCAATAATCACCTAAACGCATTGTATCTTGTCATTTCTGTCTCTTTTAAATACTGTAAACCATGTGTCCCATATCCATTGTTTCCATGCTGCATAAATATTGATGTATCACATCTATCCAAAGTCAAAATTTCTGTTAGCACTGCCAGTAGTTTTTGGCTTGCTGAGTGTTAAAGGATCGTTGGCACTTGATTTGCCAATTGCTGCTAGTGTCATTTACATAACTTCTGTTGAAGTTTATTCATATGATAGGTGAACTTCCATTGCCCATAACTTTTGTATGTTGAGATAATCATGGTCATTTTAGTGATTCAAGTGATTGTAGTGATTGGAGTAGTTGTAGTGATTGTAGTGATTGTAGTGATTGTAGTGATTGTGGTGATTGTAGTGATTGTAGTGATTGTAGTGATTGTAGTGATTGTAGTGATTGTAGTGATTGTAGTGATTGTAGTGATTGTAGTGATTGTAGTGATTGTAGTGATTGTAGTGATTGTAGTGATTGTAGTGATTGTAGTGATTGTGGTGATTGTAGTAGTTGTAGTGGTTGTAGTTGTAGTAGTTGTAGTGGTTGTAGTTGTAGTAGTTGTTGTAGTTGTTGTAGTTGTAGTAGTTGTTGTAGTTGTAGTAGTTGTAGTAGTTATAGTAGTTGTTGTAGTTGTTGTAGTTGTTGTAATTGTTGTAGTTGTAGTAGTTGTTTCAGATGTTGTAGTTGTTTTAGTTGTTGTAGTTGTTGTAGTTGTTGTAATTGTTGTAGTTGTAGTAGTTGTTTCAGATGTTGTAGTTGTTTTAGTTGTTGTTGTTGTTGTTGTTGTTGTTGTTGTTGTTGTTGTTGTTGTTGTTGTAGTTGTTATAGACAGTTTCTGGAAGTGTTTTGGTCTTTGACTGTAAATTTATTTCATGCTGTGCAATGTAGCGCTGCTATAGGTTCGCCTCAATCCAGGGAAAGCTTCACTTCCTCGATGTCATACAATCAAAGGGTGCCATCTCCATTAGTGCAAATTGCTTGTGCAGACGTTTGTGGCAGTTGAGGTGTGTCAATTGTGAAGTGTTACTTGAACAAGAACACTTTGTTCATATCAGATTCTCCTCCATAGGTATGAATAGTCATTGGTTAGCAGTAAAATTCTTCTGCAAGTGTGGTTGTTCAAGGTTGCAAGAGCTGTAGGTGTATATACAAACAATGACAGGTGCACTTCACACAAATAGAAAGATTGTAGTCATAAATGTGCTGACTCATTATGCCTATTTGACTTTACTTTGTATTCAAGATATGGCTGTATTCAGTGGTACGTTGACACTGTCCATTGTAGGAGCTTCGACTGGCGATCCCACTCAGTTGACTTGGGGGTATGGCGTTTCAACTGAAATGAATTGATTGTACTCGATTCCACTCATTCTCCATGTCGAACAGTCTGTATCTATATTCGTAATTGTCTACTTCATTGCCAATGTCATGCTTTGTACTCCAAGTGGTTCAATCTCTGCCTCACTTTGATTACGGTTTCAATGGAATAATGGCACTGTCAATGCATTCTACATTTCAATAATGGTGCATCAGTATCATCTTCGAAGTATGGTATTCTGAATTGTTTCCTGCATGACATCGTGTGTCAGAAAATAGAGTAATATGGCTTACTAATAATCTCGAGAGGAAAACATATTCATTTACTGAAACGGCAATAAGAGTGTAGGGGAACAGATGGTTATGGGTTATAGGGATATGTATAGTGATTATTGCAATACTGTTCGAAACATGGATCTGAGTCACAGTAGCGGTGATAGTGAGCTGATTGCTAGAGATCTAAGGCTCATAGCAAGCGAACTACACGGAATTCCCCATATCTGGCCAGGGATACATGCCGCTGTTACATGCTCTCATACAGGCTGAATGTAAAGAGATGTACTGTCTGGCTCTCCGGGACTTCTTTAGCAGTGCTTCTCAACACTCTGCATGGTGTGGACGTAGTATCCGCAATGGGTCAAGGTAACCAGCTAGCGGGCCAGATCTGGACCACATACACAGGCTGGTCCAGCTCCAGACCTGTCCAAAAATGCGATCTGCTACATCCCAGTGGGCCAAACCTGGACCCATGCCCATCAACCGGGGGAGTTGCCAGTTGTGGCTAGATCTGTCTGTTCCGATCTCCGGTTCCAGGCTTCCAGTTTTCCTATTCATGGTCGCATTTGGATATTTGACTGCTAATTGGACATCATTGTCGCATGCACAATTCGGTTCCCTGGCAGTTCAAGATCTGAACCAGGGTGACAGTTGAAGTTTGACTCTGGACCACAGCCAGGAAACCCGGAACTGTTGCTCATACTGGCTACTGGTGCAGGGGATTCCAGTTGGCCCGCAATATACCATAAGTCGGTCCGATGTGGTTTGTTTGTTTACAGTGATCAATTGAGCTGAAAGTCACCTAATGTATCAGAAATAATAGAGATAAAAAGAACTTTCCTTGACGGAAAGGACATGTGGTGATGTTTGTCTGGATACATCCCCAGGATCATACATGAAAAACATACTAATCATCAAGTCATCTTATTCGGTTGCTATTACTATTCCGAATGAATTGATCGTCAAAATGGAGATTTTGCTATTTTCAACTTGCTGAACTGTACCAACCTTGACATCAATGATTCAGCTTGCCTCCATGTGGTCCATAACTTGCAACATCCAACATCTCACCCAACAATGAAATCAATTCAAGATACAATAGTCAATGCTCTGGAAAAGAGCCTTTCACCACTACCAGCAGGCAAATATGACAAATCGACCAGGTGATAGATAGGACTATGTCATCAAGCGAATGAAAGGAAGAGCAGCTTGGTGGCAGAAAGGGTCCAAGTTTTGCGAACACTGCACTGCATACGATCTAAACAGACTTTTTCGGCAGAGATTAGATACGAAACCCACTTTTTGAACACTGAAGAGAAAGAGAAATCGATTGAGGATTATGTGGATAGCGAGACTGCGGTGGCAAGACAGCAACTGCAAGACCCAGAGACAGTGATTTTGCAGGAGCAGGAAGATATGAGGTATGCTGAAATGGGGGGATCGACAACCAGGAAGCCTCAAACAACATTTAAGGCCAGGTTGATTGCTACTGGAGACAGTCTAAGCGATCTTGCAAGTCCCAACGACAAGGAGTGTGGGGAAGATGAGGCAGATGACCAAGACAATACAGAGCAGAGCACGCTGAGCAACAATGACACGCCCAGGTGGGTGATGGGTACAATCACCAAAACAGTACACGAACGCATGGTGACATTATGGGAAACGCAGATAGGGCTTAAAAAATTGATGCAATCAGGATGGGCGGACGCGGCTGACTACTTCTGTAATCCACTGAATGGCCGAATTGAATGTTCCAGCAATTGTCAAGTTTCAAACAGACAAAAGTGCAGCCACACCATTACCAACAACATTTCGAAAGCTTATGCAGTACCCTGATATCATCCCCAGACAATCGCAAATGCCTCAAAGGACTTCTCAACCTGAAAGTAGTCAAAAAGCCTCGGTTACAAGAGACCACTGACATACTAACATGTAACATCTCTCTCACCTGATGTGACGCCCAATTGTTCACTGAACATGAAATTGAAGTACATTGAATCATTAAGTATTCACCACAGCTTCTAGCATCCCGAGCCAATTACTATACATAGATCGGATTTGTAAGAAGAAATGGTGACGGCTCGTGCATCACTGGAGGATTAGATAGCAAAATAGTCTAATTTGATGACATCCCATGTTGAATAGTATATCATTTACCAATTTTACTATATAATAGGTTTTCTGATTTTCAGTAACCAAGATGTGAGAGATGGAACTTAATCAGTACATGTGCATGGGTCATACGGCCCACGCAAATGCTTGAAACTCCAAATTAAGTTGATAGACATCCATGTAACAGCATATCATCTTGCCTGTTAAGGTTAAGTAAGAAAGTATAATCTATATTAGAGACGAAATTTATTAACAAAATTGAAGTCTGTGATGTCAGATCAGCCATAGAATGAGCGGTCAATGAACAATGCAAATTCCGATGAATGACAGCCGTGATGCTGTGTTAATTGATGCATCCAACTGCGTAACTCTTTTGTCAGATCTGTGGCACCTGGTCGAGATATAGAAAATTGCTTGTGGTACATCATAGAAATCAAGTAGAAAGAGCTGGATACAGAAAGATGAGGAAGCTGGGCTTTAGATGTCAATAACAAGTGGACAAATCAATATGTCCTGAATTGCCGGCTAATACAGCTGAAGCGCAATTTGCCGACATCATGTATCGCTCAAATGACATGTATAGCGGGGGCTCAGAAATTGAATGGCTTTGAAGTGTTAGGATGCAAATGAGTACACATAGAAACGATATATTGGCTGTCAATAATTGCTCTATGCATTTTGCATACAATTGTTGAACATCCAATGACTGTTAGTATGTCTTGAAGGTGAGCATCAATAGAGTGTCAATGATGTTCAGTCTTACCCCTTTGGCAATCATAGGGCTCCACAGTCAAATCCTTCCACTAAGGAAGTATTTGCCATCATTACAGGTAAAAAGGAACATGACACCCTCATTGCCCCATTCTAGAAATTAGGGTCAACAGAGTGTCAACAATTCTTTGTATTGCATGTTGGATAATCACCGGGCTTTTCAATGGAACCAACCCATAATCACAGTATTCGCTGCTGTAATGTAGAAAAATGCAAGTTCCAATATTGCAACTACCTCTTAACCATGAGCGTCAACAGAGCATCCATGACATATGGTCTTGCAACTTGGATATTCCAATGGGTATTCAAAGGCATTAACTCATGATCACAGTATTGGCCACCTTTATGGGCAATATTGCTAATGGTGATATCAGTATTACCTTCTGAAACTGAGTGTCAGCAGAGCATCAATGATGTCTGGTATTGCATCTTGGATAATTCAACGGCTATGCAGAGGTGTTAACCCATAGTGAAACTATTAGCCACCATTATGGGCAAAAATGTAAGTGACGGTATTGCAACCGCCTCTTCAAAATCTACACTAACGCAGAGTGAACAGTTTTTGTGGGTGCTCTGTTAGGTCCAAAGCAATGAACTGCACTGCATTGTTTCTAAGCAGGGTTATCAACAGTCAGTCTTCTCAATATGTCTTTGCATTCCATTTTACAAATATGCATGCAATGTCTCATTGGTCTAACTTGTTTTCTTGCGTGTAGCTCTGGAGTCTGGAGTCAAAACTTAAGAACCAGCTTTCTACTTTACTATAATGTTACTTTTGTCAGTCTTGCAAGTCAAGGTACCCAGCATTCAAATTCGTACCATGATACAGGATTCAAAATAATTGAATCTCTCTCTTTGGGAGGTTATGATATCTTCTAACAATGAATGTGTCTTTGATCACGATTCGAGTAACCTTACTTTGCAAATTATATTGGATGCTTGGTGGGCATCCATGAATGTTGTCTCAAAGCTTCCTATTGGGTAGATCAATTCTAAACATTCTCCTTTGTGGCGATTCGATTTATACTGGGGAATAGGGATGGCTAGCTGCCTTGGCATTATATGTATCATTTGTGATCAGGATCTTCGCCATCCATGAGAACATGGAACCAGCTCAACGGGGAAACCCTTGCTGGCACACGCACTTATCACACAGTAAATCAAATGAACGGAATCAGAATGTACTGAACTAACTAGTTCAATGGTCAATGAAACTCCTTTGGCTATACTGAGATGATCTGGAAGTCAAGGAATTATATTTGTAAGTTTGCAAATGAAATTCATATTTGACATTTATCTTTTATCTATATTTACTGAATTGACAGACAAAATGCTCCAAACTGGCATCTAAGAACTTTCAAACCGCTGAATTTCAATAAGACACTTGGAATCGCTACCTCAGGTTAGGATTTGTTTTGGCTAACATTCCTTGGAATGCAATATCAAATCTTCAGCTACGATGGTCATATAATGCATTATGAAGCTAGCTGGTGCAACTGTCTGCTAGCAAGCCATGTAACATTTGCAGGACGATTTACACACTAACAGTAGGTGCAATTAAGAAGCAATCGCGAACAAGAAATAAAGGTAGTTTAGCTTCAGATGGGTGGACATCAACAAACAGATTGGCCATAATATCGGTTATTGATTTCGTTATGGAGTGGATTTGGGCAACGCGAGAAGTACAACTTGCATTCAATAAAGTTGAGAGTATATACTTTTGCTGTGTCGAAAGCTAATTCCGGACAATAAATGAAGGGTCAACATACCGAGGCACAGCTGTTGGTACTTTTGAAGGAAGTTGTTGATCGTTTTGAGCCTACCAATGGCAGTTTATTAGAAATCATGACTGAGACCACTTTCTCAATTCACTTGATGACTCGCGAATAAAAATCAGTATTTGAGGTCTCCGTAATCTAGTGGTCTGCATTGGGAGGCCAATACCATGCATGGCAGACATCATTCAGCTTGCGTTTGGTGTATTTGTCGGGAAAAGCTTTGGCGTTACCGTGACCCAGATTTGCTCTGGCCGTTAGCAGATGACTACCCTATGGTATTGATGTTACTGCAGTGCCACAGCACATTACGGGTTTATTACCGTGAGTTACGGGATTTTATGGTACGTTTGGTCACATTTTTACTATTTGCAAGATATTATGGCATCTTGTGTGTCAGAGTCTCAACATATGCAAACATTTTTTAATTCCGATTCGGATACCGACCAGTTGGTATTCACATACAATAACGATAAGTCACAATTACGTGTTATGTCAGAGTAATCATGTCACCAATCAAGAAATATGCTGCTTTGTTTGTGTAGAATTCGTTTAGCTCAATATATATACAAAGCTCGACACTTCTACCACTCCCACCATAGCTCTCGCCACTCCAGCAAGGTGATCTTGAAAATCAACTCTATAACACGGTCAATGGTCACTGGTGTAATCGGAAAACATGTTCGGTGCGAGAGTTGCAGATACTCGACACAAGTTCATCAGCTAATGGCAATGTGCACATACGAAAGATAACTTGGTTTGACTTGTCTATCAGCAGTATGCGACCTTCCTGACACAATCGATATCTTTCTCATGAGATTGGTACTGTAACAACTACCTGGTATTCATTACCGCTCTACTGAGACAAGTGTGGCTCTGATATGGTCTCTGACAATCGTGGTCTGATTAATGTGGCTATGACATAGTCCCTGATAATGCCGGCTATAAAAGTGCACTCTGACATAGTCTCAGACAATTCCAGGTCTGATCAATGTGGCTGTGACAAGTGTGGCCCTGACAAGTGCAGCTTTGACATGGTCCCTGACATGGTCTCTGACAATCCCGGCACTGATAAATAAATTCCAGCTCTGTTGGGCTCTTGAGGAGATTCAGTTGAACCTACCTCTCCTTCAGAGCCTCCATGATTGAATCTTGGATCTAACAAATCTTTCATTTTGTGGATTAAAGAGTATATTATATACCTAAGTAAATTGGCCCTGACAAGTATGGCTGTGACAAGTGCGCTCTGACATGATCTGACATTCCCGGCTGCGATAAATGTGACTGACAAGGTGCCGAAGCTGGCATTGGATACTAGGCATCCCTGTTGAGATCAACATATCTGATCGATCTACTATATCATGTTATGTGATTGCAATGATGTCTACTGGGTGAGTAGGTAGAGGTTATCTTTGCTGCTGGGAACAAGTTGCATGGGTGTAAGAACTGACGAACTATCTACAATGCGCCATACTCTTCGCGGTGCATCTCGTCACATAGTGTTAGCAACAGTTCCGTTTTCGGACCGTTTCTAATATAGTGGTTCCTACAAAACCCGGCCGCAGCCGGTTTGGTCCAGGTTTGTACCAAACGGTTCCCTCAATTAAGTCCATGAATATTCATCACATAATTTAGTGTTTGGTATATGAAATATGCAGCTTTGGACGGCGCATCTTTTGGTTGTCTCCGATTTTTGATATCTTCAAAACTCAGCAAGCTGCTTTGAAATTATTGCCATTTTCGGCCCAAAAACGAGGTTTTTGGGCTACCGCTTGCTGAGATTGGAAGATATCGAAAATCGGAGACAGCCAAAAGATGCGCCGTATGAAGCTACATATTTTATGTACCAAACACTAAACTCTCAGATTAATATTTGTAGCCATAATGCGAAGGTGCGCTTAAAAAATCGTCGATTTGTGATGGGGTAAGGCCGTTGCCACGCAGACCTATAAAACCAGCCGGGTCCAAAACTGGAACCGTTGCTAACACTATCGACACATTATCATTCCATGGGTTCTGTTTGGCATCGCAGACGATAGATACTGCAAATCCTCTACAATCAATAGGTCATGATATACTATCCGCCATATTACACTCCCATTTGTGTTGGCTTCCCCTGTATTGGTTGTATTACTCAAATGAAAAGCATATAACAGTTTGGCAGGGCAATAGCCTTCTTGACGTACCCAACTATTATTTCCTGGTGCTCGATCTCCTTGAATTAAAATATTGTCAAATCGATTGCCTTGTCCGCGCCACTTCTCCCCACACCTTGCCATTTCAACTACTACTGTATCTGGGTTATTGTGCGGCTGTTTAGTGACTGTGAGGCCATTTGCTCCATATATCGTTTGACGGAGAATTCATGATGCACGGGATCCAGAGGTCCTGATGTCAAGACTGGCACTCATATCTACTTGAAATGTCGAAAAATAAGATGTTAGAGCATCAATCAAATCTGATATTGTGGTACCCTCTGGAAATGTCAGAGTCACAATCGTTTTGCATTTGCTTATCACTCCGTTGATGCGAGGGATCAATCTAGGTGACAATTTGTTGGACACCTGTGGATCCCGCAGAAGAAGCCCTTTGAATATATCTGCTTTCGGCGGGAAGAAATGTAAATTAACGATATGTAGTAAAATACTTACTCTTGACTTGATATGAAACAGGTGCATTTCCCATTGTAACATCTGCGGAATATAGCCAACCTTGTTGGAAGAACAGTAGCCATCCTTGATGAGGTTATTGTGAGGGGCCTCAGATATTTCGGTGTCACTGTTATCGGCAAAGCCCATTTCCCTAATACATTCGATATAGTGGAACAGGGAATGAATGTTTGGTATCTTGTTCATACTGTGCCTCTTGTAGCATGGTAGGAAGAAGTGGATGTTTCTGCTGATGCCACTAAGCGTTTCCTATAGGTATTTGAGCGTGGTTTTGGTGTGGGAGTGGTAGCTGGCAATCAATATGTACTCGGTGACTGATTTGATGAACTTGAAGTGGTTGGGATGCGCTTTACAATGAGGGGCAAGCGCTGCGAGCCAGACCTTCATCATGTCCTTATACTCGGCACCTGTTCATTGAATCACCCGGGTAACTTTGTGTCAAAACTGGCGGATGTTTGAGAAGTGAGGAATTATGGAAAGTCATTCATCTACCAGGTCCAACCCCTTTTCCTGGCGATGAATATGTTTCAGAAAACTAGCAATCCATTCCCAGGTGTGAGCTTTAAATAAGCCCTTCAGTAGCTGGTGCAACCAGTCAACTTTCATACAACTATATATATTACAACCTGCAGGGGCATCTGCAAAATTTGAACAGTCGGCAAACTTCCCCAGCCCCACCTCCTCAGCAGCTGTTGTTGACAAATGAAGGTACCGTTGGGGGTGGCGGTGTCTGGGCCTGCTGGCAAAGCCAGGCATGTCATCCGGGCATATCTCGCATCGAGGGCACACAACCATCTTTCACTCTAGTCATGGCGCACTGCGCTGGGTGGTTTGGAAGGAATGACGTGATTCGGGAAAATGCATGACGAGTGCGACAGTCTGCACAGAGAACTGCTAATCCTCTCTTTGCCGGCTCCTCTAGAGCATGCAATATTGTTGCAATCGATTCATAATTGGCGAACCTATTGGTGTGGGGTTTTAGTCCATTTGGACATTTCGGTAAAGACTGATTAGTAGTATTAACCCATGCGTTTTAACCGATTGTCGCTTTGCCTTAGAGAGGTTGCCAATGCTGAGATTCACCGGCCAAGCTGTGTTGTCACCGCAGAGCGCAGAAAGCATAGTTTTGTCACTGCCAAGTATAATGGGGACAACTGTTGATTCATCTGGCACAGATTCCTAGGATGTGTTAGCAATGAGTAATGAGGTTCTGATATATAGACAAATCCGATCAACACTGGAGCTGTTACTCTTGACACGCTACCCGCTCTGACATGATGAAACTGACATGCAATCCCAGTTACGCTCTCTGACATACTCTCTATGACAATATGACTCTGACGCTCTCTGACAGGCTCTCTGACACACTCTCTGACAGGCTCTCTGACAGGCTCTCTGACACACTCTCTGACAGGCTCTCTGACAGGCTCTCTGACACACTCTCTGACAGGCTCTCTGACAGGCTCTTTGACAGGCTCTCTGACACGCTCCCTGACATGCTCTCTGCCACAATCTCTCTGACACAATCTCTCTGATACAATCTCTCTGACACAATGTCTCTGCCACAATCTCTCTGACACAATCTCTCTGATACAATCTCTCTGACACAATGTCTCTGACACGCTCTCTCTGACACAATCTCTCTGACACGCTCTCTCTGACACAATCTCTCTGACATGATCTCTCTGACATGCTCTCTCTGACACTCTAACTCACCCAAACACAACAAAAATCTGACAAGAAACAATCTCTCTAACCATACAAGGAAACTTGCCTGCGTTTTCCACCACCAATCTCCAGTCCACATCTCTGCGCATATACATTTGCCACTACCATACATTTGTTTGCCCGGTGCGTATGAGAGATGGTCCTTAAACGGGGCATATCCTAGGACATAAGGTATCACTGCAATAGGGTTCCGATACCAGAATAGAGTAGCTTTTCCCTCAATATTAACAGAACTCTCCTCCCATCCACATACAAGTCCGTCCATTTCTTCCATGTCCGCAATGAGTTGATAGAGCTGGTAACTGTTTTTGGCATTGGCGTCCGGTACAATAAGTCATCGTTTGAGGATGTTGTTGAGTTTTGTTTTACCTGTGTTGGTATCCACAATAGAACAACAATGTTGCCATTGTTGGGGTGTAGCAAACGGAGCAAGGGGGGCCTAGTCATCATCCTCAAAGGAATTGACTCGTACTGTGTCATCGATTAGCGCTCCTGCGTTGGGGAATATCTCCATCGCAGGTGGCTGGCTGAGTGTAATAACTTCAAATTGGGGAATGTCATCTGCTAGTTTGTAGTCTAGCCCATCTGACACAGAAAGATTGCTGGAATAAGAGTGAAAATGCGCATGTGTTGAACGGCGGTGACAAGTGAGACCACTTTGTCAGGAAATGACCCTGCCACTTAAAGGGCAAATAATGGATTGCATTGTTCAAGGTGGAAAATTTGCGATTGAGTGCCCCCTGGAAATTGAGTGTAGTGAGTCATTTATCAGGTGACCCAATGCTGTGTATTCAGTCTACCCTAAGCAGACTTAGATGCTAGCCTAGCCTTGTGATAATATTGTACCAGACACTATCTTTAGGCATGGAGTATATTATCTTTAGCCCCATTTGTTTCCTGGTGTGGAATACTGGAAAGTTCCACTTCTAACAACAATTTTCGGATACCCTAAATGGAATACTGTGAGTTGAAATTTCTGCCGCACACCAATCAGCTTGTCTACCCCACAACCCCTCACTTCCTTTCAAACCTTGTTGTGTTTGGCCTTCCAAAAAATACCGGTCATTTATGCATCTCCTGATTGCAACCTGTCTCAACCAACTAGCATTTTGCTTCTTCAGACTCTCCTCCCTTCAATCTGCGGCGCATTCTCAACTGGATCGACGTGCACATTCCAATCACAGTGACAATCTGTGTTGGAGTGGTCACCCCACTGAGCGTGGGTCAAAGTGCATCTAGTACTAGTTCGTATATAACATGGACAATCCTTGCCTATTCAGTCAGATTAATCAACGTTAACTTGACTACCGTCATATCCACTCAGTGACCCTCAGATCCACTCAGCGACCCTCATATCCACTCAGCAACCCTCATATCGGCCGAAAACCATCATTATGGCACCACCACAAGATCCAAGGAGATGGTCTACTGGCCTCTCAAAACAGACCAAAGAAAACTATGCCTCTGCGCTAAAGAAGACGACCCAGGACATCGATGCTGTGAGTAGCTGGTCTGCATTCCCTGCAGGCTATGCAGCGGTCCAGGGATGGGAAACTAAATATGACAAATCCACTATTCCATCGTACACCAATATCAAATTGTACACCAAGGTGGGAGGTGTAGCAAAGATGTGGGACCAGGTTAGTAAATCTGACTCTGACATTGAGCCTCTGATATTGAGTCTCTGACATTCAGTCTCTGACATTGAGTCTCTGATATTGAGTCTCTGACATTGAGTCTCTGCACATCAACTGACATTGACCTGACTAATAGGAGTTTACAGACATTTGCGAGATGCTTACGGATAACTCTCAAGATCTCCTTGGACTAACACTGGATGTGAAGCTCAATGAGAATGATGTCCATACAATTCAAAGACTCATCTGATGCTTACAATGAAGGGTCACCCGAAGGGCCACCACCACACCCAACAAATCCCTAACAAGGCCCACCGCAAAGCCAAAGACTGCAACGAGTCTGGCTGCAAAGCCAACAACTGCATCAAGCCCCGAGCCAAAGATCACATCAGCTCTTTCATTAGAGCATATCCTGGTCCCTCCTACTATACCAATCAATAAACCCACTTCAGATGTTCATGTTGGGTCTACTACACCCCCAATTTCAAGATCAACCTCATTGCGATCAAGAGGAGATTCGGTAGTATGAGGTAGGTGAACCACTTGTAGAGGTACTGCACGATTGTTGGTATCGTGCACAATACTGTCTCTTACTGTCTCGAGTGTTTCTGAGGATGCTCAGTCACCTAGGTTCGACCCATTTCCGATTCACAGCTATGTAGTATTGGCAATGGTTCCAACCCACTTGAACGGTTCGGGGTTAGGGTTGGAACCGGAACTGAACCGTTGCAATGGGTCTTACCCCACGAAAACCCAGACCGTTGCCATTGGGCCGGTTTTACCACCAAAATTCCGGCATTTCAAGTCCAGAATTCTGGCTCCAATTAAGTATCTGAGTTCTGATTGTATCGTGACATGATCAGTAGGTAGATTGTGTAGTTTGAGCCCCTCTTTCACCTCGCGCTCTCAGATTTGGGGTCGGACCAATATTGGTGGAGCTGCTATCCAAAACCCGCGAATTTCGCCCGAAATATGACGTTATTTCACAGCGACTAAATGAATATTGGTCCAATCGCAAATATGACAGTGGGAGGTGAAAGAGCGGCTAAAACAACACGCTCTGCATACTGATCAGATCGTGATACAATCAGAACTCATATACTTAATTCGAGCCAAAGGCGCAGAAATCGTAATATGGACCTGCCGTCCGGGTTCAACCCAGCGAAAGAACCGTGGGTTAATTTCCGGTCCTGGTAACAACCCTGCCAACACAGAGCGGGTTGGGTTACTTCGCGGTTCCTGACCCGGACCAGGGCTTTTGGGTCGGTTCCAATCCGGCTGAAGCCGGGGAACACGGAACCGTTACTAACACTACTGCTATGGCAGTGCCCTCCAGCAACCCTTTTTCTGACGAAATGATTCATGCAATCACTCGCCACTTTCACTTGTTGATATCAGCATCTGGAGGCCTAAACGCAGAGCAACTAGCTCACCAGCTCAGTCTGTTGTGAAAGGAACCTCACCAAGAAATCGATATGAAAAACCCACAGAAGAACAGACTGATCGTGTTATTATGTGGATGGGAAATGATAAGCCGGTAGGTGCTGCGGAATAGTTGAAAAGGTCTTCAGTCTGCTGAGAGACTTTACAAAGAATCCTATGGCATCACAGTGTTATGACCAACTTGTTGCCTGGATTACTCGGCGATATGATCTAGTAACCTACTTGCGGGCTGTTGACTCCTGTTTGGCAAGCACAACATCCACCCAGGGTGATAGTCCATTGTCCAGATTTGCACTGATTGACAGTCCATTGGACGAATCAGGCTGGGATGACTGTCTGACCTTCGCTGAAATTGAAGGCCATCCGACTCTGACATTCATTACCATCAACAAGACTGTAATGGTCGATGACACCAACAATGAAATCGAATATATCAAGACCATCCCCCTCAACCTAGAATGAACGTCGACCTTTGGGTCAAACAAGATAACAAGGATAGCAATCCCTTAGTTATTGACTTCGTTGACAGTTCCGAAGAGGAAATCATGGGCGATGAATTGGATGATATGGAGGAGAACGATGTTGGGGAAGGGACGGAGGAGCAACCAGGGATGCCGGCGGACCAGGATGATTCTGATCCGGGGATTATGCTGATTACTATCAATACACCCTGGAGTCATTCCCCCAGTACGACAGTCGAACAAGAGGACCAAGATTTCGACATTCAAAACCTGGACAAATTAGATCAGGTTGACGCTGACTTCAACAACATTGCTCTAATGGAACAAGATGGAGGCAACGACCCTGATGCGCAAGCACAGAAGGAGGACCAGACAGTTAATGTCGATGTGGACTGGTGAGTCACTGTCCTTGTCAGACTGGTCACTGTCAGAGCTGTGGAGCTACTGTCAGAGCTCAGCCGCTGTCAGGGTTGCTTTCAGAGTTGCTGTTAGAGCTCGGCGGCTGTCAGAGCTGCTGTCAGAGCTGCTGTCAGAGCTGTTGTCAGAGCTTAGCCGCTGTAAGAGCCGTTGTCAGAGCTGTTGTCAGAGCTCACTCCGCTTTCAGAGCAGCTGTCAGAATGTTGAATGACGTAAATTTTTACCCCTTGCAGGTTAGTGGAGTAGATGGATTACCAGGAATTTCAGAGAGAAAACTTGGAGGAGTCAATTGCAGGGTCAGGCATCACCATGGAGATCAGAACTTTCAAGCCCCTCCACAAACCCGTGCAGTTACAACCGGCTCAAATTATTGCAGTTGGTTGGATTGCAGTGAAGAAGAATAGTTTGGCGAATGGTGGTTTATTGGCTGATGACTGCGGTACTGGCAAGGTTAGACCCTGCTGTGCCCTTGAGATATACTGTTCACCACACTAACAATCATCAGACTCTGACAGCACTAGATTTAATATGTCACCAAGTTAATGTCTGTGAACAGAAAATCAAGAATCCACCTCCTGGATTCGACAAATGGGAGATTGACCTGAACGACTACAATGTGAACGTGGAAGACAGCAAGAAGTGCAGAAGGGAGCCACGAAAGCTGCGGTGGGAGGTCCCCCTCCCAACATTAATTCGGTGGTATGACCAGAATATCTACCACTATAGCGACGTGAAGCTAAGGTTGAAATAGCCCTGAAACGATGGTGGCAGAATGGGAAGCTGCAGTCACTAAGTTCACTGAGGTAACTCCCCATCTCCATTATGGTACTTCATTCAGCAGAAAGAAATCACATTGAGCCACTCTTTGTGGGAATGCATTGACAATAGTCGTGATCTCAAAGTTTGACACTTTCCATATGCAGTTTACCAATGAGGATGCCGACGGTTCGAAGTATTCGAGCCCTGGCATATTTCAACGTGTATTCTTGGATGAGGCCCACCAGTGGTGAATGCGCGGAACTGCAATCGATAAGTTTAGGAAGGCTAATGGCAGCTTTGTTAAGATGGACTCCTGTGATTACAATATGCATAAGGTGTCCTCTATACCCAGTCTGGAGCTGCAATACAAATGGATGTTAATGGCAACCCCATTGGTAAATGGCATTGAAGACTTGCATTGGATACTGTGTTTTCTGCAGAGTTCATCCTGGTTGTCCCTACAGCTGCCACCAGATACATTCAACTATACTTTCAATATTGATGAGGATTGGGATGTGGTTGGGAATAATGGGTCAGGTACTGAAGGTGGTGCAGGGTTCACGTCAGTTGGAGATTCGTACAAGAGAAGCCCAGATTTCGGATCACTTGTTCACTGCACAACAATGGCTTGGGATGCTTATATGTTGCCCATAATTGGTGAAGTGGGGAAATTAAGAAACGCTATGCAAACATCGAATATACTAATCAGATGGCACTGCTACGAGGAAACTATTGGGATGTAAGCTTTTGCAGTGTTAAGTACACTAATGCTAGGGCGAATAGTAGTGAGCCATATCCCATTGAACAACCCAAAGCCCATCATCATCATCCCTCCGATGCATGTAACCACTGAACTTATTACATCCATGAAGTCCTCTGGAGCTGGACAGTTCTACATTGATTTGGTAGACGGTAGCTATAAGAGGCATAGAGAGAGAATCGCCGGGGTTGTCTCTGTGCAAGCTACAACGAAGGGCACGATGAAGTCTTTTGGCCCTCGTTGGTGGATTATTCCCCACATCGCATTAGTACGTATTCTTAGCCATGTCTCAATGAAGCCGGAAATACATTTGTCGAAACGATTATCGGCATTACCTTCTAGGGTTGCTGAGATGGGCAGACCAAACCTGATCATGCTGAGGACGGTTATTTCTCAGATTGCAAAGGCATTCGCAGGGAAGACGGACCAAATACCTCCGCCTGGGAAGGTTAGGGGTATGACATATGATGAGATCGAGACTGTGTTGCGGTTTCGGGTTCGAAAGTTGGCTTGGCTCAAACACTATCTCTGGAGCACTTTCACAACGACAGAAAATATCGAGAAGGTGATAATGTGTGAATATTAGCCACTTACCTAGTGGCTCATTGAACAGGTTAGCACTCCTTCACAATCCCACTTTCTGCCACTCCTATCAACTGTGACAAGAAGCTATTTATCAACCGCATGCAGGTGAGGGTCCTTGTCTTGTCCTATTAGACAACCCATAAACACTTGAACGTACATTATAATTGCTGCAATTCCGTTATTGTAGAGCAGGGTATAAATTACTCAATGGAATATCGGGCAGGGTCAGATGTCCGGCGGATTAGTCAACAGCAAACCCAACGCACGACTCGATTGGTAAACGTAGCCACAATCGATCGGTTGATTGAAAATACCCACCAGACGAACCAATCACCAATCCTTTATGTGCTTGGGGTTCTCAAGAATGCTGCCAGTGAGATCATTGATCCCAATGCTGATCAAGTATACGATACCTGGATTGGAAAGCTTTCCCCATAGGCACTCCGGTCTACTGTGATTGGTCAATATAACGATGCAATAATTGACGTTAGTTAATTTGTGATCTTTCTGTACTTTCCATTTTTGGGTCTGCACTTTTTTTCCTTCTGTGTTGTTTCTTGGGTTTGGGATCTCTCTTTCGGATTCACTATTTTGGTCGCTGTTTGGGTTTCCTGGTTCGCCCTGCTGGGTTTTGGGTCAATTTGGGTTATGTAATAGTTGTCTTATTGGATGGTTTTGAGCTGTATAGATGACTAGTATCAACAAATAGAGTAATTTAGTCGGCGACTTTGACTGCCAACCAGCCTGACTGTGTCTCGGACCGCAGCCACTCTGACAGCAGCCACTCTAACAGCAGCCACTCTGACAACAGCTGCTCTGACAGAAGACCTCTGACAGTGACTCTCCAAAGAGTTTGCCATGACCATGCTCGGTGAACGAAAAGTCTTTATCATTGAACAATGCGAAATCTCTATTGGTAAGCGCTGTTCAAGCATATCGCCCAGCAAGTACTCTACAGTCAAGGCGACAATAAATGTTTGTTTCAGTACTTGCTAAAACCATATTGATGGGACACCGGGATGTTACACTATACCAAAATCCCTCAATACCAATAACAGGTAAGACTAACCCCCATAGACAAACAGAAGCAAACAAAACAAATATGCAGTCTGGAAGCACAACAGTCCTATTCAACGAGATATCCATGCCACCCAGTTGTATGCTCAAGCTTGTCGTTAGTGTGCATTCACTTCCAAGATAAAGAAGACACTCACAGTGCCGAAGAGGGATGCTTTAACGCTTTGGAATACGAATTAGACATGGCACGCGTTTGATGGGCTTGGCTCCAGAGCCGATACATGGAGTAGCCGCAGATTTCTTCCTCTCGTTTATCGATATATTATTCTCAGACCCGTACTGTTTCACACTTCAGGACGAGTGGCCAGTTGTAGCAGACATTGTAGTGTAGTTGGGTAGAGAACGTCGTGGGTAGAGAATGGAAATCTATGCCATATAAGAGTATGAATTCTAGTGCCTATGTTCCAAAGTACTTCACAACCTATATATATACTACACACTGCCAACATCAAGTTGCAAAGATCAGCAGAAGGACCATACAGTGAATTACAATGGGTTTGTGACTTTGATTCATCTACCGAATCCCTGGGCCACACAGTCAACTAGAATGTTTCCATGACATTGATTCGTCCATTTCAATCGCATGGCCCAGTTGTGAGTAAAACATTCCAACCGAGGACAACTTGGCTCTGACAAGATTGCACAGAGAGATTGCACTGACAAGGTTGCTCTGATAAGGTCGCTCTGACAGGTTGTTCTGACAGGTTGCTCTTGTTATGTGGGTGCTTCATCCCAATAATCAATACAACATTGATTGATTAAGTATAGCCGCCTATCTATTGTACACTTCCTGTCCTGGTCTTATCCTGACACCCAACCTCTTGCTACCTTCTTGCAAGAGCTTCCAAATCAAACCGATACCAAAGTTCGTCTCCTATATATATGAAGACTAAACTTCCCCGTTGAATGACCACTCCTGGGAAATTTCCTCGTATGGTAATGCCCCGGTGTTGAGCTATCTCAGCACCAGGTAGTCAATCATTCTCGAGTTTGCAGAAACATTATACCATACGGTAGGTGTGGGTTAAACACTGCTCGGCCAGTTCCAAAAGTAGATTGCTGAAAGATTCGACAACTTGTTGCGGTGTGTACTCTTGCTGATTCAGTCCATGTGCAGGCATAGGTTGCCCAGTCACATGAGGAACGTAAAGAAGTAATGTTTAATAGATAGAATTCGTAATAATATTTTATGATAGTCGTCCGTGTTCTGATTGTTGACTGTGGGTTGCTGCTTGAACTTCTCTTCTCTGTGCCAGAGCAATGCCATCTCTTTATAGTCGTCTTCGAGGGTTTGTACGCCCATACTTCGACACTATGACTGCAATCCTTATGATAGTGTTATTGCGGTCCTGCCATGTACCCGGGGATTACATGCCACGCATCCCAGTAGGTTATCGTGTTCATGCGGATGAGGTATTGAAGCATTACGCTCCTGATGAGAATCAGGCCATCCATCGCATGATATCATGTCAGACAAGGTGTCAGATGAAACTTGAACTCAGACATCTTGCAATCTGTTTGCATCAGTAGTTGGGACATCTGCCGATCATAGTCGGGAGTGCTTATCGCAAATCAATTCCTCACCCTAAGGCTTTTAGGCTTGCGTCATAGATGTAATCGGAGACCAACCGATGCTATGCCAACTTAGAATTTGACACGTCAACTAGTATTGGATATGAGACTGACGTTGCAATGCATACTAACTCAAACCATTGAGCAGGGTTGCTTCTGGCCTCTCATTATCTGCCAATGTCATAATTCCCTCAGTCACGTCATGCTTAGGCCGGACCATTATCTTCAGGTAGGGAGTGCCCTGGTAGTTCTTATTGCCAGAAGCGATAAGCAGGAAATCCCTTGTAATCGCAGATTATCTATCGACGGCTGTGTCTGTTCATGACATATCCTGCCAGTATTAAGAATAATGAATGTAGATGAAAACTATGCGCATGGCTGATACTATGTATCTCCTCTATGGCAACATAGCTGCATCATCTTAAGTGAATCCGCTGAGAAACTTTGTTACTTATTCAATCGACACTCGACTTATATGTATCTCCGCTAAAGGACTTAAGACTGGCCCAAATGCGACGTCATGAATAGGTGTTATGCAAATTTCGTGACTAGACTGAGAGTAACTCCATGACATGTATTCATATAACTATTGCAATTACCATTATCGCTGTTAAGGGAAACCCCCTAACAGCTCTGACAAGTTCATCCTACTATTCTAACCAGTACAGTGCCAATTTCGGATTGCCGACACTAACTGGATACTCAACTTTGGATCCAGGAACACTAGTGGTCACAAACCGGATATGGAATAAAAGCAGCCCACAGGGTCCAATCACACCTTCCTCAGCTGCCTTTGTCGGGATATGGGGGCGTAACCAGTAACCAACACGAACAACTACCCATAGGGATATGTGTCCTCCAGTACTTAGCCAGGTAAGTTACCTCCTGAAAGTTCCGCCGTACGTACTCCTGTACATTGGAGAGCTGCACCGCCAATCCCATCGACCTCCAATCATGTGCAGTTTCATATTGTGATACTACATGCAATGCAATATTCGAATAACAAGGACTTCAGGTTGTTCACCCTTAGGTCTGGTCAGTGGCATTTGCCTACCGGGTAAGCACCCGGAGAGGGATATGGCTGGACTTACGAGAGCACACCATCCACGACTGTTGCATCCTCTTCGACTCGCATAGTAGTGAAGACCATACTGTGCCGTATCAAGCTCTACCTGCATGGTGGGATCCGCAGAGCAAGATCCCAGAGTAATTGCGGGTGAAAAGTCTCATAGTGTTGCCCGACGTCGAAGTTTGTGGGCAAGAATATAGTTGGGAAGATTGGCTGATTACTGAAACTTAACACAGTGGTATAATATCAATTCTAATATATGGAATCTATAAACCTTACTCTGAAAATGGGAAAGTCTGGTATAACTTTGACTCTGACATGAGTGACCTAACGTATATGGTATAACTCTGACAATTACCTTAACTCAGACAATTTCCCTAACTCTGACAACCACCCTACTCTGATACAGGAAGCAACCACACCTATAATATGGCATTGCTTTGACTTTGACTTAGGGGACCCAACGTATACGGTATAACTTCGACTCTGACAATTTCCCAAACTCTGACAACCACTCGACTCTGATATGGGAGGCAGAGTCACCTATAATACGGCCTTGCTTCAACATTGATTTAGGAGAACCCAACATATACGATATAACTTCGACTCTAACGATTACCTTAACTGTGACAATTTCCGTAACTCTGAAAACCACCCAACTCTGATACAAAAAGCAACCCCACCTATAATACAGTATACTTCAACTTTGACTAGGAAGACACAACTTACATGGTACGACATTGACTCCGACAATCACCCTAGCTCTGACAATCACTCTAACTCTGACAATCACTCTAACTCTGACAATCACCCTAACTATGACAATCACCCTAACTCTGAAAATCACGTTAACTGACAACTACCCTACTCTGACACCAGAAGCAACATCGCCTAAAAGGTAATTCCTTCAAGTCTGACACGGAAGACCCAACGTATATGGTATAATCTCAACTCTGGCAGTGAACTTGTTTCTGACACGTTCACGGCACAACTTCAACTCTCACATGGACAATGAATTTGACACGGGAACCAATTTCATTGCGTCTATTTTCAACTCTCACAAGGTTGTATTTAGGTGACGGGAGATAGAAATGCGCTATATGATAAATGGTGACGAGCCATGGATTCTGTGTACATGCAAAGCCGATACACCCAATGCGAACCTGCACAGCAAAATACAACGCACAGAATGGCAAATGGAACCAGATCTGGCAGCACCACCTGTAAATGTTCTGGAAAATCCATAGGCAGCAGTATCCGCACTGATCAAAATCCCATTGGCAGGTCCCTGGGCAGCAGCAGTCTCAATTATCATCAAAACTCTGGTGCCAGTAGCCATAAGACTCACTCCAATCGAAATGCCCGACAATGGCACGAATCCAAAGACAATAATGGTGGTGACGCGAGGTCGGAAGGCCAGCAGATAAGTGATTGCAATGACGATGACGATGAACCACAATCCCAACATCGAAGAACCCGCATATTAAGTAACTGTAGTCATTCTCCCAGTTTGAACAACCAAGTCGGGGTAATGCCGCCTACAGCTTGACATTTGTGTCTAACTGTTACGGGGGTGTATTCCCTAAGTAACTTTATTAAGTATCCGCTAGTGATTAATACTTAGGTCCACTGCCGTAGATCCTATTCCAATAAGAGATTATCAATAATCTTCTGCCGGATATTGATAAGCTTTATAGTCGTATTGGCTTGCTGTTCAATTCGTCTAGCCTCTTTCTGTCTAGCCTTCTTGAGTTGCCTCTTCGATTTAGGTAAAGGATTAGCTCGTCCTTTCCTGGTCCTTCTTAAGGGATCCGAAACGTATTTGTCAACGGATTTCTCAGGTATCCTCCTATCGGTATCGATGCTAATATCTCTGGCGATATCTCTTGGAATCGTGGATACTTCCCTAAAGGTCTCTTTTGAATTGATTGCTAGATTATCAATATGATATCGAAGCTTCTCATCCAATGCCAAGATCGAGGCTATCCACCAAATGCAATTCCCCAGGAAGTAGTGGTGAATTTCCCTGGCGTAGGATAATACCTTTTCGAATGTGTATATGATTACTGCACTATCGTCTTCGAAGGTGATTGTCATTCGTAGGTATCTTTATCAAAAGGTGCGGGGCTGCCGCTACATAAAGCTAATAAATTTTATATAATAATAGGTATCATAAAAACTCAATAATAAATAAAGGTCTTCTCCGCTAGTAGGTATCTGACTGTTCGCTGCTAGAGCTTGATTCTTTCATTGTCGGGGAGACAATGTGAGTCTTTTATAGTCTTTTCGCTGGCTCAAGTTTGGCCGCTACTTCCATGACTATGACAATGGTTTTGCTTGATAGCGTCCTCGGGATACTGTCCCGGTCTCCGCCACGAGTTCCCTTTAGGTTATCGTGTTCATGCATGATTGGTTTCAAAGCGTTACGCTCCTCGTATGAGGCCATCATCATGTAAGATATCAAACGCAACTTATGACAACTCATACTTCAACTTAGACATCTTGCATATCGTTTGTTCAGTAGCTGGAACACTGACGTCATATAGACTGATCAGTGCTTTATCGCATCATATTAATATCTTGAAGATATTAATGCCTCACCATACCAATTTGGCTATTCGGCAATGCTTCAGAGATTTACGTCGGCGACCAACCGATACTCTGCCAACGTAGATTATGACACCCTCTCGGGGTTGCGATGCATACTAACTCAAAAGTTATGAGCAGGGTCGCTTCAGGCCTCTTATCTTCAGCCAATGCCATTAATCCCTCACGCACTACAAGCTTAGGATCCGGACTTCCGTGATCCGGGGAGTGCGCGCATTATTCCCTATCTCTGAGAGATAAGGTGCGACGATCCCACTTAATCGCTCATTGTATGATGCGTGCTGCGCTCTAGTCCTTAGCTTGGCTCAAGTTTGGCCTTTGCCGTTCCACTGACTATTGCGTTGTCCCGCTATCAAGGTGTAGTAGGTGTAATGTATAATTATGCGCGTCGCTGATGGTTTTTCACATCCCGACTAAGGCAACATAATTGTAGACTTCCGAATCTACTTGATAAGCCTGCGCTTATCAAATCATTACATACGGCTCAGATGTAACCCCGCTAAAGGCCGTCTGACTGATCACATGTTTCCATACGCAAGAAGGTGTTTTGCTTCTAATGACCAATGGTATCCACTTCCAAATGGTAGTCATGAGTACTTGCTTGGATAACATGTATCATTACCGCTATCAGAGGAGAACCCCTAACACT